>Ga0302324_100015785_pt1 | contig 15116 bp, 12 predicted proteins | sample Palsa_T0_1_FD_201949 | JGI IMG/M metagenome (GOLD analysis project Ga0302324, IMG submission 201949) | Peat permafrost microbial communities from Stordalen Mire near Abisko, Sweden - Palsa_T0_1 | ecosystem: Environmental > Terrestrial > Soil > Palsa > Peat permafrost | place: Sweden: Abisko...
ACCCGGGGTTTCCGTGTAGACGCAACCGGGGGAGGTATCGTTGAACCCAGTGACCTTGGTGGAGACGGCGCTGGTGCCGATGTTGCCATTGACGACCGTCAAGATTCCCGAATTAGTGGTTCCCGCGGAGCCGCCGAAAGTTCCGAAGGTCGCGGCGGATCCGAGCGGAATCGCCGCCGGAGCCCCGCAGGCCGCCGTCGCGACCGTGAAGCTCCAGGTGAAATTGGCGAGCATGGTGTCGCCCGGGACGGCCGTGTCCGTGACCCCGTTGGCGCCGCCTTGAATTGTAGCCGTGTAGGTCACGCCGCCCGTGAGAGGGTTCTGCGGAGTAAACGTCGTAATGAGTCCGGTGGCGGAGTCGAGAGTTATCGATGCGGCGGTCACCGGAGTCAAACCGGGCGCCGGGCCCGTCACGGTAAATGTCGTCGCCGTCAGCGTGGTCGGATCGATGCGCTGACCTGCCGGTACGGTAAAGGTCGCATTGATGCCCGCGCTTGGGCACACGTTGATGGCGTTGGCGGCGGGATTCGTGGAGAGCACCGACACATTACCGGCAGCGCTCGGAGCGGCCGCGGTGAATGTCCAGACATAGTCGCTCGCCACGGGCAATGGGGCTTGATTGCCGGCGAGTGCATTGCCCGCCACATCCGTGGCCGCCGTGGTAATCGTGGCGGTGTAGGTATCGCCCACGGTGAAATTAGCGGAGGGCCTAAACACCGCGGTTCTCGCGCCGACGGAGTAGCTGACGGTGCCGGTGGGGGCGACACAAGGCGCTGTGCAAGTCACGGTAAAGCTGGCTGCGGTGATCGTTGCCGGCGCCATATTCTTGGTGAAGGTTGCGCTGATGGCGGTGTTACCGGGCACGGCCGCCGTCGGCCCTGGAATCGTCGTCGCGGGAGCGGTCACCGATACTTGGGGCCGAGTAAGGTCCGAGGGTGTTCCCACCGTAGTGAATTGCCAGGTGTAGGGACGCGCCATCGCGATGCCGTTGGAGAGAGCAGTGGCTCCGGCGATCGTGCCGGTATAGAGAGTGCCAGGCGCCAGCGTGGTGCCGGGCGTCAGCGTGAACGTGGCAATGGTATGCGTGGCATCGAGAGTCACTGCTCCCGTGGCATTGACGCACGGGGCTGCGCAGGTCACCGTCATGCTCGCCGCACCGGCGATCGGAGCGACTGGCTCGTTCAGCGTTGCGGTAACCAGGGAATTGTTCAATACACCGGTCGCACCGCTCAGCGGCGTCACAGCGGTCACTGCAGGCATCAGAGCGGCAGTTCCATTGCTGCCGAAGATGGCGTCTTTGTTGCAACCTGCGGCCAATGCGCCAAGCGTCAGCGCCATTAGCCACGCGCGGCATCGGGGACGACTCTCAATGATGTTCATGCGCATCCCCGTCTTGTGATTTGAGAAGAAAATGGCAGTGCTGGAGAACCCTTGCGCCTGTCCCTGTGTCGCGGTTGTTCGACTTCATTTGGGTGCACTATGTCGTGCGGACGATCGAGAGTCTGTGCGGCTGCGTACTCAGTACGGTGGCGCACATATCGAGAGACATTCCTGCGTCCGGGTGTGCGCCAAGCTGCGCGCCTTGTTTGGCGTCCTTGGGCTTCTTCGGGGGCTGGGTAGCCCCATCGCGAGTTTAAGCCTCGAGCACAGTGATGTGCTGGTGACGTTCCTTATTCACCTGAATCAGTTCGGCAATACCATTATCGAAAGTGGCGAGCTTCCCTTTGTGGTGCTGAGCCAGGGCTAGGAGATAGGCATCTGTCACCTGCCGGTGGCCTACGAATGCGGCACCCGTAAAGACCTTGGCATCCGTCGGTGCGACTATATCGGGCCAAAAATGATGACCGGGCAGCTCCACGATCTTTTGGAGCACTGCTAGCGCTTCACGGGGCGTGACTGCATCGGCGATGATCTTCGGGTTGGATGAAATACGAATGAATGCGACCTGGACTAACGGACACGTTGCCCATGCTTTGCGCCCGGTGCCATGGAACCATTCATGTGCTTTTGCGTGATGCAGGTGTTGCGGCCATGACAACGCGATCAACACGTTAATATCCAGCAAGTGAACGCTCACACGTCGTCCTCATCGCGGCGGACGTCGTCCGGCGTGAGTGGTGCCGCACCCTTCGAAACCTGAAATACGGGGAAGCCTTGGCGTGTGCCGACCTTAGCCCGCGCTTCAAGACCTCGACGCGCCAGATCCGATATCACTTCGCCAATGCTCTTGGATCTTGCAGTCGCGATCTGGCGAGCCGCGCTCATGATGTCTGGATCTAAAGTAAGTGTAGTACGCATCGTGATTACGCTCCTCTTCACTTCCTGAAGGCGCATCATAGCATCACAACATCAAGTCATCAATCTGGACGAGCGGGGATAGCCTTCCTTCGGCCTGATTTTACCTGTGATGATGGTTCCTCCATAATGGAGGAAATTGGAGGAATTATGGCGACACTGAACATCAAGAATCTTCCTGACGCACTTTATAAAAAGCTCCAGGCTCAGGCCAAGCGCGAGCGGCGCTCAGTCGCGCAGGAGGTTACCTGGTTGCTCAGCAAGGCACTGAGTCCGCCGCGGCAGCTGTCAATCCTCGAGTTGAAGGGCCTGGGCAAGGAGCATTGGCAAGGTGTCGGCGGCGCGGAACACGTGGCGAATGAGCGTGCTTCTTGGGATTGACCGTTGCGCCAGGCCGGGTCGCTGTAGATACGGCGATTTTCATCTACTGGATCGAAGAAGACCCGCGCTTCATGCCCCTCGTGGAGCCGTTTTTCGAGGAGGTCGCCGCAGGCACGCGAGAGATCGTGACTTCGGCGTTGACGCTGTTGGAACTATTGGTCGTTCCGTACCGAGCCGGCAATGCGGATTTGGCGCAACGCTATGAGGAACTCCTGACAAACAGTCGAGGTATTGCAGTCATCGATCTATCGCGGGATCAATTGCGCATTGCTGCTCAGTTGCGCGCCGCCACCGGCGTGAAGACCCCCGATGCGTTGCAACTAGCGGCGGCACTGGGTGCGGGGTGTACCACCTTCGTGACGAACGATCGCCGTATTCCCGAGATTCGCGGAATGCGCGTGCTACAGCTCGGCGACTACGAGACTTGAGGAGCCCCTTGCCGCAGTCAGCTCCGAAAGTGGCGAGCGAGTCGGCGATGCATCCGGTTCTGACGCCGCAAGGGCATTTGTTGCTCGCACCCGCGGCTGAAGGGCCGCCTTTGGCGGCGGATCTGGAGCAGCGGCTCCGGGATTCCTTCGAGCGCGGCGCGGGACACGGCTTGTTGCAGCTCGGGGCTGGAGAAGTCGGGACGGCGCTCCCCGCGGCATTCGGTTTCTGGCGCGAGTTCGGCGCCCGTTACGTAACCGCGTTGTGCACGTCGCCCGGGGCCGTTGTCGCGCCGCCATCCGCCGAAGATTTCGCGGCGCTCGCCGCAGGCGCGCCGCCGATGGCGGGAGCGGAATACCTGAGCGCAACGGTGCTGATATCGCTGTGGGGACAACTGGATGCAGCTTTCGGCACCGAGTTCGAGCAATCGGGGCAGTCGCTGCAGGAATTTCTGAAGGAGCGCAACCCCGCCTGGAATCTGATCGGCCGCGTGCATTTCAATCTTGCCGAAAATCGCAGCGATGAGGAAGCGCCGTTCGCGTTCATCGCCACTTACACCACGCGGCTGTCGGCGCACGCTCGTGCGCAGCACCTGCCGTTGGCGCAGGCGCTGCGTGAATATTCGGGGGCGAAAAACAAAGACCGGCTGCTGTCTCTGTTATTGCCGGTGCAGCGCGCGTCGGAGCACTGCGGTTGGCTGCACGCCATGGTGGAGGCGGGCGAGATTTATCACCCCCTGCGCTGGACTCCGGCGCAAGCCTTGCAATTCCTGAGCGACGGGCCGCAACTGGAAGCCGCTGGAATCGTGATTCGTGCGCCGAGCACCTGGCGGGCGGGCAGACCTTCGCGTCCCCAGGTCAAAGCGAGCGTGGGCGGCAAGGTGCCGTCGGTTTTGGGTAAGGACGCGTTGCTCGATTTCGATATGCAGATCACGCTGGACGGCGAGCGTCTGAGCGCGGCCGAGATTAAGAAGCTGCTGGCCGGTGCGGATGGGTTGCAATGGCTGCGCGGACGATGGGTGGAGGTGGATCGCGGCAAGCTGGGCCGCATGCTGGAGCATTTTCGCGAGGTTGAAAAAGCCGCCGTCGGCGGTTTGCCATTTGCCGAGGCGATGCGGTTGGTGGCGGGGGCGAACGCGCTGGAAGCCGATGAGGCCGCCGTGGCCGATACCGAGTGGTCGCAAGTCGTTGCCGGGCCGTGGCTTGCGGCAACACTGCAAAATCTGCGCAGCCCAGAGGGGCTGGCGCATGTGGAACTGGGTGCCGAGATCAAGGCGACGTTGCGCCCTTATCAGCATGCCGGCGTTCGTTGGCTGTATTTATTGCACCGGCTGGGTTTGGGGGCTTGCCTGGCCGACGACATGGGTTTGGGCAAGACCATTCAAGTCCTGTCGCTGCTGTCGGTGCTGAAGAAAGAAAGCAGGAACAGCGCAGACGGCACGCAGCAACGCAGCACGAGCGTGCTGGTCGCTCCTGCCTCGTTGCTGGCGAACTGGGCTGCGGAGATCGAGCGCTTCGCGCCGAATCTAAGGACGCTGATTGCGCATACTTCGGCGCTGCCTGCCGTCGAATTGCAAGACCTCAATGTTGGAAAGCTAGCCGGCGTGGATTTGGTCATCACCAGTTACGGTTCGCTGTCGCGATGGCCTTGGCTGCAGAACGTTCAATGGCGTGTGGCAGTGCTGGATGAAGCGCAGGCGATCAAAAATCCGGGCGCGAAACAGACGCGCGCCGCCAAAACGCTCGATGCCGCGACCCGCATCGCGTTGACCGGCACGCCGGTGGAAAATCGGCTGTCGGATTTGTGGTCTATCTTCGATTTTACGCATCCGGGCCTGCTCGGCTCGAACAGGGCATTTACGGCATTCGCGCGCCGGCTCTCGCAGAGCGGACACTTCGCGCCGCTGCGTGAGCTGGTGCGCCCGTATATTTTGCGCCGGCTGAAGACCGACAAGTCGGTGATCGCGGATCTGCCGGATAAGACCGAGCTGAAGGCATTTTGCCACCTAAGTTCCGCGCAGGCGGCGCTGTACCAGCGTGCGGTGAAGGAGTTGAAGCAGTCCTTGGACAGTTCGCAAAAAGACATCGAGCGCAAAGGCGTGGTGCTCAAATACCTCATGCGCTTCAAGCAGCTGTGCAATCACCCCTCCCAATGGCTCGGCGATGGCGGCTGGGCGGAAGGCGACAGCGGCAAGTTCGCTCGTCTGCGGGAGATCGCGGAGGTCATCGCCTCGAAGCAAGAGAAGATGCTGGTATTTACGCAGTTTCGTGAGGCGACGGCGCCGCTGTCCGCGTTCTTGGGCGGCATCTTTGGACGCGAGGGGTTGGCATTGCACGGCGGAACGCCGGTCGGCAAGCGCAAAGAGCTGGTGCGGCGCTTCCAGGACGATGAGCTCACGCCTTTCTTCGTACTGTCGCTGAAGGCCGGCGGCGCGGGATTGAATCTCACCGCAGCGTCGCACGTGGTTCACTTCGATCGGTGGTGGAACCCGGCGGTAGAGAACCAAGCCACCGACCGCGCGTTCCGCATCGGCCAGCACAAGAATGTATTGGTGCATAAATTCGTATGCCGTGGAACCATAGAAGATAAAATCGATCAGCTGATCGAATCGAAAAGACAACTCGTCGTGGACGTTTTGGAAGGCGGTGCGGAATTGAATCTGACTGAAATGAGCGATAAACAATTACTCGACCTCGTGGCGCTCGATATTCGCGCCGCGCAACAGGACGCGTGATGCTGCTGATGCCTGAAAATGTGGATGCGTGAGGATGTTTGAATGGAGACCTTATGTATCGGCCGCCGAGCGCCGGCGCAAGGCCGAGCGCCATGCGGCCGGTCTCGAGAAAAAAGGCCACACGTTGTCGCCGGTGATCGCGAGCCGCGGTGCCATCACCAGAACGTTCTGGGGTAAATCGTGGTGTAGCAATCTCGAGGCCTATAGCGATTATTCCAACCGGCTGCCCCGCGGGCGCACCTATTGCCGCAACGGATCCGTGATCGATCTGAAGATCTCGGCGGGCGCCGTAACGGCTCAGGTGATGGGCTCGAATCTCTACCAGATCAAAATGACGATTTCCGACGTGCCGAAGCCGCAGTGGCATGCGATCGGCAGGGACTGTTCCGGATCCATCGACTCGCTGGTCGAACTTCTGCAGGGACGTCTGTCGCAAGCCGTGATGGAACGTATCTGCCGCAAGGGAGTGGGTCTGTTTCCGTCGCCGAAGGAGATAAAGTTTCAGTGCAGCTGTCCGGACTGGGCGGCCATGTGCAAGCACGTTGCCGCGGTGTTCTACGGCATCGGTGCGCGGCTCGATGCCGCCCCCGATCTCTTGTTCCTACTGCGGAACGTCGATCCTAAGGATCTGGTGGCGCGGGCCGAGGCCGGGTTGCCGCTACCGTCCAAGAAAGCGCCTAAGAGCGCCAAGCTGTTGGATGTCTCGAACTTGGCGGACGTGTTTGGGATCGAGATTGCGGAGGTGGAGGCCGAGGTGGAGGCCGAGGTGGAGGCCGAGGTGGGGGTGGCCGAAGCCCGAACGACGGCCAAAGAAAAGATCAAATTGAAGTCTAAACCAACACGGGTTACGCCGAAGGTGGTCAGGAAAGCGGCGTCGAGGAAGGCGAAGGGGAAAGGGAAGGGGAAGAGGGCGGAAAAATCCATATGACCCCCCCCGGGCGGCGGCGCAAAGTATAGTGATCGGGCAAGTTTCGGTTAACCGGCCGTTGTGGTGCTTTATACTGCGGCGCAATGCTGTTCGACTCTGAAAGACTCCATTTTTTCCGCCCTTTGACGGGCAAGTACCGCGAGCAGATCGCTGCCTGCCTGCGGGAACTCTATGCGCGCCTTTATAGTTCGCTGGCGGACTACAGCCGGGTGATCGGCCGAGATCTGGTGCTCGAGGTGTTCGAGGAGGCGATCACGCGCAGTCCCGTGCTCGACGACGCAGACGACGATAGGTCGCCCCCGGTGCGCGACGAGCGGGAACAGGCGATCTGGATACTGAAAATACTGCTCGAACATGGCTGGCTGGAATTGCACCCGGACGAAATCTCGCTGACCAGCACCTACAGTTTCTCGCGCATCGGCCGCGTATTCACCCAGCCCATGGCTGAGTTGTCCGGCGGCCGGTTCCGCACCCGCCATCGGAACACCCGCAATACCTGCAGCGCTCTGCGTTCGTTCCTGGAAAAGGACAAGCGGGAGGTGTATGACCTGCTCGACGCCTACGAGTACTCCGAGCGCATCGTGGCGGATTTCTCGGATGTGATTGCCGAGCTGGATGAACGCAAGCGACAGCTGGTGCGCGAGGTGGAGGCGCAGCAGCTGGTGCATCGCGCCAGCGACGAGTTCTTCGAGTTCATGGAGAAGCGCTTCATGCCGGATCTGGCCCTGCGTTTTTCCGAGGACAGCGTGGTTAAGTACCGCGAGGAATTGGACAGTCTGCTGAAGCGGGCGCGAGCGCAACGCAAGGAAACCAAGATCGCGACCGAGCGTGAGCTGCGGCGGGTGGCGCCGGAACTCGCAACGCACGGGGCGCGATCGGTGTACATGACCCTGCTGGATCAGATCGAGAGCCGTCTGCACAGCGCCGCGGACCTGATGCTGCCGGCACTGCGCCGTTCACTGCATGGCTTCACCCGCCGCGCGGACATCCTGCTGCGGCAATTGAGCTTCTCCGAAGCCAGCCAACATGCTCTGCTGGATTCGTTCGAGGCGCTGGCACAGCTTCCGGAGGCGGAACAGGACGTGCATCTGAGCGCCGCGGCTGAGCATCTTACCGGGCTCGCCATGGGCTTCGTCGATCCGGATCAAGTGCGATTGCTCAACATCGAGCGCAAACGCCGGGTGGATACGCGGGCCGAGATAGCCGGTCCGGACGATCCGATCGGACGCCGGCGCCTGTTCGTGGAGCAGGCCCTGGAGCGAGCCTTCGCGATGAACAATCGGCAGCTGTACGATTACCTGGTGGCGACGCTGGCGGGCGGCCACGAAATCCGCACGACCTCGTTGCCGATTCGCGATGCGCGCGAGTTGCTGTATGCGGCTCACGTGCTCGAGGTGGGCGCCGCGGGCTGGGAGGGCATGGGCCTGAAGTTCGAGGTGCGCGAGACGGAGCGGCGTACGTCGACGGAGTACTTCGCCGCCATGGATGAATTTACCGTGCGCCTGGTCGAGGAGATCGTACATGCCGCTCGGTGATTTTCTCGAGCAGCGGCTCGAGCCCAAGGGAGTGTCGCTCGAGGAGTTTCGCGGCCTGCTGATCCGGCTCGTCAACTACGGCGTGCTCGAGCGGCGTGAGTCGCAGACGGAGCGCGAGTTGTACGATCGTTTCGTGCGGGTCGAAGAACTCGTCGGCGAGGCCTTGTGGCTGTACGGGATCGCCGCGCACCACGACCGGCGTTTCGAATATGTCAGGCTCTACCCGCCCGGCAGCCGCACACCGGGTATGGAGTCGGCCGAGGACGAGGCCTTCAACGGCAGCCTGCGCGTGCGGCCCACGCAGAACGAGGTGGCGCTCATTCTCGTGCTGCGCGCACAGTACGACAAGGCGGTTCGGGAGGCGAAGATCGATGAGAACGGCTTCGCCACCGAGTCCCTGGAGGGCATCGCGCTGGCGATGAAGAATTGGCTGAATCGCAGCCTGCCTGACAAGGCCACCGAGCGGCGCGCGATATTCAAGCGGCTGCGGCAACTGCGCTTGATCGACTACCACAGCGATGAAGAGCTCGAAGGCAGCGAGGCCTGGTTGCGAATCCATCCGATGATCGTGGATTTCGTCAGCGCGGATGCCATCGAGGCGGCGCGCGGAGCGGCGGCAGCGCCGGGCGACACTCCGGCGGCGATGGCGGCAGACGGCGGGAGCGAGGATGTTTCTTAAGAAATTCGTGTTCGTCAATTGGGGCAATGTCCCAAGCTGCGAGTTCGACATCGGTCCGGTGAGCCTGTTCTCGGGTGCGAACGGCTCGGGAAAGACCACCGCGGCGGATGCCATTCAAACCGTCATGACGGCGGCGCACGAGAATCTGTTCCATTACAACCCGGGCCAGGACGAGAGCACGCAGCGCGGCCGGGGCGGCAAGCGGGTGCGTACATTAGCCTCCTATGTGCTCGGCTGCGATGACGGCAGTTATGCGCGCACCGAGGCAACCGACGGCTATATCGCGGCGATCTTTCATCCGACGCAACAGGAAACCGCGGAAGCCTTCACGGCGGTGGTGGGCGTGCGCGCTTGGTTGGACCGTTCCGGCAAGCAGGCGGTGGCGCAGGAAGACCAGTCCCTGTTCTTGATCCTGCCGTCCGTGGAGCTCGGGCGGGGGGACTTCATCAAGAGCCGCGCGGGAGTCGAGCATGTCATCCAGCTCGACGAGATCCAGGCCCAGCTGGTGGCGCGCCTGGGAAAGAGATTGGTGGAGAAATACGATCAGAAGCGCGCCTACCTGCGGCGGCTGTACGGCGCGTTGCGGGGCAAGAACGATTCGGTGTCGGAGCGGGAGGCGATGGCCGCGGCGCGGGCATTCTCGCGCTTCATGGCCTACAAGCCCATCAACAGCATCAATCAATTCGTGGCCGACGAGGTGCTCGACCGCAAGGATCTCGGGGAGGCGGTGCGTTCTGTTTCGAGCCAGTTGAAAACCATCCACGGCATGGAGCGCGAAGCACAGGATTTGAAGGACAGTGCGGCGTTGCTCGAGAAATCCGGGCACCACGCGCAAACCTATATCGAGTCCTGGATCGACTTGCGCACCTTGGGCTGCACCACGGCGGCCGCTGCGCTGTTGGAGTGGGAGAGGCAGCATCAAAAGAAGGTCAGTGAGCGCGAAGGCACCGAGCGCGAGCTGGCCTCGACGCTGAGTCAGCTGGAACTCTCGAATCAGCGCTACACGCAGCTGCGCGACACCGTCATCAGTCTCGAGGCGCAGCGCCAGGGCATTCCGGCGCTGCAGCGCAAGGACGCGCTCGATGGCGAGCGCGAGGCAGTCAACGGCAAATTCGCCGGCACGGCTGCGGCGCTGCTCGGCCAGGATCACAAGCTGCAGCAGAATCTGCGCTCTGTGCAGGCGCTGACCGGCTTGCTCGCGCTCCCTTCGGCGAGCGTCGAGCTGCCGCAGGTGGCCACGTTGGAATCGCAGATGCTGTTGCGCAAGGCGCTGGAAACGGCGGCGCTCGGCGACGTCGACCTGCCGCGGTATCTGCAGATGGACCTGACGAACGATCTCGCGCGGCTCGAGAGCCATCTCGATGCGGCCTGGATCGCCCAGCGCACGCACAATGAATTGCACGAGTTTTGGCGCCGCCGCGAGGGCGGCGCCGAGTCCCACCGCGATGCGGTGGCGAATGCCAACCAATTGCGGCGGCAGCGCTACGGATCGTTGACCTCGCAACTGCAGACCAAGCAGCAGGAGATCGAACGGCTGGAGGCGAAGCAGGTCGTCTATCCGTCCTATGTCGAGCGCGCTCTGGCCGCAATCCGCGCGCAGTGTCCGCAGGCCGACGTGCGGGTGCTGTGCGATCACATCGAAGTCACCGATGCCCGCTGGCAGTCGGCTATCGAGGGCTTCATGGGAGGTGCGCGTTTCAGCATCATCGTCGATGCCGACTACGAGGCGCAGGCCATCCGCGTCGTGCGCAATCTGGCGGGCCGCGACAACAAGGCGCGGGTGATTCAGGGCGCGAAGGCGCTGCGCGACGCGGCACGAGCCAAGCCGCTGCCGGAATCGATCGTGCACGTACTCGAGTTCAGTCACAAGGTGGCCGAGGCCTTCGTGATGGCGAGCTTCGGGTCCGTGGTGCGAGTGAAGTCCGATGAGGAACTGCCGCAGACGGCGCGCGGCATTACCGCGGACGGCAAGGGCAGCGCCAATTACGCCATGTTTCGTTGCGACATGCCGGATGCCGACCTGGTATTCGGCGCATTTGCGCGCGAACGTGCCATCAAAGCGCGTCGCGCCGAGATGCAGCGGCTCGAGGTCGAGCGCAACGAAGCCAATACACGGGTGCAGGAGATCGCGCGGCTGCTCGAGGCGGTGGATGATATCTGCGCGCTGAACTATGCCGATTCGTTGGCCGAACTGCTGGCGCTGCACCGCGACCTGCGGCGCATCGAGATGCTGCTGGCACAACTCGACACCAGCGCCTTCGACTCCTTGACCACGCAGCTGGATACCTTGCGCCGGGAGGAGGCGGCGCTGCGCGAATTGGAGGGAAGACTCAATAGCCTGACCGGCGAACTGCGTTCGCGCCTCTCCGGCCAGATCGCGGCAATCCAGGAGTTGGGGGCGCAAAAAAACGCTGCGCTCGAGGCGGTGTCGGGAGCGCAGGAGGCCCTGGGCGAGGCGCACCGGCACTGGCCCGAGTTCGATCTGGCGCAGCGACTCAATCATGCCGAGCAGGAAGCCAAGTCGCCGCAGGCTCACGCGGCCGCGGCCGCAGATCATCTGGAAACCCGGCTGAAGACCTCGGAACATGAGCTGGGGGCAACCATCCAGGTGCACAATCAGAAGTGCAGGCCGTCGGATGCCATCGTCTTCGCCGCGTTCAACGGCCGTTACGATGCGGCGTTGTTCGAGCAGATTTGCGGGCTGCGGCGTGAAATCGACCGCATCTACAACATCCTGAAGAACAATGTGCTGGTGAGCAAACACGAGCAGCTCAAGGTGCTCAAGGCGAGCTTCAATGACGCTTTCGTATCCCACCTGTGCCAGGAAATCCATCAGTCCATTCAAGACGGCAAGCGCCAGCTCGACCTGCTCAACAAGGAATTGGTGAATCATCGCTTTGGGTCGGATCGCGAGCAGTTTCGCTTCGCACAGGAGTGGGTGCCGGAGTACCGGGACTATGCGCGCTTCTTCGAGGAGATCGTGCGCAGCCCGACGATCGGCGCAGGCTCAGGCCTGTTCGATTCGGCGCTCTCTGCTAAATCGGCGCAGGTGCGCGATGTGCTGATGGGCTTGCTGCTGGGCGCGGATGAAAAGAAGTCCCTGAGCGATCTGGACCGGATCGCCGACTATCGCAACTATCATCGCTACGAAATCTACAAGGAGGTGGAGGGCAAGGAGCCGATCGCGCTGTCCGAATACGGCACGGGCAGCGGCGGGCAGCTGGAGACGCCGGCCTACATCATCCGTGCGGCCAGCATCACCTCCGCGCTGCGCTATGCGGAAGGGGACAATCATCTGCGCATGGTGCTGGTGGACGAAGCCTTCTCCAAGATGGACGAGAGCCGCTCGCGCGAGGTGATCGATTATCTGACCGGCTCATTGGGGCTGCAGCTCATCTTCATCATGCCCACCAGCAAGTGCGGGCCCTTCATGGACCTCATCAGCAATGAGTTCGTGTTCGCCAAGGTGCCGAGCGCGCCCCGCGGCGAGCTGCTGACCCGCGTACTGGTGGATCGCAAAGAATGCAATCGGGAGCGCATCGCGGACCTGTGGACCCGGCACCGTCGCACGGTGCGTCAGCAGGCGGAGCTGGATTTCATGGCGGAGGTCGCTACGGAGCCGGATGCACCCCGATAAGCCGCAATGGCTGGACGAAGAGAGGGAAATCGGTGCGCTGCTGCATGCCGCGCTGGATCGCTTCGACCGCCAGCGTGGCGTCGATCGGCAGCGGCGGATTACCCTGGCGGCGCAGGATCATCTGCCGTCGTTGCGACGCGCCGACGCCGCCGCCGATCAGACCTGGAGCCTGATCCTCGAGTTGGCGCGGCGCGGCGTTCTGGCGGTTCGCAAACCCACCCGTAGTCTCTACGACGTCGATTGGCAGGGTGCGAAGATCACTTTTGCCCCCGGGGTAGAGGACACCTTGCGGGTGTGGCTGCGGCGGGATTGGAGCGAGCCGGCGGTGATGGCCTGGCGTCGTGCGATCGAACGGTACGCGCCGAAGTTTCACGATGCGGGTGCAGCGTTGCTGTCGCAGAGAATCATCATCGAAAGCCGCAGCGCCGATGACATCGTCGCCGCATTGGCGGCGGCGGCCGACATACTCGAGCCCATGACGTTGCGGCAATTGAGCGCCACGGTGTTTTGGGGGGATTCGAAGATTCTGGACGAGCGCGGTGAACTCGTCGCGGCCTTGCTGCCGCATCTGCAGATTCGCGAGCGGGCGTTGGTGACTGCGGTGCACCTGCCGCAGCGATGCCATGGCGTCTTGTTCATCGAGAATCAGGATACCTACACTGCGGCGGCTGCCGGGACTCCGGTGCAGGCGGCGGAATTCGCACTGGTCTATGCGGCCGGCTTTCGCGGTACTGCAGCCCGGGTGCGGAGTCGTACGGGTTCGCTGCTGCACTACGCAGGCCCCGGCTCGGGCGAACTGGCTGGCCGTTTCGATGCGTGGTGGTACGACGATGGAGCGGCGTTCGGACCGGCTTGGTTCTGGGGCGACCTGGATTTCGCCGGCATGCAAATCCTCAAGAGCCTGCGCGGCCGATTCGAGGACCTCGAGGCTTGGCCGGCCGGCTACGAGCCGCTGCGAGCTCAATTGGAACTCGCAGGCGGTCATGGCGCGCGGGCTGATGATTCCAAGGGGCAGATCGATCCCGTTCTGACCGGATGTGCTTACGCGGATTCGGTGTTGCTTCCTGCCATCCGCAGATACGGCCGCAGGGATCAGGAGTCCCGTGGCGTGCGGCAAGAATGAGGTCACCTTACGACGGAATACCCGATGTCCGCGACGGACTGACCCGCGAGGAGCGGGTGGTTTTGTACGTTCTCGATCAGACGCAGAAGGAGCGTGGCGGCCGCAACGTGCCGACGCCGATGTTGTGGGGACGCGTGTGCGAGTATTTTTACATCAGTCCGGAGGACCTTTCAGCGATGCTTGCGCGGCTCGGCGCGCGAAAATGACGTGCTCGGCGCTGCCGAGGGAGGGTCGTGTTCTGGACTTGGAGGCTAGGAGCGGAATCGAACCGCTGTACGCGGCTTTGCAGGCCGCTGCATGACCACTCTGCCACCTAGCCCCGGGGTCAAAAATAGCGAACCCCGGGCGGGCCGGGGTTGCAGCCGGAAATAATGTACTTTTTCGCGGCGGCTGGCAATACCCTCTTTCTCGGGGAGCTTCCAAAATAGCTCCGCTCTCTCGAAGCTGTCGGCCCCTAGCGCTCCCGCCGCACCGGATCTAGTTGTAGCGTGTCAGCAACAACCGCAATGTGGACAAAACGCTCAAGTGGGCTCAAGATTCAGCCTTAGGGAAAACTTGATGCGCATGCAATGCGTGCGCGCAACATAAAAATTCGAGACAAAAAGGGGATTCATATGCAGTGCATGTCACGCGCAATACGTTTGCGCTATGAATTGCGAGGACTGATTACCGCGAGTGCCGCCGCAAGCACTTTGTTTGCCATATCGGCTCATGCCCAAACATCGACGGCCGCCGCGCAGGGACCCGAACTGCAGGAAATCGTTGTCACCGGATCGTTGATCAAGCGCACCGACACGGAAACGCCGTCTCCGGTGCAGATCATCACGGATCAGGATCTCAAGAATTCAGGCTATACGAACGTCGTCGACGTGTTGCGCAATCTGTCGGCGAACGGTTCGGGGACCCTGAGTCAAGGCTTCGGTCAAGCATTTGCCGCCGGCGCGAGCGGCATCGCGCTGCGCGGGCTGTCGGTGGGCGACACGCTGACCCTGATCGACGGCGAGCGCATGGTGTCTTATCCGCTCAGCGACGACGGCGAGCGCAGTTTCGTCGACGTGACCGCCATCCCGTTCAATGCCGTGGATAGCGTTGAAGTCCTGAAGGACGGCGCTTCGGCCGTGTACGGCGCCGATGCCATCGCGGGTGTGGTCAACGTCAAATTGAAGAAGTCCTACGTCGGTTCCGAATTTACGGCGGAGGTGGGCACGAGTCAGTACGGCGACGGCACCACCGAGCACGGCGCCGGCATCTGGGGTATGGGCGATCTGACGAACGACGGTTACAACGTGTACGTGGCGATCGATTGGCATCACCAGGACGCGATTCTCGGGGCGAACCGCAGCGGTGCGTTCACGACGACGAATTGGTCGGGTCTGCC
>Ga0302324_100015786_pt1 | contig 15116 bp, 14 predicted proteins | sample Palsa_T0_1_FD_201949 | JGI IMG/M metagenome (GOLD analysis project Ga0302324, IMG submission 201949) | Peat permafrost microbial communities from Stordalen Mire near Abisko, Sweden - Palsa_T0_1 | ecosystem: Environmental > Terrestrial > Soil > Palsa > Peat permafrost | place: Sweden: Abisko...
CTGCCAGACGGGACTGATCGGGATCCCCTTTCCCATCGATGTGGTGCAGCCGAGTGTCGGGCCCATCGTCGAGCATCGTGCCTCCGGTCCGGAGGCCGGCGCCGCGGCAGCTCGGGCGATTATGACGACGGACACGGTTCCGAAGGTTGCTCTGGTGCAGGGAGCCGGGTTCAGCGTCGGGGCCATGGCCAAAGGTGCGGCCATGCTGGCACCGAACATGGCCACCATGCTGGCCCTGTGCACGACCGACGCGGTGGTGGACCCCGAGACGCTGCAGGCCGCGCTCACCGCGGCCGTCGACCGTTCGTTCAACACCATGACGGTGGACGGGTGCACCTCGACCAATGACACCGTGCTGGTCCTGGCCAGTGGGGCAGGTGCCCCGGCCACCCTGGAGCAGATGACTGCTGCGCTCACCGATGCGTGCCAGTCGCTGGCCGGGCAGATGGTCGACGACGCCGAAGGGGCGACCAAGGTGTCGCACGTCCGCGTCGTGGGAGCCGAGAGTGACGCCGCTGCGCACCTCGCCGCCCGCAAGGTGGCTGACTCCATGCTGGTGCAATGTTCACTCAACGGCGAGGACCCTTACTGGGGCCGCGTGGTCAGTGAGCTCGGTTCGGCCGGGGTGTCCTTCGACATCGACAAGGTTTCGGTGGCCTATGGCGGCGTCGTCGTGTGTGCCGGAGGCGTGGCTGTGACCCACGACTCGGCCGCGGTGGCCGCCCACATGGCGGGACGGCATATCGAACTCGTCTGCGCCCTCGGCCTGGGCCAGGGTGAGGCTGCAGTACTCGGGACGGACCTGGGCTATGGCTACATTGACGAAAACCGGACCACGTCGTGATGGCGCCCGAACCCATGGCGGTTCCCCCCAAGGTCACCCGAGCCCAAAAGGCCGCCGCCGAGAACACGGCGTCTGTTCTGGTGGAGGCGCTGCCGTACATCCGGCGCTTCTACGGCAAAATCGTCGTGGTCAAGTACGGCGGGAATGCGCTGAACGGATCGGACGGAGGCGACGGCGATGCGCTGGCCTCCTTTGCGCAAGATGTTGTGCTCATGCGCGCCGTCGGCATCCTCCCCGTGGTGGTGCACGGTGGCGGACCGCAGATCGGTGAGCTCATGGCCCGGTTGGGCAAGGAGACGGAGTTCCGCAACGGGCTCCGGGTGACCGATGCCGAAACGCTCGACATCGCCCGGATGGTCCTGGTGGGCAAGGTGAACCGTGACATCGTCTCGGCCATCAACGTGCACGGACCGCTGGCTGTGGGGATGTCGGGCGAGGATGCCAATCTGATCACGGCGGCACAGAGTGATGCCGCCCTGGGGTTCGTGGGTCGCGTGACCGTGGTCGATCCGACCATGTTGCAGCGACTCGTCGCCGAGGGGATCATTCCGGTGGTGGCCACCATCGGGGCCGACGAGGCGGGCCAGGCCTACAACATCAATGCCGACACGGTGGCTGGCGCGCTGGCTGAGGCATTGGGGGCGGAGAAGCTCATCTTCCTCACCGATATCGAAGGATTGCGGATAGTGGCCGACGATCCCGCGACCGTGATCCATCAGGCATCCGTCGATGTCATTGACGAGATCGTCCGGAGCGGCGGGGCGCAAGGCGGCATGATGCCCAAGGTCGAGGCGTGCGCCCAGGCTGTGCGGGCCGGCGTGGCGCGGGCCCACATTCTGGACGGGCGGGTGCCGCACGCACTGCTGCTCGAGCTCTTCACCGATTCGGGCGTCGGAACCATGGTGCTGGCATGACGTCAGATCGCAGTGCGCTCATGCGTACCTACGCCGAGCCATCGGCCACCTTCGTGCGCGGTGAGGGCACCTTCTTGTGGGACGACGGCGGGAAGAGCTACCTCGACTTCATCACCGGTCTGGCGGTGGTTTCGCTCGGTCATGCCCACCCGGTGGTGGCCGAGGCCGTGGCCACCCAGGCGCGGACGCTGGGCCATGTCTCGAATCTGTACGGCAACTCCCTGGCTCCCGAGGTGGCGCTGACCATCGACCGACTCATCAACGGCGGCACTGGTCAGGCCGGTGGGCAGGTGTTCTTCACCAACTCGGGCGCCGAAGCCAATGAGTGTGCATTGAAGTTGGCTCGGCGTTGGGCCGGGCTGGGCCGTCACGTGGTGATCAGTGCCGACAACTCGTTTCACGGTCGCACGCTGGCCACGCTCACTGCCACCGGGCAACCGGAAAAACACGCACCGTTCCTCCCGCTCCCCGAGGGATTCATCCACGTGCCCTACGACGATGTGAGCGCGTTGGACGCCGCGCTGGACCCGACCACCGTGTCGGCTGTGCTGCTGGAGCCCCTGCAGGGTGAGGGCGGCGTGGTCGTGCCGAGTTCGGACTACCTCGGAGCGATTCGGACACTGTGCACGGAGCGCAACGCTCTCCTGATTCTCGATGAGGTGCAGACAGGCCTCGGCCGCACCGGCCACTGGTTCGCCTTCCAGGCGCAAGGACTCGAGCCCGATGTGGTCACCATGGCCAAGGCTCTCGGCAACGGAATGCCCGTCGGGGCCTGCTGGGCCCGTTCCGAAGTGGCCGCGGCCTTTGGTCCGGGCGACCACGGTTCGACTTTCGGGGGCCAGCCCCTGGCTCTCGCCGCGGTCCAAGCCACCCTGGCTGTCATGGAGGCCGAGGACGTGTGTGGGAGAGCCCGTCGGCAGGGCAGCCGCTTAGCGGCCGGGCTCGCTGCACTTCCCGGCGTGGTCTCGGTCAGAGGCGCCGGGTTGCTGTTGGCCGCACAGCTGGTCTCGCCGGTGGCTAAGTCCGTGGCGGATGCGGCGCTGGTGGAGGGTCTCCTCGTCAACGCTGTGCGTCCCGACGCCATACGGGTGGCCCCGCCACTGCTGGTGAGTGACGACGAGGTTGATGCCGCACTGGCCATCCTGGCAGGAGTCATGGCCGGCACGGCCGAACTGGCCGGCACGGCCGAACTGGCCGGCACGGCCGACCACTCCCATGCGGTCGGCCCGCTCCCGGCAGGCCGGGCGACATGAACCCGAAGACACAAGGTGCAGTCTCCCGGTGTTCTCTCTGCCAAACGCTAAGACAGTCATCGAACTATTGGCCGAATTCATCACCCGGACCGGTCCCGCCCTCATCCCCAGGAGCGTTGCGCTGATGCCCGATCTCTTCGATATTGACGACCTGTGGCCTTTGGCTTGGGACCGCGTGCTCGAACTCGCCACCAGCGACACCGTGGGAACGCCGTTGTCCGGACAAGGCGTTGCCCTGCTTTTCGAGAAGCCGTCCGCCCGCACGCGCAATTCCACCGAAATGGCCGTGGTGGGCCTGGGTGGCCACCCCATCTACATCCAAGGGACTGAGGTGGGGCTCGACACCCGCGAGTCGGCCGAGGACATCGCTCGGACCCTGGGCTGTTACCACCGGGTGCTCTGCGCCCGCGTCTTCGATCACGACGTACTGGTGCGCATGGCCTTCGCACTCGAGTCGAGCGGATTCGATGTCCCGGTCATCAACCTGCTGTCCGACCAGGCGCACCCGTGCCAAGCCGTGGCCGACATTCTGACCTTGCGCGAAATGATCGGTGCGCTGCCCGGCCGCTCGTTGGCCTACATCGGCGACACCAACAACATGGCCCGTTCCTTGGCCAAGGCTGCTCTTTTGGAAGGGATGGACTTCCGGGTGGCCTCGCCGGAGGGCTACTCGTTTTCGGAGGAGGAACTGGATTCCCTCGCCACCTTCTCCGACAAGGTGGGTCGCGGGGGCACGGTACGGGCCACGCACGAACCCGGCCTGGCGGCCGGTGGGGCCGACGCCCTCTATACCGACGTGTGGACGAGCATGGGCCAGGAGGACGAGCGGGCGGTGCGTCTGGCGTCATTCGCCGGCTTCACCATCGACGACACGTTGTTGGAGGTGGCCGAGCCGGATGCGTTGGTGATGCACTGCCTACCGGCCCACCGGGGCGAAGAAATCTCAGAAGCTGCACTCGAGGGAGCGCACAGTGTGGTGTGGCGCCAGGTGGCTCACCGTCAGACCGCCATGCGGGGATTGCTGGCCTGGGCAGTGGAGGAGTCGACATGAGCGCGTCGCACGACGACGGTGTTGCGGGCATCCGGGTGACCAAGCATCAACGCCAGCACCGCATAACCAAGTTGCTGGAGTCTCGAGCGGTGACCAGTCAGGGACAACTGGTGGAACTGTTGGCCGAACAGGGCGTGGAGGCTACGCAAACCACGGTGTCTCGTGATCTCGAAGACCTCGGTGCGGTCAAGGTGCGCCTGCCAGGCGGCGACACCGCGTATGCCTTGCCCGAACTTCCGGTGCACCAGATCGCGCCGGAGGACCATCTGCGCCGGGTGCTGGGGGAGTGGGTGGTGGAAGTGGCGTCCTCGGGCAATCTGGTGGTGCTGCGCACGCCGCCCGGATCGGCCCATGTCGTCGGCTCCGCGCTGGACCGGAGCGGGCTGGAGGCGGTGATCGGCACCGTGGCGGGGGACGACACGGTGCTGGTGATCGCCGATGAAGATGTTGGAGGAAAGGCCATGGCGGACCGCTTGCGCGCGGTGGCCGGATTCGCACCGGAATCGAAAATCGCACTGCATCAGAAAGGATGACAATGACAGAACGAGTGGTATTGGCCTACAGCGGCGGACTCGATACGTCGGTGGCCGTCCGTTGGCTCATTGAGAACGAGGGCGTCGAGGTCATCGCCGTCGCGGTCAACGTGGGTCAGGCAGCTGACAAGGGCGGGGAGGACTGGGATGCCATCCGGACCCGGGCCATGTCGGCCGGCGCCGTGGAGGCCGTGGTCATCGACGCCCGGGACGAGATGGCTGAGCAGTTCTGCCTGCCGGCGTTGCAGGCCAATGCCCGCTACGAGGGCAAGTACCCGCTCGTTTCGGCCCTTTCGCGGCCGGTCATTGTGCGTCACCTGGTGGCCGAGGCCCGGCGCCACGGTGCCACCGCGGTGGCCCACGGCTGCACCGGTAAAGGCAATGACCAGGTGCGGTTCGAAGTGGGGACCCGCTCGCTGGCGCCGGACCTCGGGATCTACGCCCCGGCCCGGGTCTGGGGTCTCAGCCGGGAGGATTGTGTCGAGCTGGCCGCCAAGTGGGAGATCCCCATCACGGTGACCAAGGACAAGCTGTATTCCATCGACGACAACCTGTGGGGCAAGGCGATTGAGTGTGGAGCGATTGAGGATCCCTGGGCGCCCGCCCCCTCGGACGTCTACACCTTGACCAGCCCCACCGAGACCGATCCGGTGGAAGTTATCGTCGGCTTCGAATCCGGCGTACCTGTCTCGCTTGACGGATCGACACTGTCACTGTTGGAGTTGATCTCCCGCATCGGTTCGCTGGCCGGCAGCCGCGGCTTCGGACGGTTGGACATGGTGGAGAACCGGCGGGTGGGCATCAAGAGTCGTGAGGTCTATGAATGCCCGGCGGCGCTGGCGTTGCTCATCGCCCACAGCGACCTCGAAGACCTGACCCTCGAGCGCGACCTGCACCATGAGAAGGCACGACTGGAGCCCCGCTGGTCCGAGCTTGTCTATGACGGCCTGTGGTTCTCTCCCCTCAAGGCAGCACTGGATGCGTTCATCACCCAGTCCCAGCACCACGTCACCGGTGAGGTGCGCCTGCGGTTTGCCGCGCCGGGCACCTGCGCGGTGGTGGGCCGTCGCAGCCCCGTGGCCCTGTACGACCACGGTCTGGCCACCTATGACGCCTCGGACACCTTCCGCCATGCCGACGCGGAAGGCTTCGTGCGCCTGTGGGGCCTGGGCGTGGCCACCTGGTCGGCCCGCCAGGGTCCCGGCAGCACCGGTCCCGGCAGCACGGCGCCAGGCACTTCATGACGCTCTGGCAGGGCCGCATCTCCACCGGCATGGCCGACACCGTGGCCGCATTCACCGTCAGCCTGCCCTTTGATCAGCTGCTGGCGCCCGATGACATCGCCGGCTCGCGGGCACACGTCAAAGGATTGGGCCAGGTCGGCCTCCTGACGGCGGACGAGGTGGAGACCCTGCTGGCCGCCCTCGACCAGGTGGAACAGGAGATGGCCACCGCGGCGTTCGTTTTCGCGCCCGGCGACGAGGATGTGCATACGGCGGTGGAACGGCGGGTGACCGAATTGGCCGGCGACGTCGGGGCCAAAATGCATACCGGGCGCAGTCGGAATGACCAGGTGGCCACCGATCTGCGGCTGTGGTGCCGCCGATCGTTGGTGGGGGTAGCCGGCGAGGTGATGGCTCTTCAGGACGCGCTGGCCCAGCGGGCCCAGCTGGCTGGCGATACCTACCTCCCTGGATACACCCACCTGCAGCGGGCCCAACCGGTCCTGCTGTCGCATCAGCTGTTGGCGCACGGTTGGGCCCTGGCCCGAGATGTGGACCGACTGCTCCTCACCGTGGACCGCCTCAATGTCTCACCCCTCGGAGCCGGGGCGCTCGCGGGTTCGTCCCTGCCGCTCGATCCTGACTTCGTCGCCGCCGAGCTCGGCTTCGCCGGCCGTTTTGAGAACTCGCTCGATGCGGTGTCCGACCGAGACTTCGTGGCTGAAGCCCTCTTCGACCTGGCCCTGTTGGGTGTCCACCTCTCCCGCATGGGTGAGGAGCTGGTGCTGTGGTCGAGTGAGGAGTTCGGGTTCTGCACCCTCGATGACGCCTATGCCACCGGCAGTTCCATGCTGCCGCAGAAGAAGAACCCGGACGTGGCCGAACTGGCCCGGGGCAAGACTGGGCGCCTCATCGGTCACCTCACCTCAGTGCTCGTCATGCTCAAGGGTCTGCCGCTGGCCTACAACAAGGACCTGCAGGAGGACAAGGAACCGCTCTTCGACGCCGTGACCCAGGTGACGCGGGCACTCATGGCGCTACGCGGCGTCTACGAGACGGTGACCTGGCACGAGGAGCGCATGCAGTCGGCGGCCGACGGTCCGGCCGCGGCCGCCATCGACCTGGCCGAGATGCTGGTTGAACGCGGCATGCCCTTCCGCCAAGCGCACGGATTGGTCGGCGGAATGGTGCGTGACGCACTGGAGCGCCATGTCCCCCTGGCCGAGCTGGTGGCGGCTCACCCGGACATGGGTGATACCGCAGTTGTGCTCCTGCAGCCCGGCGTGGCGGTGACCCGTCGGAGCACTCCAGGCGGAGCCGGCCCCGGACCGGTTGCGGTGCAGATGGAGCGGTTCGAACGCCGGCGTGCGGTGGACCGGACCCGGTTGGCCCAATGGTCGAGCGTGGGTGGCCCGCCGGCCTGAGGGCGATGTAACGCCGACAGGCGCGACGGTTTTGGCGGTCACATTTCGGCCAGGTGAACAGTCCGCGAAGTTGCCGCGAAAGGGGTGTAGCCCGTCTGCATGCGGGGTACTGACCGTCATGGCGCGCCAACGCCCTGGGTGGAGGCGAGCTTTGTGCGGGTCAGCCGGCCCGTCACTGGGCAGGGGAGTAGCGGCCATGCAGAGGTTGAACGGAATCGATTCGATGTTCGTCTATTCGGAGACGGCCAAGACGCCCATGGAAGTGGCCTACGCCTGCATCTTCGATCCGACGACAGCTCCCAACGGGTATTCGTTCGAGGCCGTGCGGAACCTGCTGGAAGAGCGGGTGCCGACCCTGGTCCCGTTCCGCCGCCGACTGATTGCGGTGCCGCTCGGGCTGGACCACCCACGTTGGGTGGACGATCCCGACTTCAACCTGGACAACCACCTGCACCGCAGCGCCCTGCCCTCACCGGGCGGCGAGGCCGAATTGACCCGCATGGTGGCCCAGGTCATGGGCCGACCGCTGGACGCCAATCAACCACCATGGGAGATGCATGTCATAGAGGGCCTGCAGGGAGGAAGAGTCGGGCTGATTGCCAAGGTGCACCACGCCGTCATTGACGGCGTGGCCGGGGCACAGCTCATGGCCCAATTGCTCGATGTGACCGCGCAGGGCCGTCCCGTTACCGAGTTCTGCCCACCCTGGCTGCCTGCGGCCCTTCCTTCGAACGCCGACATGGTCACTGACGCCCTGCCGAACCTCTTTACCAGTCCGATCAGAACCGTGCGGGCTCTGCGTGAGATCGGGCGAACGGCCTTTCGACTGGCCCGCAATGCTCTTGACGATCAGTCGGGACCGGTGTCGATTCCGGTCGGGGCTCCGTCCACCTTTGAAACTCCGGTCGGGCCGAACCGGGCCGTGTCGTTCGCCCAGCTGTCGCTCGGCCAGGTGCTTCAGCTGAAGGAGCGCTTCGGGGTGACCGTCAATGATGTCGTGCTCACCATCTGTTCGGGTGCGCTGCGGTCCCACTTGGCCGAACGCCATCACGAGACCGACCAACCGTTGGTGGCCGTCGTGCCCGTCTCGGTGCGCAGCGGGCTGGAGGGTGAAGTGCTGGGCAATCAGCTCTCCGCCATGTTCGTGCCGTTGGCCAATGACAGGGAGAGCCCGCTGGACCGCCTGGCCGCCATTGTGGAGTCGTGCTCGGCCAACAAGGCCCAGGAGCGCGCGGTCGGGTACGGCCCCATGGCCTCAGCCATTTCCGATGCCGTCCCACCAGCCTTGGCTCGGACCGTGCTCCAACTGGGGGCTCAGTTCGGGGCCCTGCGCCGGCTCCGGGCGGGCAACCTGATGATCTCCAATGTCCCGGGACCGACATTCCCCCTCTTCTTCGCCGGCATGCAGATGGAGGCGGTGCACCCACTCGGCCCGGTGGTGGACGGGGTAGCACTCAACATCACTGTGCAGAGCTACATGGAGACGCTCTTCGTCGGCATCAACGCCTGCGAAGCAGCCGTTCCCGATCTGCCTGCTCTGGCCCAGGCCATGGTCCGTGAATTGGGCTTCCTGTGCGACGCGGCTGAAGCAGCCGGTCCAACCGGTCGGGCTGATCAGGTGTTGCCAAAGGGGAAGGTCGATGTGAAGCCGTCGGTGCCACGCGGTGTTTCGCCGACACCGCACGCGGCCACCGGTCTGGCGACCCACCGGAGCCGCCTGGTGAAATCCCCGGTGGGCACGCCGAACGAGTGAGATGCAAGAGTCACCCTGCCATCGCGTGGGGCGCCTATCTGAAGTCAGATCCGTCGAGGGATGATGCGTCCACAGCGGAATTAGTAGCACTCACACAGTGAGAGCGCTGGATCCAAAAAGTTGAAAAAATTGCTGGCACTCTCACCATGAGAGTGCTAAAATGCCAGTGTACCACCCCTTTTGGGGCGTAAAAGAGCAAACATTCATGAGCAAAAGGAGGAAGTGCAATGGCTCTTGTACGAAGTGATCCTTTTCGAGACGTGGATCGTCTCTTACAGCAGATGTGGAGCGCCCAACAGAGCGGACAACGCTCGATGGCCATGCCGATGGACGCCTTTCGCAAGGACGATTCCTTCCTGCTCCAGCTCGACCTTCCGGGTGTCACTCCCGACTCCATAGAGTTGACGGTTGAGGACAACGTCTTGACCATCTCGGCCGAACGACCGGTACCTTCCAAGGGCGACAACGTCGAATCAGTGATCGCCGAGCGAACCTTCGGCACCTTTGCCAGGCAGGTCGTCTTGGGCAAGACGCTCGACTCCGAGCGTATTGAAGCCAGCTACGAAGGCGGCGTGCTGACCGTCGCCATTCCTGTTGCTGAGCAGGCCAAGCCTCGTCGAATCGAGGTCAATGTCGGCTTGGACCACAGAGAACTGGCCACCTCGGCCGTCTGAGAGTACTCGTGGTGCCCGGGGAGCATTTCGCTCCCCGGGCAAACCCCACACCTCTCATCCCGTTACTTGCACGACAGGCGGGCCGTGGCCCGCCCCATCAACCCCCTTGCGACGATGACACTCCTCGATCCCATTTCCCAACTCCCTGAGTACGACATCCCCGAAGACGGCTGCGGGGTGCAGGCACGCTGGCCGGACCTGGTCGTGGCCGCTCGACGTTCAGCCTCGAATTCAGGGCACCGTGCCTTCTTTGAGTTCGCTCCGCTCCCTGGAGGTTCTTACCTGGCCGGGGTTGGGCATGAACAAGCCAGCTCTGGCGAACAGTGCATGGTCCGCGAGCAGATCTTGGGTCAACTGATCGCCGGCAGCGACCTTGGTGAGTCGGTGCGCAACGCCCTCAGGGAATCTGATGACACCGAGGTCGGCTACGTGCAGTTCCATCCCGCCGGAGACACGTTGAAGTTGTGTGGGTTCGGCTCGACCGTCTCAGCCCTTCACGTCAGTACCGGTTTGGCCCGGCTCCTCCATGTCGGCCTCGAGGTCTCTGGCGACAGTCCGCAGCCCTTCAGCCTACGCCCAGGGGAGGCTCTCGTTCTTGTTGCACATCCAAGGGTTTGGGCCAGGCACCTGCTCGCCGCAGTGGACCACTTGCTGTCGGAGGATCTTGATGGCCACGCCAGGTCCGACGCTCTTGAGCTTTGTAGGCGACTGGAAACTCTACTTTCAGAGGCAGGCCTCTCCAGCATGGTCATCTACCGCTCAGGTTCAACGACCGCTCATCCCTCAGACTGCCCCCAGGGACACAAGGATCCTCCCGCAGCGTTCGAAGAGATCGATATGGATCTGACGCTGTCGGACCTCCAACTGCTCGACGAGCTCGCCGGGTGCCTCGCTCATTAGCTGAGGGAACGGATACCCACGATGGGTGTTGCTTTCGCCTGTCGGTCAAGTCCTGACGAATCTCGTCTCCGCAAGCAATTGACCGTGAACAGCCGGCAACCGACGGTGCCCAGATCGCGCCGACTACGAGCAGGGAAACTCCGGCAAGTGGTCCAGTGACCTGTCGATGTGATCGATCTGGGCTTCGCCATGCTCACCGTCCCAGCCACCACATGAGTCAGGTCGTCATCGACGACCATCTCTTGTGCGATGTCCCGGCCGTCGAGCAGGGGCGTCCACTCAACCGACTCCTCACGACGAACGAACTCGCCACCACCAACCTCTACTACGTTCGCCTGTGCAAGAGCGTTGACGCGTCCCGGGGTGGCACGCTCACCGGGAGCTGGTCGCCCGAGCACCGTCGGGACCTCGGCCGGCGCCTCCTTGAACTTCCCAAACAGATCCTGATCGTGCCGATGCGCCTGATCGGATATCGCATGGCGGAACTCGCTCACAGTCAAGGGCTCTCGACCCTCGGTTCCGAAGCTGTCGCAGCAGCGGAGCATTTGGGGGCCTCCCTCTGCGTGTGGGACGGCGATGACGGTCCGGGCATCTGGGAGGCGGCACGGGTGGTCGGCGTTAAGTACCAATCCATTCCACTCTGACCCCTTGACGTCTGAGCTACTGCTCGGCGCACTTTCGCCACTACCGATGCGACATTGCTGCTGCGCTACGGCTCAAGCCCGGTTTAGTGTTGCGAGCCCGAGTTAGCACGAGCGGGATCTGGGGTCGGTGGATCACCTGTATAACCGGCGGACGGGGGCACCTAGGGCCTTCATTGGTTTTCGGCTCTGGCGGTCGTGGTCGGACCGACAGGAAAGGGCGACGCCGGTTGTCGCACTCCACCGGACGGTGGGTCCTCAGGTGGTTCCTTCGTCTCGTGAATGAACAGCTGAACGGCAGATCCGACTGCCCCTGCTAGCCCGGACCGGATCCGATCGGCAGTTGCCCCCCTTCGACCTATGAGGAGGCCCGGTGTTCGAGTCCAAAGGGTAATCCGAGAGCAATCATCGGCAACTTCTAGTGACGTGATAACAGCTTCAGGTGGGACGGTCTCGTTCAATCCATTGAGCACTTGCTCCCACCTGGCCCAGGTCGGCACCTTCACAGAGTAGGACCAGTGCGGAGTTAATGCGCCTGCAGATGGGACTTGAGTGGTGTTGCTGCTCCCCAGCCCGGCGGACGGGGATACCCCAGCACGCGCCCGGTATCGGCACGTTGGGGACGGTTCGGAGGGCGGGTCTAACCGGACGGACCGCTCATCTGACGAGTCGCCTCATCACTGGCCGAGTGGGGTACGTGCGTGCAACTTCGGTGAATCCCGCAGCGGAAAACATCGATACCGTGCCGGTAAATACCGCTGACCCACCCACCCGTGAAGCGCTCAGCGCGGCCACGTCTACAGGATGACCCTCCACAGTCGTAGCACCGTGTTCACGAGCGAAGTCGACAGCCGCTTTGAGTAGGGCTGATCCAACGCCGGAACGCCGATGGCGGCTATCGACGACGAAACAGGTCACCCACCAGGCTCCGGGATCGTCCGATAACACTCTCGCCAATGCTCTGTTGCCGCTCACGCCAGGAAAGCCAGATCGGGGCCCGACTCTTGTCCACCCGACAGGCTGCTCTTCGACGTACGCGAGGAGTCCGGGCGGCACGGCGGCATGAGCAATCTCCTGCCGCAGCGCCTCGCGGTTGTCTCCATTGAGTTCTGGCTCCAGGAAGCGGCGACACCAGCACCACGAAGGATCTTCACCACGGCGACCGAACGCCGCAACGAGGTCGTTCCACCGATCGGGGGTCGCGGGTTGCACCTGTACGGACACACCCCGAGCCTATGGGGCTGTGCTGGCGCTAAATATTGCTAGTCCGAGCGCCGGTCCTTAGGCTTCCTTGCCTATTCCCGTTGTGCCGAACATGACGAGGTCCAGTTGGAAGGAGCTGCAGGCCAAGAAGCTCAGCTCCATGACAATCGAAGAACGAGCCGAGTACGACCAGGCCTATGGCGAGGCACAACTCGCCGCTGAGGTGGGGGAGCGTATTCATGCGGCAAGAGAAGCAGCCGGACTGAGCCAGCGTGAACTGGCTCGCCGGATGGGCACCAGCCAGGCCGCCATCGACCGCCTCGAATCGGGAGGCGTCGGAGCAACGCTCACGACGCTGCAGCGGGTGGCCACGGCCCTCGGGCTCGAGGTCAACGTAGAGCTGAGGCCAATTCCCCGCGCGACAACGAACAACAGGGGTAAATAGCGGCAACCATCGGACATTCGAAAATGGCGGTCTACCTACCGGTGCAGTGTGGTTGTGCAGTACTCAGTCGTCAGTGGGGTAGTGGCGTGATTCGTCCTCATGGTGGAGTGTGGCGCCATGCAGAGGTCCGACCTGGCCGATGATCCGGTGGCGATAGCCCCGCTCCTGCTCAACAAGGTGCTCGTTGTGGGCGATCGCTCCGGGAGGATCGTCGAGGTAGAGGCCTACCGGGGGTCCACCGATCCGGCCTCGCACGCCTACCGGGGAGAAACACCCCGGACCGCGGTCATGTTCGGCCCACCGGGACATCTCTACGTGTATTTCACCTATGGCATGCACTGGTGCGCCAACGTGGTCTGTGGTCCCGAAGGCCAGGCCGCTGCTGTGCTCATCCGAGCGCTGGCCCCCATCACCGGTGTGCCCGACATGCGCTTGGCCCGGCCAGCTGCCCGCCGGGAACGCGATCTGTGCAATGGGCCGGCCAAGCTGTGCCAGGCCCTGGGCATCACCGGCACCGACAACGGGGCCGACCTTTTGGGCGACCCGGCGGATCCGGCGGGGGGAAAGGTCCGGCTGGTCGACGATGGGATGCCGCCACCGAAGACTCCAGGGCAGGGGACCCGGATCGGCATCAGGGTGGCGACGGAAAACCCCTGGCGTTTCTGGGTGGAGGGCGAAGAGAACATCTCGCGCTGAGGGCCTCTGGTCTCCCTGCAACGTGGGGTGCCGGGGTGGTGAGGAGGCATCCTTGCCTGGTGGTCGGAATTCGCAGCTCCCTGAACTGGGCAAACACACGTTGCTGGACATGTTTCGTGGTGCAACAGAAATGTCATTCCCGTGCAATGTCGGGGGTGCACACTGCAGTTGTTACAAGGAATCAGGCGTGTTGGCAGTACCGGAGTCGAGTTCGATGCAGGCGTCCCGTCCCCCCACAGGACACCTCATTCGAGGAGACCAGCGGACGGAGCACGTTCCGGAAAGATCCATTTGGCGGTGGACCGGAGCGGAAAGTTCGTTGGGTCTCGAGCACCGGGTGACATGCGGGATGTTTTCGGACGTCCCGCATGTCACCGTCCGGTGTCGTGAAGAGCGCCTCGTCCCCCCACCCTTCGGGGGGTCAGTCAAATTCTTCATCATCACCCCGGACCAGGGCCAGAATCGGACTCCGGTGGTCTTCGATACTCAGCCCTTCCCACCCTGCCCGCACTACTCGAATATTCCCGAGGGGCGCACCGCTCAGGCGTACATCTCAAGTGTCGGATGTGGTCGACCAGATGGCACGTACACCATGACGTCGACGTACGAACCCGGCATCTTGGAGGAGTGCAGCCCGGCGAGCGAGAAGATCACCATCGTGCGTAACCCCTGAAGGGACTCCACTGATCCAAGGCGGCGCATGGGGCGAATTGAGGCATCCGCCATTGGATCGCCGGCCACCGGTACGCTGGGGTCAGCGCAACGGACTGGGCACGGCCCAGGCACCGATTGGTTCGCGTGTGTGCGTTGACGGTTGAGCGCGCACCTGTTAGAGTGACACTCCCGTCGGATCGGCCTTCCAAGGTCATCCGGCAGCCGAAGGAGACTTTTCAGCGGAGCAATTCGTCCGGAACAGTCCTTCGGAGCACCCGGCACCAACACCGGCTTTAGTGGTGTGTGCCTGGACGCTCCTTGAAAACGGAATAGTGAGAGCCAAAAGCCAGTGCGGGCAATTCATTCGCGCTTTTAGTGCGTCTGGGTTGTACGTCAATTAGCAGTAAGGCAGGCCTCGTTGGATCTAGCGACTTGTCGCTAGTGAAAAGACGGTCTGTTGTTACCATGGAAGAGTCATACATGGTGACTCTCTGATTTTTAGAAGGTTCGTTCTTAGTTAGAACGGGTTAACTTTAAGTCTCGATGGAGAGTTTGATCCTGGCTCAGGATGAACGCTGGCGGCGTGCCTAACACATGCAAGTCGAACGCGCTCCATTCGGTAGCAATACTGATGAAGAGTGAGTGGCGAACGGGTGAGTAACACATGAGCAACCTGCCCCGAAGACTGGGACAACACCGGGAAACCGGTGCTAATACCGGATATCCCTATCGGACCGCATGATCTGATAAGGAAATGGATTCCGCTTCGGGAGGGGCTCGTGGCCTATCAGCTAGTTGGTGAGGTAATAGCTCACCAAGGCATCGACGGGTAGCTGGTCTGAGAGGACGATCAGCCACACTGGGACTGAGACACGGCCCAGACTCCTACGGGAGGCAGCAGTGGGGAA
>Ga0302324_100015788_pt1 | contig 15115 bp, 19 predicted proteins | sample Palsa_T0_1_FD_201949 | JGI IMG/M metagenome (GOLD analysis project Ga0302324, IMG submission 201949) | Peat permafrost microbial communities from Stordalen Mire near Abisko, Sweden - Palsa_T0_1 | ecosystem: Environmental > Terrestrial > Soil > Palsa > Peat permafrost | place: Sweden: Abisko...
CCGAATGCCCCTGTTTACTGAACGACCAAGGACGCCCGCTCGCGGCTACGGTTCCATGCGCTGTGAAACCCACGACCTCGCCGAGCGAGCTCTTCAATGCCATGCCTAAGGCAATATCGCAAGGCACCGGCATTTTCTGCGCTGGAAAGCCTCCGTTAAACACCCAGTTTCCCTTGAAGTCGATCAGCACATTCATCTGACCATTGATCGGCCAGACGGTTTCGATAGAGGCTTTTTTGGCGCCCTGCTCACTGCTTTGTAGTTCTTGTTGGGCGTCTTTGCTGGGTTTTGGTATCTGGTGGCCCTGTATCCCCAACTGACCGAAGTCGATCTGATCGAAGCCGTCGCTTAAGTATTGCGCAGTAGTCGCCTTCTTGTGATGCGTCTTGCTGCTGGCTTTGGCTTGCATCTGCCCGGGTCGATTGGACTCAATCGTAACTTCCGGGTCGATCGAATGCTCGGGGATTCCCATGACTTCGCCAGCGGGAAGAGCGGTCCGCGGGACCGCGAGGAGACGCCCCATTGGAATCGCGATGACAATGAGGTGACGAAGCGGCCATCTGGCCGAGTTTGCGGCGGGTGATTTCCATTTTTAACTCCCTGTAGCAGCCTTCGTTACGATGATAATGGACCGCATTGCCTCTCGAGATCAATGCAGCTTGCGACACCGACGCGATGCGGCGCTAGTTTGAGAATCAAAAAAGAAGGGACGCGGCGGAGCCGCTCGTGCTGGCGCACTCAAAAGGGAGGTCTCCAGGGTTCTCTGCGTGGCCACATTCGAGCGCAAATTGCCACAAGGGGTTAGCAACAAATGTTGCGAACGCGCGAACAGGAAGTTCGGGCCGGCCCGCAGCGGAGCAGCATCCGCGCAGCGTAGCGGCGGAAGCGTAGCGGACCCGAGCGGCATGTTCGACGAAGAATCCCTCCGATTTCTCGGCGTGAATGCGGACATCGAGGTTTTGGCGAATGTTCATGTACCAAAGACCGTAATCGAAATCATGATAGATGCCGAATAGGCTCAACGGATCGGTAAAGTGGCGGCGTTGGCCCTCGCGAATTTGCACGCGCAACAGTCCGCCGTCGCAAGCCGCGCCCGCAGCACCGGTTATGGGGGCGGGAATGGGTTGCCCTCGCCCGCCAAAATAAACCGCGCCAAGATTCTCAGTAGCGGCCGCTGCTCCGTTGTCGATCCAGTTGAGGGGATTCACACACACTAGAGGGCGGCCGGCTATCGCTTGATAGCGGCCTTGCCACCAGATTACGGCGGATTCTTTGCGGCGCTTATCGACAACGGTAGGGCTGTCGCTGTTCCAATCGAGGATACAAGCGGTCATGTCGGGCGTGCGGCAGACTGCCAGGCCTTTCTCTTCGATCTCGTGGGGCAGCGCGGAGCCCGGAACATAGGCGGCGATGAGTCGGTGACTCAAGGGTGTGCCGATGATGCGTTCCTGGAGCAGGCGAATGGCGTGAATGGATCCTTGGCTGTGGCCGGCGATGATGAAGGGCCGGCCATTATTTTCTTTGCTCAAGTAATAGTCGAACGCGCGCCGTACGTCCGAATAAGCGAGATCGGCGCTAGCGAATCCTGCGGGTGAAACTGAGGTGATGCCCTTCAAGGAGGCCTGGCGATAGCGTGGTGCGAAAATTCGGCAGCAATGATTAAAGACGCTGGCCTGGAATCTGAGGACGCCGTTTTCGAGCCGCGTGCGCGTTGCGCCGCTCTCGTCGTAGCGAGCGTTGCCGATGGAAAGCGAGAGATATGTCGTGGGATGAATGAAAAAGACGTCTACTCCATTGCGCTCGGTGAAGGGTGTCTTGGCGATACCTTCGGGCGTGTCTTCTTCAGGTCCAGGTTTGCCGGGGTAAGCGGCCCAAGTGTTCGGATCCGCGTAGTCGGGAGCGGCCGGCGTCTCTGCGGCGGCGGAGAGCGCGACGCCGGAAAGGCAAATTAGGGTGATGAGCCAGCGATTAATCATCGGGTTTCCTGTCATTGCGGTCGTTAATATCAGTCCGAAGGTGTGATGAGTTCTACGCTCGGGAAATGTGTGCGGTAGCGGCCAACGTCCCGGGTGAGAATCGGCCACTGCATGACCGCGGCGTGCGCGCCGATAAAGAAGTCGGGCAGCACATTGTGTTTCGTTGCTTGGGATTTCCGGTAGGTGAGGAAAACCTTGCCGGCTAAAAATAAGGCTTCTTTAGGAATGGTTTCGATATTGAGGGATGCCTCTTCGATGACGGTATCCAGTTCTTCGATCCGCGCGAAGGCCATCGAAAGCTCTGAATAGATGATGGGGTTGATCGCGATCATATCGGTTGCCGCGGCGGCGTCGAGTTGGTCTTGCGACCAGGGTGCCCACTTCGCGTCATTCTCGAAAACGTCGAGCAGCACGTTAGTGTCGACGAGAACCATCAGCCGCGAGTCAGTGCGAGAATCTCTTCCGTCGTCATGCGTACCGTGGCGCGGCCGCGGAGCTTGGCAAATTTGCTCATCGGTGGTTTTGCTTTGGCCTTTGCGGCTTTAAGCGCGATCTCTCCGCTGGGGAGTCGTTCAAAGGTGACGGGCTTGCCAGGTTTCAGGCCGAGATAGTCACGTACCTTTTTGGGAACTGTGACTTGGCCTTTGCTGGTGAGGTTGGTTGCCATAAAAGTGTTACCTCTGCTACAGGGTAACACTTTAACGCATTGGGACGCCAAGTTTTCAGGAGGGGCGATTCCTTGGGTAGGAGGCGCTCTTCCCCCTCATGCAGTCTGTCTCCTCCAAGTGATTGCCCTGGAGTTTTTTGCGAAGAAGGATTTACAGGTACTACAGGAGAGAATACAGGGGGATTGCGTAACGTATTGAATTGAAAAGTATAAATGGCATTCTCGCGGAGAGATGCGACGCTTGAGCGGAAGAGATGTAACGGTTTTTCGGGAGTGATGCGACGGTATTGGGGAAGAGTTGCAACGGCAAGGCTTAACTTGTGCATAAAATAACTAGCTAAATCAATAAGATAGATCAAAAGCGGAAGAGTTGTAACGCCTTCCCCTGCCCTCGTTGCAACTCGCTGTTTTGACGTCATTTCTCAAGGATTGGATAAGAAATTGAGTCGTGAAGCGGAAGAGATGTAACGCTCATCTACTGGCGCCAGAGTTTTGCTCAGGACATCGCGGCCGGAAATCGATCGAAATCCATGTCGCTCATAGAAGCGTTTGGCACTTAAGTTTTGGGCGCCAAGTTGCAGCTGCAGGTGGGTGATTCCCTCTTGCGCCATCATGCGGCCGGCTGTGTCGAGCAGTGCGGTGCCGGTATTCAATGAGCGTTTTTCGCTAAGCACAAAAAATTCGTCGATCTCGGCCATCAGGCCGCCGTGCTCCAAGCTGAAGAGATAGACAGCGAGTAAGTAGCCGACGAGCTGGCCGCCCTCTTCGGCCACCCAACAACGGCCGCGTTTGGGTTGGCTCAAGAGGTCGGTGAGGAGCGTCGTGACGCGTGTTCGATCGAAGTGCGGAAGGCCTTCAAATTCCCAATACAGCGCGACAAGTGATGCAAGGTTTTCGAGGTCCGAATCGCGGGCGAGTCGAATGAAGGAGCGCATGGGCGTCCGCCGTCTAGCGCTTGGACGATTTTGTGTTGGCTAAGTGTGGGCGAGACGGCAGCAGGAGAACGCCGCTCTCGCTGATTTGTAGTTTGGCTTCGGGGTAAACGGCGGACACGCGCTTGAGTGAATCCAAGAAAAAATGGCGGAATTTGCGCGGTAAACCGTAATTGTGACCGAACTGGTTGGAGAGTTGTTCCCAGCTCACCATGCTCGGCTTGCTCAAATGAAATAAGCGATGCACGAGCCAGGCATAGACGTCCAAATCCATCGGGCTCTTGCGTAATTGCTTGATGGCAGACGTTGCGAGTGGCGCGGAGCGCTCGAGGATGGAATGAAACAATACGCTGGATAGCATGAGTGAGGAGCCGTTACCGATGGACCTGCCGGACGGCCGCCCTGCCCCTTTGCGATTCTTTGGGGCTTCAGGATCGTCCCACCAGAGTCTGGCTTCTTCGACGAATAGCGCTTGGCGCATGTGCAGCCCTTGGCGCCCTGCCCCGTCGCGAATGTTTTCATCGATGCTCAAGGTGCTATGAATCAAGCGCAACAGCTGATTCGCATAGACGCTTAAACTGCCGCGCGCGCCGCGTGTAATCGGCACATCCAGGCGGCGCAGAAAATCGTGCACCGAGTCGCCTAAATAAATCTCGGGCGAATTGGTGCGCACTGCTTCAGAGGTGCAGTAAATAGTGAGCAATCGCGCGGGCACGCCGTAAGGCAAGCCGCACTCAGGACGCGTCGTGCCTAGGGTCAACTCCAGCCAGCCGTTTTTGCGGGTGAAGGTGCTCGCGTGCTTCGGATCGGCATGGGGAAAAGAGCATTGAATGAGTGGCACGTATTGGAACGAGATGCCCTCGGCCGCCGACACCGCATTCAATTTTGCGCGATCGATGTTCGTTGTCGGGACAGAGGGCAAAGCTTTTGAAACTGCGCGCTGGGAATTGGTATAGGAAATACCAACAGACGCATCGCGTCCGGAAGGCGAATCAGAGTCACGCCTCTGATTCGCCGTGCCGGGCGAGTCTAGGGATGGACGATCGGCCCGGCCAGACGGGGGAGGATAGCGAAACGCGCCCTCTTCTACTTCGGGAAATCGGCTCTTGAGTTGCTCGAGCGGCCAGCGAGCTGCTAGCAATTGTTCGAGGATTGCGACGCGATCAAGGCCGCGGGATTCGTATTGCGCGATGCGGCGGTCGATGAGCGAAGCGCGAGTCGGCGGCGCTGATTGGGCTTGCGCCGTATCCGCCCTCACCTTCTTCCCTCAAGCACACGCATTTCTGGTAAATTCCGTCCGATATCCGTGGGACGCCATTATGTAGTATCCCTTCGTGGAGTGAAGTGTGCCAGCGATCCGTGCCTTAGACAAGCTAGACGACATCTTGGCAAGTTCCGAGAACTTCCTGCAAAGGATGCACGAAAAGGGCAACGATCCCCACCAACATAAGCAACTCAATCGTCTATTTTCTCCCTCGGAGGCGGCCGACATGGTCGGTCGTGATCGTACCACCCTTGCACGCGCGGAGGCGGAATTGGGGATGGAATCGCTGCAGCGCAATCCGGCCAATAACCGGCGCATGGGATATAGCCTGGGGCAGGTTCAGGTGTTTCGCAAACATTTTGGGACGCTGCCGCAGCGGGCGGACTCAGATCCGCCGATCACCATCGCCTGCCAAAACTTCAAAGGCGGGGTGGGCAAATCGACCACCTGCGTAAATTTCGCGCACTACTTAGCGCTCAAAGGCTACCGAGTCTTGGTGGTTGATACGGATAGCCAAGCGACGACGACCTCGATGTTCGGCTACATGCCCGATGCCCAGGTGACCCAGGAGCAAACGCTGCTGCCGTATCTGGATAGCAGCGAGAGCTCGCTGGTCTATGCGGTGCGTAAGACCTACTGGCCGAACGTTGATCTGATTCCGTCGTGTTTGGCACTGTACGAGGCGGAGATGGCGATCGCGGCGCACTTGGCGGCGCAGGACGATAGGGCGAGGCGACTGGAGTTCTTTTCCGAGCTTAAATTCGGTATTCAGACAGTATCGCAGCACTACGATGTGGTTTTGCTTGATTCACCACCGGCGCTGGGATTGATCTCGATCAATGTATTGCTGGCGGCGGATGCTTTGCTGGTGCCGACTGCGCCGCGCATGTACGACTTTACCAGCACAGTGCAGTTCTTCCGGATGGTGCGCAATTACATCAGCCAGATCGATGCGGCGAAGGAGTACCGCTGGATCTCGGTTCTGACCACGTTGTTCGACCAACGATTGGTGAGTCACAAGCAGTTTTTTGAGGTCATGCAGGCCTGTTTTGGCGACGGTATTTTGCAGCATGTGTTTTTTCAATCGTCCGAGATCATCAATTCGGCGGTGCAGTACCTAGGCTCGTATGAGCAGCCGAAGCCCAACCGCAAGGTACTGGAGATGCTGGATGGCGTGTTCGGCGAGATCGAGCTGCGCATCCTGCGTGAGTGGCCATCGAAGCGGGCGATGCTCAATGAGAAGGGGATTGCGTAATGGCAAGCAAGTTATTTGGCGGCATAAAGCTTTCCGAAGTGGCGAAGCAGATCAAGGAGAAGGGCGATCCGTCGCCGTATGAAAGCTCGCCGGCGCGGCCCGTCATGCCCGCGGCGGAATTGGCGCTTACCGGGCGTACGTCGCCGATGGCGGAGCGCACCAGCATCTTGTCGGTGGACCCAAAGCGCTGCCGGCCGTGGAAATTTCACAATCGCAGCAATACTTCGCTGACCAAGGAGACGTGTCAGGACTTGATCGATTCGCTGCCGCGAGATGGGCAGTTGGAGCCGGCGTTGGCGAGAAAGGTCGTCGGCAATGCGGATTTCGACTTTGAGTTGATTTATGGGATGCGGCGGCGTTTCGCCGCGGAGTTTACACATACCAAGCTCAAAGTACGCTTGACGGACGCGGACGATGCCCGGTGCGCGGTCCTGATGCACATTGAAAATGCAGACAGGCAGGACATCACGGCAATGGAGAGGGCGCTGTCGTTTCAACAGCAGTTGGAGGCAAAGATTTTCAGTACCCAGGAGTCCATGGCCGAGGCGTTCGGTCTGGGCAGTCCGCAGGTCACGAAGTTGCTCAAAGCCGCGCAATTGTTCAAGCATGCTCCGTTGGTACAGCTATTTCCGGAGCGGAGCGCGGTGCCGGTGGCGCCGGCGTACGAGCTTGTAACATTAATGGAGCGGCCAGGGGCAAAGGATATTGTGCTCAAGGCGGCACAGAATTTGAGCGCGCGTGGGGAGGGCGCTCGCACGCCGGCGGCGACGATCAAGTATTTGACCGGCAGTCTCGATCGGTCCAAGCGTATCGAGCCTCTCAAACGGGAATACAATGTGGGGCCGTCGACCCGCATGACGGTGGTGCGAAACCCAAAAGGAAAGGTGACGATGGCGTTTCCAAAGGGCTTGCGGGAGTCGGATCGCGACGGGCTGTTGGCGGCAATAGACAAGCTGCTCAAGGACTTGGGCTAGGCCTAGGTTTCCTGAGGAAACTTAATCAAGTGTCTGATAATAAAAGAGAATTCGGAAAACCATAAGTGGAAATTCGCTCGTCGGTCGGGACGAAGAAGGGGTCATGAAGCAATCGGCTCGATGGACTTTGAGCGTGTCCGCTGATGTGGATCGACGGGTGAGGCGCTACTTGACGGATGCGGGGCGCAAAGGGGATCTGTCTGTGTTCGTGGAGGAGGCGGTGAGAGCGCGCTTGCTGCAGCTTTCGATGAAAACCGTGCCGACTTATTCGCGGCCTTCAGCAAATGATATGCAGGCACCCGGAGTGCAGGCTCCAGCCGAGGATTTGAAGGGTGACCGTCGCTATGGCGGGTGAGTCTCGCGGGCTAGGCCGAGGTTTGGGAGCGCTGTTGGGGGCGGCACCGACGGTGAGCTCAAGTCGTGGAGGGGGAACGCTGCCGCTCAGCGTTATGCGGCCCGGGGCGTTCCAGCCGCGCCGGGAAATCCATCAGCAGCCCCTCGAGGAGTTGGCGGCGTCGATCAAGGCAAACGGCGTAATTCAGCCGATTGTGGTGCGGCCGTTGCCGGCGGGGGCGCCAGGCGTCGCGCGGTATGAAATCGTCGCGGGTGAGCGCCGCTGGCAGGCGGCAAAACTGGCGGGCCTCACGGATATTCCTACTATTGTGCGGGAGCTGTCGGACCGACAGGCCCTTGCGGTGGGCCTCATCGAGAATGTGCAGCGCGAGGAGTTGACCGCGGCAGAGGAGGCGCGGGCGCTCAAGCAGCTGACGGAGGAGTTTTCGCTTACTCAGCAGGAAGTTGCCGATTCGGTCGGAAGATCGCGTGCCGCGGTCAGTAATCTGATTCGATTGTTGGATCTGCCAGCTGCGGTTGTGGCGTTGATCGATTCCAAGGCTTTGAGCATGGGTCATGCACGGGCGTTGCTGGGCCTTCCGAATGAGGAGCGAGAGCGGGTCGCGAAGATCGTGGTTGGCCGGGGATTATCGGTGAGGGAGACCGAAAAACTGGTGCGCAAGGCCCTGGACGGAGAGGGCGAGACCCGGCTTAAGAAGCCGCCGGAGTTGTCGGTCGTCAGCGAGATTTTGAGGACGGAGAGCGTGCACGTGCAGCTGCATCAGAAGGCGTCGGGGGCGGCGCGAATTGTCATAGACGTCGACAACACAGGCGACCGGGACGCAATTATCGAGGCCATTCGGGAGTCCACAGTGTCTCGAGGTACCGGCACAGCCTAAAGAGAGACAATTCAAAGCCCTGCGCGTGGAACATCGCGTGAAACATTCAAGAGGTTTTCTCTAACTAAATCAATCGAATAGCGTTTCGACACGCACTTTTTTCCGGGATTTTTGGGCGTCGCACCGAATTTGTTGGGCTTTCAAGGGAAACGTGTTTCCCTTCGCTTCTTTGCGGGGTAGAGTTGAGCGATGAACCTGCAGTTATCGGATCAGCGCATTCGCGCGACCTGTCGCGAGCTTGTGAAGAAACATGGGAGTGTTTCTGGGCGGCAGCTAAGCGAGGAGCTGCGCAGGCGGTTCGGTGCGGTGGGTAAGACGCTGCGGGTGTTTCGGATTTGGCGGGAGGAGTGTGCAACGGCGCCGGTGGTCGCCGGCCCCAAATTGCCGGCGGACTTGGTTTTGCTGCAGAGGCGAGTGGAGGCGGCCGAAGCTTTGGCGAGTGAGTATTTGCGGCGAGCGGAATTAGCGGAATTTCGCGAGCGGGCGCATCAGGAGCATTGGGCGGCGGAAGTTGATCGACTACGGCAAGAAATCGCAGCGCTACGGGGGCCAGGAAGAATACTGCCGGTTTGAACACGGAAGGCCTGGTGAGGCGTTCTCCGAGCCGCTGTAAATCCATCCATGGACGCTGCGGGCAAAACTCCTGTTTTGCACGCCCCGTCGAATCCTCACCAGGCCTTCCGCGTTGCGACGGACGTGATCTTCGCGCGACCGCTCGCACCGCTAGTGCTTGTCGCAGCCGGTTCAACTTCCGCGAGTGGTTGGCGAAGTAACACGCGTGTTACATGGTGAAAGAGCCTAGGAAATACGGGAAAACCTCGCAACACACACGCGTGTGTCGAGGGAACACGTGCGCTCGCGGAAACGCTACTCAGTCGAAAGGCACACGCGTGTGCCACGGCACAAATCTTATCTAGTCACACGCGTGTGACTAGCTAGAGGTATCACGCGTGATACTTTGGCATTTGCGATAAGGGTGCAACTGCTGCGGAGATCTCTATGGCATCTGACGAGACTGGAAAAAGCCAGCCATTTACACCTGAAGAGCAGGAGCGAATTCGGGGGCGCGGGATAACCTTCGAAGTGTTCCTGCCTGAAGCGATTGCGAACTGGCTGCGCGGGAAGATTGCCGCCGGAGTGTTTAAAGATCCAGCCGAAGCTGCGTTTGTTGCATTTCAGGAGATGCGCGAACTCGATCAGCATTCCTCAGTTCGTCGGGAGCTGTTGACTGCAATCATCCAGACGGGAGCTGCCGACCTGGGCGAAGGAAGCTTGATGGAGGAAATTCGCATGAAACTTCAGAAGCAACTGCGGGAGTACGCCGACACGGATCCGTCAAAGGGTTGAGTCCATGGGAGTGGTTGCTGTCGTGGCGTTGGCGTGAGGTTGGAATAGGCGCAACAGGAACCCAGAAGCCGGCGGAATTATGGTAAATCGTATACTATACAAGTTGTATAGTGCCGAGTAGAATTCTACCCATGAAGCAAGCGAGTCAATCTAAAGAGCGAGTTGAGAAGCCGTTGACGGTGCGGCCGGCGTTGTCGCGGGCGGCGGTGCAATTCGTGGAAAAGCATCCCAACGAAGTGACGGGGATTGTGGCGAATGCCTTGGAAGCGGCGGCGGTCGAGGCAAACCTACTTCCGCTGAAGGAGCGGGTGGTGCCGGACGCGTTGCGTCGCTTGGTCGTTTCGCGCAGCTCAGACTCAGGTGAGGGGAGGGTGCTCAGCATCAGCGAGGCGGCTGAAGCTTTGGAGGTCACGCGGGTGACGGTGTACGCGTGGATCGAGTCGAAGCGTTTGCTGGCTTGGCGGGCGACTCGGCGGGGTGTGCTGATTCCGGCGGAGCAGATTATGCGTGTGGGTGAGGTGGTGCCGGGGATAGCGAAAGTGCTCGCGGTGATTCCGGATGCGGAAGCTGCCTGGGATTTCTTGAGCGAAGAGTCGGCGTTTCTGGATCCCGACAAATCGGTGCGGCCGATCGATGCGCTTCGCGAAGGGAAGGTGGATGCGGTGGTGGCTGCTGCGCATTCCTTCCTTGAAGCGTTTAGCTAACAATTAACGATGGGCCGATATCCGCGCGAGCGCATTGAGGCGCGGCTGCATTTGTTCGAGATCGACGGGGCGCACCGGGTGTTTAGCGTGTCGCGGATGCCGTTGCAGCTGCATTCTTCGCCGTCGCGGTTCTGCGATGGGAAATCGGGTTTTGCGGTGATGTACGCGGCGCTGTCGTTTGAGACTTGTATAGTCGAAACCTTGGTGCGGGATCGATTCACGCACCGGCTGAAGCGGGAGCTGCCGCTCGCGGCCGTGCTGGCACGGGGGTATGCGCGGATTTCGACGCAACCTGATCAAGAACTCAAGTTGTTGGATTTGCGGGATACCGGCTGCGTGGACATCGGCGCGCCGACCGACGCGGTTCGCGCGCGCCATTTCGCGGCGGGCCAGGCCCTAGGAAAAGCGGTGTATGAGGAGCATCAGGACGTCGATGGATTCATCTATGCCTCCAGACTCACCGGGGATGATTGCATCGCGGTGTTTGATCGGGCGGTTGAGAAATTGAGAGTTGTCGATGCGGGCGAGTTGAAGGATCACGCGGAATTGCCGGCGGTGCTGGAGCTGAATAAGGTGGCATTGGTGGAGTAGATCTGGTCGCAAGCCGCAATGCCGGACACGCGCCTCAAGCGCATCATTAAGCTATTTTTAGCAGTAAATCCACATGATCCAATGGTTGGGGCGCTTGCTGTATGAGTCGACACCGGCGGAGTTTCGCAGCGCCTTTGGCATCGAAGAATCGGTCGAGCGGCTGCAGGCGGCGACGAAGCGCTCGGCATTCTCGGCGATCGGTGAAGCTGCGGCAGTCGGCAAGGTATCCCCGGACCTTGTGAGGCTGCAGCGCGTGACTCCAATGGTTCGCAACTCGTTTAAACCCTTCTTCGTGGGGCGATTTGAGAGCCGGGATGGCGTGACGCTACTTGCCGGGCGATTCGGGATGTCGTTGTTCACCAAGATCTTCATGACTTTCTGGCTGGGGATGGTCGCGCTCTTTGGGGTAGGATTTTTGGTGGGGAGCTTGAGTGCGACGGCCTCCTATCCTCGGCAGATCGTTATTGGTCCGTTCCTGATGCTCATCGCCGGAATGGGTTTTGTCGCCCTCGGCAAATGGTTCGCGCGTAACGATGTTGCCTGGTTGTCAGGTGTTATTGGGCGGGCGCTCGATGTTCCCGGAGTTGCTGCGGAGCCTGTGCAAGAAGCTCTTGAGGTAGCGGGAGTGCCGATGGTGCTGAAAGGGGTAGCGGTCTTTTTGGCCGCTTCCAGCGTGATGGTGGCGCTGACGGAATTTATCGGGCCAAAACTGGGGGATCCACAAAGGGTATCTCTGCAGTTGGGGCATTGGAATCTCGTCTACGCAGTTTCAGCACTTGTGCTCGCGGCGGGTGTATGGAGCCGCCGCCCGTGGGCGTGGTGGGGCGGATTTCTACTGCTCGGCGTTTCGACCATCACTTCGCTTCTGGCGATGCCTGTGGGCATACCATCCGGGCCGCCACAGTTCATGCGGGTGGTATTCGGCGCTTTTGCAGTTGTCGTTGTAGGGGTTTGGGGGCGCTGGTGGTATGCGCAGCGGAAATATTTCTACGAGATTCAGCCAATGAGTCGTTAGCCGCTACATGGTCGTGGTTCTAGTTGCTCTTGCCGCGCTGCTCGTTTGTGCTCTCGCTGGCTTTAGCGCGTGGAGCGCTACCATAGCCATAAGACTCGGTAAATTTACCAATCGAGACAACATCGAGATAAGCCGGCGCGAAGATCCTGGCATTTTCTGGTTCTACATCTTGCTTGGGTTTGTCCCTCTGGCAGCATGTCTCTTCGTAGGCTTGTGGGCGGCATTTCAATTGTTGATCCCGAGTCACGGGTAACATTGCGCCTAGCAATCGGTTAGAGGGATCGCGTCGTAGGGAGGAGGATCTGGATGGAAAACAGCCGGATGTTTTTGCGGCGGATCTGCGTGATAACTAGAAGTTAGACGATGCCACGTCATCTCGCAGTGCTTATCGGGACGTGTTGCTTGTTTTCGACCCTTGCCATGCCGGTTGCAACACCGGCCGGTGAGTCGAGTACGTCTGCGCTAGACGCCTTTCACACTGCCTTTGTCGCCGCCCGCACGCTTCCTCCTGGCAGCCGGCCGCTACCGCCTGACTTAGAACCCAGTAGGCTTATTCATACGCCATTGATTGTGCTCAAGGGCTACCTAGGTGCCTCGATGCAGCTCGATTGCGGTGAACTCCTAAGTTGTCGAGCCGAGAAATGCGTGTACTTCACGTACGGGCCGGGGCCCACAGCGCCGACGGATGATCCCCCTGGTTCGATCACCGTTGTGACCGGGGGGCCGTGGCTGTTGGTAGTTGGTGTGTCAAAAGGGCGGGTTGTGGATGCTCGATGGCTGGGTCAGAAGTGATGTCGTCTGACAGCCGGGTCGAGCGGTCGCGTGTCGGAAGATTGCCACAGGAAGTGGCAACGGACGGCGGTCCGTGAGGCGAGTTAGAGTCACGCCTGTAACTCGCCGCGGCCGGGCGAGTGCAGGGACAGCACGAACGGCGCGGCCGACGGAGAACAGCCCATGAGAGCCAATCTTGAAGCGGTACATCCAGTTTTACCAGCAAGCAATGTGGAGGAGTCAGTGCTCTTCTACCAACGTCTTGGGTTTTCCGTAGTGTTTGAAGACGCCGCAATAAATCCGAAGTACGTTGCAATGAAGCGCGATGGCGTGGAGTTGCACATTCAATGGGCCGACAGAGAGCAATGGGCGTATCCCATCGATCGTCCGGCCTATCGTTTCGTGGTGACCGATGTCGACGAGATGTTTCAAGAATTTGTTAAAAGCGGCGGGATACGCTCAGATATGAGCCAAGGTCCGTGGGCCTCGCCTAAGAACACCCCGTGGGGTACGCGGGAGTTTCATCTTCGTGATCCGAGTCAGAACAGTCTGCAATTCTATCGGTCGCTGTGATTGCGCATCTCCGCCTTGCTCAACCTGATCGCTAAATAACATGGGCGCTCATTATCCCGACGATGATGATGGGGAGGCTCTCAGGCGAGTCGAGGAGAGTGGCGCGGACATGCTTAAGCCTATGAAGATCGAAACCTCCATCGATGTGCCCAGCGAAAAGCAGGCGCATTTGCTGGTGGAGAGAATCGCGGCACTGGGGTATGCGCCGCACATCTTTGTGGATGGTGAGAGCGGATCGGTGAGCATCTATTGCGCCAGAACCATGATGGCGACGCATGAGGCTGTGGTTGCGGCGCAGGCGGAACCTAACGAGATTTGCATGCCCTTCGCTGCAAGGTGAGATGGGTGGATCACGGCCGGCAATCGGCAGGGTCATTGACGTATGAGGGTGAGCAGAGTTGCCACACAAGAAAGGCATGAATGCAGTTCGGCAATCCTGCTCCTTTCATGCGACAATTCCGTCGTCTAATTTGCGAGTTAGATTTCGCATGCACACGTTTTGTCGTTCCGCCGCATTTACGTTGCTAGTTTTCACTGCGTCCGTTGCGCACGCTACTAAGAACCCGTGGGTGTGGCCGCAGTCGATCGTAATAAACTTTGTGCATGGGAACCGGGCGGTTTTTGAAATATACGAGGAAAAGATCGCGAAAATAGTTGTTTACGTTGGCGTCACTGAATTCTCGGTGCCGAAGGATGTTGTCGACAAGACTCAGGACGTGCGATTTGACTCGGTTCACATGGTCTATCCGGTGGGTGTAGATACGTTGAAGCCATCCGACCGGTTCGAAGTTAGGTTTCGGGTTGGGCCGGAGACTCGGCGCTCGGCGGGCGAGTTGCCGGAAATCACACTCACGTTTCGTAACGCGAAGTTTGAAGGAGCCGCTGTTGCGACCCGAAAAGGCGACAGTTGGCTCACGACAGATCTCTGAACAGCGAGCTATCCGAATCGGTTCGAGCGCACTGCGCGGGGTGTCTTCTCCATCGTCGCTCAACCCGATTGTTAGCCCAGGATATTTTGACGCTCGGACTGCGAAGGAAGCACGGACTGCGCAGTGAAGCAGCCGTGCTGGACCGCAGCGAACTATGGATGGTGAAGCGTCGCTGTAGGAACAGCCCGGCCAGCGGCGGTTAATTGCGCGGCGAGTACGTCCTGCTCGCGGCGATTTTGTGCGCAGAGGGTTAGATACTCTTCGGGGTGGGTAATCGTGCGCTGTTCGAGTTTCGAGTAGAGCTTGGATCGATAGTCATAGACACTCCGCTCTTCTGCGGCCGCCTTCCATTCTGGCGAGTCCTCCGGCCAGACGCGCTTGGCGATGGCTACGCCGATCATTTCGGTGATGTACGTATCGCCATTTTGCAGCGCTTTCGCGACGCCGCGGCAGACTTCAACCATGCCGGGTTGCTGCAAGCGCTCGCCTTTGCAGCTGGTGGAGATATATTGGTAGGCGGGTATTGCTTGGGCGGCGAGGTAGCCGATGACGGCTACTTCCGACTCTTCGAGCGACATCCTTTTTGCATTGGCGACCGCGCGGCCTAGGTGCGCAATGAGTGTGGTCCAGTAAACATCGACGCGCTCGGAATGGCTAATCGCGGCCAGCGCGGCGTCCACGCCTTCGGTGTCATGCGCCGCGCCCGCTCGCGCCATTGCACCCCACCAGCCGGCGCCATTGATTGGGTCAAGTTGACGCAGGCGATGCTCGACGGGCGTTGGGTCGCAGGAGGTCACTTGATCGCATCGCAGTGCTTGCAGCCAGACTAAATCCGCACGCTCAGGGGACGCGGCGACGGCGCGAACCAGGAAAGGCAAAGCGTCG
>Ga0302324_100015789_pt1 | contig 15114 bp, 10 predicted proteins | sample Palsa_T0_1_FD_201949 | JGI IMG/M metagenome (GOLD analysis project Ga0302324, IMG submission 201949) | Peat permafrost microbial communities from Stordalen Mire near Abisko, Sweden - Palsa_T0_1 | ecosystem: Environmental > Terrestrial > Soil > Palsa > Peat permafrost | place: Sweden: Abisko...
GTGTTCTGCGTGTTGGTCACGGTCGCGGTAAAGCTCTGCGTATTGAGTACCGCCAGCGTCGCGCTCGAGGGCGTGACGGCAACCCCCACATGGACCACCGTCACGACCGCCGAGGCCGAGACGGCCGGATCCGCGACTGCCAGGGCCGAGACCGTCACCGTCGCAGGGGAAGGAATTTGCGCCGGCGCCGTATACAGTCCGGCGCTCGATACCGTGCCCACAGTCGCATTGCCACCGGCGATACCGTTGACCGTCCAGGTCACCGCAGTGTTGGTGCTGTTGGCGACGGTGGCGGTGAAGCTCTGGGTACCGGTGCCCACCAGCACGGTCGCAGAGGTCGGCGTGATTCCCACCGTAACCCCAGATGTGATGGTCGCGCCCGCGAAACCTGAAACGTTGACGTTCGCATTCGAGACTGCTGTGACCGTAACGCTCGGTGAGCTCGGTACGTCCGCCGGCGCCGTGTACAGACCGGAGGTGGAGATCGTGCCGGTCGTAGTATTGCCGCCGGCCACGCCGTTGACTTCCCAGGTGACCGCGCTGCTGCCGAGGTTCACGGCGGTTGCGGTGAATTGCTGCGTGCCGCCTGCCGCCTGCAGGCTCGGTCCAGTCGGGGAGACTGCGATGTAACTTGGCTGCGCGGGCGTCATCGGCGTCAGACAGGGCGTGCTGCCGGCGCTGGCCGGCGCAGTCGTGGTCGCGGCCGTTGAGCTCACGACGACATTGGCCGTATTTACGTGGCCCGCGCTATCGGTCAGCGTCAACTGCAGCGTAAACGAGGCGCCGCCGGATGGGGCGACGACCGTCACCGTATTCGAGTTGGCACCGGAGACGATCGTGCCGCTACCGCTCGTGATGGCCCAGGAATATGAGTTGATGGAGAAGTGACAGGCGGCCGCGCTACCGACCGCGCTGAGCACGACGTTCTGGCCGGCCGTCACGCTACCTGGCGGGGCTATGGCCGCGATCGGCTGCAGCGCCGCGTTGACCGCCGACAGCGCATTGACCATGCCCGCCCCGCAGGTCGAGGTCGTGCAGTTGCATTCCGCGTCCTGCGAGTAATCGTCGTTCGAAGTCGGCACGTGGCACATCGGCACAGTGCTGTCGCTCGACACCGGGAACGGCGCGATTGCGCTCGATTGCAGGCGTGCGATCAGCTGCGCCGGAGTCAGATTGGCATTTACGCTGAGCATGAGGCCGGCAATACCCGAGACGATCGGCGCTGAGAAGCTCGTGCCGAGATTGGTATTGGTCTGGTTCGTATAGGAGTTGGCCTCGGGCGTGGTGAGCCCGAGGTTGTAGCTCGTATCGATCGAATACAGGCATGCCCCAGTCGTGTTGACGCAGTTGCCGGCCGGTGCGCCCAGCGTGACCCCGGGGCCCAGATTGCTGTAGCCCACCTTGGTGCCGTCCTCGCGCAGTCCCGCGACCGCGACCACTCCGGCACAATTGCCCGGGGTTGCCACCGGGCCGCCGCTATTGCCGGCCGAGGCGACCACGAGCACGCCCATCTGCGCGAGCTCGGTAATGATCGTCTGATAAGACTGCGGACAGGCGGTCTGCGGACAGGTCATTTGCGAGCAGCTGTCCGTACCGCCCAGACTCATATTCAAAATACGCGCCGGATACGGATTCGTCGGAATGCCGCTCTGCGCGACACCCGCGGCCCAGAGCATCGCGGTCTCGATGTCCGAGTCGTCACCGCCGCACTTGCCTAATGCCCGCGCCTGCAGCAGCCAGCCTGACCAGGTTGTGCCGGCAATACCGACATCATTGTTGGTGATCGCGCCCAGCACGCCGCTGACGCGTGTGCCATGCCAGGAGCTGTTGCTGACTGTGCAGCTGCTGAACTGCGAGTTCTGCGTATCGGCCTGCGTAACCCAGTCGCCGGGATCCGAAGCATCGGCGTTGAGTCCATTGGCCTCATTACCCTCGGTCACGTTGCTCACGAAGTCATAGCCTGGCAACAATCGACCCGGGTTGGTGTCGCCGGCACGCAGCAGATCCGGATGATCGAAGCGCACGCCAGTGTCGATATCAGCAATGACCAGCCCGGCACTGCCGGTCGTAATGCTCCAGGCATCCACCGCGTCGACCGCGCTGGGCGTGGCCGCCGAAGCCGGCGTGGTGACGGGTGCCTGCAGGTACCACTGTCCGGTGGCGCCCGGCGTGGCGACGAACAATGGATCATCGGGCAGGCTCATCGGATGCCGGCGCTGATCGGCCTCGGCGTATTCCACCGCGGCGTCGGCCCGCAAGCGCGCAAGGGTCAGATCGAGCGATTCAGCACCGTTTTGTGGCGCGAGCTCGATCACGTGCAGACCACCAATGAGCCGTCGCGCGCTCCAGATCGTGATCTGCGTACGGCCGGCCAGGTCGATCCATTCCGGCGACACGCTGCCCGCCGGCACCAGGCCCGAGCCATCCACGATCGCACCGCTGCGCAGTTTCACCAGGGCGCGATGCACGCTCGGCACCGCGGTAGATCGCGCACTGACTGCGCCGCTCATGATTGCACCGCAGCCGAGTGCTGCTACTCCGAGGAGGATCGCAGCGAAGCGAGTCCCCAAAGTCTGCTCCTGTTGATGCAAGCCAATCAAAGCTCGCGCCAAGTTTAGCCCGTTGCCGCGATTCAATAATCCTGGGGCTGGCGACGTACGTCTCGTTCTACGGACAAAAGCCTGCCATCAGCCTGCAATCGGGCGATCGCTGCGGCGCAATCCGGGTCGTTGTCGCCGTCCGCCAACACCAGCAGATACAGCTTCGGTCCGATGGCACGCACGAAGCGCAATTTCACGTGCGCCTGCGCCCCCAGAGATTCCAATGTGTGCTCATCCGACAAGGGTGGCGTTGCGGCTGCCGGCAAAACGATGATCTGCTCGTGGCAGGCAGTACTGTCGGCCAGAGCGAGCGGCCCGGCGCCCAGCGCTACGTAAGCAACCCATGGCCCCCATGGGCTAATCAAATTCCGTCTCCAGACCTGGCTCGCGCCAGTGCGCGAACATGCGCGCGATCTGTGCCTGGGTCGCGCGGCCGGTAGACAACGGCGGCAGGGCATCGGGGGCGAAGAAGGCCACCTCGCTGGTCTCCATGCTCGCTCGTGGCGCCCCGCCGGTGAGCTCGCAGATGAAGAACGCCTTATATATGGAGTAAGGATGGGCTCGCCGGTGCCCCTGTCGGCGGTAGTCGTAAAGGGCAGCAAGCTTGACGGCGCGCGCTTCGAAACCCGACTCCTCACGGATCTCGCGCTCCACGCTTTCCCGGGCGGATTGGTTCACATCGGCCCAGCCGCCCGGCAATGTCCAGCCGCCGTCGCTGATCTCGCGCACCAGCAGGATGCGCTGCTCGCGAAATGCGGCGCCGCGCACGTCGATTTTGGGAGTTGGATAGCCCAGGTCCTGCTCGAAGAGTTCGCGGATGGGCTCGATCGGACTGCCCGAACCCTGCGCGAGCACCGCCAAGGCAATCTCACGCAGACGACGATAGCGCTCCAGATCGTAGGGATCGCTCGCGAAGGTCAGCCCGGTCTGCGCGATCGCCTGCACTTCGCGCACCCAGGACAGCCACGGCGGTTCTTCCATCTAGCTCCCTTGTCGAAGATCGACTGATGATGGGCTGGCGCTTCAGCCACACGCGGTTGTACAGTCACGCGGATAGAGTAACGGGGACAATACAAAGGAGTGGGGTGATGAAGCAAACCGGCTCAGCAATCTGGCGTGGCGATCTCAAGAGTGGCATGGGCGCGCTGTCAACTCACAGCGGAGCCCTGCACGAGACTCCTTACGGTTTTGCCATGCGTTTCGAAGGTGCCAAAGGCACCAATCCCGAAGAGCTCATCGCCGCAGCCCACGCGGGCTGCTTCACGATGGCCTTGACGGCAAACCTCGGCAAGGCCGGCTTCACGCCCAAGCGTCTGGCAACGTCGGCCACGGTCACACTCGAGCAGGTTGCCGGCAACTGGACCATCACGACAGTGCATCTCGAGAACGAGGCCTGGGTGCCCGGCCTTACGGCCGAAAAGTTCCAGCAGATCGCCGACGACACCAAGGTCAACTGCCCGGTATCGCGGGTGTTGCGCGCGCAGATCTCGCTGCACGCCAAACTGGAGAGCAGCGTAGCGGCCTGAGCGCTTCGCCGCCGCTTACTTCAGACGTGCGGCTGGATGGTGGTGGTGATGATGATGGTGATGATGGTGTCGCGTCTTCGCCGACGCGATCATCGGAGCCAGGACCAGCGTCGCGGCCAGTACGGTCAGAACAGCAACTTTCGACTTCATTCGTCTTCCCTTCTACAGTAGTGAGGCGGCGCCCGTCAGGCGCAGCCGCAATCATAGCGCGCGCGCACCTGCCGGGCCGGCAAATTATTCCAGTGCGAATTGTGACATTCAACCGCGCAAAACTCGCAGCGTTCCTGTCTACAGGCGCAGGCCCCGTGCGTGCTGCTCCTGCGTCTGCGCGGCGTACCACTCGTAGGTACTCGCCAGGCCCGCCTCAAGCGTGATCGTGGGGCGCCAGCCGAGCGCCGTCAGACGCGAGGTATCCAACAGTTTGCGTGGCGTGCCATCGGGCCTGGATGGGTCGAAATGCAGTGATCCGCGAAAGCCCACGGTATCGGCCACCAGGCGCGCGAGCTCAGCAATGCTGACATCCTCGCCCCAGCCGACATTGATCGGGCTCTCGGCCTCGTAGTGCTGCATCAGATAAACACAGGCATCCGCCAGATCATCAACATGCAGGAATTCGCGCCGAGGCGTGCCTGTGCCCCAGATCTCCACGCTCGGCGCCTGGCGCAGTTTCGCCTCGTGGCACTTGCGGATCAGCGCGGGCAATACATGTGAGCCCTTGAGATCGAAGTTATCGCCCGGGCCGTATAGATTGGTCGGCATGGCACAGATCGCGTTGAAACCGTACTCGCGCCGATAGGCCTGGCACAATTTCAGGCCCGCGATCTTGGCAATCGCGTACCACTCGTTGGTGGGCTCGAGCGGCCCGGTCAGCAGGCATTCCTCGCGCATGGGCTGCGGTGCGAGCTGCGGATAGATGCAGCTCGATCCCAGGAACAGGAGCTTGCGCACGCCATGGCGATAGGCGGCGTCGATCACGTGGGTTTGAATCAGCAGATTGTCGCGCAGGAACTGCACCGGCTGACTGCGATTAGCCTCTATGCCGCCAACCTTGGCAGCTGCGAGGTAGACGAGCTCAGGCCGATGCCTGGCAAAGAGCGCCTCGACCGCCGGAGCCGAAGTCAGCTCCAGTTCGGCGCGCGAGCGCAGCAGCAGGTTATTCGCCCCGGCGGCACGCAGCCGCCGCACCAGCGCGGAGCCTACGAGGCCGTTGTGTCCCGCGACGTATATTAAGGAGTCAGACACCGGCAGCCTATTCCCGGTACTGGTAGGTCTTGAAGCCCTCGCGCGCCATGACCGCATCGCGCCGCGCCAACTCCAGATCCTCCTTGACCATCTCGGCAATCAGCGTCTGAAAGTCCGTCTCAGGCTTCCAGCCCAGTTTGTGCAGCGCCTTGCTGGCATCGCCGAGCAACGTCTCGACCTCGGTTGGACGAAAATAGCGTGCATCGATCCTGACGATCGTGCGTCCGCTCTTCGCATCGACACCGCGCTCCTCGATCCCCCTGCCCGTCCACTCCAGGCGCATCTCGAGCAGCTGTGCGGCCCGCTCAGCGAATTCGCGTACCGAGTGCTGCTCGCCGGTTGCGATCACGAAGTCCTCGGCCTCGCTCTGTTGCAGCATGAGCCATTGCGCGCGCACGTAGTCACGCGCATGACCCCAATCGCGCAACGAATCCAGATTGCCCAGAAACAAACACTCCTCGAGACCCTCGCTGATGCGCGCCAGGCCGCGCGTTATCTTGCGGGTGACGAAGGTCTCGCCGCGCACCGGGGACTCGTGATTGAACAGGATCCCGTTGCAGGCAAACATTCCATAGGCTTCGCGATAATTGACCGTGATCCAGTAGGCATAGACTTTCGCCGCGCCATAAGGCGAGCGCGGATAGAACGGCGTGGTCTCGCGCTGCGGCACTTCCTGGACCTTGCCGAACATCTCGGAGGTCGAAGCCTGATAGAAGCGCGTACGCTCGCTCAATCCGAGAATGCGGATCGCCTCGAGCACGCGCAGCGTCCCGAGCGCATCGGAATTCGCCGTGTATTCCGGGGTCTCGAACGACACCCCGACATGACTCTGCGCGGCGAGGTTATAGATCTCATCCGGCTGCACCTGCTGGATGATGCGGATCAAATTGGTGGCATCGGTCAGATCGCCATAGTGCAGGTGCAGGCGCACACCGCGCGCATGCGGGTCCTGGTATAGATGATCGATGCGGTCGGTGTTGAACGATGAGGCGCGGCGTTTGATGCCGTGGACTTCATAGCCCTTGTCGAGCAACAGCTCGGCAAGATAGGCACCATCCTGGCCGGTGATGCCGGTAATCAAGGCTTTCTGCATTCGTCAGCCTAGCGCCCCGTCGCGGCAGCTGCAAGATTGCATCAGCCTGATCCGGTCGCGAGCCTGCCAGGATAGGCCGGGCGCAGCGCCGCACTGCTGCTCGGTGTGAGCACGGCTGGCGCGATCGCCGCCGTATCGAGCTGCAGCACCATGCTTGCGCGCAATCCCGGCCAATTGTCCTCGAACTGCAGCGAGCTGCCATGCAGTCGCGCCACTGCCTCGACCAGGCTCAGGCCCAAACCCACGCCGGGGGTGCCGCGGCTGCGATCGCCGCGGTAGAAGCGCTCGATGACTTTGGGCTTCTCGAGATCCGGAATGCCCGGTCCGCTGTCGGCGACGCTCACCCGCACCGACTGGTTCGCGGCCCCTCGGACTTCAACTTGAATGCGGCCGCCATCGGGCGTGTACTTGAGTGCGTTGTCGATCAGATTACCGAGCGCTTGCGCCAGCAAAACCGGATCGCCCCGGATCGGAGCCGACCCGTCGCTCACGAGGGTAAGCGTGCGGCCCTTGATTTCCGCCGCCGGCAGGTAGAACTCAACTGCATCGTTGGCCACGACGGCCAGGTCCACAGGCACGAAGCCGGATCGGCGCAGACCACTGTCGATTTCCGCGAGGCGCAGCAGCGCGTTGAACAGGCGGATCACGCGATCCACGTCCGCGACGGCCACCTCGAGCTCGGCGAAAGTCTGCTCGGGCGCCGGCTTGGTGAGCGACAGCTCCTCGAGTCTGGAGCGCAGTTCAGCCAGCGGTGTGCGCAGGTCATGCGCGATGGAATTGGATACGTTGCGCACGCCATGAATGAGCTGCTCGATTTGATCGAGCATGCCGTTGATCGTCTGCGAGAGAGTATTAAGCTCATCGCCGCCAGGCTGGATCGGCAGGCGCCGGCTCAGATCGCCCTGGATTATCGCTGATACGGTCTGGCGTATGCCATGGATGCGCTCGAGCAGCGCACGCCGGATCAGAAACCCGCCGAACGCACCCACGATCGACAGGAAGCCCACCGCGCTCGCAAGCGCGTACCAGAAGCGGTGCTCGAGCGGCGCAAATCGCGCGAGATCTCGTCCAACCAGCAGGTTATAGCCTCCAGGCAGATCCACGCGCACAAACACGCCACTCGAGGTGCCGCCGTTCACATTGACGTTGAACGTATGCACACCCGACTCCGGCGGCGCATTCTGCGGCCAGGCCTTCAAGTTTCCGGCCAGCGGCTGATAGTCCTCATCGGCCAGTAGCAGAAATCGCTCGCCGGCGATTTGCGCTTCGACGCGTCGAGTAATGTAGGCAGCCAGACCGGCCGGACCCTCGCGCCGGAACACATCGCTCAGGCGCTGTGCGTCGGCCTGCAGGATCTCGACGCGTCCGTCCTGGATAGTCACGCGCCAGGCGTACCAGAGCGGCGTGGCAAATAATGCCAGCGCCGCCAGACCCAGCAGGATATAGGCGAGTGCGAGATTGGCAGCCGAGGAGCGCATGGCTTAGTCCTGCGCGGTCATCGTGTAACCGGCGTTGCGCACAGTGCGCAGCAATGGGCGCTCGAAATCGGCATCGATCTTCTGCCGCAGCTTGCTGATGTGCACGTCCACGACATTGGTTTGCGGATCGAAGTGATAGTCCCAGACGTTCTCGAGCAGCATCGTGCGCGTGACCACCTGGTTGGCGTGCCGCATCAGGTACTCGAGCAGCTTGAATTCGCGCGGCTGCAGCACGATGCTGCGTACACCGCGGGTGACTTTGCGATTCAGCAGATCCACGCGCAGGTCGCCGACCTCGAGTTTGGTTTGCGCGCCGTCGCCCTGCGCGCGCCGCGACAGCGCATCGAGCCGCGCGAGCAGCTCGCCGAACGCGAACGGTTTGGTCAGGTAGTCATCCCCGCCGCTGCGCAGGCCGCGAATGCGCTCATCGACGTCGGAGAGCGCGCTCAGGATCAGGATCGGCGTGTGTTTGCCGGATTTGCGCAATGCCTCGACGATCGCCAGTCCATCGATCTCCCCGGGCAGCATGCGATCCATGATGATCACATCGTAGGGCTCGCTGGCGGCCAGGAACATGCCGTCGCGGCCGTTGTCAGCGTGATCCACGGTGTGTCCGGACTCCTTGAGTCCTTTGACGACGAATTGCGTGACGCGTTCGTTGTCCTCGACCAGCAGGACTTTCATGTCCCAACGTGCCTCATCCTTGCGGCCAGTGGCGTGACCGTTGAGTAGTCCGCGGCGTGCGCCTGCTCGTACGCGTGCTGGCGGCGGCGCGCGCCGGTGAATTTATCCAGATACAGATAGACCACCGGAGTCGTGAATAGCGTGAGGGACTGGCTCAGCAGCAGGCCGCCGACCATCGTGAAGCCGAGCGGGCGGCGCAGCTCCGAGCCCGTGCCATGCTGCAGCATCATCGGCAATGCCGCGAGCAGCGCTGCCATCGTGGTCATCATGATGGGCCGAAAGCGCAGCAGGCAGGCCTGACGGATCGAGGCCTCGGGCGAGAGGTGCTGCTCGCGCTCGGCCTGCAGCGCGAAGTCCACCATCATGATGCCGTTCTTCTTGACGATGCCGATCAGCAGAATGATGCCAATCAGCGCGATGACCGACAGGTCAAAGTGAAAGAGCATGAGCATCAGCAGCGCCCCCACGCCGGCCGAGGGCAGCGTCGAGAGGATGGTCAGCGGATGGATGTAACTCTCGTAGAGCATACCCAGGATGATGTACACGGTAACGAGCGCAGCTAGGATCAGATAGGGCTGGGACTTCAGCGAGTTCTGGAAGGCCTGCGCCGAGCCCTGGAAGCTCCCATTGACGGTCGCGGGCATATGAATCTCGGCGGCGACAGCGTTGATCGCATCGACCGCATCACCCAGCGCCGCCCCGGGGGCGAGATTGAAGGACAGCGTGACGGCCGGATATTGGCCCTGATGATTGATCGAGAGGAAGGTCACGTGCTGCGTGTCGAACTTCACGAAGGTCGAGAGCGGCACCATCATGCCGGTGGCCGGGGACTTGACGTAAATCTTCGAGAGCGTCTGCGGATCGCTCTGTAGCTGCGGGGTGATCTCCAGGATCACGTGATAGGCGTTGCGCTGCGTGAAATACTGCGTGACCTGCCTCTGGCCGAAGGCATCATCGAGGGTCTGGTCGATCAGCGAGGGCTGGATGCCAAAGCGCGCGGCCTGATCGCGATCGATGGTCATCGACAGCATAGTGCTGTTGGTCTGCTGATCGGTGCTCACGTCGCGCAATTGCGGCAATTGTCCCAATTGCGCCTGCAGCTTCGGCGCCCACTCGTTGAGCTCCTTGATGTCCGCATCCTGCAAGGTGTACTGATACTGGGTGCGCGAGCCACGTGCCCCGACATTCAGATCCTGCGAGGCCTGCATAAACAACGTCGCGCCGGGCACCTGAGTGATCTTGTCACGCAGGCGCCGGATGATCTGATCGGCACTCGCGCTGCGCTCATCGCGCGGCTTGAGCGCGATGATGATAAAGCCGTTATTGATGGGCCGGCCAGTACCCACAAATGCCCCATAGCCGCTCACATCCGGATCCTGCGCAACGATATCGGTGAGCATATGCTGGCGGCGCACCATCTCGGCGAAGGAGATGTCCTGCGGCGCATCCGAACTCCCAATGATGATGCCCGTATCCTGCTGCGGGAAGAAGCCCTTGGGGATCATGATGTACAGCACCACCGTGAGCGCCATCGTCGCCAGAAACGTGGCCAGGGTCGCGCGCTGGTGGCGCAGTACGAAATCAAGGCCGCGCGTATAGCCGGACAGCATCAGATCAAAACCGCGCTCTATGAGCCGATAGACCGCCCCGTGCCGAGCGTGCTTCTCATCGCGCAGGAACAGCGCGCACATGGTCGGGGAGAGCGTGAGGGCGACGAAGGCCGAGACCGCGATGGTCATCGTGACGGTCACGGCGAACTCGCGAAACAATCGCCCGACGATGCCCCCCATGAGCAGCAGCGGAATGAACACCGCCACCAGCGAGATGCTGATCGTGAGGATCGTGAAGCCGATCTCGGAGGCCCCCTTGAGCGTCGCCTCCAGCGGCGGCAGTCCATTCTCGAGATGCCGATGGATGTTCTCGAGCATCACGATCGCATCATCGACCACGAAGCCCACCGCGATCGTTAGCGCCATGAGCGAGAGGTTATCCAAACTGAAGTGCATCGCGTACATCAGCGCCGCGGTGCCAAACAGCGATAAGGGCACCGTGATACCGGGGATGACCGTGGCCCAGACGTTGCGTAGAAACAGGAAGATCACCATGACCACCAGTGCAATGGTCAGGCACAGCGTGCGCTCCACATCGCGCACCGATGCCTTGATGGTCGTGGTGCGATCAGCCACCTGTTCGACCTTGATCGATGGCGGCACTGACAGCATCACCTTGGGCAGCATCGCGCGAATGCGATCGTTGGTCTCAATGACATTGGCGCCCTGCTGCTTGAAGATCATGAGCAGAATGCCTGGCCTGCCGTTCTGCCAGGCCACCGACTGATTGTTCTCGGGCGCGTCCACCGCCACGCCGATGTCGCGGATGCGTACCGGGGCGCCGTTCTTGTAGGCGATGACCACGTCGTTCCAGGGCGCGGCCTTATTGAGCTGATCGTTATCGTAGATCGCGAAGCTTTGTAACGGCCCGTTAATTGAGCCCTTGGGCGCATCGACCGTCGCCGCGCTCATGACCGTGGCAATGTCCTCGAGCTGAATGCCCAGCGCCGCGACCTTGCCCGGATCCACCTGCACGCGCACCGAAGGCTTCTGCTGCCCGCCGAGGCCCACCTGCCCGACGCCGGGAATCTGCGAGATCTGCTGCGCAATCACGCTCTCCGCGTAGTCATCCACGGTCGTCATCGGCAGCACATCGGAATGAATCCCCAACTGCAGAATCGGCGTCTCGGCTGGATTGACCTTTCTATAGCCAGGTGGCGCGGGCAGATTCTTCGGCAACTGACCGCCGGCCGCGTCGATGGCCGACTGGATGTCCTGCGCGGCGGCATCGATGTTGCGATCCAGACCGAACTGCAGCGTGATGCTCATGCTGCCGAGCGAGCTGCTCGAGGTCATCTGCGTCAGGCCCGGGATCTGCGCAAACTGATACTCGAGCGGTGTGGCCACCGAGGAGGCCATCGTCTCGGGGCTCGCCCCGGGCAGACTCGCAAATACGGAAATGGTCGGAAAATCCACCTGCGGCAGCGCCGAGACTGGCAACAACGGCCAAGCCACCAGGCCGACCAGCAGAATGCCGGCCATGAGCAGTGAGGTGGCGATCGGCCGCCGGACGAACGGCTCGGAGATGCTCACGGCGAGGGTGACAGTCGCTTGGCGAGCTCCGGCTGCGGCGCTAATGAGGCGCCCGGCGGCAGGCTCGGTGTCGCCGCGCTGAGCGTGCGCACGTGCGCCCCGGGCTCCAGGCGGTATTGGTTGCTCGTGACCACGCGCTCTCCGGCCGCGACCCCGCCGGTCACGACGACGCGGCCTTCACTCTCAGTACCCGTCTGCAGGGGACGCATTTCAACCGTCGAGTCCGGCTTCACGACGTAAGCGAACACGCCGCTGGGTCCATGCTGAACTGCCACGGACGGCACGGTCAGCACGTTCTGCTGCTGCCGCACCAGCACGCGCACGTTCACGAACTGCCCGGGCCAGAGGGTATTGTGGTTATTGGGAAAAGTCGCCTTGAGCTTCATGGTCCCGGTGCTCGGATCGATCTCGTTATCGATGAGGCTCAATGTGCCGGCGTCGAGTTCCGTGTGGTTGTCGCGTGAGAGGGCCGTAACGACGACCTTGCCCGCGTTGAGCGCGCCGCTGACGTCAGGCAAATCGTCCTCGGGCAGCGTGAACACGATCGCTATCGGCTGCATCTGCGTGACTACGACGATGCCGCCGGTATCGGTCGCGTGCACGTTGTTGCCGGGATCGACCTTACGAATGCCCGTACGGCCCGCGATCGGCGAGGTGATATGCGTGTAGTCGACCTGCGTGCGCGCATTGTCGATCAGCGCCGCATCGATCTTGACCTGCGCCTTCAATGACACGACCATCCCGCGCTCCGCGTCGATCGTCTGCTGACTGGTCAGATTCTGCGGCGCGAGTTTCATGTATCGGTCCAGGTCACGCTGGGCGGCATCGAGCTGGCCTTGATCCTTGGCCTGTTGTGCGATCGCTTGATCGAGCGCGGCCTGCGCGGGTCGTGGATCGATCTGTGCCAACAGCTGACCCTTCTTGACCATTTGGCCTTCGGTGAAGGCGACGCTCTGCAACTCTCCGTCGAGCCGCGCGGTGATGTTCGCCGTGAAGAGCGCCGTTACATTGCCGAGGCCCTCCAGATAGACGGGCACGCTGCTGCGTTCGACGATGCCGATCTCCACCGGCACCGCGTTCGCCGCAGGCTTGGCGCTGGCGGCGGTTGCCGGCGCATGCTGCAGCCAGAGTACCGCTGCGACCAGCATGAGGATTCCCGCCGAGGTAAGGATCAGGCGACGCGCGGGCAATTCACGCCAGCTCTCGAGTATTGACCTCACTGTGACTGCTCCTGATGCCATCCCCCACCCAGCGCCTGGTACAGATCGATGAGCGCCTGCAGATGCGCGAACTTTCCCTGCACCAGGGCGTCCTGGGCGGTAAACAAAGCCTGTTCCACACTGAGCATGGTCAATACATTAGTCGTGCCGCCCTGAAATTGCAGCTGCGCGAATTCGAAGGCGTGCTGCGCTTTCTCCGACGCATCCTGCAGACGCAATTGTGCCTCCGCGGTCCTCTGAACGCCGACGAGTGCGTCCTCGACGTTGCCCAGAGCGGTCAATACGGTCTTGTGATAATCCGATAGCAATTCGTCATAACGCGCCCGACTGTATTGGTACTGGCCAGTGCGCGCGCCATTATCAAAAATGCTCTGCGCGAGCGCGCCGGACACGGCAAAGACCCGGTCGACCGGAGAAATCAAGCTGCTCAGCGCAGCGCTCGCGTAGCCGCCGCCCGCAGTCAGATTGAGGCTCGGAAAAAAGGCCGCGCGCGCGACGGCGATATTGGCATTGGCGGATCGCAAGTCCGCTTCGGCCTCGGCCACGTCAGGCCGGCGTGCGAGCAATTGCGAGGGCAGGCCCGCCGTGACGGCGGGCGTGGTGAGCGCATCGAGGCCGCCGTCGTTGATCTGGATCTGCTCGGGGTCGGCACCGATCAGGATCGCGAGTGCATCGCTGCTCTGCTGCAGTTGTTCCTGCAGCGGCGGGATCTCCGCATTGACGGTGGCCACAGTCGTAGCCTGCTGTGCCACGTCCAGTGCGGTCGCCGTACCGACCTGCGCCTCGAATTCCAGATCCGTGAGAATGGTCTGTGCATTCTCGCGGTTCTGACGCGCGACCTGCAGTCGATCGCGATACTCGAGCACTTCGAAATAGCTCAACGCCACGCTGGTCATGACCGTCAGAGCCACGGTCTCGCGATCAAAGCGGCTGGCCTGTGCGGTCGCCAGCGCCGCATTGTGGGCCGCACGGTTGGCGCCCCAGAAATCGACCTGATAGCTGGCGGCCAGGCCGACGGTGTAAAGATTGTAGGGGGATGAGGTGGTTCCCGCAGGGGCCGCTGATTGAACCTGCCGGCTCGCGCCAGCGTTGCCGGCGATGGTGGGCAGCAGCGCAGCGCCCGCGATGCGCGCCTGCGCGTCGGCCTCTCGTATGCGCGCCATGGCCGCGCCGATGTCATCGTTGGCGGCCTGAGCGCGGCTGATGTAGTCATTGAGCTGCGCGGAGCCGAAGCCGCGCCACCAGTCGCTCTGCGGTACCCCGGCCTGCACATCGACATCGGCCGTTATCCAGGCGGCCGGCAGCGGCACGTCGGGACGGTGATAGGCAGGGCCCACAGTGCAGGCACTCAGGGCGAGGGACGACAAGGCACAGAAACCCATTCGCCAACGCATGGCGCATCGAAATAGTCTTGGCATTCCTACACCTTAAGCGCGTCGCCGTTAATCCATCCTGTGCGAAGGATTAAAGATAATTAATGCCCGCCTGTCCAGCTTGCTCAAGCTGCTGAAAGTTAAGGGAAAAGTGCTGAGGCGCTCGCGCTGCGTTCGAGCCGGCGCAACAGCCGATCCAGCCGCACCACGTCCGCCGGCGTCAGTCCGTGCAGTAAGTGCGCCTCGCAAGCCAGCGCGAGCGGCACGATCTGCCGATACAGCCGCGCTCCCGGGCGTGTCAGCGCGAGCCGGTGCGAGCGTCTGTCCTGCCGGTTGGGCAGCCGGCGCAGCAACCGGCGCCGCAGCAGCCCCTGCGCGGCGCGCATGACGGTGACCTTGTCCATGATCGTGCGTCCACACAGGGCCTGGGGCGTGAGCGCTCCCTCGTCAGCCAGCACGGCAATCAATCGCCATTGCGCAATCCTGAGCCCGAAGCGCTGCTCGTAGGCGCGCGCAATCAGCCTGGATGCTGCGTTGGAGGCGACCGAGAGCCGATACGGCAGATAATCTTGCAGCCGCAGTCGCGTGCGAGTGCTCATCGGCAACACTCAAGCGCGCGCCGGCAGCACACGAGCGAGCACTTCGCCCAGCCCGATCCGAGCCGCACCGGCGCCCTCGCAGTAAGCGCGCAATATGATCGTATCGCCATCTTCGAGAAACCCGCGTCGCTCACCATTGGGCAGTTGCAATGGTTC
>Ga0302324_100015790_pt1 | contig 15114 bp, 13 predicted proteins | sample Palsa_T0_1_FD_201949 | JGI IMG/M metagenome (GOLD analysis project Ga0302324, IMG submission 201949) | Peat permafrost microbial communities from Stordalen Mire near Abisko, Sweden - Palsa_T0_1 | ecosystem: Environmental > Terrestrial > Soil > Palsa > Peat permafrost | place: Sweden: Abisko...
CAAGGCGAAGCTGGTGATTCCGCCGCTCGAAGCGACGTATACCAAGCACCGCATGCGGGAGGCGTTGACCGGGAAACCGTAACGCCCTCATTCATACGTCATAGGAACGAACAACCGCGCGGGTATATAATCCCGTCGTTTTCGAGACGAGGAGGTTCCGCCGCGTGATAACCGATCACGACATCGTCGTCCTGGGTGCCGGCCTTGCCGGGATGCGGGCAGCGCTTGAAGCCGCCAGAAGCGGCGCCAGCGTTGCCGTCGTCACCAAGGTCCACCCGTTGCGCAGCCACTCGAACGCTGCGCAAGGCGGGATCAACGCCGCAATCGGCGAGACCGATACGTGGGAATCACACGCCTTTGACACGATCAAAGGCAGCGACTATCTAGCCGACCAGGACGCCGTCGAGATCATGTGCCGCGAGGCGCCCGCCGACGTCATGGAATTCGAGCACATGGGCGTCATCTTCTATCGCAACGCGGAAGGCAAGCTCGGCACGCGTGCGTTCGGCGGCGCCTCGCAAGCACGCACGTACTTCGTCGGCGACATCACCGGCCAAGCGCTGCTGGTGACGCTCTACGACCAGATCCTCAAAGCCGGCGTCAAAGTCTACGAAGAATGGTTCGCGACGTCGCTCTATATGGAAGACGGGCGCTGCCGCGGAGTCGTCGCGCTCGAAATGATCACGGGCGAGCTGCACCTCGTGCGCGCCAAGGCAGTGATCAACGGCGCAGGCGGCGTCGGCCGGGTTTACGAGCCGAGCACGAACGCGTTGATCTGCACCGGCGACGGTTACGGGCTCGCGTATCACGCGGGCGCCCCTCTGATGGATATGGAGATGGTGCAATACCATCCGACCACGCTTGCCGGCAGCGGTTTCCTCATGACTGAAGCGGCACGCGGCGAAGGCGCGTATCTGCTGAACTCGCTCGGCGAACGCTTCATGATGACGTATGCGCCAAAGATGAAGGAGCTTGCATCGCGCGATGTCGTCTCGCGCTCTGAAGCGACGGAGATTGCGGCGGGCCGCGGCATCGATGGCAACGTGCTGCTCGACCTCCGCCATCTCGGCCCCGCGATCGTGCTTAAAAAGTTGCCGCAAGTTCACGAGATGGCGCTCGACTATTTGGGCCTCGACATGCTCAAGGACCCGATCCCGGTTCGCCCCGGCATGCACTATCAGATGGGCGGCGTGAAGACCGACTCCGACGGACAAACGCCGGTCCCCGGCCTTTATGCGGCGGGTGAAGTCGCGTGCGTTAGCGTTCACGGCGGCAACCGGCTCGGCGCGAACTCGCTGCTCGACACGATCGTCTTCGGACGCCGTTCAGGCAAACACGCTGCGGCGTACGTCAAGACCGTGCCGGATTCGAATGGCGGCGAAAAGCTGCTCCGCTCCGAGCAAAATCGCATTGCCGATTTGCTCGCGCGGCCGTACACCGGTGAGACACATGCACGATTGCGGCTCGAGCTGGCGGTGATGATGGACAAATACGTCGGTGTTTATCGTGACGAAGCCGGCCTTGAAGAAGCTCTCAAGCAACAGCAAGACATCAAGAAACGTTACGCAGCCGTTGCGGTCGGCGACAAGGGCCGCGTGTACAATCAAGCTTTGACGTTCGCACTCGAGCTTGGGTACATGATCGATATCGCAGAGACGATCATTCGCAGCGCGATCTTGCGCAAAGAGAGTCGTGGCGCGCAATCGCGCACCGACTATCCTACGCGCAACGACGCTGAATGGCTCAAGCACATTCTCGTTCACTATCGTGGCGATAAACCACCCGAGATTTCGTACTTGCCCGTCACGATCACCAAATGGAAGCCGGAGGCTCGCACGTACTGATGAAGTTCACGATCGAGGTCGGACGCTACAACCCCGAAGGGACGTACGCGGACAATGCCGTGCAAGGCGAGCCCTATCCCGCACCGTGGTCATCGTCTCCGCCGCGACGCTATCAAACGTACGAAGTCGATCTTCCCGAGCATGCCGTCGTCCTGGATGCGCTGATCGCGATTCGCGAATATCAAGACGAGTCGGTTGCGGTCCGGTGCGCGTGCCGGAGCGCGATCTGCGGTTCGTGCGCAATGTGGGTGAACGGACACGCAAATCTTGCCTGCAAGAGCAAACTGCAAGAGTTCACCAAAGACGGCAAGACGCGAGTCGAGTCACCGCCCTCGATGCCGGTGATCCGCGATCTCGTTTGGGACATGAAGCCGTTCTGGGACAATCACCGGCGCGTGACGCCGTGGCTCGAGAACAAACCGCTTCCGCCACCGATGCAAGAGTACGTCGTCTCCAACGAGTCGATGGAAGAGCTCATCCAGGAAGTCACGTGCATCAGCTGCGGCTGCTGCTTGATGGACTGCGAATCGTTTGCCGTCAACCCGGATTTCATGGGACCGCATGCGCTTGCGAAAGCGTATCGCTACGCGGCTGATCCCCGCGACGCAGAGACGCACGAGCGTCTTGGCGAGTACAGCCAGCACGGCGGCATTTGGGATTGCACGCACTGCTTTGAATGCGTGCAGCAATGCCCCAAGGGCGTCGAGCCGCTCGAACAAATCCTCAAGCTGCGCCGGATGGCGGTTGACGCCGGATACACACGCAATGCCGGAACGCGTCATGCCGACGCGTTCGCCAACTCGGTCAAGCACAGCGGCCGGCTCAACGAGCTGACGCTGCTGCCCAAGTCCGTCGGCTTCTTCAACATTCTCGGGCAACTGCAAACGTTGCCGAGCGCGTTCAACATGATCCGCGCCGGGAAGCTGCCGCCGATCATCCACAAAACGATCCCTGGCGTCAAACGCATTAAAGCGATCTTCGATCGCGTTGGAGGAAGGTTCAAGTGAAAGTCGCGTTTCATCCCGGCTGCGTCTCAAAGGGCGCGTGCCCGGAGCTCTACATTTCGGCGACGAAAATCGCCGGAACGTTGGGCCTTGAGCTGCAAGAGCTCACCGAAGCGCCATGCACCGGTGCGGGCGTGCTCAGCGAACAAAATCCCGAGCTCGGTGATTCGCTCAACGCCTTGACGCTCGCGATGGCCGAAAGCATGGGCGGCACGCTGATGACGATTTGCAGCACGTGCCAAGGCGTACTCTCCAGCGTCAATCACACGTTCGAAAAGAAACCCGAGCGGCTCGAAAAGGCAAACCAGACGATCCAAGACCAAGGTTACACCTACAAAGGCGGCACCACGGTCAAGCATCTCTTGTGGCTGCTCTTTGAAGACATCGGCGTCGAGAAGCTTAAGTCGGTGATTAAACGCCCGCTCACCGGACTCAAGATTGCGCCGTTCTACGGATGCTACATTCTGCGTCCGAGCGATTCACTCGGTCTCAAAGAGCGTCCCGAACGCAAGACATATCTCGAGCAGCTAATTGAACTGCTCGGCGCAGAGCGCGTCGACTACACCGGTTCCGGAAAATGCTGCGGCTTCCCGATGCTGACGTTCAACCGCGACAAATCGCTTGCGATGGGCGGCAACCATATTCTCGAAGCCAAAGAAAAGGGCGCAGACGCGATGGTTACGCCATGCCCGCTTTGCCACCTAAACTTAGATGGGCAACAGCCGGACGCCGCGCTCGCAATATCGAGGCCCCTCGAAACGCCGATCTTCCATCTGCCGCAATTGCTCGGACTCGCGTTCGGGTTCTCGCCCGAAGAGCTACGGCTCGATCACCACGTCGTGTCGACCAAGAAGGCGCTGGAAAAAGTCGAGCTCAAGGTCTGAAGCCGGTTCCGCTCGGCGCGAAAGGCACGTTCACGCTCGAGGTCAAGCCCGATCATCTCGCCAGCCGCTTCAAAGACGCGACGCTGCCGCCGGTGTTCTCGACGCCGGTCATGATCATGGTGATGGAAAACGCCGCGCTCAACGCGATCAAAGCCTATCTCGAGCCCGGTGAAAGCGCCGTTGGTACGCGCGTCGACATTAAGCATCTTGCCGCGACGCCGGTCGGCATGCACGTTACCGGTGAAGCCGAGGTCACGCACGTCGACGGACGCCGTATTGAATTCAGCGTTCGCGCAACGGATGAGACAGAAGCGATCGGCGAGGGTACACACGAACGCATGGTCGTCGATGTCGCGCGCCTCGCGAAACGCCTCGAAGCGAAGGCTCACCCCTAATCGCCAATAGCGTCCTGAGCTTTCTCCGAAAGCTCGGGCCTGGCTTGATCACCGGTGCGGCCGACGATGACCCATCCGGAATCTCGACGTATTCTGTGGCCGGCGCCACCACCGGCTATTCGATGCTATGGCTGATGCTGATCTCGACGCCGATGATGGCGGTCATCCAAGGCATGTGCGCGCGCATCGCAATGGTCACGGGCGAGGGCCTGGCCTCGCTCATGCGCAAGCGGCTTCCGAGGCCGCTTGTCTATATACTGGCCACGGTCGTGGTTGTCGCGAACACGTTCAACATCGGTGCCGACATCGGCGGAATGGGCGCCGCAGCACACCTTCTTTCGCCGGTACCGCCACTCGTGTGGACCGTGATCTTCGGCATCGCGCTCATCGCGGCCCAGATCCGCTTCGACTACAAACAAATTGCGCGCGTATTCAAATGGTTGACGCTGACACTTTTCGCTTACATCATCACCGCGTTCGTCGTTCATCCGCCGTGGACGACGGTTCTGAAACATCTCGCCATTCCGGAATTGCACTTCGATTCAGGCTGGCTATCGACGATGGTCGGCGTTTTGGGGACGACGATCACGCCATACCTTTTCTTTTGGCAGTCTTCGCTTATGGTCGAAGAAGAGAAGGCCCATGGCCGCAAAACGCTGGCGTCACGCAAGGGCACGGATGCGCAGTCGGTCCGCGATGCCCACGCCGACATCAACACGGGGATGATCTACTCGAACCTCGTGGCGTTTTTCATTATCGTAACGACGGCAGCGACGCTGGGCGCGCACGGGAAGCACGGGATTGAAACTGCGGATCAAGCCGCGGAAGCGCTGCGTCCGCTGGCCGGCAATTTTGCTGCGCTCCTTTTCACGGTCGGCATGATCGGTACCGGGATTCTTGCGGTCCCGGTCTTGGCAACTTCTTCGGCCTACGTCGTTACCGAAACGTTTCGCTTTCGCGAAGGTCTGAGCCAGCGTTTCTTCGCGGCGCCGCAATTCTACGTCGTTATTATCGCCGGCATGCTTATCGGAATTGGCATCGATTTGCTGCGCGTCGATGCGATCAAGGCGCTCTTCTGGTCTGCCGTCCTCAACGGCGTCGCAGCCGTACCGCTCCTTGCGGTCATCGTCTGGCTCGCGTCAAATAAGAAGATTATGGGGGAATGGCGCAGCTCTCTCGTTGCGCGCGCTTGGGGATGGGGCACAGTCGCGCTGATGGGGTGCGCGGCGGCCGGTATGTTCTATTTTATGGCGCGCGGCACGTAAACCGGTGGCGCTTGGGGGGCTCTTCAAACGATTAGGCCCGGGCTTTATCACCGGCGTCTCGGACGACGATCCATCCGCGATCGCAACCTACGCCCAAACCGGCGCGCAATTCGGTTTCGCACAACTGTGGACTGCGCCGTTCGTCTGGCCGCTGCTCTCCGCGATTCAAGAGATGTGCGGCCGGATCGGTCGCGTGACAGGACTCGGCCTTGCGGGCGTGATGCGGCGTCACTATGCGCGACCGCTCGTCTATACGCTGGTCGGCATCCAAGTGCTCGTCAACACGGTAACGATCGGCGCCGATTTGAGCGGAATGGCGCAGAGCGGACAGCTGCTTTGGCACATTCCGTATCTCGCATGGCTTGCAATCACGACCTGCATCACGATTCCGTTGATCGTCTTTATTCCGTACGCCACCTATATCGCGTATTTGCGCGTCATCGGTCTTACGCTGCTTTCGTGGGTCGCGGCCGCGGCAACGCTCAAGATTAACTGGCATGTGTTGCTGCGCGCGACGTTTGTGCCGACACTCCGCTTCGACAAAGACTTTCTGCTCGCGCTCGTCGCCGTGCTCGGCACAACGATCTCACCCTTCGAATTCTTCTGGCAATCGAGCGAAGAGGTCGAAGAGCTCGTGCAAGAACACGCGATCTCGCACGAGGGTGAACGGCCCTCTGAAGGCCAGCTGCATCTCAGATTCGTGCGCTGGGATACGGCGTTCGGAATGTTCGTCGCCAACCTCATCATGTATTTCATCATTCTCGTTTCCGCGCTGACGCTGGGCGTCCACGGCATCACGACGATCGACACCGCCGCGCAAGCCGCTCAAGCGTTGCGCCCGCTTGGCGGCAGCGCGACCTTCGCACTCTTTGCGCTCGGCATCATGAGCGCCGGTTTGATCTCGATCCCGGTTATCGCAGGCAGCTCCGCGTATGCCGTTACCGGTGCGCTCGATTTGCCCGGAAGCCTCGCAGTGCGACCTTCAAAAGAGCCGGCCTTCTACTGGATCATCGTCGGAACGTCGCTGGCAGGATTGCTCGTGAACGCGCTCCCGATACCGCCGTTCCGTTTGCTCTTCTACTCGGCAGTGCTCAGCGGCATCATCTCGCCGGTCATGGTATTCGTCGTCATCAATCTTGCGCGAAGTACGCGCGTGATGGGTCGCCACGCCAATTCGCCCCTCAGCAACGCACTCGGTTGGACTTTGTTCGCGATCATGACTGCAACGCTCGTGGTATGGATCGTTTTCACGGTGCGCGCTTAGGCGGACTTTCGCGCTTCCTTCTGTTCGATCGCCGCTTGTCGCTCAAGAATACGTTCGGCGCGGCGTAGCGTCGGCGTATCGATCATGCGACCATTCAGACTCGCCGAGGCACGGCCGCCGCGAAGCGCCTCGTGCATGAGCTCGATCGTCTTGCGCGCGCGCTCGATTTGTTCGGCGCTCGGCGAAAATGCGCGATTGAGCACCGGCACCTGCGCGGGATGGATGCACGACGCGCCTTTGAAGCCGAATTGCGCCGAGCGAATCGCAGATGCTTCGTATTCGGTCAAGTCGCGAAAGTCGAAGGCGCTGCCGAGGCGTCCGTACGCTTGAACCCCGGCGGCAACCGCGGCCTGTACCGAAAGCGCATTGCCATAGAAGCGCTCCCAACCTTCGAGCGTCGTCTCGACGCCGAGCTCTTCGGTTGCATCCTCGGCGCCATACGAAATGCCGAAGACGCGCTCGACCTGCTCGCACTCCACAACGATCTCATTGATGTTTAGCACTCCGCGCGCGCTTTCGATCGCGCACAGCACGCCGACCGATCCCGGCGACAAACCGGCTGCCAGTTCGCGCTCGTGAATCAAAGCGTCGAGAATTGCGAGCTCCCGCGCCGTCTCCAGTTTCGGAAAGAGAATCCCATCGATACCGACCGCAATCGCCGCGTCCAAATCCAGCACGCGCTGCTCGAACGGCTTGTTGATGCGCACGAGCACGTCGGCACCGCGTTGGCTAACGCTTCCGTACGCGGCTCGCAAGAACGTTCGCGCCGTGGCTTTTTCGCTTTCCGGCACCGAGTCTTCGAGATCGAGAATGATCGCGTCGGCACCGCGTTCGTGCGCACGCTCGATATACTTCGGCACGTTGGCGGGAACGAACAGCATCGAGCGCCGTACCAAACGGCGCGCACGCGCGGGCCGGTCTAGGTCGCGAATGATGTCAACTTCAAACGGTCGATGTACGCAATGCGCCCGCGGACGCGACGAATCGCACTCGCCGCCTCGAGATCGGCGACGGCGCGTGCGACGACTTCCTTGACGCTGCCGGTGGCGGCAGCGATCTGTGTCAAGCGCAACGACGGCAAGTGGACGGGATCCACCGCCGCGAGGCCGCTTTCGCTGGGTGCATACGGCACAAGCGTGCTCGCGACGCGCGCGATCGTTTTCTTCGAAACGTGCGCATGAACGAGCTCGACGATCGTGCGCATCTGCTGCGTTACCGAACCCGCGAGCGCAAGCGCGAAGCGCGCATCGGCCTCAGCTAGCTGCAGCACGACCAATTTCGGAAACAACACGATTTCCGCCGGATCGGAGAGCGTCGCAAAACGTGAAAACGTCGAGCCACCGTCGAGAATCGCAGCGTTACCGAACGCCTCGGTCTCGAGCGCCTCGAAGAGAATCTGTTCGCGTCCGGCCGGCGTACCGACGATCGCGATGACTTTGCCTTTGCGCACGACGCCTAAGAACGGCCACGACGCTTCCTGCTCGGCGATGATCGTCTTGCGTGGAATCGAACGCGACTGTGCGCCGAGGACGAGCGCATCGCGCGTCGACTGAGCCGCCGCAGCAAAAATCGGACAACGGTTCATAAAGTCCGCGATCGAGCCGTTCGTCGAGGCTGGAATCTTCCGCAACGAGACTTCCCAATGCTCGCTTCCTAATCGTCGCTGCAGCCAGAGATAACGCTGCGCGTGCGTGTCTTCAAAGCGCCTGCGCAGCGGAAGCGGATCGTACTCGTAGATTATTTGCAGCGTGTCGTGGTCGCGCAGATCGGAAAATGCACCCAAAACGAGGCCGTGACGTTCCCACGACGGCGTGCTGCGGAGGTCGAGCACTCCTCCCATGGCCCTCATTTACGGCCGAGCTACGAAGCTTCCCTCAGGTCACGCGCGAGAACGCTGGTCGTATCGTTCCAATCCGCAAAGCCGGCGGGATGCCCATCGCGATTGACGATCCACACCATCGAGGTGTGTGCTTCAAGCGCTTCGCGGCCGGCTTGCGTTTGAGGCAAAGCTTCGTACCACACGTGATATGCGCGATAGATGGGAGCGAGCTCGGCTTCGGTGCCGGTCAGGCCGATGAACGACGGATCGAAGCGCGCGAGATATTCCTTTAATACGCGCGGGGTATCGTGGTGCGGATCAACGGTGATGAACAGAACCCGCGTCGAGGCTCCAGCCGTGCCCAGCGAACGTCGAGCGCTTGCTAAGTGTACTAAGGTAGCCGGGCACACGTCCGGACAGCGCGAGTAGCCGAAAAAGATCGCCACGGCGTGGCCTCGCTCGTCGGAGAGCCGGAACGGCTTGCCATCCTGATCCGTCAACCGGAAGTCGTAGGCCAGATTCTTATGCGCGCGGATTTGGACGCTCGCCCAGAGGGCTAGACCAAGGACAACGGCCGCCCCTAGGGCTGCCAGGATAAGAAGGTGAGCGTTTTTCAATCTCGGCTCCCAGGAGCAATTCTTACCCCCCAAGAACGACCAACCGACCGGAAAAGTCGCTCAATAGTGACTTTGGTCATTTCTTTAAATAGCGAAGCAAGCTACCAAAGGGTATTAAGAGGCTCGAGAGGTCCAGACGAAGGTTTGGGTTCCTCGGTCTCGCTTCGCACGTTTGTAAGAGGGTACAAACTTGTCACGATTACACCGACTCTTTGTCGGTTTGCGGGTCGCTGCGGTATTACTAGGAATAGCAGCAATGTGCACGAGCCCTGTGTTCGCGCAACAGACGACCTCGCAAGACGACAGCAGCAGCACGGCTGTTGCACAAAGCGGTAACCCATTCTCCGACGTCCCGGCAAATAGCTGGGCATACCAGGCTGTAAAGGCGCTCGCCGCCGACGGTTTGGTTGAAGGCTATCCCAACGGCAAGTTCGAGGGCAACCGCCCGATGACGCGCTATGAGATGGCCGTGCTCGTTAACCGCGCCGTCGATAAGATGGAAGCGCAGATCGCTGCGGGCCAAAAGCAAAACGCTGCAGACATCGCGACGCTCAAAAAGCTCGTTGATGCCTTCAGTGCCGAGCTCAAGGCCGTGCAAGATCACGTAGCCGCACTCGACACACAAGTTCAATCAATCGCAGCCAAACAAGCGGCTGACGAATACACGATGAAGCGCGCACAGTTCCATCTGTACACGTTCCTGCGTGGCCCGGGTTCCTATCAAGACCAAGTCTCCGCATACGCGGGACCGGCCGGAATCTCGACCGCTGCAGGTGGCCTCGCCAACGTTCCGGCAGGCGGCGCACTTCCACCTAACACGCGACTGACCAGCGGCGGCAACCTCGGCAGCCCAGGCGGCGTTTCGGCCGCCAATACCGAGTACACGGGTAGCACCACGTACGGCACGTCCTACATGGTCAACCGCCTGCTGTTCACCGGCGATCTCGATCCGAACCTCAGCTATGTCTTCCGGCTTGAGAATCGCTACTACATGGAGACTCCGGGTTACGGCGGCGCAAACTCCGTCTCCGGCAACAGCGGAAGCGCTCCGATCTATTGCACGAGCCTCACAGCTCAGGCCGCTCCGCTCCCTGCGAGCGCAACGACCTGTCCGGTCGGCTCGGACTATCCGGCTAACACGAGCTTCCGACTCAACATCGCTCAGTTCACGTGGCATACGCCCGGCGGATTCTATGTCGCCGGCGGCCGTCTCGTGGAAGGCGATGGCGGCAGCGACCTCGGCGGACAGCCGATGAACCTGCTGTACTCCGACTACTTCAACGGTGGCGCAATCGGCTTCGCTCCAACGAGCGGCCCGCTTGCCAGCCTTCGTATTGAAGGCGGTTACGGAGTCGGTCAGCCCAGTGCTCAGGCTCCGGGCTCTTCCGCCGACGTCGGCGGACAGACTCAGAATGACTTCTTCGGTCAAGCAAGCTACGACTTTATCCCGCATCACCTCAACGTCGGCGTAGCGTATCTGGCCGAGAACCAAAACGGAGTCTCGCTGTGGGACCAGTCAGCACCGATCCTAGGGACAGCTGGTCCGCTCGACCATCATCCAATCCCAGGCGTTTCAGGCCTGTATTGCGGTATCAGCTACACGCTTCCAACGACGGGATGCCCGATTTTCACGGGAACGTCGATGGATTACGGCTCGGTCTTCGGAACGTTCCGTATGTCTGACTACCTGCACGTCAACGCAGAAGGCGTTATGCACTTCGGCAATAACCCGTTCACCGGAGCGAAATGGCAGCAGCCATATAGCTTCTGGGGTTCGGTTACCATCGGCAACAACGCCGGTGGCAAGGGAACGCCTTGGGCTGAAGCTGGTTACATCGCATCAGGCTTCAACGGCCTGAGCGCGGAGAACGGCGTCGATTCAACGACGGCAATTTTCCCGTCGTACATCAACAACGTCTCCGGTTACCAGGTCTACTACGGTGGCCTGCACTACAAGATCGCGAACAACGCGGACATCTCGGTGATCGCGTTCCACTCGGGCGTCCTGGGTGGCATCGCTATCCCGGCCAGCTCGCAAGCGTGCCCCGGATGCTTCATTTCTGGCGACAGCCGGAACGGAATCTTCCTGCAAACGCTGTTCTCGTTCTAACCTAACCTAGGCAAAACAAAGGGGCACGTGGGAGAAATCCCCCGTGCCTCTTCTTTTTTTCGCACTCGCACTCAACGCGGCACCGATCGCGCTTCAAGATTGCCACGTCACGACGCCGATGGCCGGAGCAATGGCCGATTCTGTTGCACCTGCGCAACCACTCGTCAATGGCGTCGCCGTGACGTTCGTCAATCACGCGACGGTAGCCGCAAAGAGCGTGACGTTTCGCGTGCGTTACGACTACCACACCGAGCTGATCGAAGACCGCGGTACATTTTCGCCCGGCGTGAAGATCCAGGCGAACTTCAAGTATTTTCTAGGTGCGAATTACTTCCGCGATCTGCCGGACATCTGCCAAATCATTCGCGTTAACTTCGCAGATGGATCGCATTGGACAAGTAGCGCACCACAATAGCCGGGCGCTACGCTCGGGATGACAACGGTGGTGGTCCATCACTGGCGCTGACGCGCCGACGTGTCAGCGCTCGGCGAGATACGACGCGATCATTGCGTCGACGCTGGCATCTGCAGTGAGCCCGAGCGACGTCGCACGCTTCGCAGAAACAGCGCGCGGCCACGTATCGACGATGCGTTGAATCTTCGGATCCGGGCGAATCGTGATGCGGTTTGCGGCTTCGGCTCCGCCTGCACGCCGCACCGCTTCGATGATGTCGCTCACCGAGGCGGATATTGCGGGAAGTAATAGCGAGCGATGCGTCCCGAATTCCGCGGCGGGCAGTTCGTGCGCAAGCTCGATGCAGTCGAGAAGCTTTTCGACTGACATCAACGTCATCACCGAATCGCTGCTGACCGGACAATCGGTGGCGCGTCCACTGAGCGGCTCGCGAATGATCGTCGATGTGAACGTCGAGGCGGCGAGATTGGGTTCCGGGCGCACGACGATCGTCGGAAATCGCAAAGAACGGCCGTCGACGAAGCCTTTGCGGCTGTAGTCGCTGATCAAAAGCTCGCCGCACGCCTTTTGTGCGCCGTACGACGTTTGCGGATAGAGCGGCGTGTCGTCATCGATGACGGCCGGCAGCGCGCCCCCGTAGACAGCTTCGCTGCTCCCGAACACCAGACGCGGTGACGTGCCCAACTTTCGGCAAACCTCGAGCACGTTGCGCGTGCCCTCGAGATTGACGCGCATCCCCAAATCGAAATCGGCTTCGGCGCCGGCACTGACGACCGCGCCCAGATGGAAGACGCTGGTCGTCCTGGTGCTGATGACGCGCGCGACGGTCGCGAGATCGCCGACGTCGCCGGCGATTTCCTCGACGCGAGTATCGTCGATGCCGCCTTTGACGGCAACGTCGAAAAGAACGAGCCGTTCGAGTTCTGGGCGCTTCAGGAGGCGTCGAGCCAGACGACGGCCGATGAAACCGTTGCCGCCCGTTATGACAATGTTCACGCGGCAGGGAATTCGGCCTTAGGCGCCTGGATACCACCGCATCTCAGAGTGGAGGCGAGCCGTGTATTTTCAACAGTTTTTTCTGAGCTGTCTTGCGCACGCATCGTACTTTATCGGCTCTGGTGGCGTCGCCGCGGTCGTCGATCCACAGCGCGACGTCGAGATCTATCTCCGCGAAGCGGAAGAACACGGTTTTACGATCCGCTACGTAATCGAGACGCATTTACATGCTGATTTCGTGAGCGGGCATCGCGAACTTGCAGCCCGCACCGGTGCGCAAATCTATCTCGGTGCGCGCGCGCACGCAACGTTTCCGCACCAGGACGCCCGCGAAGGCGACGAGCTGCTCGTCGGCAAGTGCCGGCTCACGTTTCTCGAGACGCCGGGACACACGCTCGAAAGCATCAGCGTCGTCGTTCACGACGACGAGGATAAACCGTCGATGGTGCTCACCGGCGACACACTCTTCATCGGCGACGTCGGCCGCCCGGATTTGGGCGGTGATCCCAAAGATCTGGCTGCAATGTTATACGACAGCCTGCACGGCAAACTGATGAAGCTGCCTGACGAAGTTGCCGTCTTTCCAGCGCATGGCGCGGGATCGTTGTGCGGTCGTGCCATGAGCACCGATCGCAGCTCGACGATCGGACGCGAGCGTCAAACGAATTACGCATTGCAAGCACCGGATAAAGCCGCGTTCGTTGAATTGCTGACCTCGGAACTGCCCGATCGTCCCGGCTATTTTGCAACGGACGTCGAGCTCAATCGCGCCGGCGCCACGCCGCTCGGTGAGCTGCGCGCGCCGCAAGCGCTTTCGCCACAAGAGGTTCGCGCACGGCAAGAAGCCGGCGCCATCGTTCTCGACACGCGCGATGAGGATGCGTACGGCGCCGGGCACGTTCCCGGTTCGATCAGCATCAGTCTCGACGGACAGTTTGCCGTGTGGGCCGGAACGGTCGTCGGTCTCGAAAACGACGTGATCATCGTCGCCGAAGACGAAGAGCGCGTGCACGAATCGCAAATGCGTTTGACACGCGTCGGGATCGATCGTGCGACCGCATATTTGTCGGGCGGCGTTGAGGCGTGGAAAGCGGCAAATATGCCGGTCGCGCAGATCGCCGTGCTCGATCCGTGCGAGTTCGCCACGGCGATCGCGCAGCCGAACGTGCAGGTCGTCGACGTTCGGCGTCCAGCAGAATGGTCGTCGGGGCATCTCCCCTTCGCGGTGCACATGCCGCTCAATCGCTTGATGGGGACGATGCGCGAGCTCGATCCGAAACGTCCCATCGCGTTGCACTGCAAGAGCGGATATCGCAGCTCGATTGCAGCGAGCTTGCTGGAGCGTGAGGGTTTCTCCAACATCGTACATATGCGCGGCGGTTGGGACGCTTGGCAGGAAACCCGGCTCTAGAACAGGCCGCAGCGTATTTCGACGGCGGCGACTTCGTCGCCGATCTCGCACGCTGGGTTGCCATTCCAACGGAAAGCCAGGCGGACGTCCGCGTCGACGTGATGCGCACGTATTTCGAACGCGAGTTGGTTCCACCGCTCGAGCGCGCGGGCTTCACGTGCCGCGTATGGGACAATCCGAATCCGCACGCGGGTGGATTTCTCTTCGCCGAACGCATTGAGGACGTGTCGCTGCCGACCGTGCTGACGTACGGTCACGGCGACGTCGTGATGGGAATGGAAGGCCGCTGGCGCGAGGGGCTTTCGCCCTGGACGCTGATTCGCGAAGGCGATCGTCTCTACGGACGCGGTGCCGCGGATAACAAAGGACAACATCTGATCAACATCGCCGCGCTTGAAGCGGTCGTCAAAGGGCGCGGACGACTCGGCTTCAACTGTAAGGTGCTGATCGAAACCGGCGAGGAAGCGGGTTCTCCAGGGCTACGCGATATTTGCATTCGCGAACGCGAAGCGCTTGCCGCCGACGTGTTCATCGGCTCCGACGGACCGCGCATCACCGCAGACCGCCCGACGATTTTCCTAGGCAATCGCGGCTCGTTCAATTTCGACATGACCGTCGATCTGCGCGAAGGCTCGCACCACTCCGGCAACTGGGGCGGAGCGCTCGCGAATCCCGCCGTCATCCTGGTACACGCGCTTGCAACGATGACGAGCCCGCGCGGACAGATTCTCGTCGATGGATGGTTACCGCGCGAGCTTCCGCAGCGCGTCCGCGAGCTCGTGCGCAATCTTGCCATCGGTGAAGGCGATGATTCACCGGAGATCGATCCGGACTGGGGCGAGCCCGGACTCTCGCCGCCGGAAAAAGTCTACGGTTGGAATACGTTCGAGATCTTAGCGTTCGGCGCGGGCAATCCGGACCGGCCGGTCAATGCGATTCCGGGTAAAGCCAAGGCGCATTGCTCGCTCCGATTCGTCGTGGGCAGCGATCCCGAGGGCTTTCTGCCGGCGCTCCGGCGGCATCTCGACGAACGCGGCTTCGGCATCGTGCAATTAGTACGCGCCAGAAAAGGTTACTTTGATGCGACGCG
>Ga0302324_100015792_pt1 | contig 15113 bp, 14 predicted proteins | sample Palsa_T0_1_FD_201949 | JGI IMG/M metagenome (GOLD analysis project Ga0302324, IMG submission 201949) | Peat permafrost microbial communities from Stordalen Mire near Abisko, Sweden - Palsa_T0_1 | ecosystem: Environmental > Terrestrial > Soil > Palsa > Peat permafrost | place: Sweden: Abisko...
TACGATCCAGCCTGGCGAGACTCTGAAGTCGGTGCTGGAGCGCGCCGGCGGCCTCACACGCTATGCGTTTGCCGATGGCGCGGTATTTACGCGCAAGGAGCTGCGCGATCGCGAGCAGAAGCAGCTCGACATGCTCGCGGCGAAAATGCAGAACGACATCACATTCGTGGCCCTGGAGGGCGCTGCGGCCAACCAGTCACAGGCAGGAACGTCGCTGCAGGTCGGGCAGTCGCTCCTGACACAGTTAAAGGCGACGAAGGCGGTAGGCAGGCTGGTCATCAATCTGACGGCGACAATGCGCGAGCCCATGGACTCAACCAGCGACGTCATTCTTCGCGACGGCGATGAGCTTCTGGTTCCGAAGTATGAACAGGAGGTCACCGTCATCGGCGAAGTGCAGAACGTGACTTCCCACCTCTATAAGCCGAGCCTGACGCGCGATAACTACATCGCGATGAGCGGCGGCGTGACGCGCCGCGCGGATACCGGCCGGATCTATGTCGTGCGTGCCAACGGCAGTGTCGTCATCAACGAAAGCAGTCGCTGGTACAGCACGAGTACGGTGCAGATCAGACCCGGCGACACTATCGTTGTGCCTCTGAATGCCGAACATCTCCCGCTTCTGCCGCTGTGGCAGGCGGTCACGCAGATTATCTATAACGTCGCCATCGCCGCAGCGGCCGTGCACTCATTCTGAGACGCCGTCGTTGACAGCACGGGTGTTCGTGCCTACACTTGCTGCGTTCAGTGGATGAACGCATGCCGCATCGGCGCCAATGGGATTGGATGCATGTTGCGTTGGTACCTGGTTCACACCAAGCCTTCGCGCGAGGCTCTGGCCGAGGAGAACCTGCGCCGTCAGGGCTATAGGGTGCATTTGCCCCGCATGGTGCATTCCGTGCGCCGCCGCGGACAATGGCGCGAATCCATCGCGCCGCTTTTCCCACGTTACTTGTTCCTGCAGTTGCATGAAGGCCGCCAGGCATTGAGCCCGGTGCGCTCGTCGGTGGGAGTCGCCGGCATCGTGCGCTTCGGAGCAAGCTACGCGATCGTTGCCGATGAGATCATGCGGGAACTGCGGCTGCGCGAGGATCCGGAAACGGGCTTGCATCGGCTCAGCAAGCGGCCGCACCTCACGCGCGGTGCGGCGGTGCACATCACCACCGGCCCCTTCGAGGGCCTCGAAGGCGTGTTCGAGCGCGAGGCGGGATGCGACCGGGTGGTGGTGCTGCTCAATCTCCTCGGCCAGGATGCGCAGGTGCGCGTGCACGCCGATTTTGTGCTGCCTGGCTACGCGGCATAGCAGCACCCATGCTCTCCGAGGAAATGCGTTACCAGGTCATGCGCTTGCTGGAGGCGAACCCCGAGCTCAGCCAGCGCGATGTGGCGCGTGCGCTTGGCATCAGCCTGGGCCGCGTCAACTACTGCCTGCAGGCGCTCGTGCGCAAGGGCTGGATCAAGGCCACGAACTTCAAAAATAGCCACCACAAGGCTGCTTATATGTACCTTCTGACGCCGCGCGGCCTGGAGGAAAAGGGCCGCCTGACGCTGCAGTTTCTGGTCATAAAAATGCGCGAGTACGAAAAGCTGCGCGTGGAGATCGAGCAGATTCGTCGCGAAGCCGAACGACGCGAGACGTCGTAGGCGCGGGCGCGCGCACGGCGCGCAGCGGCAGCGCGAGGTGCTGGCAGTTGGACACATGCGAGGGGCCGAGGAGCCCATTGCAGGGCGGTAGCGTGCGTGAAGCCTATGATTACTCTGGTGCATTGTGTAATTTGCGCTCCAGCAAGAGTGCCAACAGGTGACGGGTGAATTCCAGTAAGCAAGAGCAAGCCGGCGAGGATTACGAATTCGACATTGTCGATTTGTGCCGCGTCGCATGGGCCCATAAGCGCATCGTTGCGGCAACCTCAATTGTTTGCGTTCTGATAGCGCTCTTTTTAGCGCTGACTGCGACCCCCACCTATCGCGCGGATATTGTGGTGACGCTCGCAGAAGACACGAGCTTGGGGGGCGGGGCCCAGGGCCTCGGCAGTCAGCTTGGCGGACTTGCCAGCATAGCCGGCGTAAATCTCGGTACCGAAGGCCCGGATCGCGAACACCAGGCGGTGCTCGAGTCACGCCATTTAGTCGAGGAATTCGTCAAGCGGAACGGGGTGCTGCCGCTGTTGCAGGGCAAAGCACCCGAGCCGCCGAAACTATGGATAGGCGTGGAGATCTTCAAGCGGAGCTCGCTCGAGATCCACAACGACAAGCTCAAAGGCACGACCGCTATCAGCGTGTACTGGACCGATCCTGCCGTCGCGGCGCGCTGGGCCAACGGCTTCGTGGCACTGGCGAATGACCTGGTGCGCACCAAGGCACGCGAGGATGCCCAGCGCAATGTCGATTATCTCAACGATCAGGTCGCCAAGACCAACTCGGTCGAGCTGCGTCGCATCCTCTACAACCTCATTGAATCCGAAACCAAGACATTGATGCTCGCCAATGCCCGCATCGAGTATGCCTTTACGGTGGTGGACCCCGCCGTCGTGCCAGCCGTACGTGTCAGTCCCAAGCGCACGCTCATGGTCGCTTCGGGTCTTCTCATCGGCTTGGTGGCCGGAGTCCTCACCGCGTGGATCCGCAACAAGTTCATAAGAAAGCGTGCTACCGCTGGACACTAGTTCGCAGTGAATGCCGAGCGCTCCACGGCCGCCTTGACGACCCTGCTCCTCCGGCTCTGGCGGCACTTGAGTCGCCAGCGTCAGCAGCAATTCTTGCTCATTATGGTCTTGATGCTGGCGAGCGCCTGCGCCGAGGTCGTAAGCCTGGGAGCCCTCTTGCCGTTCCTCGGCATACTCACCGCGCCCGAGGCCGTGTTCAATTATAGAATTGTCGCGCACCTGGCGCATGCGGCGGGCATTACCACGGCGCGAGAGCTGCTCTTGCCTTTGACCATCGCATTTGCAGTCATTGCGCTGCTCGCGGGCGCCATCCGCCTGCTGCTCCTGGGTGTGAGCACACGGTTTACCTTCGCAACCGGCGCGGACCTGAGCATCGAGGTGTACCGGCGCACTCTGTATCAGCCCTACCACGTGCACGTCGCGCGCAACAGCAGTGAGGTGATCAGCGGCATCACCAACAAAGTAGGCGGCACCGTGCTCGGTGTGCTCCTGCCGCTGATGACGCTCTTGAGTTCCAGCATGCTGCTGATAGCAATCCCAATAGCATTGATCGCCATCGACCCGGTCGTTGCGTTGGTGGGTACCGGAGGCTTCGGTGCAGGCTATGCCGTCGTTACTTGGCTGTCGCGCCGGCGGTTACGTCGCAACAGCCAGCGCATCGCCGATGAGTACACGCGGGTCGTCAAAGCCCTGCAGGAAGGCTTGGGCGGCATACGCGATGTGCTCCTCGACGGAACGCAACCGGTCTACTGCGAGGTGTATCGGCAGGCGGATCACGTCCTGCGGCGCGCGCAGGGGGACAACGTTTTCATTGCGCAAAGCCCGCGCTTTGCGATGGAAGCGCTCGGCATGGTGCTGATCGCCGCGTTGGCCTACGTTCTCAGCCATCAGGCGCACGGTGCCATGACGGCGCTGCCGGTGCTGGGCGCGCTCGCCCTCGGCGCACAGCGCCTGCTGCCGGCCTTGCAGCAAGGCTATGCCGCGTGGGCGAGCATGGCAGGCAGCCATGCCTCGCTTGCTGCAACGATCGAGCTCCTCGATCAGCCGCTGCCCATTGAGTTGCTGGGCCCTCTCCCGGCACCATTGCCGTTCCGCAACGCGATTCGCCTGCGTGACGTGCGCTTTCGCTACAGCAGTGACGGCCCGTGGGTGCTCGATGGCCTCGACCTTACGATCCCGCAGGGGGCGCGCATCGGCCTCGTCGGCGGTACCGGCAGCGGCAAGAGCACCACCCTCGACCTTCTGATGGGCCTGCTCGTGCCGACCGAGGGCGAAGTCATGGTGGACGGACAAGTCGTGACCGGCACCCTGGCGCGCGCCTGGCAGCGCACCATCGCGCACGTGCCACAGAGCATCTATCTCGCCGACACCACGATGGCCGAGAACATCGCCTTCGGCGTGCCGCGTGATGAAATCGATCTTGAGCGCGTGCGCGCTGCCGCGCGTCAGGCACAGATCGCGGACTTCATCGAAAGCCGCCCCGAGGGCTACGACGCTCATGTCGGCGAGCGCGGCGTGCGTCTCTCCGGCGGCCAGAGGCAACGCATCGGCATAGCCCGCGCGCTCTACAAGCGGGCGAGCGTGCTGATATTGGACGAGGCGACGAGCGCGCTCGACAATGAAACCGAACGCTCAGTCATGCAGGCAATCGAGGGCCTGCAGCGCAATCTCACCATCCTGATCATCGCGCATCGGCTGAGCACGGTGCGCTACTGCGATACCATCGCGGAACTCGAGCACGGCCGAATCGTGGCGCAGGCTCCGTACGAGAAGCTCCTGCAATGCAGCCAAAGCTTTCGACGCATGGCGCACGCCAGCAAGAGCACCTGACGGATATCCATAAGAGCATGTTCAACGACAAATCGATCCTGATTACCGGCGGCACCGGTTCCTTCGGCAAGCAGTACGTCAAGACGATTCTGCAACGCTACCGCGCCCGCAAGCTCATCATCTATTCGCGCGACGAGCTCAAGCAGTTCGAGATGCAGCAGGACTTCCCGCAAAGCTGCATGCGCTTTTTCTTGGGCGACGTGCGCGACCGCGATCGGCTCATCCAGGCCATGAACGGCGTGGACTACGTCATCCATGCGGCGGCCCTGAAGCAGGTGCCGGCGGCTGAATACAATCCCATGGAGTGCATCAAGACCAACATCCACGGCGCCGAGAACGTCATTCACGCGGCGCTCGCGAACGACGTCGAGAAGGTGATCGCGCTCTCGACCGACAAAGCGGCGAATCCGATCAATCTGTATGGCGCAACCAAACTCGTCTCCGACAAGCTGTTCGTGGCCGCCAACAACGTCGCGGGCGGCCATAAGACACGGTTTTCGGTGGTGCGCTACGGCAATGTCGTCGGCTCGCGCGGCTCGGTCGTGCCGTTCTTCAAGCGGCAGATTGCCAACGGCTGCGAGTTCTTGCCGATCACCGATGCGTCGATGACGCGATTTTGGATTACGGTGCAGCAGGGCGTGGATTTCGTGCTCAAGAACTTTGCGCGCATGCACGGCGGTGAGATCTTTGTGCCCAAGATCCCTTCCGTGAAGGTTGTGGATCTGGCGCAAGCCGTGGCACCCAACCTGCCGCATCGGATCGTCGGGATCCGCCCGGGCGAGAAACTGCACGAGATCATGTGCCCGGCGGATGACTCGCACCTGACGCTCGAATTTGACGACCATTACGTGATCAAGCCCACCATACAGTTCACGGGCAACGACAACTTTGCCTTGAATGGGCTCGGCGAAACGGGCCGGCCGGTCGAGCCGGGCTTTGAATACCATTCCGGCAAGAATCCACATTTTCTCGCGATCGATGCGATCGTCGCCCTCAATCATCTCGTCGAGGTCGGATGATTCCCTACGGCCGTCACGATGTGACCGAAGCCGATGTGGATGCAGTCGTGACAGTGCTGCGCTCGGACTTCCTCACCCAGGGGCCCGCCGTGCCGCGCTTCGAGCAGGCCGTAGCGGCGCACGTGGGCGTCAAACACGGCGTTGCCGTCAATAGCGCGACCTCCGCACTGCATATCGCCTGCATGGCGCTCGGTCTCGGCAGGGGCGATCGGCTCTGGACGGTGCCGAATACCTTCGTCGCATCGGCCAACTGCGGCCTGTATTGTGCGGCGGAAGTCGATTTCGTCGATATTGACCCCGACACCTGGAATCTGAGCGTGCCGCGGCTCGCGGAGAAGCTCGCCTGGGCGCAGGAGCGGGATCTTCTCCCCAAGGTCGTCGTGCCGGTGCATTTCTCCGGGCAGCCGACCGAGCAGGAGGCGATCTGGGCTCTTGCGCAGCAGTACGGCTTCAAGGTGCTGGAGGACGCATCGCATGCCATCGGCGCTCGCCGCAACGGCGAGCCGGTAGGCAGCTGCCGCTGGTCGCACATCACGGTGTTCAGTTTTCACCCGGTGAAGATCGTCACGAGCGGCGAGGGTGGCATGGCGCTCACCAATGACGCGGCCTTGGCCGAGAGCATGACGATGCTGCGCTCTCACGGCATTACGCGCGATCCGCGCCGCTGGCAGGATCCCGATGGCGCCGCGTGGTACTACGAGCAGCAGCTCCTGGGTTTCAACTACCGCATGATCGATATTCAGGCGGCCCTCGGCGTCAGTCAGCTAGAGCGCCTGGAAGACTATGTGGAGCGCCGCAATGCGCTCGCGCGCCGCTACGACGCCGCGCTTGCGGGGCTGCCGCTGCAGTTGCCGACGGTGCTTGCAGGCAATCGCTCGGCATTCCATCTCTACGTGGTGCGTTTGCAGCCGAAAGCCGAAAAAAATACTCATCGGCTCGTGTTCGACGAGCTGCGCCGGCGCGGCGTCGGAGTCAACCTGCACTACAGCCCCGTGCACCTGCATCCGTATTACCGCGCCCTTGGCTTTCGCCCCGGGCAATACCCGGAAGCGGAGCGTTACGGGCGCGAGGCGATCACCTTGCCGCTGTACCCGAATTTGACGGACGCCATGCAGGATGAGGTCGTCGCGGCCCTGCGCCAGACGCTCGAGTGATAATGTGAAGCAGCGGGACGCTTTTCTCGAGTCTGAAGGCGACGCCTGGTTCCGGCGCAATGTCACGCCGGTGACTCCGCACGCGGCGCCGCAAACCGACTCTCTTTTGCGGGAGATTCTGGAGTTGCCCGCGCGGCACTGCCTGCCGGGAACCAAAGTTCTCGAAATCGGCTGTGGCGACGGGGCGCGCCTGAGCTGGCTTAAGGACAATCGCGGCTTTCATTGCTCAGGCATCGACCCTTCTGCCGAGGCCGTGGCGGCGGCGCAGGCGCGCGGCATCGCGGCATTTCGCGGCACTGCGGATTCGCTCCCCTTCGACGACCGGGCATTTGAGATCGTCATATTCGGGTTCTGCCTGTATCTGTGCGACCGCGAGGACCTGTTCCGCATCGCCAGTGAAGCCGATCGGGTGCTGCGCAGCCCCGGCTGGCTCTTGATTCTGGATTTCTACAGTCCCGCCACTTTGAAGCGCGAATATCACCACCGGCGCGGACTCTTCAGCTACAAGATGGATTACCGCACTCTCTTTACCTGGCATCCCGCGTATACGAGCTATTCGCACAAGCTGCGACATCATTCCGAGCAGGGCTACACGGATGACACCACCGAATGGGTCGCAACCTCCGTGCTGCGCAAGCACTTAGGATCCGGTGAGTAGCCGTCTTGCGCTCGGTACCGTTCGATTCGGCATGCGCTACGGAATTGATAACGACGCGCAGATGATGAGTCTGGAGGCGGCGCGGTCCATCGTGATGCAGGCGCAGGCTTTGGGGTTCGCCGTGCTCGACACGGCGATTGCCTATGGCGAGAGCGAGGCGCGCCTGGGCGCAATCGGAGTGGCTGCATGGAAGGTGGTATCAAAGCTGCCCGCCGTACCGCACTCGTGCACCGACATCGGTGACTGGGTGCACCGCGAGGTTCTGGGCTCGCTCGGGCGACTTCGAGCTGACAAGCTCTACGGGCTGTTGCTGCACGAGGCGCAGCAGCTGACCGGCCCTCGGGGCGATGGCATCTATGACGCCTTGAGCGCCGTCAAACATTTGGGGCTCGTTGAGAAGATCGGTGTTTCGATTTATGCGCCCGAAGAGCTCGCCTGCCTGTGCCCGCGGTTCCGTGTCGATCTTGTGCAGGCTCCGTACAACGTAATCGACAGGCGCCTCGTTACCTCGGGGTGGCTCGCGCGCCTGCGCGCTGACGGCATTGAAGTGCATGCGCGCTCGGTCTTCCTGCAGGGCCTGCTCTTGATGCCGGCGGCGCAGCGACCGGCCAACTTCAGCCGCTGGCAGAACCTGTGGGATCTGTGGGAGAGCTGGCTGTCCGATCACGGCTTGACCGGCATCCAAGGGTGCCTGGGATTTGCCCTGGCGCAGCCGCAATTCAATCAATTTGTCGTCGGAGTCGATTCGGTGGAGCATCTGCGCGAGATTGCTGCATGCGCAGGTGCGCACATCGCAATGCCACCGGATGCCCTGGCGAGCGAGGATGCGGATCTCGTGAACCCGTCGCGCTGGAGCGTAAATTGAAAACCGTGGCCATCGTGCAAGCCCGCATGGGCTCTGCGCGCTTTCCCAACAAGGTGATGCGGCCCATCTGCGGTACGCCGATGATCGGACTTTTGCTCGGGCGGCTCGCGAAGGCCAACCGAATCGATCAGATCGTGCTCGCGACATCCGAGGATCCGCGTAACGAGCCGCTCGCCCGCTACGTTCATAATCTTGGCTACGAGGTGTACCGCGGCAGCGAGGAGGATGTGCTCGACCGCTATCACGCGGCTGCGCAGCAGTACGGCGCCGACGTCGTGGTGCGCGTGACGGGTGACTGTCCGTTGATCGACCCTGAGGTGGTCGATGCGGTCATAGACAAATTCTTTGACGCCGGGGTCGATTACGCCAGTAACTGCATGCCGCCCACTTACCCGGACGGCCTTGATGCCGAAGTCTTCTCCGCCAAAGCGCTGGAAGCTGCATGGGCGGGCGCCAAAAACCCCTTCGAGCGCGAACACGTCACGCCCTTCTTCTCTGAGTCGAGCCAGTTCACGCACGCAGCGCAGGTACATTCATCCGACGAATCGGCCGCGCGCTGGACGGTCGATGAGCCCGAGGACTTTGAAGTCGTGCGCCGGGTGTTCGAGGAATTCCATCCGCGCCGCGACTTCAGCTGGGTGGAGGTTCTCGAACTCGCGCGCGAACATCCCGAGTGGTTTGCCGCCAACCAGCACCTCCTCAGGAACGAAGGCGCGCGCCAGGGAACCGGGCAAAAGCTGTGGAAGCGCGCCAAGCGCGTAATCCCCGGCGGCAACATGCTCCTGTCCAAGCGCGCTGAGATGTTCCTGCCGGAGCAGTGGCCCGCCTACTTCAGCAAGGCCAAGGGTTGCCGCGTCTGGGATCTCGATGGTCGTGAATATCTGGACATGGCTGTCATGGGCATCGGTACCAACATCCTGGGGTACGGTCACCCGGAGGTGGATGACGCGGTGCGCGCGACGATAGCGGCCGGCAACATGTCGACCTTGAACTGCCCCGAGGAGGTGTACCTCGCGGAGCGCCTGGTGGAGCTGCATCCCTGGGCGGACATGGTGCGGTTTGCACGCTCCGGCGGCGAGGCCAACGCGATCGCGATTCGCATTGCGCGCGCGGCTGCCGGTCGCGACAAGGTCGCCATCTGCGGCTACCACGGCTGGCACGACTGGTACCTGGCGGCCAATTTGGGCGACAACGAAAATCTCGCGGGCCATCTCTTGCCCGGCCTCGAACCCAAGGGGGTGCCGCAGAACCTGCGTGGCAGCGTCGTGCCGTTCCATTACAACAACTTCCCGGAGCTCGAGATGCTCGTGCGCGCGCACGACATCGGCGTGATCAAGATGGAGGTTTCGCGCAACACCGGTCCAGAGGATGGCTTTCTGCACAAGGTGCGCAAACTCGCGAGTGACAATGACATCGTGCTGATTTTTGACGAATGCACGTCCGGGTTTCGCCAGACCTTCGGCGGCCTGCACAAGCTCTATGGCGTCAATCCCGACATGGCGCTCTTCGGCAAGGCGCTCGGTAACGGCTACGCCATCACCGCGGCCATCGGCCGGCGCGAAGTCATGCAGGCAGCCCAGGGCACATTCATCAGCAGCACCTTCTGGACGGAGCGTATCGGGCCGACAGCGGCCCTGAAGACGCTGGAGGTCATGGAGAGGGAAAAATCATGGGAGACGATTACCGCGACCGGTCGCGCCATCGGCGAACGCTGGCAGGCTCTGGCGCGTCAGCATGATCTACCGCTTGAATTGAGCGGGCTTTCGGCGCTCATCGGCTTCAGCCTGCCGCTGGCCAACATGCGCAAGTACAAGACGCTGATTACGCAGGAAATGCTGAAGAAGGGATTCCTTGCGACCAATGAAGTCTATGTCTGCACCGAGCACACGCCATCGGTGGTCGATGCGTACTTCGCGGCACTCGGCCCCTTGTTTGCACTCATCAAGGACTGCGAAGCAGGCCGCAATATCGATGAGCTCCTGGAAGGGCCCGTCTGCCACGAGCGCTTCAAACGTCTAAACTGATTGCCGGGATGAACGTCGTCTTTCGCACCGACGCGTCCACCGCGCTCGGCAGCGGCCACGTCATGCGCTGCCTGACTCTCGCCGAGGAGCTGCGCAGTCACGGTGCAGCGGTGGCCTTCGCGTGCCGCACCCACCAAGGTCACATGAGCGACTTGATCGCAGATCGCGGCTTTGTCGTTTTCCGCTTAAGCGTCGCGGATCCCGACGCATCGCGGCGCGACGCAGCTCTCGAGACGAGCTTGCAGGATGATGCCGCACAGACCCTGGCAGCCATGCGGAGCGCGGGAGTCGTACCCGACTGGCTGGTCGTGGATCACTACGCACTCGATGAGCGCTGGGAGCATGTCCTGCGCAGCCGGACGCGCCGCATCATGGTGATCGACGATCTCGCCGATCGTCCCCACGATTGCGACCTGTTGCTGGATCAGAATTTCCAAAGTCCGCGCCACAGCTCCTATGCCCGTCTCCTGCCCTCCGACGCCCGCTTGTTGCTCGGCACCGAGTACGCTCTGGTGCGCCGCGAATTCGAACTGCACCGTGCGAGCGCGCTTGCGCGGCGCAACGGACAGGTGCGGCGGGTATTGGTATCCCTGGGCGGCACCGATCCGGCGAACGACACGGCCGTGGCGCTGGCTGGGCTTGCAGCACAGGCGAAGGAGGGCGTGGCTCTCGACGTCGTGATCGGTGCAGGCAATCCGCACCGGCAGGCCGTGCGCAGATTGTGCGATGACATCCCCGGCGCCGAGCTTCATATTCAAACCTCTCATATGGCGGAGCTGATGACACGCGTGGACCTGGCAGTAACGGCAGGCGGCAGCACGACGTGGGAGCGTTGCGTAGTGGGTTTGCCTGCAATCGTAACCATCCAGTCCGACGATCAAGCTCCGATCGCCAAGGCGGTGGAGCGGATCGGCGGCCACCGGGTGCTCGGCTCATCAAAAAATCTCACGGCGCAGGATTATGGGCGCGCGCTTGAGGCGCTGACTGCGGATGAGCTCATGCGAATGGCCACGATCAGCGCGACATTGTGCGATGGCCGCGGGGCGCAGCGCGTGGCGACTCACTTGTTAGACGGGAATCATTGACACGATGACACCTTCAGTGAATATCGGCGATCGTGCCGTTGGCACGGATCATTCACCTTTCGTAGTTGCCGAGGTGGGAATCAATCACAACGGCGAGCTTGCCAGAGCGCTCGAGATGATTCATGTCGCGCAGCAAGCCGGCTGCGACGCGGTGAAATTTCAAACATTCAAGGCCGCGGAGTTCATCAACGATCCGGCGCAGATGTTCACCTATCGATCGCAGGGGCGCGAAGTAACGGAGTCGATGCTGGCGATGTTCCAGCGCTATGAACTGCCGGTTTCCGCGTGGCCCGTCATCAAGGCGGAATGCGCCGCCGTCGGTATCCGGTTTTTCTCGACGCCGCAGAATCAATCGGACCTGGAGGTTCTGCTCGAGGTGGGCGTGCCGGCGGTCAAGGTGGGCTCGGATGATTTCACCAACCTGCCGCTCTTGCGGCGGTACGCGCGCTCGGGCAAGCCCCTCATCCTTTCGAGCGGCATGTCCGATATCGCCGAGGCACACCAGGCTCTGGAGGCGGTGGGCGCGCTCGATGGCTACCCGACTATTCTTCTGGTGTGCACGTCGCAGTACCCGACGCCTCCGGCGGATGCCAACCTCGCCCGCATCACGACCTTGCGGGCCGCATTTCCCAATGTCCCAATCGGATTTTCGGACCACACGCGTGGCGCGCTTGCCGCGGCCATGGCGGTCGCACTGGGTGCCTGCTTCCTCGAGAAGCACTTTACGTTGAGTCACGAGCTGCCCGGTCCCGACCATTGGTTCTCGGAGGAGCCGGCCGGGCTTACCGAGTGGGTCGCGAGCATCCGCGCGGCCGAAACGATGCTGGGCAGTGCACTGGTCCGGCCGACGGCGATCGAACGCCGCAACAAGCTGGAATATCAGCGCCGCGTAGTGGCGGCTCGCGACATTCGGCTCGGCGAGGTACTCGACGAGAGCGCATTGACGTTGCGGCGCGTCGCCGGAGGGCGCGGCGTCCCGCCGAGTTTCATGCCGCAGCTATTGGGGCGTCCTGCCCCGCGCGCTTTTCGCCGCGGTGATCCGATCGAGCTTTGAGGCCGCCATGGACCTGCAACAATTCAAAGCGCTCTTCCTGCGCACTGTCGGCAACCGCGACAACCCATATCATCCGCTCGTATGGATCAACGGCGAGCCGGAGATCGGGCCGGGCACCTATATCGGCGGGTTCTCCGAGGTCAACGCCAAGGGTGCAAGGGTCGTCATCGGCAAGGATTGCGATATCGCCTCGTTTGTCGCCATCAACGTCGCGGACTCCCACAAACGCTGCATCGGTCTTGCGGATTCCAATAGCTGTGCGGACATCATCATCGGTGATTGTGTATGCATTGGGTCCCACTGCGCCATATTGGGCGGCGTCGTGATCGGACATCATTCAGTGATCGGCGCGGGCACTGTGGTACGCGCTGCCGTAATCCCGCCATTCTCGCTGGTGGTTGGCACAGAGGTCAGGGCCGCCTATTACCGCGCGGCGTTTGAGGCTCGCCACGGTCCATGGGCGGAGTGATCCCACACAACCGTCCGCTCATCACCGCGGAGGATCGTGCCGCCGTCGATGCAGTCTTGACCTCTGGGTGGCTTGCGCAGGGCTCTGCGGTGGAAACGCTCGAGGCGAGGATCGTCCGGCTGTACCGGGGCGGGGGGGCTTGCGCCGTTTCGAGCGGCACGGCGGCTCTGTTCCTCGCGTTGAAGGCGCTCGGAGCGGTGGCGGGCTCGATTGTCGCGCTGCCGACCTATGCCTGTTCGGCGCTGCTCAATGCCGTTTTCATGGCCGGGGCGGTGCCGCGAGTCGTGGACGTGTTGCCTGACACCTTTTGCCTCGATCCGGATGCCCTCGAGGCGCATGCGGCCGATGCGCGCTTCGTGATCGCGGTGCATACCTTTGGCGCCGCAGCGGACGTCGCTGCACTTCGGGCCGACGGGCGGATCCTCATCGAGGATTGCTGCCAGTCGCTCGGCGGCACGCATGCGGGGTTGCCGCTCGGCGCCGCCGGGGATGCGGCTGTATTTTCCTTCTACGCGACGAAGCTCATCACCGGTGGACAAGGAGGACTCGTGTGGTCGCAGACGGTAGCGGAGAAGGTGCGCGACTATCGGCAGTTTGACGGCCGCGAGACCTACGAGCCTCGCTTCAATTTCCAGCTCACCGACCTGCAGGCGGCGCTCGCCGACAGCCAGCTGCAACGGCTCGATCTCATTCGCGCGCGGCGCGCGGCGATTGCCGGCGCGTACCTTGCGGCGCTGCCCAAGGGCCTCAAGACGCAGCGCGACCCGTGCGCTCCGGGCCGCATGGCGCACCGCTTCGTCGTGGTGACGCCCGACCGCGCTGTGCGCGATCGCCTCGGGCGGCACATGCAGGCCGCGGGAGTAGAGTGCATCGTGCCGGTCGAGCGCTTCGAGCTCCTGCACCGCTACCTGCGCATCAACCCAGCGGGTTATCCAACCGCGGAACGGTTGTCCGATACGACGTTGTCCCTGCCGCTGCATCTTTGTCTCAGCGACGCTGAGGTGGCTTCGATCGGCGCTGCGCTGGCGCAATTTAGTCCGTGATACTGACGGCGCATCAGCCGGTCTACCTTCCGTGGCTGGGGCTGTTTCACAAAATAGCTCTGGCAGAGCAGTTCTGCATTTTCGATATTGCGCAGTACCAGAAGAAGGATTTCAACAATCGAAACAAGATCAAGACTCACACCGGGCCGATCTGGCTGAGTGTACCGGTGGAGTCCAAGGACCACTTCTCGAAGACCCTGGCGCAAATCAAGATCATCAACAACGGCTGGAATCGCAAGCACTTCACGTCGATTGATCTTGCCTATCGACGGGCGCCGTACTACCGGGACTACATCGGCGAGCTCGAGGCGATTCTGGTCGGCCGTACCTACGAACATCTGGCGGATCTGAACCGCGCGACGCTGGAATTCGGCCTGCGTGCTCTGAATATCAAGACGCCCCTCGTTACCGCGAGCGCTTACGAGTTTCGTGGACAAAAATCCGATTTGGTTCTGGACATGTGCAGGAAGCTCGGGGCAAGCATGTATATCTTTGGTGCGCAGGGCCGCAACTACGCCGATGTCGCCTCATTCGCCGCTGCCGGCATCGAGGTACGATTCCAGGACTATCAGCACCCGCACTATCCGCAGCAGCACGGTGCCTTCGAGCCTTTCATGTCGGTGCTCGATCTGCTTTTCAACGCCGGGCCTGAAAGCGCGAGGATTCTGATGAGCGGCAATGTGCCGAGCGCGGCACAACTTGCCAAATGACCATGGAGAGACCGTGAATAGCCGGGTGATGCTTTCGGGGACAGCCGCGCCGTGACTTTTTCCACGGAGTGGGATGCGGCTTATCAAAAGGGTGGCCAAATGAGCATTTGGCCATGGTCCGATCTCGTCAGCATGGTCATGCGCTATGCGCGCCCCTCAGGGCCGGCTTATCGCGTCATCGAGCTGGGTTGCGGAGCAGGCGCCAACGTTCCCTTCTTCCTGAGTCAAAAGGCCGACTATTACGCCATTGAGGGCAGCGCGCATATGGTTGCGCGTCTGAAGGAGCGCTATCCGCAGGTGGCAGAGCGTTTTGTGGTCGGCGACTTTACCGAGGCCATTCCCTTCCAGGGCCTCTTTGATTTGATCGTCGACAGGTCCTCGGTGACGCACAATTGCACACGGTCAATCCAGCAATGCCTGAGTCTCGCCCGCGATAAGCTGAAGCCAGGGGGCGCATTTGTCGGCATCGACTGGTTTTCGAGCGAAAACTCCGAGATGGGTTACGGGGACATCGCCGACGACGAGCATACGCGCAG
>Ga0302324_100015795_pt1 | contig 15113 bp, 10 predicted proteins | sample Palsa_T0_1_FD_201949 | JGI IMG/M metagenome (GOLD analysis project Ga0302324, IMG submission 201949) | Peat permafrost microbial communities from Stordalen Mire near Abisko, Sweden - Palsa_T0_1 | ecosystem: Environmental > Terrestrial > Soil > Palsa > Peat permafrost | place: Sweden: Abisko...
CTGTTGGACGCAGCAGCGAACTTAAATCCAAGACCTAAGACCCGACTAGTCACGATCTACAAATGTATTCTCGCCCATCACCAACATTCGTTGCACCTTGAACTGATCATCGAGCCAGAGCTGCCAGGTTCCCGCTTCCGTCTTCAGTTCCAGTTTGAGCAGATCCTGCTGCCCGCCTTTAAGATTCACCTTTTCGCGGCCGAGGAACTCTATGCTGAGCAGCGCGGAAGAATGCTGGTGCGGGTTTATGACTGCGAACTGCGTGCGTTGCCGCAGAGGGCATTGCAACACCCCTTTATCCTGCTTGCAGGCAGCGGCCAGAAACTTCCACGCCAGAACCTCGCGGTGTACAAAGAAATAGTCATCCAGAATCCTCGTCGACACCGGCAGCAGGTAGGGCTGCTCGTGTTCTTTCTCCTCCCCCATGCGCCACTTCTGCGTCAGGAATTCTTCATTCGGAAGCAGGATCGAGTCCGCTTTCTGCGGGCTCACTTCTTTCCATATATAGCTTCGGATATCCCCGTTCGGAGTCAGGATCATCTCCGAACTTTGTAGGTCAGGCGGATCGTGTTCGGTCTTGAACTCAGACTTGATAACGGAGCCATTATTAAGCTGATAAATCGAAAACGTCTCCGTCCCCACACGATGGCCATTCTGGAAAATGCCGAACGATCCCGAGTCGACGTTTGTTCCCTCGGGTTCCTTGTCCTTGTCTTTTGGGATAGGAGCCGCCAGAGCAGCAATGCACCCAAGCAGTGTCATGGTCAAAACCACCCGACGACACCTGAGACATAAAGACGATAAGGGTAAGAATGAAGATAACTTCACTTTGGTTCTCCTGTTTCAAAATGATCGCACGAAGTCGCCGAAGAACCGCTGGCGGGCGTGGTCCCGGCATCAGTTTTCCCCCAAAACTGCAAACTACGCTCGATTTCCGCGCAAAGGGAGGTTGGATCCTTTCCCGAGGTTACGATAGTCACCGTCGCCTGGCGATAATCAGGCAGCCGCTCCCGATGGAGGCGGTCAAACTCTGTGCGATCTTTTCTTAAAGGCCGCAGCTCCGCCTTGTCCCGGCTCCGCTGCCAGAGTTCGTCCAGAGGAACATCCAAAAATACAGTGGGCCAGGACTGCAGCAATTCCCGGTTCGCGGATTGCGCGAAGGTTCCGCCGCCAAGCGCGACCACGGTGTCGCGCAGAATGGGGTCACGCAAAACGGTGTCGGACCTGAGGGATTCAATCAGATGGCGTAGCGCGCTCGTTTCGGCGACCCGGAATCCACGCTCGCCCCGGTCCCGAAAAATATCGGCAATGCTTTGCCGCTCGCGAGCCTCGATAACGGCATCGAGATCCACAAAATCCCAATCCAGCCGGCGGGCCAGTTCCTGCCCCAGGCTGCTCTTGCCACAAGCCATAAATCCCACCAGAAATACCGCGCGTACGGCCATGGCTAGGGCGCGAAGATGCACGGATTCCGACCCGCGCTTCGCATCGGCTCCCAATCTGATTTTCTTTTTCAGCGCAGCCTGGTTCAGCGTTGCTTGAGGCGGATTTTACCACTGAAAGAGCGCAGCACGACCTCGGAGGATGCCTGTCCGGTACTGCCTATGAAGGAACGTCCCACTTCCTCCGTGAATCTGGAATGTCTCGGTTTGAGGGGAAAATCGTGTTGCACCTTGCCGAGTACCGAGTGTGCTCGGAAGCTCGCGGAGACGTTCACCGGCACCAACGCCTCGATATCGCCGGTATGGGTTGTAAACCTGTAGTCGCCCCCGGAACCGAAGTCTCCGTCGTAGGAAATCGTTCCCCGGCCCGAACTCACCTGTACGAGCGGTCCCGTGACCGACTTCAAGTGGATGTCGCCGCTGATGGATGCAAGCTCCACGTGCCCATTGCGAACATCGATCAGTGTGATCGATCCGCGCATTGTCCGCACATGCACGTGGCCGTTCTCCACGTTGCGAACATTCACTGCTGCTTCCGCGCCTTCCAGGGTGAGGTCACCGTGCAAGCGCTCTGCGAAGATCGGACCACTTGAAGAACGCAGGCTCACCGTAGCGTCGGACGGAATCAGCAGCTCGTAATCGACCTGGCCGGTCGGCTGGTCGGTACCCCGCAGCAGGTGAGAAGCGATTTCAATCCGATTTCCTGTTTGCTGCTGATCGACCTCTACGTTGTCCGATTTGAGAATAGCCGTCACCACGACCAGATTGTCGCTCCCCGGCTTTACCGAAATCGCCCCGTATTGCGTATCCACGGAAATATTGGCATGGGGGCCGACGGTGTAGCGATATTCCTTGGTGGCTTCGGCAAAGGCCTGGGCCGAGAGGGCTGACGAAAGACAAGTAACCAGAACCAGGGTGACGACCGTGGTGTTTGTGATCCTTGCCGGCTGAAGACTCGCACGTTGCCATGCGCGACTTACACCGCTTCTTACAATACGATGAGCACCAGGAATACCCGCCATAAAAACAACGCCCCCGTGCGGCCGGGATCCCGGTCCGCCCCTTCAATTATTGAATACGATCCAACGCAATCTGGTACAGAAGTGCTTTTTGTTGATAGGCATCCATCAAATGCTGCCGTGCGTCTGCGTCTGCCGGATTACGGTCAACATAGGCCTGCGTCTCCAGTATGTCCGCATTCACGGCTTTGAGTTGACTTTCGTAAGTCGCTCGCATCGAAGGGGCACGGGTGGAAACGGCACTCAAAAACTGCTGATCTTCGGCAGTCGGCTCTGATCCTTCGTTGAATCGCGCATTCTTGGCTCCGGGATCAGTTTGCGCCACTGGTTGATCCGTCGTGGCAGGTGCAGGCGTATGGGACGGAGCCTGTGGAGTCGCCGCGGTCTCAACAACGGTCGAAGGAGTGGGAGCGGGAACCACAGCAACTCCTGTTGGCGTTGCCGGAGTTGAAGCTGATGGACTGGAAGTCTCGGAAGGCTGCTGTTGCGCGACGGGCGTCGCTTGCCGATGGCTCACCACCAAAGAACCTGCCGCCACCAAGGCAGCTGCAATCGGTACGAGCCACCAGGCGCTCCATCCGCGTCGAGGGAACGTTGGCACCAGAATGGGTCGCATGGCAGCCGGCTCCTGCTCCCGAATCAGCCCTTCGGCACGCAATTGAGCGGCAATCTCCAGCCACACCCGCGGAGCCGGCTCTTCGCTGGCCACCATTTGGTGAGCTTCACTGGCGATCAGCTTGAGGTCCGACACCAGATCCGAACAATCCGGGCAGGACTTCACATGAGCGTCAAAAGCACTTTGAAATGCAGCGTTGTTAGTGCGACCCACACCGTCCGGAGTCCCATCCATGAGTTCCGGAAGAACTCGTTCTACATCAGCACACGTCATAGCAACCTCTCCCCAATACCGCAACTTCAACTTATCCAGTCTTGGCCTTTTCGGCTCTCATGAACTTCAGATAATCCCGCAGCTTCAATCGCGCCTTGTGGAGCTGCGACTTGCTGTTGCCGATCGAGCAACCCACGATCTGGGCAATTTCGTTATGCTCGAACCCTTCAACATCGTGCAACACAAAAACTGTTCTATAGCCCGGCGGTAGCTTGTCGATCGCCCGCTGCAACTGCAGCCGATCGATGGAGCCCGTCAGCTTGACATCCTTGGTGCCAAATTCTTTCCTCGGAACTTCGTCGTCTGCTTCCAAAGTCTCTTCGAGCGACACCACCGGCAAGCCTTTCTTGCGCAGTTGCATCAGGACCACGTTGACGGTCATGCGGTGCAGCCAGGTGGAGAAGGCTGATTCCCCGCGAAACGTTCCGATTTTGCGAAATAGCTGTAGAAATGCTTCCTGGGCCAGATCTTCGGCCTGCGCGGGATTGGAGACCATGCGCAAACATAGCGAGTACACACGGCGCTTGTGCAGGTGATACAGGACTTCGAATGCCGCTTCCTGGCCCTGTTTGGCCTGCTCAATCGCCTCTGCTTCGGTGATGCGTTCCTTCTGGTCGGTCAAGTCGCCTTTTCCGGCCGCTAGTGGTTCAGATGCGGCTTCGAACTCTTTTCGTTGTACAAATTTGCCGAGGGAGTTGCCGGAAGCACTCTCGACCGTTACTAATGGGCCAGCATACCAAAAACCGTAGCTTTTAGGAGCGCCCTTTCGAGCACTGTACCGGCTAACCGCTGTACCGGCTGACCACGCCGCACAGATGTGTTTCGTAACCGAGCTCATCTTTCTGTAGAGACGGGGCTTGCCCCGTCTTGCCCGCACCATCCGGCGCTCGCGGCGGGAGACGCGGCAAGCCGGGTCTCTGCGGGAATCCGACGCACCTCAGGCGACAGACCTTTACGCCTTTGCCGTGATCGTCTCCAAGCCGTGGCCATGCGGACCAAGCTCCCGCTGACGCAACAAGAACGCGAACAAGACTCCCAGAAATCCGAGAGTCGAGAAGATCCACATTCCGAGCCGGTAACCCTCCGGATTTTGGGCACTGGCATGGCCGTGGTCGTTGGCCCATCCGATCAGCAGGTTGAATCCTGCCAAGCCAATGTTCTGGATCATGGTCATCAGCCCATAGGCGGTGCCCAGCTTATTCTGTTCCACGATATAGGCGACTGAGGGCCACATCAGCGCCGGAATCAGCGAAAACGCAACTCCCATCATCGCCATCGGGACGTACAGGCTGATGTGGGTGTAGCCCATCATCAAATAGACGGGGATGAGCAACAACGATCCGAGCATCATCAGCAGGGCGCGTTTGCCGATCTTGTCGGCAAACAACCCGAACGCAGGCGTGCCAAACATGGTAAAGGCCGTCAGAATGCTAACCAGAAACCCTCCCAGCTCGCGGCTGGTTCCGTGAGCCTCCATAAAGAACTTGATGGCAAAAGTTTCAAACGGAAAGATGGCCGAATAAAACACGATGCAGAGCGCCACAATGTACCAATAGGACACGCCAAACTTATAGACATCGCTGAAGACGACCTTGTCTGTCGATCCCGCATGGCTGAGCGAATATCGCTTCTCCGCATAGGCTTCCATTGCCCAGTACGCGATCGCCCCGGTCACACAGAAGGTTGCAAAGGCGACCGAGATCAGCAGCGGAGAGCGCCAGCTCCCATAGGCGAACTTGGCCCACGTCGGAGAATTCTGCGCCAGCCACGTACCAAACCGCGCAATCATCAAATTGATCCCAAAAGCAAAACTCAACTCCTTGCCGCGGAACCATTTCGCGATCGCCGTGGTCACTGCCACGATCAGCGATTCCGCCCCCAGCCCAAAGATCAGCCGTCCGGTTGCCATCACTGCGAGCACTCCCGAAAGCGCGGTGACAATTGCCCCGAGCATGCAGATCGTCCCGAAGATGAAGATCGCTTTGCGGGTCCCGATACGATCCACAATGTAGCCGCCGATCAGCACCATAATGACATTCGGGATGCTGTAGATCGCCTGCAGCAGCCCGATGTTGGAATCGGAAAACCCCAGCTGTTTCGCAAGCAGGTCGGCAATGGGCGCGATGCAGTCATAAACGTAGTAATTCCCAAACATCGCAAGGCTGATCACGATCAATACCATCCAGCGGTAACGGCGGGATGGTTCCGGTCGGGCAATATCAGGCATGAAAAGACTCATCCTCGGCGCGTGGAGGCGCGCCTCGCAGTTCACTTGTGAAGAAGCGCAACCGCACGAAGATAACAGATTCGCAAAGGAAATCTGTCACGAAAGCTTCTCCAGAAAACAGAAAGGCTCTTGCTCCCCATAAAATGTCGGGAGCAAGAGCCAAAAACTTGAATGCAAAGACCTAAGACCTAAGACCTGAACCGGTGACAGTCTCTACATTTTTTCCGTCTTGTCGTCGTACTTCACGGCGCCGTTTTTCTCATTCTGGCGCGTGACGTCATCATTAGTGTAGGTCCGACCGGCCTTCTTGAACTCCTTTACGACACTTGTCGATTCGGTAGCGCCCTCGCGTCCGGTGAAGTAAATCCACTCTGTGCGAGCTTCTTCGGGATGGTACAGGCCCTTATCCTCCCGGGCATGCTCTTCTCGCCTGAACTCTTCGCCAGAACGACCGTCGCCCGGACGAGCTTCTCGGGGGCCAACTCCACGAGGGCCCTCCACGCGCGCTCGTTCTTGAAACCCGCCTTCATGGATAATATGGCCCTCGCGTCCAATTTCTTCCGGCCACAAGCTTACCTCCGGCGTGATCACTGGAGCGCCGCCCTGGTACCACACGGACACCGTATACACAGAACTGGTCGATCCTTCAATCTGCGAGAGGGTGGAGTTGGTCGCGCCGGCGATTAGTCCCGTGGTGGCGTTGGTCGCTCCCACCGGATTTGGCGAAACTTGCTCCAAAGAAACTTCAGGCGTGGTCACAAGCGGAATACTCGGACCGCATCCATACCCATAAACGCAACCACCGTAAGGCCGAGGAGACGCCTGTTGCCCAAAAGCCGCAAGCGCCGTCAAAACTACCGCTGTCAGAACGAAATAGGGTCGCATACTACCTCCACTGGGACTACTGCTTACCTCATCGCGTGCAGTTTTCTGGCCAGTTACCTTGGAACCACACTCTCCCCCAATACAGGTAAGATCCTCTGGAAAACACGGCGATATCGGCCAAATTAGGGGAGTTGAACTCGCACTCCGCTCGAAACGGTGGTGAAAAGCGGTGCGCACAACCTGCAAATGGCTGCTACCGCCGGAGCGATGGAGCTCCGGGCGTCCTCGCCCGGCGTTCTCAGTCCCGGACAAGCGCAGCCTAGCCTAGCCTAGCCTTAGCTCCCCACATATCGCGCATACAAACTGCGAGCCATGGCCGTGTCGGTCGTACCCTTGATGATCGCGCGGCCGTCAGGGAAGAGCGTCATCTCGTAGGGCTCGCGCCAGAATTTCAGCACAAACTCGTTATGCCGTACATGGCCATGAGGCTGGAGCCGGAGGCTCATCTCATCAAAGTTCACCGGCCGCGCCCGCTCATGAATCTGCACCGAATTCCTGCCACACAAAGTAATGTGCGGACGGCCTTCGCCGGCGAGATGAACAAAGTCGCCGGAACACGTCCGGCATCCCGCCCGCCGTTGCATCGTGCCCGCCGCCAACTCTGCCCGTTCATTGGTCCAGACATCCCAGGAGAGCAGCGTGCGCCGCATCTTCGACCGCGCGCCCACCAGAAACTTCAGCCCTTCACTAGCCGCAATCGAAGCCACCAGGTTCACGGCAGTGCTTAAAATGCCGGAGGTCTCGCAGGTCTCGACGGTCCCGCGCGGAGATTGAGGAAAGATGCAAGCCAGGCAAGCCGTTTCCGTCGGCAGGATATTCATGGTCAAGGCATAACTGCCAACTGCCGCCGCGTAAATCCAGGCCACAGAGTTTTTCACCGCATAATCATTGATCAGATATCGCGTTTCAAAGTTGTCCGTACCATCAAGAATCAGGTCACAGCCGCCGAGCAGGGAATCGACATTCGCCGGAATCAGGTCGACGACGTGCGGTTCAGCGACAATCTCGGAATTGAAGCGCGCAATCTGGCGGGCCGCCGCGATCGCCTTCGGCAACGACTCGCGCGCGTCGTTTTCATCGAACAGCGTTTGGCGCTGTAAATTGCTGGGCTCAACGTAATCGCGGTCGAGAATCCGCAACCGGCCCACACCCGAACGCGCCAACAAGGATGCCAGAACAGAACCCGTGGCCCCGCATCCGACGATGACCACACGCGCCCCAGCCAGTTTTTTCTGGCCCTCGGCGCCGATCGCCGGGAACAATACCTGGCGCGAATAACGGTCTTTCATTTCGACGTCCATTTCGAAGTCCGTGACGAGGTCGTTTTCGAGCGCGCTTACCTTAGCGATTACCTTACAAAGGCTTTTCAACCAGTATTATAGGTTCCGGTCGTCAAACTCGATCGCGGGAGCAACGTGTGCCCTCTACCGTTCATCGAACAAGAAGGTTTCCACGACGAATCAGACTGAATCTCGGGAGGGAAGTTTGCGGCCGTGGCTAGAGTGGAGACGGGCGTCCTCCGCCGTCCGAGCCGAGCGAACCCGGGTCTCCGTCAAGCCCGCCGTTCGCTTGACGGGATGGAGAGGCCCAGTGGTTGCCAGACCTCGATGCACCCCCAGGCTCGCGCTTCGATGGTCGCTCGGTGTTCTCTTGGCGCTAGCGCCCGGGAAGATTTGGGCGCAAGCTTCGCCCGCCGAAACGCAAACCGTCGAAGCGCCGCCCCAGTCCGACACAAAATCCGAAACGCCGGCAACAAAGTCCGCAACGCAATCCGCAGCACAATCTGCAACCCAGCAAGCCCAATCCACAGCCAACTTCGGAGCGATCACGCCCTACCTCGGATTAACCATCGACGAAATCGACCTCCCGGGAGTCCCACCCGAAGAAACAGTGTCGCTCCTGGCAGCCACGCCTCTAAAGGTCGGCGAGCCCTTAACCCGCGACGGTCTGCACGACGCCATGCAGGCTCTTTTTGCCACCGGACGTTTCGCCGATATTCAAGCCGAAGCCAACCGCGCCGAAACCGCCGGAGTCCGTCTGCAATTTCTCACGGTTGCCAATGATTTCGTAGGCATGCTGACCATCCTGGGCGTTTCGAACAATCCCTCCCCGAACCAACTCTCGAGCGCCACCCGCCTGCAACTGGGAGAACTTTACAGCCACGAAAAACTCGACCGTGGTCTGGCCGGCATCAAACGGGTAATGGAGGAAAACGGCTTCCACCAGTCGAAGGTGACGGTCTCCGAGCAACGCGACGAGCAGCAGCACGAGGTCAACCTGACGTTGCACATGGTTCCCGGCCCGCGCGCAGTCGTCGGCCAAATTTCTGCCGAAGGCGATGCCGGCTATTCGAAGGAACAAATCGAGCAAATCGCCAAACTGCATCCCGGCGTACCGGTTCGTTCCAGTCGTATTACTCGCGCGCTGCAGCGAATGCGCAGCCGTTATCAGAAGCAGAATCGTCTGCTCGCCCAGGTCGAAGTGTCCAGCCGCATCTATCATCCAGAGCACAATACCGTGGACTATGTTTTCAAAGCCGACCGCGGCCCGGTAGTCGAGATCGCCGCCGAGGGGTTCAAGCTGGAACAGCGCGTGCTCCGGAAACTTGTTCCGATCTACGAAGAGGGCGCGGTCGACGACGATCTGCTCAACGAAGGCCGGCGCAACATTCAGAACGAGCTTCAAACCTTGGGTTATTTCGACGCCACCGTCAGCGTGAGCCAGCACTCGACACAAGGCGGCAAGAATTTGCAGGTGGTGTATGACATCCATCCCGGCGACCGGCACAAGCTCGCTGCCGTCCGTATTTCTGGCAATCATTTCTTTTCCGATGAACAGATTCGCTCCCGCATGCAGGACCAGGCTGCGGGACGCATCTTCAGCCACGGCCATTACAGCGAAGCATTCTTGGAAGAGGACGTGCGCGGCATTCAGAATCTTTACCGGGCCAGTGGTTTTCGCCAAGTTCAAGTCACCAGCAAGCTGTTGAAAAGTTATCATGGCGATCCCTCCCTGCTGGCCATCGATGTCACCGTCAAAGAGGGTCCGCAGACACGCGTAGCCTGGGTTCGCATTGAAGGCGAGTACACCTTGCCGCAAGAGCAGCTTCCCGAACTCTCCACGGCAGAAAACCAAAGTTTTGACGAATCAAGCCTGGCGGAAGATCGCGACAGGATTCTCGGAAGGTATTTCGATCATGGTTTTCCGAACGCCACTGTTGACGTCGCCTATATTGACATTCCTTTGGAATCAGCCACCTGGCCGCGGGTGGGCGTGACTTTCACCATCCATGAGGGCGAGCAGTTTCTTGTCAATCAACTCTTTCTCGATGGGCTGCATCATACGCGTCCTGGGGTTGCGCGCCGGGAAGTGCGGGTCGAGCCTGGCGCGCCCCTCAGCCAACAAGACATTCTCGAGAGCCAGCGCCGCCTCTATGATTTAGGGCTTTTCAAGCAAGTGGATACCGCCATCCAGAACCCGGACGGCACCGAGTCGCGCAAGAACGTACTGGTAACGGTGGCCGAAGCCGACCGCTATACCTTCGATTACGGGGCGGGCATCGAGTTCCAGACCGGACAGCCCGCCTATGGAACCAGCCAACCTCTGGGCGCTACCGGCGTCAGCCCTATGGTCTCTCTCGGCGTCAGCCGCATCAACGTGGGCGGTCGCCAGCAGACCATCACGCTCAGGGGCAATCTCGGCCGCCTGCAGCAGCGAGCGCTCATCAGCTACAACATACCCAGGCTGCTCAACCTCGACAAACTTCGTTTCACCGTCACCGGGCTCTATGACAATACCGTAGACGTTTCCACGTTTACCTCGAAACGTCTTGAGGGCACGTTTCAACTCCAACAGGTGCTCTACAAAGTACAAAATCGCGAGCTCACGACCTTCGCCTACCGTTTCAGTTACCGCCGTGTGGAGGCCAGCGATGTCGAGGTGACCGCGAACCTGATTCCTATTCTTTCCGAACCGACTCGCGTGGGCACTCCAAATTTCATCTATATCCGCAACCGGCGCGATAACGACCTGGAGAGTACGCGGGGAAATTACACCAGCATCGAAGGCGGTGTTGCCGCGAGTTATTTTGGTTCCGAGGCCGACTTCAGCCGTTTCCTGGCCAAGAACTCTACCTATTACACGTTCTTTCGCAATCACAGCACCGGAAAAGGATTCGTCCTGGCCCGTTCGACCACAGTTGGATTGGAGAACCGTTTTGGAAGCACCGTCATCCTCGATCCGTCGCAAACCGTGCCCGCCGGGGACAGCCTTATTCCCCTGCCGGAACGGTTTTACAGCGGAGGGGGAAACTCCAATCGCGGTTTCGGGCTCAATCAGGCAGGTCCGCGCGATCCCTTCACCGGATACCCAGTGGGCGGCAGCGCCGTCTTCCTCAACAATCTGGAAATGCGTTTTCCGAGTGTCAGAGTACCCTATTTGAACGACAACGTCGGTTTTACCCTCTTCGAAGATATGGGCAACGTTTTTGCGCGGCCGCAGGAACTGCTCCCCAGCCTGGGACATTTTCATCAACCCGACCAGCAGGCCTGTTTTCAGGAGATCACACACCTGCAATGTGATTACAACTACGCCTCGCACGCCGTGGGCATAGGAGTGCGTTATCAGACTCCTATCGGGCCATTACGTTTCGATTTCGGGTACAATTTAAGTCCACCCTACTTTCCCAGTTATACCAACATTACGACCAACACCGTGACAGGGCAGGAGGTCGGGCAGTTTGGGTACCAGCGCGCCGGACATTTCAATTTTTCGTTCAGCATAGGGCAGTCTTTCTGATGAATCCAGGGTCGACAAAACGGTGGAGCGAGGGGCATCCGTCGACAATCAGAGGTATGAGCCATTGCGCTCGCACGATGACGCTGATCCTGGTGCTCTCGGCCGTGGCTTTCGCCGGTCAAATTGTCGATCGTGTAGTGACCAACGTTAACGGCCACGTAGTTTTGCAGAGCGATTGGGAACAGGAAATCGCCTTCGAGGCTTTCTCCGAGGCTCGCGATCCCGACTCCTTCACAACCGAGGAACGCAAGGCGGCCCTCGATCGCCTGATCGATCAGGAACTCTTGCGGGAACAGGTTCGACCGTCAGAACCCGCACCCATGGATCAGGTCACAGCGCAGCTTGCCGAAGTTCGCCATGAATTCCAAAGGCTCTATCCGAGCTCTGCCACCGAAGAGGGCTGGCACGCCACCCTCGAACGTTACGGCCTGACGCAAAGCGCCTTGGAAAGACGTCTCGGCGACCAGATCCAACTCATGAGATTGGTGGAAGACCGTCTGCGCCCGTCGATCCAGATCGATCAACACGCCGTGGAAAGGTATTATCAGGAGCAGTTGCTGCCGGAAATGAAGAAAGCCGGCAATAGTGCGAAACCCCTGACCGAGGTCTTTGGCCGCATCAAAGATCTTCTGGCCGAGAAGAAAATGAACGAACTGCTTTCAGGGTGGCTGGCGAATCTGCGCGCTGGGAGCCATATCCTGGCTCCTGAACCGAGCGCCGGAGAGCAGAACCGTTGAGCGAAAAGACGACGGAGAAATCGACCGAGCAACCGTCAGTCGATCCCAGTCCTCCCGAGCGGCGGCGCATTCTCTGGAAACTGCTTCTCGGATTCTGCGTTTTCAGCCTGATAGCCTTCAGCCTCCTGAGCTGGTACGTCACCACCGATTCTTTTCAGCAAATGGTCCGCCGACGCATCATCGCCTCGGCCGAGAAAATCACCGGTGGACGCGTCGAATTCGGCGAGCTCCACGTCATTCCATTCCGTCTTCGCGTGGACGTTCGCAACCTGACCATCCACGGTCGCGAAGCCGAGGTTCACGAAAATCAGGTTGGCGAAATTTCGGCCCAGGCCCCATTCGTGCACGTGGATCGCCTGCTGGCGGAGGTGAAAATCATTTCGCTCCTCAGCGCAACCGTCGGCCTGCATTCTCTTGTGCTCGAACATCCGGTCGTTCACATCATTGATAATCCCGATGGAACCACCAATGTTCCCGTGCCGCAGGCAAGGCTCTTGTCGAATCAGGGCCCAGTTGAGCAGCTGATTTCGCTTTCGGTTTCGCACATTGAAGTGCAACAGGGAGAGCTTTTGTGGGAAGACAGGAAAGTGCCCTTCGCATTCGTTGCGCGCGATCTCGCGCTGCTTCTGAATTACTCTCTGCTGCGGCGGCAATACGAAGCCCACGTCGTAGCCGGAAGCGTCGGAACTCACGTCGAGGACTACCCGTCCTTTGTTTGGCATGCTGAGGCGACCCTGGTTTTAGCCCGCTCCCACGTCGACATCAACAGTTTGACCGTAACCTCCGGAAAATCCGAGCTCCACTTCGCCGGCCGCCTGCAGGACTATCACAATCCGCAGGTGAGCGGCGATTATCACGGAGTCGCAGACCTGGGCGAAATCGCGTCCTTGACAAGCCCGCAAATTCGCACGCAAGTAAGAACGGAAATAAAAAAGGGGATGGCCCAATTCCAGGGCAAAGTTTCCTGGAGCCTGCAAAAGTTTTCCACCGACGGCAACGTGCAAGCCAAAGAAGTCGAGTGGTCGAATGGCAAAATTTCAGTGCAGAATGGCCGCATTACCGCGGCGTTCTCGATCACCCCAGACCGTTTCCACGTTTCCTCGATCAAAGCCAATCTGCTTGGAGGCGAACTGGCGGGCGATGCTGATGTGACGAATTGGCAGAGCTCGATTCAGAATCCCCAACCACGCGCGGCCCAAAACCCGCGCGAACTGTCCTCGGCGCGGCGCCCACGTCACGTAATCGGACGAGTGCCTCCGCAAAGCTTGCAGCGCGGCGCCGTCCGCCTGCAACTGACCGGGTTCCCGCTTCTGCCGGCGATGGAGATCGTGAGTTCAACAAAGTTCCCCCTCGATCGCCTGGCATTTTCCGGAAGCAGCAACGGCACCGTGGACATGCTCTGGGTCGGGTCCTTTCACGATGCCGAGACTCGCTTGAAAATTGGCATCGTGCCGCCGCCCAAACCGGTGCCGGGCGGAATCCCAGTTCTAGGCCAGATTGCCGTTGTCTACCGAGGCTCGCGCGATGAATTGGGGGTGAGCGAGCTTCATCTCACCACCCCCGGCTCTGAAATCTCCGCCGCCGGCGACCTGGCCACATCGTCATCGCTGCGATTCTCACTCACCAGTCACAATCTGAAGGAATGGACACCCCTTCTCGAAGCCGTCTACGGATCCGCGTACCGATCGGAATCCGAATCCGGGTCGGAAGCCTTGCCGTTTACAGTCCACGGGTGGGCAAGCTACAACGGCATTGCCAACGGCAGGCTCTCCGAGCTTTCTTTCAACGGAAATCTCGAAGTCTACGATTTTGATACCGCCTCGCCGCGAACGATTCATTGGGACGCTCTCTCGACGAACCTGCAGTATTCGAGCAATCATTTCGCCGCTCGCAATGGGACCATCATTCATGGCCACACCGCGGCCCACTTCGAAGCCAGCGCAGCCCTTACGGACTCTGTCTTCGAGGAGAACAATCCCTTCACTCTGCACTTTGATGTACGTAATGCCGCGGTGGCGGATCTTGTTCAGGTGGCGGGCATCACGGGTCCGTTCCCAGGCGCGCCGAACGGAACCCCGAACGGGGTGCTGACTATGACCGTCAATCTCTCCGGCACGCGCGCCAGTCCGCACGGGGATGGGTACTTCGAGCTACGCAATGCCATCGTCTATGGAGTCAACGTTCCCTCGCTGAAAAGCGATTTGCGTCTCTCCGGGGGAGACCTTCAGTTCAACAACATCGAGTCCAGCGTTTACAACGCCCCAATTTCCGGAAGCGCCGCCATCAGCCTCTCGAATCTCCTCACTTCCCATCCGGACTTCTCAAAAAGCGAAGTTCGCCTGAACCTTTCCGGAAGCAGCCTCGATCTGGCACGCCTTTCATATTTTCAGAGCAACCGGTTCTCAGCCGATGGCATAGCTGATTTTACTCTGCGTGCCAGCGGAACCCCCGAGCAGCCCTCTCTCGAAGCCCACGTTCATCTCAAGGACCTGGCGTTCGACAAAGAGCGCGCCGGCGATTTCTATCTCGACGCCGTTACCGAAGGACGACAGCTGAATCTCAAAGCCCACTCGGATTTCGATAAAGCTGACTTGACGATCTCAGGAAATGTGGGCATGGAGCACGACTTTCCCGCCGACTTGGAACTCGCCTTCCATCATCTCGATGTTAATTCGCTGCTTCGCATCTACTTTCCCGGAACGGTGACCGGCCACTCGCCCCTTGAAGGAACGCTGCACGTCAGCGGACCGCTGCGCACTCCGCGCGATCTGAAAGCCGTCGCCGAACTCCAGTCCTTCAGTGTCGAGGTCGCACACGTCCAGGTCGAGAGCGTCGGTCCTATCCGCTTTGAGGTCGCCGATCAATTCTTGGTGGTCAACAACGTCCACCTGACAGGCAGCGGAGCCGATTTCACTGCCCACGGACGCGCCCATTTGACGGACGCAAAGGAAATAGATCTGGGTCTGGATGGCTCCGTCAACCTGACGCTCCTGCACTCTCTGAATCCAAAGATTCTGGCGCGCGGCACCGTGGGAGTAAACCTCAACGCCAGCGGCACGCTCTCCGCTCCGGTGTTGCAAGGGCGCCTCGAGGTCAAGAACACCTTTATCAGCCACA
>Ga0302324_100015796_pt1 | contig 15112 bp, 14 predicted proteins | sample Palsa_T0_1_FD_201949 | JGI IMG/M metagenome (GOLD analysis project Ga0302324, IMG submission 201949) | Peat permafrost microbial communities from Stordalen Mire near Abisko, Sweden - Palsa_T0_1 | ecosystem: Environmental > Terrestrial > Soil > Palsa > Peat permafrost | place: Sweden: Abisko...
CTTCCCCCGCCCGGGATGCGATACGCGGGCAGGCCGCGCTCGAGTTCCCACCTCTTGACGGTCCTTTCGCCCTTTCCAAGGTAGGCGGCCACCTCTTTCCAGGAATTCAGGCGCGCTCCCTTACCGGGATTCTCTGGTTTTCTTCGATCAACCGGCGGTATGGGCATAAATCGTCTAAAAGAACCCCCACAGGGCAATTACGCGGGAACGCAACTTGGCGGATTGTAACACACCGCGGAAGATTTGGATGGCGCGTCGCCGGGCGAGGAATTCTCGCGCGGATTCGGCGTGAATCAAATGCCAATCGCGGGGCATGGCGTGAATTGGCACGGCAAGGCCTGACATGGCACTTGCGGCCGGGTAAGGGTGTGCTGGACTATCACACGAGTCGGACCCGCACCGGTAAAATCAGAAAAATTCGTACCCTTGCAGAGAAAATGAAGCTTACCGGGCCGACATTCAAATTCCCGGGCGGCCACGAGGTAGGATAGCCGATGTTCTTTTCTGCCCAGAAACTCCGTCCCTTTCTTCTGGTTTTCTCGGTTGTTCTAATGTCGGCCTCGACTCTGCCGCTTCAGGCCCAGACGACCGCAACGAGCTCGCCCATCGCCTTCACCGACAGCGGCAACGGCATCCTTCAAGCCGGCAACGGAAACCTCTACTTTCCCACCCTCCCCTTCTTTGAAGAATGCCCGACGAACCAGAACCAGGTATGCTCCTTCATCTACCAGGTCACCCCGGCCGGAGTTGTATCTGTCTTCTATGCCTTCCAGCCAGTCGACGATAGCGCCGGTCCAACCCCCGCCAACGCCGACGGGATCGAACCGACCGCACTCATCGTCGGTGCCGACGGAAACTTCTACGGCGCCTGCATGGCAGGCGGCCCAGGCGGCTTTGGAACCATCTTCCAGATCACCCCCGCAGGCAACCTCACCGTGCTTCAGTCCTTCGGCCTGAACACCACGACAATCGACGGTGTGGACGTCGGCAATCAACCCCTCTCTCTCATGCAGGGAAGCGACGGGAATCTCTACTTCACCAACGGAGTCGGCATCTACGGACTGACCCCCGCCGGAAGCCTGCTCACGGTTTATACATTCCCCACTGATGGATCAACGGGGATCTCGTCACAGGGAAACGGTTCGACTTCGCTGGTCCAGGCAAGCGACGGAAATCTTTACATGCCCATGATGGTTGCGCCACAGACCGCGCCAGGAACTGGGAACCAGGGCGCAATCGCCCAGCTGACCCTGGGCGGCCAGCTCACGGTCATCCACGCGCTCGCTGCCGACGGCAGCGAGGGCTACAGGCCCATGGGGCCGTTGACCGAAGGTCCCGATGGAAACCTCTACGGAACCACGCTCTACTCCGGGACCACTACCCCATTCGGCCCCGGAGTCGCCTTCCAAGTATCGAAGGCCGGCAAATACACCGTTCTGCACCAGTTCAGCGGACTCGTCGGCAACCGCAACGGCGCCCTGATCCTCGGCGGCGACGGCAACTTTTATGGAGCCACACTCGAGGGCGGCAACACAACCTCTCCAAATTGCGCCCCCGCCGGTTGCGGCACAATCTACAAACTCACCCTTGGCGGTCTATATACCGACCTCCATGACTTCACTGGCGGCGTCCCCACTTCCACCATCGTCGCGCAGAACCCGACCGTCGACGGAGCCGGCCCCACCACCCCGCTGATCCAGACCGGCGACGGCTCCTTCTATGGAGCCTCCATCGGCAACCCGGCCGCTGTCGCCGTTGTCTACAACGCCACGCTGACCCCCGCCATCCCTGCGCCCATCACGCTCGCCTTCAACAAAACGCAGATAAACATCGGCGACTCCGCAAACCTGAGCTGGCAGGTCCTCAATGCCTATTCGCAGACTGCGCAGCTGTGCGGTGCATCGATCGTGGGCGGTTCCCTCAGCGCTGGAAACTGGTCTGGCCAACAAACCGGCACTCGGGTCAACGGCATATACAGCGGCGGCGCTGTCATTACTCCGACAAAGCCCGGCAAGTATACCTACGCCCTCACCTGCGGCGGCACAGAGACCCAGTTCGCGACCTTGGTCGTGCTCGGCATCACCCCGCTGCAGATCCAAACCACGGCTCTACAGCAAGGCACGGTATCCCAGCCGTACCAGTCAATTCTTAACGTGACGGGAGGCACCCCTCCTTACGTATGGTCGACCGGCGGCTTGCCCAAAGGACTCGCTCTCGGCCCGGGCACGGGAATATTGAGTGGAACCCCCTTGCAATACGGCGCCTATACCGTTTCTTTTGGGGTGCAGGACTCATCCAACCCGCCGGACTCAACGGGTGTCCAAATCGATCTGACCGTGATCAGCGGTTTAACGCTAAGCCCCAGCCTGCCAAACCCGGTGCTGGCCACACCGTACTCGCAGGCGCTCCGTACCTCCGGAGGCCTTCCGCCGTATCAGTGGCAGCTCGTCTCGGGGAAACTCCCCGACGGTCTGAACCTCAACACCCAGTCAGGCGTAGTGAGTGGAACCGCCACCACCCCTGGCCAGTATTCCTTCGCAATCTCGGCCTCCGATTCCGAGAACCCGAAGGCTACCGTGCAGCAGACGGTCGCCCTGTCAATCGCCGTGGCCGCACTCACCATCAGCACTCCGGAGACGCTGCCCCTGGCCTCGGTAGGCCAGCCCTACTCGACTTCCCTCACCGCAACGGGCGGCGTTCCGCCCTATACTTGGAGCTTTGGCACCAACACGCACAGTGGGTTCACTCAGCCGCCCGGCCTGACCCTTTCCACTGCGGGCGTACTCTCCGGTACGCCAACTCAATTCACCACATATCCCAATAAGGGGGCGGTCCAAGGGTCCGACCTGTTCAATGTGACGGTGACAGACTCGGAAAACCCCAAGGTGAGCGTGACCGACTACCTCGAACTCGCGGTCAATTCGACCCTGCAACTCACCGTGACCAGTTTGCCCACAGGCGTGGTCGGCGTCCACATGGAGGTTCCCCTCACCGCAACGGGAGGAATTCCACCCTATAGCTGGGTAGCCAGTTCAACCCCCGATCCAAACGAGATTGGAATCTATCTCGACGGCAACGTGCTCATCTATCAGCCTCTGATGGCAACCACCGCCACCGTTAACCTCACCGTCACCGACTCGGAGAATCAACCCCACGCTTACGTACAAGTAACGCTGCCGCTGACGATCCTGCCTGCCCCGCTCGTGACCACGACAACGCTGACATCGTCCAGCTCGGTCGCAGGAACCGGCCAGAGCGTGACCCTTACCGCAACCGTAGCCATGCCCAGCGGCGCCACCCCCTCTGGACCAGTGACGTTTTTTAACGGAATAACCAGCCTTGGGACAGCAGCCCTGGATGCCAACGGCCATGCAACTCTTCAGACCTCGTTCGCCACGCCAGGCGTCTATACCATTACCGCCGCCTATAGCGGAAACGGTACCGACGCCGCCAGCACATCGAGTCCTTTGACCGAAACCGTTGTCACGCCCGCAATCACCTCCTCGATCAATCCTGGCAGCTTGACCGTTCAACCCGGCAGCTCCGGACAACTGGTCATTACCATCACGCCCACCGGAGGATACATCGGCACCATCAACTTCTCCTGCGGAACGCTGCCCGCACATGTATCCTGCCTCTTCGCTCCACCAAGTCTAACGATCTCCGCAGGCAGCGGCCCGGTCACCGACCATCTGACCGTCAGCACCGGCGGGCTGGCGCGCATGATGTTCAGGCCCCCCGATGCACAGCCCCGCAACACCACCGTCCTCGCGACAACTCTCTGGTTGCCGGGCTCCCTGGCTACCCTGTTCGGCCTGGCTCGCCGCAACCGGAGACGCCCGGCTCCCCGCCTGCGCAATCTCTGGATCATTGCAATCCTCTGCCTTGCCAGTGCGGCCACACTCACCAGCTGCGCCACCAGCATCGATGCCCCTGCCGGCACCTACACGATTCCAATCACCATCTCCGTAGCCGGCGGACCTTCGCAATCGATCAGCGCCACGGTTATCGTCCAGTAAAGTAATCCGTCGTGGCCCAGACCGGCCTCGCCGGCGACTATGACTTCTTTGCTGCCGACTGCAAGGCGTGTGGACGCGCCCATGGACCCCGTGTGAATAACCGAGTTGCACTGAAACTCCTGGCTGATCTTTGCATCGAACGATCCAGATGGTCTTCGATTTTGTTGCAATCCAAAGTTATGCCTAAATGGCTACTCGAAAGGAGAATCCAATGAGTCAAACAGGCGCGAGTGCGAGCCAACTCAAGTACGACGCAAGTGTCGGGACCGTGAACATGAAGCTCGAGGTGATCGTAATCCCGGTCTCGGACGTGGACCGCGCAAAGGAGTTCTACCGCAAGCTCGGATGGAGGCTCGACGCCGACTTCGACAGCGGTAAAGATTTCCGCGTCGTCCAGTTCACCCCGCCGGGCTCGGCGTGCTCGATCATCTTCGGCCGGAACGTCACCGCCGCGGCCCCCGGTTCCGCACAGGGCTTATACCTGATCGTCTCCGACATCGAGGCGGCCCGCGCTGAGTTGCTGGGTCGCGGCGTCGAGATCAGCGAGGTGTTCCACGACGCCGGCGGCGTATACGCTGGCCCGGATGAGCCCTACCTGTTTGGGCGGCAACGCGTCCGCGGTCGGGACCCCGAGCAGCGCAGCTACCGCTCGTTCGCCTCGTTCCATGATCCCGACGGCAATGGTTGGCTGCTCCAGGAGATCACGACGCGGCTGCCCGGGCGCATCGACCCAGCGACCACGACCTTCGCATCCGCCAGCGACTTGGCGAGCGCGCTGCGCCGCGCCTCGGCCGCGCACGGAGAGCACGAGAAGCGCATCGGCGCGGCAGATGCGAACTGGCCCGACTGGTACGCCGAGTATATGGTGGCCGAGCAGAGCGGCGCAAAGCTTCCGACCTGATCGAATCTGACGTGATCCTCGGCGGCTCACCGGATGCCTGCGCGCTCGGCCCGGAGGCGGGGACGCTTCTGCTCGCGAAGCGTATCGAACGCCACGCCTTAAGTCCCCGTTTCGGAAAACTGCAACGAATCCTCATGTCCTCGTAAACGCGCCTACCGCAAAAGTCCAACTCTATGATATGAGCTATCGTTGCGGCATATCCTCCGGCGGAGGGACAACACATGGATTGGAAACGGTTGGTCGAGTTGGCGCTCTTGGGTAGCAGCGGTTTGGAACAATATGCCATCCTGCTGGTACGCGTTTCGATCGGGCTGTTCTTCGCCATCTCCGGGGCCAACAAATTGTTTTCCGCCGGCGGCACGAAACCGGTATACGACACGCTCGTTAAGGCCAAAGTCCCGTTTCCCCGCCTGACGGCTTATTTCGTCGCGGCTGTCGAGTTCGTTTGCGGGTCCTTGGTGGCCGTGGGCTTTCTTTCGAGCCCGGCCAGCGTGGCTTTATTGATTGATATGGTCGTCGCCATCCTGACCGACACGCTTTCCACCCTGCCCAAGGGACTTTCGCCTCTTCGCTGGCTCGACGATTCCCTCTACCTTCCGGAAGTCCTCTACGTGCTCTTCTTTATCTGGCTGATCTGCTCCGGTCCGGGAAAATTCAGTGTCGATTACTGGCTCGCCGCCAAGTTACTGCAGTGATCGATCGACGAAGCAGCCACATAATCTCGCGTTGCTCGTCACCACCAGAACTTTTGGAGTGCGGCGGCTCGCCGCCGCTTTCGACCAACACAGCCTCGCCACCAAACCAAACACCGCGCGGCAAATGGGATTCGCCATGTGGCCGGCTCTCCAATTCGGAGCAGATGCCATGACCGGTGCACCCAGGCACGCGGCATCACGTCCCATTCTCAGCGCAATTGAGCCGCAACTCTTCGTTGCCGACATCCAGAGTTCCGTCGATTTTTACACCAACCAGGTCGGCTTCGCGGTCGCCTTCCTCCATGGCGATCCGCCGTTCTACGCGCAAGTCTTCCGCGACAATGCGCGGCTCAATTTGCGGCTGGTCCACGAACCCGTGTTCGCCGCAGATGTTCGCCGGCGCGAACATCTGCTCTCCGCTTCCATCACCGTCGCCACCGAAAACGAAATCGAACAACTGTTCCTCGGTTATCAGGCCGCCGGAGTTCCCTTCCATCAGCCACTCAAGAAAGAACCCTGGGGCGCCATAACCTTTATCGCCTCCGATCCCGACGAAAATCTAATCCTCTTCGCCGGCCCCGCAGCCGGCTGAACCGCTCCAATTGAATAACCCCACGTTGCTCGTCACCACCAGAACTTTTGGAGTGCGGCGGCTCGCCGCCGCTTTTCCGCCCGCCACGCAACCACCCAAACGATCGCGTCAGCCTCGCGCGGCAAATGAGCTACCTCCGAACCCTCCGCGCAAAGAATTATCCGCCCGCCTCCCGCTTCCCCCACAAATCCAAAAACATCGCCACCGTCGCCGGCCCGTGCCCCGCGTAATGATTATTCGCGTACCCAAAAATCGTGATCCCGCGCCTCTGGATCAAGTGGCAATATTTCACCCACTCCTGCATCTCCGCCGTGCGATCGATCACCGTCTTGTCCCAAACTTTCGTCCGCCGCTCGATTCCCTTCCGGTCTCCCAGCCACCGTATATAAGTAAAGTCCGCCGTGATCGGATCGTATTTCTCGAATAATTCCGCCGGCCGCGGCATCCACGATTGATCCTGCAGCACAAACGCCACATTGTGCGCGCGCAGCAAACCCAGAAACGCCGCGTCGATCCACGTTTTATTCCGTATCTCCAGCGCGAACCGCAGCCCCTCCTGCTTCGGCAGCTTTCCGAGGAACGGCTTCAACCGCGCCACGAATTCCCTGCCCTCCTGAAACGTCTCCCGCCCAAAATAAGGAAATTGCAGCAACAGCGGCCCCAGCTTGTCGCCCATCAAGCGCATCGTATCCAGATACGTTTTGAATTCCGCGTCGCAGTCCTGCATGCACTTTTCGTGCGTAATCGTCTGCGTCACTTTCGCCGCCAGCAAAAATCCCGCCGGAGTCTTGTTCGCCCACCCCGTCACCACCGCCGCCGCCGGCGTCCGGTAATACGTGCTGTCCACTTCCGCCGTGTCAAATTTCGTGGCGTAGTACGTCAGAAAATCCCGCGCAGCCATCCCCGCCGGATAGAACGACCCCTCCCACCCAGCAGCCGTAAACGCCGACGTCCCCAGCCGTATTCCATTCATCGCAAGATTCTACATAACGACCGCTGCCGAGCGCACCTCCGCCGCCTCGGTTCTCGTTGTCATCCCGACAGAGCCGCGCAAGCCTTTTGGCTCGCTTCGGCATTGTCTGGCATTTCGTTTCGGTTCTCGTTGTCATCCCGACAGAGGCGCGCAAGCTTTCGCGCGCCGACGAGGGACCTCTCTTCGATTTCCCCGCCCGCGCGCCGAAGCGGGCTCATCGCGAAGGCGTGACGAGGGATCGCTCCCGCCGTTCGCCTTCCCCTCAGATTTTTCCGGGAACGCCCTGCCGAGGACTTCTCTTCGAAAAATACCGAAACCCTAGCCAGAACCCAATCGCAAAACGCGCCGCCCCATAACAAACGCCACGTCACAAAACAATTGTCATCCCGAGCGCAGCGAGGGAGCTGCTTCTCACGCCCCACGAAGGAACGCCGATCCCCTCCACCCAACCAGCGCCACAGGTGCGAAACAGGTTAGCCCGGTCCGTAAGGCCCGGGAAACCGAAAATGCCTTGGCAAGGGCGGGGCTTCAGCCCCGCTGTAAACCCTGTTCGTAGTCGAGTTGCAGTTGAGCGTGTTTCCGTTCGCATTGCAATTCGTGTTCGTGGCACTGAGATGGTTTGAGCACTTTGAGCACCTGCAATCGTGGCCCACAACATGATGCTGGGGATCAGCATTGAGGATTAACCGTGTGTAGATCACTACGTTCGATCACCGAGGAAGGACCAACATTTTGATATATAGTCCGCAGATGTCTTCTACCAGCCGAGTATTGAATACTGAGCTGGTGTTCGATGTGGCCTTAGAAGCGGCCAAAAGTATAAGTGCACCGCCCCGAACCGGAGGCCAACGTTCAGCACTTATAAGTATCGTTTTCGCGGCAATGTCCCTTGAGGCGTTTCTAAACGAACTCATCGAGTTGGCCCAAGATTATGGCGACTATATGGAAGCGCTCCCGGCGATTTCGTCGTTCGCTCAATTAATGTCTGATCTTGAGAAGGTTCAAGGGTCAGTCGAAACTAGATTTAACATGGCGCACTGGTTACTCACGGGCCGCCCCTTCGCTAAAGCGGAGCAGCCCTTCCAAAACTTTAAGCTCTTGTTTCAATTGCGGAATGATTTGATGCACTTCAAACCTGACCCGCGGATGGAAGAAGCTGGACCAAAACCCGCGCCTGGGATAATTGCTAAATTGCACGGCTTGAGTATCCTCAACGATTCCCCGGCTCCCGACTCGAACAGGAGTTGGGTGCACAGCCTGGGCACAAGGGCGGTGGCCGAGTGGGCATGCAATACAAGCTCGCGTATGACAGCCGATATGGTTTCCAAACTTCCGGAAAGCGGTTGGAGACATACCGTAGAAGATGTTACTAAGATAATCCGCACATTGCATTTTCCCGCGCGACACTAAGATCGGGCGGTTGGCCGATCCTTTCACGCTCGCAACGCCGCTGATTTTCCGGGTGGCCCATCTTTCCGCTTTTCAGGAAAAATGGGAGCCTTTGATTTGCATTCTTCGAGCTTCCTTTTCCTTCTCGAACTTCCAAATTTCCCCCGGCCTGTTATTTCGCCTGTGATCCGCCATCGATCCGCCGTTTGCCAAATTGATTCGGGGTAGCTGGTTTGCTAAGGTCGTCGTCATGTCCGAACGTTCCACCGCGCCGATCCGCGAATTGCTCGACTCCCTCTATCGCGTGGATTCGGGACGAATCCTGGCCACTCTGATCCGCTTGCTCGGCGATTTTGATCTGGCCGAGGAGGCCATGCACGAAGCCTTTGCGGCTGCGCTCAGCACCTGGCCGAAAAGTGGAATGCCCGGCAACTCGCGTCCCTGGCTAATTTCGACGGCCCGATTCAAAGCCATTGATACGCTGCGTCGACGCGCCAGATTCGATGCGTCGCAAGACGAGCTGGTGCGCTATCTCGAAGCGCAATCGAGTTCGGCGGAAAAGTCCAATGACGAGGCCAGGTTTGAGGAGGATGGGCTGGAGGATGACCGGCTGCGCCTGATTTTTACCTGCTGCCATCCGTCGCTCGCGCCGGAGGCGCACGTGGCGCTGACCTTGCGCGAGGTCTGCGGCCTGACCACCGAAGAGATCGCCAAGGCCTTCCTCACCACTCCGCGGACGCTGGCGCAGCGCATCGTGCGCGCCAAAGCAAAAATTCGCGAGACCAAGATTCCCTACGAAGTCCCCACGCCGCAGGAATTGCCGCAGCGGCTAGGCGCGGTGCTGCAGGTCATTTATCTCGTATTCAACGAGGGCTACTCGGCTGCGGCGGGAACGGAAGTAACGCGCGCCGAACTAACCGGCGAAGCGATTCGACTGGGCCGCTTGCTGGCCGAACTCCAGCCAAAACCTGAGCCCGACCCGGAAGTGATTGGGCTGCTTTCCCTGATGTTGCTGCAGGCCTCGCGTCACGCCGCCAGAACCTCGCCCACCGGAGAAATGATTTTGCTGGAGCACCAGGATCGCTCGCTCTGGAACCGGGAGCAGATCGCCGAGGGAGTGGCCTTGCTGGAAAAAGCCCTGAAGTCCCGCCGCTTCGGCTCCTACACATTGCAGGCGGCGATTGCGGCTGTTCATGCCGAGGCGAAATCCGTCGCGGCCACCGACTGGCGTCAGATTGTCGCGCTCTACGACCAACTCGTACGAATCCAGCCTTCGCCGGTGGTGCAGCTCAATCGCGCGGTGGCCATTGCCATGCGCGATGGTCCAGAGGCCGGCCTGGCGCAGATCGACGCGGTCTTGGAGCATAGCGAATTGGCCGATTATTATCTGGCCCATTCCGCCCGCGCCGATATGTGCCGCAGGCTCGGCCGGACCGCCGAGGCTCGCTCCGCCTATGAGAAAGCTCTAGCCCTGACCCAACAGGAACCCGAGCGCCAATTCCTGCAAGACCGGATTCGCCAGTTGAAATAAAAGTTGACCTCAGAACTCCCTGGGCGCCGTATTTCTAATGAACGCCATATCGAAAATTGCCATCGGTCAGTGGGACAGGCTCTCAGCCTGTCTGCACCCCACTCTCAGTGGGGTGTGCTTTCAGCGCTGGAGCAGTCCGCCGATGCCCACTCGACCATGGCCACTCACCGGATTCCTGGCGATGGAGCCAAAGCCAGCTGAGCGTGCCATTCGCAGAAATACCGGGTGGCCCGTAATTGCAGCAGTAAGTTTTGTCTGCAAGGAAGGCACACCCCACTGAGAGTGGGGTGCAGACAGGCTGAGAGCCTATCCCGCTGCTATACCAGGTCAGCCCGCCGGAAAGCGTTTCCCGGGTGATACCCTACGCGAAAAATCTGCAAGTCGCGTGTCGATTCCCCGCCACCCCGTTCGACTAGTCAGTGGAGCCGCACCGCGCGACAGGACGTCCGAAACGGGCGCTTCGCAAATTTTCAGGCCCAGCGCGGACCAAGCTCTTATATAAGGATAGCGGCACTGATCCGGTATCCGCACCACACTCAAGGAGAACACCATGCGTTTCATGATGATCCACTATCCGAAAGTCTACGAAACCGCGAAACCCGGATGGGTACCCAACTTCAAAGAAATGGAGGAAATGGGCAAGTACAACGACGAACTAGGGAAAGCCGGCGTGCTGCTTGCGCTCGACGGGCTGACCCCGCCCGCGACGATGAGCGCGCGCGTCACCTTCAAAGGCGGAAAGTCGAAAGTCACCGACGGCCCGTTTCCCGAAACGAAGGAAGTGATCGGCGGCTTCTGGATTATTCAGGTGAAGTCGCGCGCAGAGGCGCTCGAATGGGCCTCGCGCATCCCCGCAAAGGATGACGAAATGGTGGTCGAAGTCCGCCGTTTGTTCGATATGACCGACTTCGATCCCGAGACCCAGAAGGAGATCCAAAAGAGGTTTGGCGACGACGTCGCCGATGAGATGAAGCAATAAAAAAACTCTCCGCGCTTTGTCGAATTGCGGTCCGGCCGTTCGTCTATGTAGTGAAGGCGGGGCAACCGCCCGGCCGGAAGACCGTTGCAGGAAAAGGAGACCTCATGGGCCAGTACTTGGTTGCGATTCACCACCCTGACAATTTCGATCCATCCACCGAGAGCGAAGCAACAGTCCGCGCTATCGACGCGCTCAACGAAGAGATGGCCGCTGCCCGTGTCGTGGTTTTCGTAGGCGGCCTCAACTCCGTCCGCCAGGCGAAGTCGCTGCGGGCGCAGCCGGATGGCAAGGTGCTCACCACCGACGGCCCGTACCTGGAGACCAAGGAACACATCGGCGGTTTTTGGGTGCTCGATGTAGCTGACATGGACCAGGCGCTGGCGTGGGGGCGCCAAGCGGTGGTCGCCTGCCGCGCGCCCGTGGAAGTGCGCGCGTTTGGCATAGCACCATAACGTTTGCACCAACGTAAGCTTTGCAAAACAACTAAACGCCAGGCGCGCGAGACGCGTTCCACTCGTGAAAAGGAGTTCAGTGATGCGAAAAATTAATGTGCTTGAATTTGTTTCCCTGGATGGCGTCATACAAGCCCCAGGCGGGCCCAAGGAAGATACCAGTGGCGGCTTCGCGTATGGCGGGTGGATGGCTCCGCATGCCGACGCCGTAAGTGGAGCGGCTATGAGAAAGCAGATGAACATGCCGGCTGACTTGCTGCTCGGGCGGAAGACCTTCGAAAATTTTGCAGGATTCTGGCCGCAACATGGCGACATTTGGCCGGGCGTCAACACCGCGACCAAGTACGTCGCCTCGAATACCCTCACTTCTTCCGCATGGAAGCCGACCGTGTTTCTGAACGGCGACATCGCCAAAAAAATCGCGGAAGTCAAGAAACAGGACGGGCCGAACCTGCACGTGTGGGGAAGCGGCAATCTGGTTCAGACACTACTGAAGCATGATTTGGTCGACGCGCTCTGGCTGAAGATATTTCCAGTCACGTTGGGCGGCGGGAAAAAATTGTTTGCCGATGGCACGATCCCGGCGGCGTTCAAGGTCACGGAAAGCGCAGTCACCCCGAAGGGCGTGATCATCATTAATTATGAACGCGCCGGCGCAGTCCAGACCGGAAGCATGTAAACATTCGGCAAGCGTGGCACATCCTTGACGAATATAAGGTGCACGACCCAGTGCGCAAGGCCTTACAAACACTGATACATAAAAGGGAGGCGCAACCAAATGAGCAAGCTAATCTACGCAATCAACCTTACCCTGGATGGCTGCTTCGGCCACACCGACGGCGCGCCCCCCGATGACGCCGATGACGCCCTACTTGACTATTACACGCACCTCCTGCGCGATGCCGGCCTGCTCGTCTATGGCCGTAAAACCTATGAATTGATGGTTCCCTATTGGCCGGATATCGCCAACAATCCTGCTGAGTCAGAAGCAGACATCGCATTTGGTCAAACATTTGTGTCCAAACACAAAGTTGTTTTCTCACGATCGTTAGACCGCGCCGAAGCAAATACGAGAATCGTCCGCACCAACCTTCGCGACGAAATCGTTAGATTGAAGCAACAACCGGGCCAGGACATTTTGCTCGGCGGTGTCGATATCGCTTCACAACTGATCGAGCTTGGCCTGGTTGATGAATATCGTTTTGTCGTTCAGCCAATCATTGCAGGACAAGGGAGACGGCTGCTGGAAGGTATTAGCCTGCAGGAGAAATTAAAATTGAAACTGATTGAGTCCAAGACTTTTAAGTCGGGATCTGTTGCGCTTCATTACGTGAAGCGGTGACGGAACTGCATGACCGAAACTCTGGCGGCACACTTCAATTTCAGAAACGGGAGTGAACAATGAATGAGCTCACCAGGCGTGATTTTGTTCGCGGCGGTTTGACTGCGGGAATTGGGATCGGCATTGCGCCGGGCATTCCGCCGGCATTGTTGCGCTCCGCAGCAGCGCAGCAAGCACCTGCGCCGGCCGCGGGGGCGGACCCCTATGCGATGGTCGATCCGGAGCTGCTGGCCGCCATCAAGCAATTCCCGTTCCCCACCCAGGACTTCACCAGCGAAATGCTCGCGGCCGCACGAAAATTGCCGGCGATGCCTCCGCTGCCTGCCCCGGCGCCACAGCCCGTTGAACGGCATATACCCGGTCCAGCGGGCGCGCCGGATTTGCGCTTGGTGATTTTCGATCCCGCTCCCGGCACGAAAGGGCGTCCCGCACTTCTGCACATTCACGGCGGCGGGTATGTCATGGGCTTCGCCGGACAATTCAATCCGGCGCTGCAAGCGGTGGCGCAGAATTGCGGATGCTTGGTCGTTTCGGTCGATTATCGCCTCGCGCCAGAAACTCATTTCCCCGGCTCGCTCGAAGATAATTACGCCGCGCTGCGCTGGCTCTACGAAAATTCCGACGAGCTCGGCGTGGATCGCAAGCGCATCGCCATCGGCGGAGAAAGCGCCGGCGGCGGCCATGCGGCGGCACTGGCCATCGTCGCGCGCGATCGCCGCGAATATCCCATCCTGTTTCAGTTGCTGATTTACCCGGCGCTCGACGATCGAACCGGCAGCACGCGCCAGCCTCCGCCATCTATCGGGCAGTTCATTTGGAACGCGGGCTCGAATCGTTTCGCCTGGACTTCTTTCCTCGGCGTCCCGGCCGGCTCGGCCACAGTTCCGGCCGGCGCCGTGCCGGCGCGCGTCCAAAATCTCGCCGGACTCCCTCCCGCATTCATCGGCGTCGGCGCTCTCGATCTGTTTGTGGATGAAGATGTCGAATACGCCTGCCGCCTGATCGATGCCGGAGTTCCCACCGAACTCCAGGTAATCCCAGGCGCGTATCACGGCTTCGATGTATTCGTCCCCGACGCCAAAGTTTCGAAGCGATTCACCGAATCGTGGATGGTCGCCCTGCGGCGAGCATTTGCCGCTGGCTAGCCTGCGAAGGCTGATTTTACAGGGGACCAGCGACCGCATCACTCGATGTGTTAACCGGTCTCTGATGGAGGACCCAATGAAATACATCTGTTTGGGTTATTACCAGCCTGATAAGTTCCAAAGCATGTCGGAGAGCGAGCGCAACACCATGATGGACGAGTGTTTTAGCTATGACGACGAGCTGCGGAAGAACGGGCATTTTGCCGGCGGCGAAGCGCTTCAGCCCGCTGACACGGCGATGACCGTATCCTGGGTGAACGGAAAAGTTGCGGTGACCGACGGTCCCTACGTGGAGACCAAGGAGCAGTTGGGTGGAATTCTGGTGCTGGAAGCGCGCGATCTGAATCACGCCATTGAGCTCATGTCCCAACATCCTGGAGTGAAGAGTGGACCGTTCGAGATACGTCCCGCGGCGGATTTCAGCGAGATGATGAGAGCAAGCGAGCGCCGCCGGCGCCAGCACACCTCACGATGAGGAAGAAATGCATGAGATGCGCAGTACTCCTGGCGAGCGGAACTGATCCCGCGTCAACATTTCACGCGGTTTCGCGGGCCATCCGTCGAGACAGATCGGAGACCACCGCGTCAATCGGGGGTTGGAAGGCGGTTGCGCTTCATTGACTTGATTTGAGGCAAAACACAACCTAAGATGTGCGGCCAATGGTGGCTACTGATTCGCTCCTGGGCAAGGTCATGTATCGCTGCCGTATCGTCGCAATCGATTCAGGAAGATAACAATGAAACTCCCTCCTCACTCCACGGCGGCGTTCCTCGGGGTTTTTCTCATTTGGTCGGCAGGGGTGTTTGTCCCGCTGCCTGCACAGGACACCTATGATGCCGTGATTGCAAACGGGCGAGTGATGGACCCTGAATCAGGCCTTAACGCAATCCGCAATATCGGGATCACTGCAGGGAAGATCCGAGCCATTTCCGCAGCGCCACTCACTGGCAAAACCAACTTCGACGCCACGGGTCTTGTCGCCGCACCGGGTTTCATCGATTTGCACGAACATGGGCAGACACCGGAAAAATACAGGTATCAAGCCCATGACGGTGTCACGACTTCGCTCGAGCTCGAAGTCGGCACGGACGAC
>Ga0302324_100015797_pt1 | contig 15112 bp, 13 predicted proteins | sample Palsa_T0_1_FD_201949 | JGI IMG/M metagenome (GOLD analysis project Ga0302324, IMG submission 201949) | Peat permafrost microbial communities from Stordalen Mire near Abisko, Sweden - Palsa_T0_1 | ecosystem: Environmental > Terrestrial > Soil > Palsa > Peat permafrost | place: Sweden: Abisko...
CGATCTCCACGCCGCGGCTGGTCAGGAAGCCGAGATCGCCTTCGAAGGTCTGCGCTTCACCGACGACCACCCGGGGGATCTGGAACAGCAAGATCGCCCCGCTGCACATCTGGCACGGGGACAGCGTCGTGTACAGCGTGGTGTCGGCGTAGGAAGCTCGCCGCCCGGCGTTGCGCAGGCAGGCGATCTCGCCGTGCGCCACCGGATCCCCGCGCTGCACCCGCTCGTTGTGCCCGGCCGCGACCAGCTGGCCGTGGGCGGCCAGCACCGCGCCGACCGGCACGCCGCCTGATTCCAGGCTGACCCGCGCCTGGCCGAGGGCCAGCGCCATCATCTCGCGATCCACCTGGTTCGCCTGCCCGTATCCCATGCCGGCTTACGCTACCGGACCAGGCGCCAGATCACACCGACGCCGGTGCCGGCGGGCGACGGCGGGTCGATGGGACGCCGCCCGACCTCGGTGAAACCGAGCTTGCGCGGCACGCCGCCACTGGCGACGTTCAGCTCATCGTGCACGATCTCCACCCGTTCGATATCCGGCCGCCGGAACGCCTGCTGCACCAGTGCCGCCGACGCCGCCGTGGCCAGGCCGCGGCGAGTGGAGGCGCGGTGCACCCAGTAGCCGATCTCCAGCCCGCCCGGCCCGATCCTCGCCATCAGGCTGCAGCCGCCGGCCAGGACGCCCCCGGTCGTGATCGCGTAGCCGTAGGCGGTGCCGTCGGCCCAGTCCCGGCCCGCCTGGGCCAGGTACTCGGCCGCAGCCGCCCGGTCATAGTTCGCGGCCCAGGGCATCCACGGGCGCAGGTGGTCCGCGGAGTCGGTCACGGCCTGGAGCAAGGTGTCCAGATCGTCCGCGCGGTAACGTCGCAAGGTGACGTCGCCGTGATCGATGACCTCGTCGGGGCTCACGTCCATCCGCCTTCGGTTCAGCCGGCCCGGCGCCGGACCGGGCTCGGCGGCCAGTGATAGCAAAGCTCCTCGCCGATCCGCAGCCGCGCCCAGCGGGCCGCCTCCACCTGCATGACCGTCGCCGCAGCGCCGATCGCCGCCGGGTCGACATCGGCGTCGGGCAGCTTGGTCTTGGCCAGGAGCCGGATCTGGCCTGCGGTGGGCCGGTCGAGCGCGGCGACGCTTTCCACCAGGTTCGCGAGCAGCTGGGCTCGCCGCCCTGATGCGGCGAACTTCGGCATGAGCTCGCGTGACCGCTCGGCCGCATGGGGCGGCCGCCGGCCGCTCACATGCTGCATGCTGGCCAAGACGATGCCGGCCGCGATGCCGGCCCAGACGCCGTCGGTGATGCCCAGCTCCCGCTCGGCGATCAGGTGCCTGATGTCGTGCGGCAGCTGGGGTCCGGGGAACGGGTCCGTTCCGCCGTACAGCCGGTAGCAGACGCCGTCGTCCCGCTCTACCAGCGCGTAAGCGCGCTGGTAGTCAGGCAGCCGGGGGAAGGTCACGCGCATATCCCCACTATGCGGACGTCCCGCGCCGGGCGCCTAATGATTTTCCGTCCGCTGGTGCCGTGTCGTAGCCTGACCGATCATGGCGGGACGCGGCACCACGGCGACGGTCGCGCTCGAGCGCGCCGGTATCTCGTTCGCCGTGCACGAATACGCTCACGACCCGCGGCACGAGTCCTACGGCCTGGAGGCGAGCCAGGCGCTCGGCATCTCGCCGGAGCGCGTCTTCAAGACGCTGATCGCCGAGGTGGACGGAACCTTGGTGACGGGAGTGGTTCCCGTGACATGCCAGCTCGATCTCAAGGCGCTGGCCGCGGCCGTCGGCGGCAAGAAGGCCGCGATGGCCCCGGTTCCGGCGGCCGAGCGGGCCACCGGGTACGTGGCCGGCGGGATCTCCCCGGTCGGCCAGCGCAAGCGTCTGCCCGTACTGATCGATACGTCGGCGATGAGCTTCGGCACCGTGTTCTGCAGTGCGGGCCGGCGCGGGCTCGAGATCGAGCTCGCCCCGGCCGACCTGGTCCGGGCCGCGGATGCGACCGTGGCCCGGATCGGCGCCGTCCCGCGAACGACGTGAACAGCGGTCCCGTCACCAGCGCCCGGCCTACGCCCGGCGCCCTGACGGCCAGGACTGCGCGCGCGCCCGCTGCTGTGGCAGCACGGCGGCGCCCGCGTCGGCATCGGCATCGGCATCGGCAGCGGCCGTCAGCAGCTGGCTAACTCTGGCCAGCAACACGGCCCGGGAGAAGGGCTTGCCGATGATCTGCGCCCCCGCCTCGGGCCAGTCTCCCGGAGCGGCCTCTTGCTGCTCGTAGCCCGACATGAACAGCACCGGGAGGCCCGGACACATGGCACGGGCCTGGGCGGCGAACGCCGGACCCGTCATGCCAGGCATGACGAGGTCCGCCAGGACCAGGTCGACGGCTATCTTGCTGTCCCGGAGCAGGCCAAGCGCCTCGCTCCCGTTCGCGGCCGTTATGACCTGGTAGCCGGCGCTGGTCAGGACCCGGTGCGCCACCTCCCGGATCGCGGCCTCATCGTCGATCACCAGCACCTGGCTGAGCTCCGATGGCCGGACGGCGCGCCCCGCTCCTGGCGAACCGGATCCGGCCGCCGCGGGCAGCGCCACCGTGATGGCGGTGCCGCGGCCCAGCTCGGATCGGAGCCAGACTTTACCGCCAGCCTGTGCGGCGAACCTGTGCACGGTGGACAGGCCGAGTCCGGCCGCCCGGTCTCCGCTTTTCGTGGTGAAGAAGGGTTCGAAGGCACGTTCCGCGGTCGCGGTATCCATGCCGGTTCCGGTGTCGGTGATGCGAAACCCGACATAACGCCCGGGGAGCAGCCCGCCGAGATCGGTGACGTCTGGCCAGTCCACCGGCAGATCGTCCATGTCGATGTTCATCGCGTCGACGGTGACCTGGCCGCCTCCCGGCATGGCGTCCCGGGCGTTCAGCGCCATGTTGACGATGGCCTGCTTGAGCAGCCCAGGATCGGCTTCGACCGGCCACAGGCCCTCGACCTGCCGGGTGACGACGGGGACGTGTTCGCCAAGCACCTCGGTCAGCAGCCCGGTGGCATCGCTGATCGTCTGGCCGAGATCCAGCAGGACCGGCTCGGCCTCCTCTCGCCTGGTGAACGCCAGCAAGTGCATGACCAGCCTCTTGGAACGCTCGGCCGCCTCTTCGATCTGCTCCACGTCCAAGCGGACGTGCCGCCACTTGGCCGCGCTCTCCGTCGTCTCGGCGATCGTCACCTCATCGCGGACCAGGCTCGCATAGTTCGCGATCACCGTGAGCGTGTTGCTGAAGTCGTGCGAGATTCCGCCCACCAGCTGACCCAGATTCGCCAGCCGGCGCGACCGCTGCAGTTCGCGCTGGAGCCGATGCAGCTCAGCCCGCGCCTGTTCGGCGGCGGTGACGTCCTCGACGAAGATCGAGAGATACGGCTCGCCGGCGGACGGCCGGAGCACCGATCCGGTCAGATGGACCCAGACCAACTCGCCATCCTTGCGCACCAGGCGCGCGTCCGCCCCGATCTGGTAGATCGCACCAGACATGGCGTCGGCGATCAGGATTTCAACCGCGGACTGGTCTTCTGGGTGGAAACAACCCAGCAGGTCCGTTCCGTCAAGTTCCGCTCGCGGATAGCCCGTCAGCTCGCAGTACGTGTCGCTCACCGCGATGCAGGCGCAGCGCCGGTCGGCACTGAGGCTGGCCGTGACCAAACCAACCGGCGCCCGGCCGAACTCCCGCCCGAACTGCTGCTCACTGGCCCGCAAGGCGTCGCCCTGGGTGCCGGTGGTTCCGTCAGCGGCCGACCGCTCATCCGGAGCAGCGTTGTCTTCGTGTGGCACGGGTCCCCCTTCGGACCAAGCCTCGCGCCGGTGTCATTCTGATCCGATCCCGCTGGAGCTACCCGGCATATCACAGAGTAGCCCTGTCTAATCTCTCTGTAGTCATGAGGTTCAGGATGCACCCGCTCCAGGCGCGGCGCGACCACCGTAACTAGGCCGTCCGGCGGCGGTACAGCAGAGCGCAGATCGCGACCGAGACGGCCATGATGCCGAGGCACCAGGCCACTGCCGTCCCGAGCCGAACGTCGGCCGGCTGGTGCAGCAGCAGGCCGCGGATGGTCTCGGTGACGGGCGTGGCCGGCTGGTTACGTGCGAACCCGCGCAGCCACCACGGCATGGTCCTGACCGGGACGAAGGCGCTGCTCGCGTAGCAGAAGAACATCAGGACGAACATCGCCGAGTTGGCTGCCTCGGGCGCGGAAACAGCCAGCCCGAACGCGGCGGCCAGCCAGGAGACGGCGGCGACGAACAGCAGCAGCACGCCGAGCGCGGCGGCGAAGGCGGCCACCGAGGAGTGCGGCCGGAACCCGATGCCGAACGCGACCGCGGTGACCAGCGCGGTCGAGATCACGTTACGGAGCAGGCTCGCGGTCACGTGCCCGGCCAGCACCGACGTGCCCGGCACGTCAAGGGACCGGAAGCGGTCGATGATGCCGCCGGCCATGTCCTGGCACACGGTGACCGCCGTGGTGCCGGCCCCGGTCACGGCGCACAGCAGCAAGACTCCGGGTACCACGTAGTCGACGTACCTGGTGCCGATGTCGACCGCCCCGCCGAAGAGGTAGACGAACACCACCATCAGCATGATCGGCAAGAACAGCGCGGTCAGCAGCGCTTCGGGGCTGCGGGCGGAAAGGCGCAGGCTGCGCCCGGCCATGGTCATTGCGTCAGACATGTGCGGCCTCCTGAGTGTGTCCGGCATGTGCGGCCTCCTGCGTGTGTCCGGTAAGGGTGAGGAAAACGTCGTCCAGGGTGGCGCCGCGCACGGCGAAATCCGCGATCAGGCACCGGCCTGGGTCGGCCTCGTCCAGCAGGGCACGTACCTGCGCGGCGCTGCCGTCGGTCGGTACGCCGACGGTCAGGCCGGCCGGGTCCAGGTGCACCGCGCGCTGGTCGAAATAGCGGCTGACCTCGGTAAAGGCCACCGTGTCCGGACACGTCAGGTCGAGCCGCCGGGCGGTGACCCGCTGCTTCAGCTCGGTGGCCGTTCCCTCGGCGACCAGGTGGCCCGCGTCCAGGACCGCGATCCGGTCGGCCAGCCGATCGGCCTCCTCCAGGTATTGGGTGGTGAGGAAGACGGTCACGCCCGAGGCGGCCAGGTCGGCGATGACCTGCCACAGCCGCTGGCGGCTCGGCGGGTCAAGACCGGTCGACGGCTCGTCCAGGAAGATCACTGACGGGTGGCCGACCAGGCTCGCGGCCAGGTCGAGCCGGCGGCGCATCCCGGCGGAGTAGGTGCCGACCCGCCGCCGCCCGGCCTCGGTCAGCTCGAACTGCCCGAGCAGTTCGGCCGCCCGCTGCCGGGCCGCCACCCGCGACAGCCTGGACAGGCGGCCCATCATCCGCAGGTTCTCCTCGCCGGTCTGCACATCGTCCAGCGCGGCGAACTGCCCGGTCAGGCTGATCCTGCGACGGACCTCCCGCCGGTCACGGACGACGTCGTGACCCGCCACCCGCGCCTGCCCGCCGTCGGCGAGAACCAGCGTGGCCAAGATCCGGACCGTCGTCGTCTTGCCCGCCCCGTTCGGGCCGAGCAGCGCGAACACGCTGCCGCGCGGGACCCGCAGGTCGACGCCGGCCAGTACGCGCACGCCGCGGTAGGACTTCACCAGCCCGCTCGCCTCGATCGCCAACTCATCACCCATGGCCCGACCCCTTCTTCTCACTCATGGCTTTCTTCGCACTCATGGCCCGACCCCTTCTTCGTCTTCCTCGTCACGATCGATCTTCTGCGTATGTCATACGCATATTTGCGTAAGCTATACGCAGTAATAGGATGGTGTCAACCGCAAAAGTGGAGGGGAGGGAGATGACCGGCGTAGACGCACCGGACAACGCCCGACCACGCGCCGACGGTAGCGTCGCCGCGGCAGCCGGGCCTGACTTCCCCGGCACGAGCGCCACCGCTGCGGGATCCGACCTCCCCGGCACCAGCGCCACCGCCGCCGGATCAGTTCTTCCGGACAGCGTCGCGGCGGCGTGGGGTGTGCGCGAGCGACCACATAGGGGGCCGAAGCCGGCCCTCAGCCTGGAGCGGATCGTGGCCGCCGCGGTGCGGATCGCGGACACGGATGGGCTTGACGCCGTGTCGATGGGACGGGTGGCCGCCGAACTCGGCGCCGCGGCCATGTCCTTGTACCGGCACGTGTCGGCGAAGGAGGAACTGCTGACCCTGATGGTCGACGCCGCCTGGGGGGACTCCCCGGATCCGCTCGCGGACGGGGAGGGCTGGCGATCCGGGCTTTCCCGCTGGGCCTGGGCGATGCGTGCCAGCATCAGGCGGCACCCGTGGGCGATCCGCATCCCGCTGGACGGCCTGCCGATCATGCCCCACGCGGTGGCCTGGTTCGAGCACGCACTGGCCTGCATGCAGGACACCCCGCTGACCGAGGCCCGCAAGGCATCGGTGATCATGCTGCTGTCCGGCTACGTCAGGAACCTGGCCGCCACCGAGTCCGACATCGCGGCCGCGATGCAGTCGTCCGGCCTGAGCCCGGACGAGTGGATGTCCGCCTACCCCCGCATGCTCATCAAGCTGACGGATCCGCAGCGGTTCCCGGCCCTCACCGCGTTCATCGCGGCCGGCGTCTTCGAGGCCGCGGACGGACCGGACGACGAGTTCATCTTCGGCCTCGACCGGATCCTGGACGGAATCGAGCACCTCGTCCAGGACAGCTGAGATCAGCCGGCCCGAAGGCTGGCGCGATTAGGTTTGCGTCGGTGACGAGGGCCCGCGAGGCTGGGTGGGTGCTGGAGCCGGATTTCGTGCTGGATGCCGGCGCGCGCGACCGGCTGCTCGATCGCTTCGGGGCCGAGGCGGGGCCCTGGTGTGACGCGTTGCCGAGGGTGGTCGGTGAGTGCTGCCGGCGCTGGGACCTAGAGCTTGACGAGGCGTTGTCGGGCGGGACATCCCGGGTCTTCATCGGACGCAGGCGGGGTGGCGGCGGCGTGGTGCTCAAGCTGACGCCGGATCGGACGGTCGCGGACACCGAGGCGCTGGCGCTCCACGCGTGGGCCGGAACCCCGCAAGTCGTGGACCTTCTCGATGTCGACCCGGAGACGGGCGCCCTGCTGCTGGAGAAGGTAGAGCCCGGGGCCAAGCTCAGCGACCAGCCGGTGCTGCCCTCCTTCGAGGAGATCGCTAGGTTGCTCGCCAGCCTGCGGACCACCGGCGGAGGTCCGCTCGACCAGCTGCCGCCGCTGGCCGAGCGGGTGGAGTTCCTGTTCGCGCTGATCGGCCGACGACGCAGCCACCCGCGGGTCAGCTCGCTAGTGCCACCGGACCTGGTGGCGCGCGGACACCGGCTGGCCCGGGAGTTGGCGGCCGACGGGGCGGCCGGACTGGTGCACGGGGACCCTGGGCTGGTGCACGGGGATCTTGGGTTGCCTAACGTGCTGGACGGCGGGCCGGGCCGCGGGCTGGTCGCCATCGATCCACGGCCGTGTCGCGGCGACCGTACCGTCGACGCGATCGACTGGGCGGTAGGCCGGGTGACGAGCCTGGCCGGGCTCCGGGAGCGGATCGAGCGGCTGGGCGCGCTCGTCCCGGACCTGAACGGTGACCGGCTCGAGCAGTGGTGCCAGGCCACGGCAGTGATCAACGTCGTCCAAACCTGCTATCGCCGGCCGCCCGATAAGACGACCCGGTTCTTGCTGCAGCTGGCCGCCAGCGTGCCGGGCTAGCGGAGGGCGCACCGACACCGCACGGGACCGGACCGGACCGAACCGGACCGAACCGATGGAACATCGGGCCGCATACAACCGGCCTGGTGTTCCATAGGGTCGGCCCGATCATGGGTGGCGGCGGCCGCCACGCCCGGACCAACGGGGGGGCTGTCGTGACCATCCCGAGATTTCTCGCGTTTGCACGAGCCACGTTTTATTATTTTGTGGGTGCGTACCTATCTCGATGGTCCGGCTGGAGTGAGGCGGGACATGGTTGAGCTTGCCGGGCCGCCAGGCTGCGAGGCTTGCGGGCGCGAGCTGCCTCAGCAACAGGGCAGAGGCCGTCGGCGACGGTACTGCGATGCGCGCTGCCGGGACGCGGCGCGGCGGGAGCGGGCGCGCGCCGACCGCGGCGGGACTGAACATGTTAAGGGTTCATCGACGAAGGACAGTCGTCAGGATTATCTTGACAGCGTAACGAGCGGATCCGATTCGGCAAGTGCAGTAGCCCGCCGGGTCCGCGGCATGGTTCGGCAGCTGATGGACGAGTTCGAACGAGCCGGCTCGCCGACGGTCGCCGTGGCGGCGGCACGGGAGCTATCCGCCGCTGCGGACCTGGCCCTGCAGGCGGCTATCGACCGTGCGCGGGACGCCGGCCATAGCTGGAGGGAAATCGGTGATGTCGTCGGCACGACCCGCCAGGCCGCATTCCAGCGATTCGGGTACCCGGTCGACCCGCGCACTGGAGCGCCGATGAGCCGGGAGGTCATGCCCGGGACGGCGGATCGCGCGGTCCGGATCTTTGTCTGCCACCTCGAGGGCCGCTGGGCCGAGATATGCGAGCAGCTTGACGAGAACATGGGCAACCGCCTCAATCCCGACCTCATGGCCAGCGCCTGGGCACGCAACGCTGGCATGATCGGTCGTCTCGAGCGCATCGGTGAGCCGTTCCCGCACCGGGTCGGCGATGACACCGTGGTGGAGATCCCGCTGTGTTTCGAAGCCGCGGACGCTGTGGGCATCGTCCGTTTTGATCCGGCCGGCAAGGTCGCTGGCCTGGCCATCCGACCAGCGCCCGCGAACTCAGAGCCGCGGTAACGGCTGATCCGCTAGCGAAATCGGCGCTAGCGGAGGGCGAGCAGTCCCTGGCGGAGGCGGGTGAGGTCTTCGGGGGTGCAGTCGACGTGCGGGCTGATCCGGAGCAGGGGTTCGGTCATCTCGAGGGGGGCGCGCGTGACGGCGCCCGCGGTGGTGACGATGCCGTGCTCATCGAGCAGCCGAGCGCGGGTAGCCGCGATGTTCTGGCCGTTGGTGGCGCGCAGCGCGGTGATGGCGGAGCCGGCGCCTGCCGGGTCCACCACGGCCCACCCGGGCAAGTCGGCGAGGGTTTCGCGGGTCTGCCTGCCGACCTGCTCGAGCCGGCGCCAGACCCGGGCCGGACCGGCTTCGACGTACTCGCGGACGGCCGTGCACAGGCCGACCCAGGATGCCACGCTCGCCTCGCCCGCTTCCATCAGCCACATCGGGCTGGTGTCCGCGGGCCGCGCGCCGACCATCAGGTCGGAGGCACTGACCGTGAGCCGGTCCCACCAGCGCTCGGCGACGCCGGCCAGTCCGACGCCGCGGGGACCGGTGAGCCACTTGCGGCTGGTCGCGTAGATCGCGTCGGCGCCGCACGCGGTGTCGACGTGACCCAGGGCCTGCGCCGCGTCCACCCAGAGCGGCACCTCCGCCGCCCGGCACAGCGCCGCGGCGGCCGCAACCGGCTGCACCAGTGCCCGGTGCGAGGTCACCTGGGTCAGGTGCACCAGGGCCGGCCGCCGGGCCCGAGGCTGGGCCAGCATCCGTTCCAGCGCGGCGAGGTCGACGGCGCCGTCGCCGTCGGCCGCGAGCTTGGTGACGCGCAGGCCCCGGTGACCGAAGGCGTACAGGTTGGGTCCCCACTCGCTGGGCACCACCGCCACCGTGTCGCCTGCGCGCAGCGGCCAGGCCGCGAGCAAGGCCGCCAGCGCCGCCTCCGCGCTCGGCACGAACGCCAGGCCGGCGGCCGGGACGGCAAGCAACCGGGCGAGCTCGGCCCGGCCCCCGGCGAGCACCGGAGCCGCCTGCCCCGCCGCCACGTAGGCGCCGGTCGCGGCCTCGCGCTCGGCGTGGCGGGCCGTCGCCGCCAGCGTGGCCGTCGAGGCACGGCCCGCCGCGGCGCTGTCCAGGTACACCCGCTCCGCGGGGACCCGCCGCTCTCGCCACCGGCGCCACTGCGGATCGACGTGGTCAGCCACCGGCGGCCCGGCTAGGACGGACACCGGCGGTCCGGCTCGGTCGGGCACCGGCGGTCCGGCTGGGTCGGACACGGGCGGTCCGGGTGGGACGGGCACCGGCGGGCCGGCTAGGACGTGGCTTGTTCGGAGTCACGCGAGGGTTGCGCGTCAGCTTCGGGCGGGTCGCCGGACGTGGCGTCATCCGGTGGCGGGGGATCATCGGCCCCGGCATCGGCGCTCCGCCCGGACCGGGCCGTCCCGGCATCGTCTGCGGGTTCTGCTTGTTCTGGGGGTTCGGTCGCCGAGGCGGCCCGGGCGGTATAGATCCGGTCCGGGCGCCGCTGGCTGCGGTAGAACCAGACCGCGCCGATCACCGCCAGCACCGAGGCGATGTACATGTTCAGCCGCAGGCCGAAGATGTACACCGACGAGTCGACCCGGAGCGACTCCTCGAAGATCCGGTACGCCGAATAACCGAAGACGTACAGGGCGAACAGGCCCGGCGGCTTGATCTTGCGGTGGTGGCCCAGCCAGATGAGCACGCATGCCCAGGCGATATCGAAGATCAGCTCGTACAGGAAGGTCGGCTGGAAGGTGCTGGCGCTCAGATACCTGGCCGGGATCCCGCCGGACACGCGGTACTGATACGGGATCTCCAGGCCCCAGGGCAGCGTGGTCGGGCGGCCGAAGAGCTCCTTGTTGAAGTAGTTCCCGATCCGCCCGAGGCCCTGCGCGACCAGCAGTCCGGGCGCCATCGCGTCCGCGAACAGCGCCGGGCTCACGCCGCGCCTGCGCAGCCGCCACACGCCGACCAGGCCGCCGACCAAGACCCCGCCCCAGATGCCCAGGCCGCCGGACCAGATCGCGAACGCTCCGTACCAGACGTGCGGGATGTCCATCGGGGTGGTGATGTCGAAGTAGATCCGGCCGCCGATGATGCCGGCCGGCACGACCCACAGCGCGATGTCGCCCACCAGCTCCGGGTCGCCGCCCACGGCACGCCAGCGGCGCCTGGTCATGATGACCGCGACGGTGATACCGACCAGGTACATCAGGGCATAGAAATGAACATCCAGCGGGCCGATGTGAAAACTGTTAATCGACGGGCTGGGGATGTACGCCGGCATCGCCATCGCCATAGGCCGAGAGTACCCGTCCGCGACCCGCCGAGGCGCACCGCGTCAGCCCGCGCCGGGGCACGCACGGGGCCAGCCCGTGGTACCCCGGCTCGTTCCGGATTAAGTTCAGTGCTCGGTGGGGTCGGCGCCCAACGGTGTGGCACCGGCGTCGCTGGTCGCTACCGCACGCGGCGCCACGGTGGCCGGGACCGGCCCCGGCCCGGACGTCGACGAGCGGTCCGGGCGGCCCGCCAGGCGGTACACGTCGGATCCGTCCACCGTTTCCCGCTCGAGCAGCTCGGCGACCAGCGCGTCAAGCTCGTGGCGGTGGCCCTTGAGGGTGGCCACCGCCCGCTGTTCGGCCTGGCGCAGCAGCCGGGAGACCTCGCGGTCGATTTCCGCCTGGGTGGCCTCGGCGAACGGGCGGCTGGACATGCCGGGACCGCCGCCACCGAGGAACACCGAACCACCTTCGGGGTAGCCGACCGGGCCGAGCGTCTCGGACAGGCCGAACTCCCTGACCATCTTGGTGGCCAGGTCGGTCGCCCCGGCCAGGTCGTTGGCGGCCCCGGTGGACCCCTGGCCCAGCACCACGAGCTCAGCGGCCCGGCCGCCGAGGCGGACCGCGAGCGAGTCCTCCAGGTAGTCCTCGGTGTACATGTGCCGTTCGACCAGCGGGAGCTGCTCGGTCACGCCGAGGGTCTGGCCCGCGGGCAGGATGGTGACCTTGGCCACCGGATCGGCGTGCTCGGCCAGCGCGGCGACCAGGGCATGCCCGGACTCGTGCACCGCCACCGCGTGCTTCTCCTCGGGCAGCAGCACGTTGGAGCCTTCCCGGCGGCCCAGGATGATCCGGTCCCTGGCCGAGTCGAAGTCGCCGGCGGTCAGCGTGTCACGGCCTTCCCGGACGGCGACGATGGCGGCTTCGTTGACCAGGTTGGCCAGGTCGGCACCGGAAAAGCCGGGGGTGCCCCGGGCGGTGGTGTTCAGGTCCACGTCGCTGGCCAGCTTCTTGCCGCGGCAGTGCACGGCCAGGATCGCACTCCGCTCGCTGACGTTCGGCAGCGGGATCGTGACCTGGCGGTCGAAGCGGCCCGGGCGGAGCAGGGCCGGGTCGAGGACCTCGGGCCGGTTCGTGGCCGCGAGCACCACGATCCCCGTGGCCGGCTCGAAGCCGTCCATCTCGGCGAGCAGCTGGTTAAGGGTCTGTTCCCGTTCGTCGTTCGCCACGTACCCGCCAGCGCCACCGGAGCGGCGCTGGCCGATGGCGTCGATCTCGTCGATGAAGATGATGGCGGGGGCGCGCTTGCGCGCCTCGGTGAACAGGTCACGGACCCGGGCCGCGCCGACCCCGACGAACAGCTCCACGAAGCCGGATCCCGTCACGGAGAAGAACGGCACTTCCGCTTCGCCCGCCACCGCGCGGGCCAGCAGGGTCTTGCCGGTGCCGGGCGGCCCGACCATCAGGACGCCGCGAGGCACCAGCGCGCCCACTCGGGTGTAGCGGTCCGGCTTCCGCAGGAAGTCCACCACCTCGGAGATCTCGGACTTGGCGCCCTCGTAGCCGGCCACGTCGGAGAACTTGGTGTTGGGCCGTTCTTCGTCGAACACCTTGGCCCGGGACCGGCCCACGCCCATGATGCCCTGCAGGCCGCCCGCCGCGCCCTTGGAGATCCGGCGGAACAGCCAGATGGAGATCGCGATCGGCAGCCCGAACACGATCAGGTAGATCAGCACCTCGGTGCCGAAGCCCTCTCCCGCCGGGGTCGCGGTGACCTGCACGCCGTCAGTGGACAGCTGGGCCAGGAAGGCCTCCTGCGCCTGCAGCGGGACGACCACGGTATAGGTCTTCCCGTTAGTCAGCGTGCCGCTGCTCGTGCCGCCCGCCGTCGAGGCGAGGTCGATCGTCTTCACCTGGTGCGCCGACGCGTCGGTCAGGAACTGGGTGTAGGTGAGGCTGGTCGAGGTCGTGCGGGTGGGCAGGAACAGGTAGAGGAAGAAGATGACCGCGATCGCGATCGGCCAGAGCCAGTGCCGCCAGGCGGGCGGCGGCGGCGGCGCGGACGGCTTGGGCTTGTCGCCCGGCGGCGGCGGCGTGGCTTGCTTACTCATATGCAGCCTTACTCATGTGCAGCTCCTTGTGCTGCCCAGTATGCCCGGTGCTGGCGGAGCACCCGCCATCGGAGGAGACTATCCGGCCATTGGCCAGCACGCTTACGGCGAACGCCAAGAACTCCTCCGCCGGCCGCCGGCTCGGCGGGCGGGGCGCTAGGCCCCGCTGACGGTAGCCCGCATACCAGGCAACGTAGGGACGCAGCGGCTCCGCAGGCGCGCGAAGGCAGCGCTCATCAATAATCGTCACTCTGTCACCAGGAGATCATCATTCCGTCACCAGCAAGCTCCGGCGTCCCCAGCGAATCACGAACATCCGGTTACCGAGTTGAACCGGAACCATCACCCGCACGTTTTACACAGCAGAATCCCGGTATCGGCCCAGACTTCGGGGTTCTAATTATTTGCACTGATACTGAGCTTGCTGCCACAATCAGGACCATAACCCCAGTTCCATGAGGCCACGGGGGCCTGTCTCGGTTCGGCGGCACGAGGAACGTACGCCGGGCCGCTGTCGTTACAGGGACTAGGGGTTGGAGGGCACGTGATCATTCCGCTGAACCGCGTGAGCGCCAGCGCGGCAGTGCCAGACGGGGGAAGTGATGGAGCCGTGATAACCGCGAAGCGCGTGGAGCCTGTTCCGCTTCAGTCCGTGCCGCCCGAGCCGGCCAACCTCAAAGCGGTCGCTAAGCTCGAGCCGGCCAATCTCAAGGCGGTCAAGCCCGAGGCGGTCAAGCCCGAGCCAGTTCAATCCGAGGCGGTCAAGCTCGAGCCGGTCCAGTCCGAGGCGGTCCAGCTGGAGCTCTCCTGCCGGACTGACGCGGACGGAAACCAGGTCATCAGCGTGGTCGGCGAGCTCGACATCGCCACCACCGAGCAGGCCTACGCCTACATCAGCGAGGTGATCGACTCCTGGCCGACGCCGGTCAGCGTGGACCTGTCCGGGCTGACCTTCTGCGATGCCTCAGGTCTCGGCGTCCTGGCCAAGATCGCCCGGCATGCCCGGCAGGCGGGCCGCCAGCTCAAGCTCACCTCGGTCCGGCCGCCGCAGCTGAAGATCATGCGGCTGACCGGCCTGGACGGCGTGTTCCCCGAGCTGCGACGGTCGGTGCCCGCGTACTGAGCGTTAGCGGGCGGCCTGGCCCGGCAGATAGATGCACCGTGAGCGTGGAGGATACTGCCCGCTAGCGTTAAATTGGAGTGCTTCCGGCGTTAAGTCAAAAAGTAATCGCAAGCGGAGGGACTCCCAATGGCCGAAGAAGTTCAAGGGCAGGCCGCCGAAGACTCGGACTCTTCCGAATCTTCCGAGGCAACCATCGCCGTGCACTGGCGTGAGGAGGGTTACTATCCCCCGCCGCCCAAGTTCATCGGCCAGGCGAACGCCTCCGACCCGGCTATCGTCGCCCGGTTCGCGGAAGAGAACTTCCCCGAATGCTTCCGGGAATACGCCGACCTACTGTCCTGGGACGAGTACTGGCACACCACCCTGGACACCAGCAACCCGCCGTTCTGGAAGTGGTTCGTCGGCGGCAAGCTGAACGCCAGTTACAACTGCGTTGACCGGCACCTGGCCAAGCACAAGAACAAGGCCGCGCTGATCTGGGTCCCCGAACCCGAGGACGCCTCCCACGTTGTGATCACCTACCAGGAGCTTTACCGTCAGGTCAACGAGTTCGCGGCGGTGCTGCAGGCGGCCGGCGTCAAGGCCGGTGACCGGATCACCCTGCACATGCCGATGGTGCCCGAGCTGCCGGTCACGATGCTGGCCTGCGCCCGGCTCGGCGCGATCCACTCCCAGGTGTTCGGCGGGTTCAGCGGCGCCGCCTGCGGGCACCGCATCGCCGACTCGACCAGCAAGATCCTGATCACCATGGACAGCTACTACCGCAGCGGCGCCGTGCAAGACCACAAGGTCAAGGCCGACGAGGCCGT
>Ga0302324_100015798_pt1 | contig 15112 bp, 9 predicted proteins | sample Palsa_T0_1_FD_201949 | JGI IMG/M metagenome (GOLD analysis project Ga0302324, IMG submission 201949) | Peat permafrost microbial communities from Stordalen Mire near Abisko, Sweden - Palsa_T0_1 | ecosystem: Environmental > Terrestrial > Soil > Palsa > Peat permafrost | place: Sweden: Abisko...
TCTTGCAAGCGGCTCGGCAACAGCTTGCGCGGGATTGGTGGGAATCGCAGGGCTGCAATCACGAACTTTTCACGTCACAAGTAGTTTTGGACGAAATTGCAAACGGCGAATCAGAAATGGCGCGTCTGCGTCTTGGACTGATGCGAGGGCTTGCGATCCTCGATGCCACGCCTGCCGCGGAATTTCTTGCCGATGCAATTTGAAATCCAGACTTCTGCCGCTAACGGCGGATAGCGACGCAGCCCATATTTCTCTAGCAACGGTTCATCGAATGGATATATTACTGAGGTGGAATTGTCGGCATATTGCGAACGCAATGATTGAAACTCGTCTGAGAAACCTTGTTCGCGTACATGGTTACGATTTACCGGCCATATCCACTCCAGAAGAACTCTTCGAAGAATAATATGATAAAAACTGGAAAAACATTGTTAGATAAAAGTGGTGATTTAGTGCTTGAGGAAATCCGGCGTATCAAAGATAGGTTATCAATGGTACGTGGTCACGATGTTCACCGCCTTTTTGCCGTAGCGCGTAAACGTCAGCGGCGTTCCGGCCACCGAGTCGTCAACCTTGAGGAAAAAACGATGTCCTCCAAGATTTAGTTTTGATGCGTCTCGAAGGAATTTGGTACAGAATCAAGCGCCGCTGTTTTTCTGCTATGGTAAGGTGCCGGTATTAGGCGAGCCGTTGGTGCTCGCCGCCGTGATTCTTCTGAGCGCTTCGCGAATGACATTAAGTCCTCCGTTTGTATGATTCGTCTCAGCCTGTTCCCAAGAGGATTTGGCGTGTTTTTCTCACATCAACAGACTGCTTAATTTCCTAAGAAAATCGAGCAACTTCCGATTCCAGCTTCTTTATGTGATTGCGGCTCGTGCGAGTTTCGTGCCTCCTAGTAGAGATCAATAATTTGCATTGAAACCGCGCCCCAAAATCAAAATCGGCAAGGTGTTGCCTCCGCCAGCACCGCCCCCGCGAACTCCACGTGGAAACTGGCTATTCCGACTCGCCGCGCTCGTGCTCATGCCGGTTATCGTCCTGGCGGTATTGGAAGCGGGCTTGCGCATTGGGGGCTACGGTTATCCGACTGGACTGTTCGAGAAGGTCCGCATCGAAGGCAAAGATTGGCTGCTTAACAACGAAAAATTCAGCCTGCGCTTTTTCCCCCCGGAATTATCGCGCTGGCCGAGTCCCTTGATGATGGAGGCGGTCAAACCACCGGGGACATGCCGCGTTTTCATTTTTGGCGAATCGGCGGCGCAAGGCGACCCGGAGCCCGCCTTCGGCGCGGGGCGATATTTGGAGGTTTTGTTGCGCGAACGATACCCGGGAGTGAATTTCGAAATCGTCAATGTCGCCATTACGGCCATTAATTCGCACGTCATTGTGCCCATTGCGCGGGAATGCGCCCATCATCAGGGCGACCTTTGGATTGTTTACATGGGAAATAATGAAATGATCGGACCGTTCGGCGCGGCCACGGTTTTTGGCGCTAAAGCCCCGCCTTGGCCATTGGTGCGCCTGAGCCTGGCTCTGCAAACGACACGCGTTGGACAGGCCCTGATGGATCTCAGCCGCAAAATCAAAGGCAAGGCGGCCGGCCCGGCGGTTTGGGGCGGGTTGCAGATGTTTCTCGGCAATCAGCTCCCGGCGAACGATCCGCGCAAAGATGTCGTATATAAGAATTTTCAGAGAAACTTGCGGGATATTCTGCAGGCCGGCCGCGATGCCGGCGCGGCCATCATTCTGAACACGGTGGCGGTAAACCTCAAGGATTGCCCGCCTTTTGCGACCCTCGCTTCCACCAACCTTTCCGCAAGCGATCGCGAGAAATGCGACCGTCGCGTGGCCGAAGGGCGCAGCGCGGAAGCGGGCGGCGATTGGAAGCTGGCGGCGATTGCTTTTGGGGAAGCGCTCGCGATTGATCCGCAACAGGCGGAAGCCGAGTTTCGGGAAGGCGAGTGCCTCCTGCATTTGGACGACGCCCGTTCCGCCGCCATGTATTTTCAGATGGCGTGCGATGCCGATGCGCTGCCTTTCCGGGCCGATTCGCGCATCAACACCATCATTCGCGAAACCGGGCGACAAATGAAAGGGCCGGATTTGGCTTTGTGCGACGCCGCGGAATCTCTTCCTGAGCCTGGAAAAATTCCCGGCCAGGAGACGTTTTACGAGCACGTCCATTTCAATTTCGACGGCAACTACCGGCTGGCGCTTTTGTGGGCGGAACAGGCTGAAAAGATGTTACCCGACAATGTCAAGAATAAAGCCAAGGGCGGCTGGGCTTCCCAGGATACTTGCGAGACGCGGCTGGGCTTGACCGATTGGAACCGCTGCGACGTGCTGAACGCGGTGCGCACGCGCATGCAACGCGCCCCGCTCGACAGTCAATTCAACAACCCGGCGCGACTGACCAATCTCTCGGAGCGGATTGAAACCATGATGAAACGCCGGAACCTGACCGCAGCCACCAAAGCCCGCATGCTTTACGCCGATGCCATCACCCGCGCGCCGCGCGATTATCTGCTGCACGAAAACTACGGCGAATTCCTGGAATTGACCGGCGATCTCAAAGCCGCCACGCACGAATGGAAGCAAGCGCAGGAGTTGATGCCGCGCAATCCCTTCGCCTGCCTCACCGAAGGGCAATTGTTGGAAAAGCAGGCGGATGTGTCCGGCGCCCGCACAGCCTTCGAGCAAGCAGTGAATCTGCATCCTCGTTATGCCGAGGCTTGGTTTGAGTTGGGCAAACTAGACGCCATCCAAGGCAATCTGGAGGACGCGCTGAAAAATTATCAGCACGCACTCTCGTTGCAGCCCAATGATGCGCAAACATATTTATATATGGGCAAAGCGCTTTCGCTTTTGCAGCGCTCGGATGAGTCTGAAAAAAGCTTTCGCCGCGCGCTGGAATTGGACGGCGGCAACTGGGAAGCGCATTACGCGCTCGGCGGGGAATTAGGCATGCATGGCAAAATCGCCGAGGCAAGAGCGGAATTCCAACAGGTGATCCATTTGCAACCGCAATATGCCATGGGCCATCTCAACCTCGGCGTGGCTTTGCTCAAACTCAACGACGCCGACGGCGCGCGGAAGGAATTCAACGAGACGTTGCGTCTTGATCCTGGCAACAAGTCCGCACGGGGCTATCTTGCCTCTATCGCCCAATAAACGTCATTGCACCTCCATAAAAAACATCACCGAAAGCTGAAGCCGTAAAAACGATTGGGATAATTGGTCCAACCAGGATCGCTGAAATAGGAGGACCCGCTGGTTAACGTGTTAGTGGATAAGGGCACCCAGATGGGATCGCTTAGATTCGTGCAAGCTTCCACCACGACGACCAGGTTGGTGGCGCCGACGATGTTGAATCCGAATTTATTGTCAACGAGCGCGAAGTCGGGTCCGCTGGTCTGCACCTGGGGATTCCACAGCACCGTCGGCAGCCCATCATAATTTGAAGTCCATCCGCTACTATCTGGCAAATAATAGACGTGAAGTGTGGCGTTGTCGTTGTCGAATACAGATGAATCGGGGCTGGGAGCATTACCCCCAAAATACACTGCCGTCAGATTTGCGCACCAGAAGAACGCGTTAGCGCCAATGCTGGTGACTCTGTTGGGAATGGTCATGCTCGTAAGGCTTGGGCAGTTATAAAACGCTTGATTTCCGATGCTGGTGACGCCCTTGCCAATATTCACGTTTGTAAGGTTGTCGCATTCAAGGAACCCGTTATCTCCGATGTTAGTGACGCTGTCGCTTATGATCACGCTACTCAGGCCTGAGAGTTCAAACGCCTCATTCCCGATGCTGGTCACGCCGTTGGGAATGAGGTAAGTTCCACCTAGACCTTCCGGAAATTGAATCAGTGTCGTTTGCGATTTGTCAAACAAGACGCCATTGGTGCTGCTGTAGTACGCATTGCCAGCCGCAACACTAATGCTCGTAAGGCCCGTGCAATCATAAAACGCCCCTTCGCCGATGCTGGAGACGTTGTTCGGAATCGTGATACTCGTCAGCTCGAAGCAACCCTCAAACGCCTCATCTGCGATGTTGGTTACGCTATTGCCAATGGTTACGTTCGTCAGGCTAGTGAACGCGAAAGCATTAGTCCCGATGCAAGTGACGCTGTTGGGAATTACGATGCTTGTGAGGCCGGAGTCCTCAAACGCCGCATCTGCGATGGTGGTGACGCTACTACCAATGGTCACGTTTGCCAGGTCGTTGCACGCACTAAAGGATCCATCCCCGATGTTGGTGACGCTGTCACCAATGGTTATACTCGTAAGCCGAGTGCAAACATAAAACGCCCGATACCCGACGCTGGTGACGCTGTTGGGAATCGTGATGCTGGTCAGACCGTAGCAATTCTCAAACGCCTCAGCTTCAATGCATGTAACGTTGTTAGGAATGGTCACGTTTGTTAGGAGGGCGCAACCCTCAAACGCCCCATCTCCGATGCTGGTGACGCCCTTGCCAATGGCCACGTTCGTCAGGCCGGAGTACGTAAACGCATTAGTCCCGATAAAGGTGACGCTGTCGGGAATGATCAAGCTCGCCAAGCCGTAGCATTCCATAAACGCCTGATCCTCGATTCTCGTGACACTATTGGGAATAGTGACGCTAATCAGGCTGGAATTTTCAAAAGCCGCGTCTCCGATGCTGGTGACAGGGTAGCCGTTTATCGAGTTGGGAATGACTAAAACGCTTTCGGACCCACTGTAGCCCGTGATGGTGATGGCGTTATTGTTGGTGGTGTAGTCGAGTTGAGCGCATGCCGCGAGCGGCATTAGGGCCAGCACAGCCATTAGCAATCGGATCTTCGTTCTACAAGGTTTCATGTTAGCCTTAGCTGTTTAAGCTTCTACTCTAGTGCATGCGATGAAAACGGACGAGATAATTCGTTCATTGCGCGTCCGTGAAATTGGGATTCGTTGGACAAGGTTGAGGGGGCAGACGAAAAAGGCTTCTTTGCCATCGAAAAGGCGTTGCATCTTCTAAGGGCCGAACCTTACACTACCCAAAAGCATGTGGACGTTGTTGAAAGAATTTTTTGGCTTTTGCAAGCAGGAGAAAAAGTGGTGGCTCATTCCGCTGATTGTCCTGCTGCTGGTGCTGGGCGCCATTCTTCTTTTCACAGCCACCTCCGGCATTGCCTGGGCGCTCTATCCCTTCATGTGAACGATGCTGCCGCCGCGCCACGTCCTCGGCCTTTCCGCCTATTACCATGACGCCGCGGCGGCGCTGCTGCGCGACGGCCAAATTATCGCCGCAGCGCAGGAGGAACGATTTACGCGGATCAAGAACGAGCCGGATTTTCCGGCGCAAGCCATTGCGTTTTGCCTGCGTTATGGAGGATTAAAGCCGGCTGACCTTGATTGCGTTGTTTTTTATGACAAGCCGGTGCTGAAATTTACGCGCCTGCTGGAATCCTATCTCGCCGTTGCGCCGGGCGGATGGCGAACTTTCCCGGAAGTGGTTTCGAACTGGCTCGGGGGCAAGTTGGACTTGCGCAAGACCATCCGCGAGGAATTGCCCGGTCTGCGCGCCGATTGCCCGATCCTTTTTACCGCGCACCACGAAGCCCACGCCGCCAGCGCATTCTATCCCTCCCCCTTCACCGAGGCCGCCATTTTGACCATCGACGCCGTGGGGGAATGGGCGACAACGACCATTGGCCGGGGGCGCGGCGACAAGATTGAGTTGTTGCAGGAATTGCGTTTTCCGCATTCGTTGGGAATGCTCTATTCGGCGTTTACGGATTACTGCGGTTTTCGCATCAATTCCGGGGAATACAAACTTATGGGCCTCGCTCCTTATGGCGAGCCGATCTATGCCGAAGCGATCTTGCGCGAATTGCTGGACTTAAAGGCCGACGGTTCCTTCTGGATGAATCTGGACTGCTTCAATTTTCTCCGCGGCACGACCATGACCAATGCCCGCTTTCACAAATTATTTGGCGGCCCCCCGCGCCGCCCTGAAGAGACCCTCGAACAGCGGCACATGGATCTCGCACGCTCCATTCAGGTGGTCACGGAGGAAGTGGTCTTGCGCCTGGCCCGGCACGCACGGACGCTGACGGGCGAGAAGCATCTTTGCCTGGCTGGGGGCGTCGCGCTCAATTGTGTGGCCAACGGCCGTCTTTTGCGCGAGCGCGTATTTGACAAAATTTGGATACAACCGGCCGCGAGCGATGCCGGAGGGGCGTTAGGCGCGGCCTTGGCGGGATGGCATTCGCAAAGAAACCAAGCCGAACCGGTTTCGGCCAAGGTGGACACCATGTGCGGCGCCCTCCTTGGGCCTGAATATTCGGACGAAGAAATCGAAGCGACACTGCGCAGTCACGAGGCCAAATTCCAAAAGCTGAGCCAGAGCGAACTGCTCGATACGACCGTAAAACTGTTGGAAGCCGGCAAAGTCATCGGCTGGGTGCAGGGGCGGATGGAATTCGGCCCGCGCGCCTTGGGCAATCGCTCAATCCTGGGCGACGCCCGGTCGCCCCGGATGCAATCGATCATGAATTTGAAAGTCAAATTCCGCGAATCCTTCCGCCCTTTTGCGCCCATCGTGCGCCGCGAACGGGTGGGGGACTATTTCGAGTTGACAGAGGATTCGCCTTACATGTTGCTGGTGGCGCCCGTGCGGCCGGAATTGCGCCTGTCCCCTCCCGCCGGGGTTAAGGGGCTGGATTTGCTCAAGCAGCCGCGATCGACACTGCCGGCGGTCACGCATGTGGATTACTCGGCGCGCATTCAGACGGTGGCGCGCCACGATAATCCGTTACTCTACGAACTGCTTTTGCGCTTTGAAGCGGCCACGGGCTGCGGCGTGCTTGTCAATACTTCGTTCAACGTGCGCGGCGAACCCATCGTGTGCTCACCGGAGGATGCCTACCGCTGTTTCGTCCATACCGAGATGGATTACCTGGCGATTGGTAATTTTTTGCTGGACCGAACCGAGCAGGCGGCGCGCCCGGTCGAACGGCGTGTGGCTCCGCAAGCGGACTGAGGACAAACATGAAATTAAACCGAAGCAAACGAAGAGTCTTTTTGGGGAGCATACGCGCCTCGCGTGTTGTGGTTGGCGCCCTCGCCGACCACATCTTTGTTTTGTTCGGAGTTCATGTTGGGACTGCGGAAAGCAGTCGGCGAGGGCGCCGACTGCGACACGCGAGGGTGCGTGTGCTCCCCGGGCCGCAAGCTAATTTCCACCGCGAAGGACACGAAGAGCACGAAGGGGAAAAAAGCGAGATAAATCTCAAAGACTCAAATTCAATTGGTTTGTTTCTCTTCGCGCTCTTCGCGCCCTTCGTGGTGAAAATTCTTCCTCTCAAAAATTAGGGATGAAACTCAAACTCAAAGAGGATCCGAAGGAATGGCGTAAGGCGGCCTTGATGAGCGCGCTGGGGTTGGCGCTGATGAGCAGCTTGTTGCATTGGCGCCATGTCCTCCCCGTGGTTCTCTGGGCGTGCATTTTGTGTTTTTTGGCCATAGTAGCCGTGACGGCCTTGGCTCGGCCAAGATGGTTTAGGGGTTATTATCGTTTTACCGCAAGGTTTGGTTTTGGCCTCAGCCGTTGGGCGGGCTACGTCATTCTAGCGCTCTTTTTCTTCATTGTTATCACACCTTTAGGCTTAGTGTTGAGGATGTTAGGCAAGGACCCGCTGCGTCTGCGGCGGCCAGTCAAGGCGGAGAGCTACTGGTCGCCCGTCCGGGGCAAATCTTCACTGGACCGCTTGTATTAGCTTCACCGCACAAACGTGCGGTAGAGGGGAATCGGTGCGTCTGCTACTTTAACTACCGAAGACCCAATACATCATTCAATATGAAGCCAAATCTCTCTCTCCAAGCCCTCCAGAGGTGTCTCTGGGCGGGAATCGTGCTCTTGAGCGCTTTGACAGCCTCGGCCGATACGGAAGTAACCTTCAACGTAGATATGTCGGCCCAAGTCACGGCGGGCACATTTACGAACGGAGTCACCACCCTAACCGCCAGTGGCACGTTCAATGGTTGGGGCCAATCCACTCTGACCAATACCTCCGGGAATCTTTACACAGGAACCTATGATGACACTGATGACGCCAATGGGAACGTGCTGATTTTCAAGTATGTCGCCGGCGGAACGTATGAGAACACTTTCGTCAGCAGTAGCGTTAACCGCTGCGCGCAACTACCGGTCGGCGGGGGGAGCCTCACTCTGCCTACGTCGTTCTTTGACGACGCCGGACCTACTGTCACAAATAACGTCACTTTTCAGGTCGATATGGCCGAGCAAATTCGTAATGGTAACTTCAATCCAACCACTGGCTCAGTCGAAGTCCATGGCAATTTCAACGGATGGGGCAGTGGAGCCACCTTGACTAATGTCCCAGGCATTACGACCACCAATGCCATTGGCATTGTCACTTCCAATGTCTATGTGGGCACTTTTGCTGTCACCGGCCCGACCAATGCGACGGAAGAGTATAAATATGCCATCCAACCCGGCACCCATTACGAAAGCCCAAGTTCGAGCGACTCGGATTACGATAACGGCAATAACCGCTTTTTCGTTATCACCACGCAGACCTTGCCCATAGTATCGTACAGCGACGCAAGCCTCGCTTTCCCATTAGTGACATTCCAAGTGGATATGTCCGAACAAATTACCAACGGCACGTTTGTTCCGGGAACGGATACCGTCTCTGCGCATGGGACATTCAACGGGTGGGGCCCAACCGGCGTTAATCTGACCAACAATCCCGCCGCTGCCAATACCAACGTCTATACCGGATCAGTCTTTGACACCTCGGACGCGAGCGGAGCGGTGCTGATTTTCAAATACGTCCTGGACTCGACTTATGAAGGCACGGATGCCGGCCAAAACGTTAACCGTTGCGCGCAACTCCCGGCAGGAGGCAGCGGGAGCTTGGTTCTTCCCGTGCCCTATTTTGACGACGCGGGCCCGGCCATCAACGCCAATGTGACCTTCCAGGTTGACATGGCCGAGCAAATCCACTTGGGCAATTTTGATACCAATTCTGATACGGTGGAGGTTCAAGGCTCCTTTAATGGCTGGGTTTCGGGTGACACCTTGACCAATGACCCGGCTATTTTGACGACGAATGCAGCCGGGATTGTCACCAACCAGGTCTTTGTAGGGACATATGCCATGTCGGGCTCGACCAACGGCACCGAAGAATACAAATTTGTCATGCAGCCGTCCAAAATCTATGAAGGGCCTAAAGCAACGGATTCAGATTATGATGACAGCAATCGTTTCTTCGTCATCACTCCTCAAACCTTGCCCATTGTTTCCTTTAGCGATGAGCCTTTGATCCTAAGCACGGTGACAAACAACGTCACCTTTGAAATTGATATGACGACGCAAATCGCGAATGGGAACTTTTCGACCAACGCCAACACCATCGAAATTCATGGAGACTTCGATAACTGGGCGGGCGCTCAGACCCTGACCAATAATCCGGCCAATGGCGACGCGGACATTTATAGCACTGTGATCACCTATATTGATTCCCCAGGAGCGCAGCATTTCTTCAAGTATGTCATCCAACCGGGCACGCAGTGGGAAAATGTCGCGGCCTCCAATCAGTTCAATAACAATGGCAATCGTTATCTATATCTGCTCCAGACCAACGGCAACTTTACCAACGGCCCGGTTTATTACAGCGATGAACCTCCGAGCGACCTGGTTGATTTCGTGACCGTCACAAACTGCATGGTGACATTCACCGTCAATATGACGAACGCCACCGGCACCGGGCCCGGCGGCACCGCCACGTTCGACAACTCGACCAATTCGAGCGACGCCATTTACATCAACGGCCTCAATAACGGAGTCAATAATAGTTTCTGGAGCTGGTCGGGCTTGGGAGATTCCACTTACCAAATGACGCAGATTCCCAATACGCTCCTGTTTACCATCACCATTCCGATCAATCGCGGTCAGAGTTTGGACTTGATCTACAAGTATAGCATCAACGGCTTGGATGATGAGGCTCCGAGCGGCGCCAACCACGAACGATGGATACGAAGTTTGCCTGATTACACCATGCCTGTTGATACCTATGCCAGTCAAGGGAGTGTGACTCAGACTGAGCCGTCATTTGGAGACCTGTCCATTTCAACGTCCGGCAATAACGAGGTCCAGCTTTCGTGGCTCGGCCGCGGTGGTGTTGAACTTCAGACCGCCTCCAGCTTGGAAGGGCCTTGGACCAGTCAAAGCCTCACGGACGGGACAAATCTCATTGTCGGCCCAGGCGGGACAGCCAGCACTAATTATGGCGCTGGAGGATCGAGTTTGTTTTACAGATTGATCGGGCCGCAGTAGTATTGAGTATTGCTTCCCGCCCGGTTTTGGGAGAAAATGCCGGGTGTGGGAGAAAAAGAGACTTATGAATGTGCGAAAAACATCGAAGGGATTCACTTTAATTGAGTTGCTGGTGGTGATTGCGATCATCGCCATCCTGGCGGCGTTGTTGCTGCCGGCGCTCAATCGCGCCAAGACCGAAGCCGTTTCGGCCCAGGATTTGAGCTGTAAAAAGCAGTTGCAATTGTGCTGGCACATGTACGCGCTGGATTTCGGCGATCGTTTGGTCATTAACGCCGACCAATCCCAGCCCTACACGGTGGGCAATTCCACCATGCAGGATTGGTGCGAAGGCATCATGGATTGGACCGCGAATCCTCCTTCGGAAAACACCAATTTTCAGTATCTCATTGATCCGGTAGTCTCCTCCCTTGGGTCTTACTACGCCAATAACTACAAGGTCTGTTGGTGTCCGGCCGACAATTACCTAAGTCCTGCTCAGCATCAGAAGGGGTGGGATCACCGCATCCGCAGTGTTGCCATGGACGGGGCCGTGGGCGACGGAAAGAAGTACACTTTTCCTAATTGGAATGGCGAAAAGATGTGGTGGGCGGTGAAGGGGTCTGACCTGATCGCGCCCGGACCAGCCTTGAGCTGGGTCTTTATCGATGAGCACCCGGACAGCATCGACGACGAAATCATGTATGTAAATCCTGCGGAAATAAATGGGACGGGGGTCTTCACGGAACTGCCGGCCGGCCTGCATAATAATGCCTGCTGCGTGAGTTTTGCCGATGGTCATGCGGAGATACACAAATGGGTCAATCCTGAAACAATTCACAAGGTGACCTATACCGTGATCGACCAGGTCAGCGTGACCCTGAATAAAGACCTCGGCTGGCTTGCTCAAAGAACACCTTACGGGACGCAATAGCCGATCTCTATCCCCGCAAGTATTTCACGACCGCTTCCGTGCGGGAGTGGACATGCAGTTTCTCATAAACCGTGCGGACGTAGCTTCGCACTGTGTCAATACTGATATTCATCCGGTCGGCGATTTCCTTGTAGGCGTAACCTTTGGCCAATTGGTCCAGAAATTCCTTCTCTCCCGGCGCGAGGCGCGCCAGCGACGATGAATCGCCCACCGGTTTGGAAAAGAATTGCACCAAACGGCGGGCCAGTTGGGGCGTCATGGGCGAGCCGCCCGCGTGAACGTCGTGGATGGCTTCCAGCAAGCGCGCCGAAGCCGTCCTTTTAAGCAGGTAACCGCTGGCCCCGGCCTTCAAGGAATTGAACAGCGAATCACTATCCTCATAAACTGTCAACATGAGGAATTGTGTCCTCGGCAGAGTGGTCTTCAATTGGCGGACACATTCCACGCCGTTCATGCCCGGCAGATTAATGTCCATCAAGACCACATCCGGCTGGCGATGAGGGATTTCCTTGAGCGCTGTTTCTGCATCGGGATAATCGCCGATGAAGCGCAAGGCCGGCGCGCGGCGGATGAGCGTGGCCAGACTGGCGCGAATGCCTTCGTCGTCATCCACGATGGCCACTTTGATGGGATTTTTCTCGGTCATAATATGCGTCCACCTAAAGGAAACCAATTCACGCCGCCGCCTTTCCGTTTGTATGAACCGCGGACGTGAAGCGCAGCCGCAACGTCACCGTCGTGCCCTGGCCCGATTCGCTTTCAATGCATACATGGCCGCCCATGGCCTCCGCGCGCCGCCGCATGTTCCCCAGGCCCTGTCCACGGCTCTGGCGCAGGATGTCAAAGCCCAGGCCGTCGTCCTGCACGACAATTTGCAGGGAATCGCCCACGACGTTCGCTCGCACCTGCACTTCGTGGGCTCTGGAATGTTTCAGGGAATTTGTCAGCGCTTCCTTGACCACCAGAAAAATATTGTGACGCATTTCAGGGGGCAGGGGACGCGCCGGCAAATCCGCCGGCAGGTCGAGACGGCAGCGGACGCCATCGCCTTCGAAAAGCTCGTTGGCGAAATGGGCGATATATTCCACCAGGCTCTGCAAGGAATCGCTGCCCGGCCGGATGGCCCAGACAATTTCCTCCAGCGCCCGCAAGGTCTGGGCGGCCGATTGCGAAATCTTATTGACGTGGGCTTCCACCTGGCTGGCGTTGTCCTTGTCTTCCCGCGCCAGGCCGCTCAGAAGTGAAATGCGCGTCAGCGAGGAGCCCAGATCATCGTGCAAATCCTGAGCGATGCGCGCGCGTTCGCGTTCCAGGACCCGCTCGCGTTCCAATTGCGCCAGACGATGGTGCATCTTGCGTTTGACAACGACGCGAAGCACGCCCCCCGCCGATCCGACCAAGCCAAGCGCGATCAAGCAAAGAAACCACCATTCCTGCCAAACGTGCGGCAGTGCGACCAGCGCCACGGACGCGCCGAGGGAATTCCAGACGCCATCGCTATTACAGGCCATGACATGAAATTGGTAATGCCCGGGCGGCACGTAACTATAAGGGGCGACGCGCCCTGTGCCGGCTTCCACCCAATCGGAATCCAGGCTTTCCAGCCGATACCGGAAGCGCACGCGCTCCGGGGCATCGAAGTTTATGCCCGTGTATCGGAATTCGATGCGATGCTTGCCGGGCGCCAGACGCAACGAATCCGCCGCGACCGGCACGCCATCGACGAGCGTTTCCTCCAATACCACGGCTGGCGCGGGCGCATTTATCGATGGGTGGCGAGGGTCCACGACGACAATGCCGTCCTGCGTTGGGAACCAGAGCTGGCCGGATTTGGTTTTGAGGCTGATGGGAAAAAATCCGCTGATGCATTCCTCGGAGAGCATGCCTTCCGTGCGGCCATAGACTCGCGGATAGACGGCCGCAATTTTTTGCGCAGCCACCCCCTCCAACTCATGCTTGCTCACGCAAACAATTCCCCGGTCGCCTCCGAGCCAAAGATTGTGGGTGTCGTCTTCCAGGATTTGCGAAACGGTGTTATCCGGCAAACCTTCACGGGTGGTGAACGTTGCGACCCGGCCTTGCTGCAAACGGCTTAAGCCCCCGCCGCCCGTGCCAATCCAGAGCGTGTTATCTGGATCGAGATAGAGCGTGCGAATCCAATCACTCAGCCATCCGCTTCTTTTAGTCCAATGGTCACCCCCGCTGCCGGTCAGGCTGAATAATCCGTCACCGGCCGTTCCCACCCAGATGGTCCCACTCGCATCCAGCGCCAACGCGGTAATAGCATGACCAAGCGGCCGCTGGCCTTGAGCAATCCATTGCCGGTTGCTACTTAACGACCAGAGTTGGCCTTGGCGAGTCCCGACCCAAAGTTTGCCTTGCGCATCTTGCGCCAAAGCGGTGATATCGAGATTCGTCAGCGAAGGCAACCCCGAATCGGGAGAAGCTCCGCGGGCATTTTTAAACTGGAGCAAGCCGCGCGCTCCACCCATCCAGCAGCTTCCGTCCAGAGTCATGAGCAACGCTCCGGCCGGGTATTCTTCTGGCGTAATCCCTGCGGTTGACAAAGGGCTGAAATAACGGCCGTCCCAAAGATAAAGCCCTTCGCTGGATTTGCTGGCCCAGACCACGCCCGGCGTTACCTCGGCCAATCCTTGCACGGCACCGTGGCCGAGTCCTTCGTTGTAGCTGAGGACTGAGACGTCCCTGGGTTGCAGTCGATTCAAACCCTCATGCGTGCCGACCCACAGTTTTCCTTCCTGATCGACCAACAAGGCTTCGACTAAGTTGTCCGAGAGGCCGCTGCTGGCGTTGACGGCCATGAGTTTCCCATGCTTGAACTGGAATAATCCTTCGCTCTTGGAGCCGGCCCAAACGGTGCCTTCGGGATCTTCCGCCAGGGCGCTGACCCAATGCCTGGCCAGATGATGGGGAAGGCGGTAGGGACGCCACTGGTTTCCTTCCCGATAGAGGACTGAGTCCTCGCCCGCGCCCACCCATAAGCGCCCTTCGTGATCGACCAAAAGGCAATGCGGGTTCTGGAGCAAATTATCGAAAACGGAGTCATGCACCGCCAGGAGCTGTCCACCGGCCAGACTAAACAAACCTGCTCCTTTTGCTCCGATCCATATTGTGCCGTGAGCGTCACTGAAGAGCGAAGTGATGGATTTTCCACCTAGTATTTCGGTGTTGGGCGGCGTTTTCAGAACTCCGTCCTGACAGACTATCAGTCCTGCGTCCGTGCCGATCCAAAGCCGGCCAGAGTTGTCCTCGGCCAGGGCGTTGACCGTATCAGAAGGCAATCCGGTTTGCGTTGTGAACGCGGTGAATTTTCCGTTCTGCCACCGGCCCAGGCCGCGGGCCACGCTTCCAATCCAGAGCGCGCCTTGCTTATCGCCGAGCATGGTTTGCACCGAACCCGCTTGAAATCCTTCCGGCAAGCCGAATGAGACAAATCTGGCTCCGTCGAATCGGCTTACCCCGGCATCGCTGCCCACCCAGACATAACCGTCCTTGGTCTGGGCCAAGGCGCGCACGAAATTCTGCGGCAGCCCTTGCTCCCGCTGCCAGACCCGGAAAGTGAAAGGCCATTGGCTGCGACCGAGAGGCAACGCGGTTTGTCCCGGCTTCGCTCCGCTTTCGTCCAGGGCGAAATCGCTGAAGGAAGTAGCGATGGCCATTTCGCTGAAGGTCCATCCATCGCCGCGCCCTCCGTGGCGCAAGCGGATCTGGTTGAACGAAGCTTCGGCCTCGAACTTCGTCGTGAGGTTTGTCAACTGGCCGGCCTCCGTCGCGCCGGGGCCAAGGTCAGGGTCGAGCCATACTGTCACCAAATCCTTTCCCCCCGGCACATATTGCACTTTAAAAACA
>Ga0302324_100015800_pt1 | contig 15111 bp, 10 predicted proteins | sample Palsa_T0_1_FD_201949 | JGI IMG/M metagenome (GOLD analysis project Ga0302324, IMG submission 201949) | Peat permafrost microbial communities from Stordalen Mire near Abisko, Sweden - Palsa_T0_1 | ecosystem: Environmental > Terrestrial > Soil > Palsa > Peat permafrost | place: Sweden: Abisko...
CGGACCAACCTTTTTTGCTACATATCAGTGGTCGCGCAACGGCAGCGCAGCGATTGTTACCGGCCTTGTGCCGACCAACGATCAACGAAACGGCGACCTGGCCGGATTGCTGAATGCGCTTGGGCAAGCGGTAACGATCTACAATCCTTCGAACGGCACGGCGTACCCCGGCAATCAGGTCCCGGTCAGTAGCCAAGCGGCTGCGCTGCTGCAGCTTTATCCATTGCCCAACATCGCCAATGTTTCAAATTACAACTACCAGGCACCTGTGCTGAACAACACGCACCAGGACGCGCCGCAATTCCGGCTGGATAAGAATATTGGTCGCAAGGACGAGGTTTTCGGAAACTTCAGTTTGCAAAGCATACGGTCCGATAGCGTGAACCTTTTTGGCTTTGTGGACCAGACGGGCACACTCGGCATCAACTCCGGCGTTCACTGGTCGCATCGGCTTAAGCCTCGCGTGTTTCTGTACACCAACTATACGTTCAGCCGGCTCAGGACCGAGCTCACACCCAACTTTGAGAATCGCATCAATGTCTCAGGCCTGGCAGGCATCACCGGCAACGATCAGGACCCGGCCAATTGGGGCCCGACGGCGCTGAGCTTCGTGTCAGGCTTTGCCGGTTTGAGTGACGGCAACAGCGCATTCAACCGCAATCGCAGCGACTCATTGACCGCGTCGACGCTGATCTTCCACAGCGAACATAACATCACCATCGGGGGCGAATTCCGGAAGCAGGAGTACAACGAATTCGCTCAGCAGAATCCGCGCGGCACGTTTACGTTCACCGGCGCGGCGACGCAAGGAGCGACGGCGAGCGCGGCCAGCGGATCCGATCTTGCCGATTTTCTGATCGGCATACCTGACACGAGTTCCATCGCCTATGGCAATGCGGACAAATACTTTCGCGAAACGGTGTATTCGGCATACTTCAACGACGACTGGCGCGTGCTGCCGATTCTCACCATCAACGCCGGAGCGCGATGGGATTATACCGCTCCGATGACGGAGTTGTTTGGCCGCCTGGTGAACATCGATGCCGCAAGTGGATTTAACGCCGTGGCGCCGGTTCTGGGAAACGACCCGGTGGGGCCTGTCACGGGCCAGCATTATCCGGCTTCGTTGATGCGGCCCGACCGGCGCATGATCGAGCCGCGCATTGGCATCACATGGCGGCCGATACCCGCGTCAACGGTGGTGATCCGTGCGGGCTATGGCATTTATACCGACACTTCGGTGTATCAGAGCATTGTGCTGCAGCTTTCGCAGCAGGCGCCACTCTCGAAGAGCGTGAATGCACAAAACAGCGCCGCTTGTCCGCTAACGCTCGCCAGCGGATTCAATCCGTGCTCTACCGTCACCAGCGACGTATTTGGCATTGACCCAAATTTCCGCATTGGTTATGTGCAGAGCTGGAATCTTGCCGTGCAGCGCGACATGCCCTTTGCGCTGCAAATGACAGCCACCTACCTTGGAACAAAGGGAACGCACGGCCCGCAGGAGATGCTGCCCAACAGCTATCCGCTGGGTGAAGCCAACCCTTGTCCCAGTTGTCCGTCGGGATTTGCATACGAAACCTCGGGCGGCAATTTGATTCGCAATGCAGGGCAATTGCAGTTGCGGCGCAGGCTGCGCAGCGGATTTGCGGCGTCGCTGGCCTACACCTACTCGAAGTCGATCGACGACGATGCGTATCAGGGCGGTCTGGGTCACACGATCGGAAGCGGAGGCGGGACGCAATCGGCGAACCTGACGTCTCCATCGGCAGCGGTCGCGCAGAACTGGCTTGATCCGCGGGCTGAACGCGCGCTATCGAGCTTCGATCAACGCCAACTGCTGAACGTGCAGGCGCAATACACCAGCGGACAGGGTCTGGAGGGCGGGACCTTGCTGGGCGGCTGGAGGGGCAGGGCTCTGAAGGAGTGGACCGTGCAGAGCACGCTGTCCTACGGAACAGGAATGCCCGAGACGCCAATCTATCCGGCCGCGGTTCCGGGCACAGGATATTCCAATATCATTCGGCCCGATCTGACCGGTGCTTCAATTTACAACTCGGGGACGAATGCGCACCTGAATGCCGCAGCATTCACGGCGCCAGTTGCCGGACAGTGGGGGACAGTCGGAAGAGATTCGATTACGGGGCCTGACCAACTCACGTTGAATAGCCAGTTGGCGCGCACGTTTCGCCCGCATGGCAAACTTTATCTCGATGTTGCAGTGAGCTCGACCAATACGTTGAACCACGCGGCTTTTTCCAGTTGGTACAACTATGTGACCAGCACGCAGTTCGGGCTGCCGTCCTCTCCCGGCCAAATGCGCGACCTTCAACTCAACATGCATTTGAGGTTCTGACGATGCGAAACCTGAGCGCTCTCGTTCTTCTGTTGACGGCCGCAGGTGTCCCAGGTGCGCAACAGGTGGGCCAGAACAAGGGACCCGGCGAAACGCAGGGCTTTACGCTCACCGTCAAATCGCAGCTTGTGGTCGAAGCCGTTGAGGTCAAGGACAAGCAGGGCAACTTCATCAAGGGGCTCACGGCCAAGGACTTTGCGCTCACTGAAGATGGCGCGCCGCAGACGGTTCGCTATTGCGAGCCGCAGAATTTGTCGGAGATCGCCAGGCCCTTGCCTGTGGAGACGCCGGCGACGGAAGATGTGAAGATTTACAACCGCCTGGCGTCCACGCAGATTGCGTCAGAGACCATGGACAACGAGCGCTACAAGGATCACCGGTTGCTTGCGCTTTACTTCGACATGACGTCGCTGCCACCGGCGGACGAGATGCGCGCTCTATCGGCGGCCGAGAAGTTCGTGCGAACACAATTGACGACCGTCGATCTGGTCGCGATCATGCGCTACAACGGGGGCGCAGTCCAGATTCTGCAGGATTTCACTTCCGACCGCAATCGCCTGTTGAGCATTCTGGAGACGATGGTCGTGGGTGAAGGACAGGGCTCCGCAGACGCCACAGACGACGCCAGCAGCGCGGACACGGGTGCGGCATTCGGGCAGGACGATAGCTCGTTCAACGTCTTCAATACAGATCGACAACTCTCCGCGTTGCAGACGGCGGCTTCGATGTTGGGACACGTGAATGAGAAGAAATCGCTCATTTACTTTGCCAGCGGATTGCGTTTGAACGGCATTGATAACCAGGCGCAGATGCACGCTACAGCGGATGCGGCGATCAAGGCGGGCGTTGCCATCTGGACGGTGGACGCGCGTGGATTAGTAGCGCAGGCACCAATGGGCGATGCGACACAGGGCTCACCGGGCGGTCAGGCGATGTATACGGGCACGTCGGCGATGACGCGAATCTCGAACTTCCAGCAGTCCCAGGACACTCTCTTTGCGCTGGCCGGCGATACGGGTGGCAAGGCATTTCTCGATAACAACGACCTTTCGCGCGGAATTAAACAGGCGCAGCAGGCCATTTCGAACTACTACATTCTTGGCTACTACACGACCAATACCGATCCCAACGGCAAGTTCCGCCGTATCCGGATCTCGCTCAATGGCAGCCAGGAGGCGAAGCTCGATTATCGCCAGGGTTACTATGCCGACAAGGCGTTCAGCAAATTCAATGATATTGACCGCGAGCGTCAGCTTGAAGATGCGCTGATGCTCGAGGATCCAATCACCGAGCTGACGATTGCGATGGAGGTCGATTACTTCCAGCTGAATCGCGCCGAATATTTCGTTCCCATTGTGGTCAAAATTCCGGGCCGGGAGCTAGCGTTGGCCAAGCGCGGCGGAGCGGAACATACGCTCATCGACTTTGTGGGCGAGATCAAAGATTTGGTGGGAGGAACAACGGTTTCAAACGTCCGCGACAACGTGAATATCAAATTGTCGGACGCGACGGCGGCGGAGCTTGCCAAGCGGCCCATCGAATACGACACGGGATTTACGTTGTTGCCCGGCAAATACATGATCAAGTTCTTGGCGCGCGATGATGAGACGGGAAGAATCGGCACGTATCAGACCACGTTTGTGATTCCTAACCTGAATAAAGAAGAGAAGCGCGTTCCGCTCAGCGCGGTGGTGCTGAGCAGCCAGCGCGTGGATTTGAAGGACGCGATTTACGATGCCGCGAAGGCGAAAGACCGGGCAAAGGATGATGCGGTGAACCCGCTGGTGCAGGAGGGAAAGAAGTTCATCCCTAGCGTGACGCGCGTGTTTGGTATGGGTCGCCAGATTTACGTGTACTTCCAGGCCTACAAGCAGCAGCCGGCGCAGACTCAGGCGGCCGCTTCGCCAACGCCCGCGCCGAACTCGCAACAGCCGCTTTTTGCGTTTGTCAGTTTGTATCAGAGTGGGAAGAAACTGTTCGAAACGCCGCCGAAATCGATCGCTCCCAGCGTGACGAGCCGACTCGGCACCATGCCGCTGACCTTCGAATTGGGCGTGGACACTCTGCCGCGCGGTGAATACGACTGCCAGGTCACGATCCTCGATCCCTCGACGCAAAAAGCAGCGTTCTGGCATGCGCCGATTCTGCTTGTCCAGTAGCTGAAGTTTGATGAGAACTTTCGCACCGATGCTGGGCGCAAGGGGATGCGATCTACGTATCCTCACTTCATGTCCGAGACGGTTTTCCGCATTCCATGCGCCGCCAGAGTGTTTAAATACAAATCCTGCCTCGGTCGGTCCTGAAGATGCCGGGAATCGACGTTCCTGTCTTCAGATGAATGTCTTCCTGGAATCGGTATGATCAAATCTGCGAACAGCCATCTATGACTCCTGATTTGCTAACGTGGGCAGTGTCCCGTACCCGCCGCCGATTGATTCCCTTCCTGCTGCTCATGTACGTCGTGGCCTTTTTGGACCGGGCTAACATCGGATTCGCGAAGCAACCCTTCCAGGCATCGACGGGAATCTCCGATTCGGCGTTCGCAGCGGGAGCAGGGCTGTTCTTCCTCGGTTATGCCCTATTCGAGATCCCCAGCAACCTCATCATGCACCGCATCGGCGCCAGAATCTGGATGTGCCGAATCATGGTTACGTGGGGGATCGTCTCAATCGCAACAATGTTCGTGCGCGGGCCTGTATCGTTTTATGTCGTTCGGCTTGCCCTGGGATTCGCAGAGGCAGGCTTCTTCCCCGGAGTGATTCTCTACCTCACATATTGGTTTCCAAACCGGGTGCGCAGCGAGATATTGGGCCAGTTCTATTTCGGAGCACCCCTGGCGTTCATTTTTGGCGGGCCACTGTCCGGTCTTCTACTTGCGTTGCATGGAGACGCTGGTCTGCTCGGATGGCAATGGATGTTTCTCGTTGAGGGCTTACTCGCCGTTGCGGTAGGGATTTGGGCATTCTGGCATCTCACTGACAGACCGTCGGACGCACCCTGGCTCACGGGAGCGGAGAAAGCGGCGATACAAACAGCCCTTTCACACGAAGATGATCTGCGTCGCATGCACGGTCCCTCGGTAGTCCTCTCCGCGCTGACCGATCCTCGGCTTCTTCACTTCGCCGCAATTTACTTCCTTATCCAAACGAGCGTCTACGGGGTGGTCTTCTATCTGCCAAGCGAGGTGGCAGCCATCCTGGGAAGATCAATCGGCCCTGAAGTTGGAGTCGTCTCAGCAATCCCCTGGACCTGTGCGCTGATGTCTGTCTTCTGGGCGCCGCGGCTGGCGGATCGCCTCCATTGCCATCGTGTTCTTGCAGCTGTCATCCTGATCGCATCCGGCTCCGCGAGTACGTTGTTCCTTGTTCGGAATGGAACGGTCGCATTAGTGGCTATCTCCGTTGCCGCATCTGGTTTCATTGCTGTTCAACCGATATTCTGGACCTTCCCGACAGACTATCTCTCCGGAAGAGCTGCCGCCGGGGGTATAGCAGCGATTAATGCGCTGGGCTCCCTGGGTGGCTTTGTTGCGCCCAACCTCAAGGTGTGGGCCGATCGTTATTTCGATAATCCCGCGGCCGGACTTTATGTACTGGCGGGATTTACTTTGCTGACGGCAGTTCTTGTCGCCTGCCTCAGTGAATCAGAATCCTCGCGGCCAAGTATGCAGTCGCAATGATTTCGCCGTTTTTAGAAGAAGGAGATACCGACTCCATGGCCAACCAGGCAATCCGCCAAGCGCGCGCGTCCTTCGTCAGCAGCGGCGGAGCAAACTATCACGATCAGGGTTCGGACCATTCGATTGACGACCACAATCGCAACGCCGATGGCAAAGTATCCGGAGTATCGAGAGAGCCGCCGGATTTTCGGGGAGCAGTAATGCGAAGACGAGACCTCTTGAAATCCGCAACGACACTTGCAGCGGGCTCGGTAGCGACGCCCCTGCTTCAGGCACTTAGCGCCTCTATCCCTGTGATTGACACTCATATTCATCTCTTCGATCCGTCGAGGCGTGGCGGCGTTCCCTGGCCCGAGAAAACGAACACTGTCTTGTACCATCCCGCGTTGCCTGGTCGCTATGCAGGGCTCGCCCAACCGCATGGTGTTGTTGGAGCAATAGCTGTCGAGTGCAGCCCATGGCTGGTGGATAATTTCTGGCTCCAGGATATTGTGGATAGAAACCCCATCATGCTTGGTTTCATAGGGAACCTTGAGCCCGAAGCTCCGGAGTTCGGCGCAGCTTTCGATCGCCTTCATCGCAGTCCGTTTTTTCTTGGCATACGCTACGGCAACTTGTGGGATCGCGATCTTCACACTTCCATCCAGAAACCGGAGTTCGTATCAGGACTGAAACTGCTGGGTCAGGCGGGATTGGTGCTTGAGACAGCTAACCCTAACCCAGTCCTCATTGCCGCGGTTCTGACTGTCTCCGATCGTGTTCCCGATCTCCGCATCGTCATTGACCACCTACCTCACGCCGATCCGCCGACCGATGTTACGGCCCGCGCCAACTACGAGTCCAACCTGCGCGAGCTATCACACCGGCCAACGGTCTTTGTGAAGGGCTCTGAGATCGTGCGCCAAACCGGAAGTCGGGTCGATCTCGATGCAGGGACTTACAAGACGACGCTTGACCAACTATGGGACCTCTTTGGAGAAGACCGCATCCTCTTCGGAAGCGATTGGCCCAACAGCGATACGCTCGCCGCGTATGATGAAACATTTGCCGTTGCGAAGAGCTATATTTCTACTCGGAGCCTAAGTGCGCAAGAAAAGTACTTCTGGAAGAATTCGACACAGGTATACGAGTGGCGCTCGCGCACGTCGACCCAGGCAGATCTGCAGAAATCCTAAGTCTCCCCGGAAAGAGGACGGCGTGCGCTGCCACGACGCATCCCGTTGGCGCCTTGGACGCGTGCAATCAGGCCCATTCACAATGATTCTGCCCAAGGCCTTCGTTTGCCCTAGAGCGCGCTTGTTACCCGTCGGCGTGAAGAGGCAGCTGGAGTCCGTATTACTGTTGCGATTGAATTGGTAGGGAACGACTGCGATGGATGCAAAGGCCAAGACGGACAAAATCGAAGCGTCTGACAGCAAGCTTGTACTCCGCTGGCATTTCGTTGCGCTTGTAACCGCCGCGATTGCGATCAGTTACTTCGATCGGCAGACGATATCGGTTGCCATTTCGGCGATCCAGCAAACGATCCCGATTTCGAATCAACAGTTTTCCTACCTTCAGACGGGCTTTCTTCTTTCCTATGCTGCCTTGTACGCTATCGGTGGCCGAATGTTGGACAAGTTCGGTACGCGACTAGGCTTCTCGCTGATCATGCTCTGGTGGTCCGTGGCATGCACGTTGCATGGCTTTGCAACTACATTCGCATGGCTCCTGGTGATGCGTTTTCTACTCGGGATGGGAGAAGGCGGTGCGTTTCCAGCTGCTACGCGTGTCGTGTCAGAGTGGCTGCCCCCGCAGGAGCGCGCGACCGCCATGGGCTTCATCAACGCGGGGACTGCAGTCGGTTCCCTTCTGGCACCACCGCTTATCGGATTGGTGCTTATCTATAGTGGTTGGCGAGCGGTCTTCTTTTCAGCCGGAGCGATCGGATTTCTCTGGGTTCTGTGGTGGACGCTTTCGTACCGCGAGAGCAATACTGGTTTTTCAAACGATGAGAAAGAAATGATTGCATCGCGCCACCTCGCGCGGCGATTGTCGTTCAGCGAGATTGTCGGACTGCGCGGAGTTCAGGCCCTTGTTATGGCAAAATTCATGAGCGACGCGGCTTGGTATTTCATGCTCTTCTGGCTGCCCAAATATCTTTATGACGCGAGAGGCTTCGACATCAAGCACGTCAGTTACTACGCATGGATTCCCTATGCCGCGTCCGGCATCGGCAGCTTTCTTGGAGGATGGTGTTCCAGTCGCTTGCTGCGCAGCGGGCGGTCACTCAACCTGTCGCGGAAGCTCGTGCTGGGCATCAATGCGGCGATGATGCCGGCCGTGATACTCGTTCCCCTGGTGCCCGTATCCTATGCGCTACTGCTGTTCAGCATCGCGTTCTTTGCACAACAATCCTGGTCTGGACTGATCATGACGATACCTGCTGACGTCTTCCCGCTATCGGCGGTCGGCACAGTCTCCGGCCTGGTAGGCTTTGGCGGGGCCATCGGTGGCGCTATCTTCGGTCTAATCGCTGGAGCGCTTCTGGGGCATGGATTCACCTATGGTGCACTCTTTGCAGCTGTTGGAACATTTCACCTAATTGGCTTCCTTGTCCTCGTCTATCGGGGAGGCAAGATTCAAACCCTTCGAACCCAAGACCTCAAGGAGATTCAGAGCCTCGCATGAAGATCACCGAAGTGCGCACGCGTGTTGTTCAATGGGAAGGCCAGACCGTTCCACTTCCCGCTCATTTCTGCACCAATCCCATGGATCTGGTTTCGTTTCGCGAGGCCTCCATGGGCAACTTTGCTTTCCACGGTTGGGTATTAGTGGAGATCTTCACTGATAGCGGTGACGTCGGCCTGGGCAACGCGGCATTGTCGCCAATCGTTACCAAGACCCTGATCGATACTTACCTGAAGCCGCTTCTTATCGGGGTGGATCCGTGGGACACGGAGTATCTTTGGCAGCAAATGTACCGTCGCACCATGGCATTCGGCCGCAAAGGAGTGGCCATGACGGCTATCTCCGCTGTCGACATCGCTTTGTGGGACCTTCTTGGCAAAAGCGCGAAACAGCCGGTATTCCGCCTGCTCGGGGGACGGACGAAGGAAAAGATTCCGGTCTATGCCAGCCGGCTGTATGCCATGCCCATCCCAGAGCTTTGTGCCGAAGCCGAGCGATATAAAACCGAAGGTTACAAGGCGATGAAGTTGCGCTTTGGATGGGGACCCATCGACGGCGCCGCGGGAATGCAGAAGAACATCGAACTTCTTCGCGCAGTGCGAGAAGTGATCGGCGACGGCATAGACCTAATGGCCGACGCTTACATGGGATGGACACTTGACTATGCAAAACGCATGTTGCCTCTATTGGAGCCGTTCCATCTTCGCTGGCTCGAAGAGCCGGTGATTCCCGATGACACGCGCGGTTACAGGGAACTGAAAAGCTACGGACGCATTCCCATAGCGGGCGGAGAGCATGAATTCACAGTTTTCGGCTTCCGTGAACTACTCGAAAGCAACGCGCTCGATTACATTCAATTCGATACCAATCGTGTGGGCGGCATCAGCCAGGCTCGGAAGATCTCTGCGCTGGCCGAGTCATTTCAAGTGCCCGTTGTGCCTCATGCGGGACAAATGCATAACTATCACGTGGTGATGGCAAGCTTGAATTCGCCGATCGCGGAGTTCTTCCCAAAGGTTGACGTGGAGGTCGGGAATGAACTCTTTTGGTATATCTTCGACGGTGACCCAGTGCCCGTCGATGGCTTCATCGATCTCGATGATGCAATTCCTGGGCTTGGGCTGACTGTGAACGAAGAGTCGTTGAAGCGGTTCAAAATAGTTGAATAGGAGATCGGGATTAGTGCGCCTGGTACAGATAGCCAACGGTTCCGCACGACGAGTTGCTCTTGTGGAGGAGCCATATCTGAGCTGCCTTGCCGGCGTTGCATCGGTTTACGAATTGGTATCGGCGTGTATTCGCGAGAGGGTATCGGTGTCCCGACGAGTTCAGGACCTTGCGATCGGCGAGACGCTGTCGTATGACGATGTCTACTCAAGCAAGAGCGAATGGCACTTGCTTTCGCCGATTGATATTCCGGGCGCACCGGAGCACGTTCTAGTTTCCGGGACTGGGTTGACGCACTTGGGCAGCGCCAAGGACCGGCAGGCCATGCATGTGCAGCAAGCAACCGCCGCGAAACCGCTGACGGACAGCATGCGCATGTTTGAATTGGGTATCGCTGGTGGTCGCCCTAAAGAAGGAGAGATCGGCGTAGCACCGGAATGGTTTTACAAAGGTCACGGTGATACGCTTCAATCTCCATTTGCGCCGCTCACTGTGCCCGCACACGCAGAAGATGGTGGTGAGGAGGCAGAAATCGCCGGTATCTATCTCGTCGCAAGCGACGGCAGTCCATATCGCCTTGGCATGTGTGCCGGGAATGAATTCTCCGATCACGGTTTCGAGCGGCGCAACTATCTGAACCTTGCTGGTTCCAAGCTTCGCCAGTGCAGCATTGGCCCGGAGTTGGTTGTGGGGGCGGAGTTCCGCGCGGTCAAAGGCGAAGTTAGCATCGAGCGAGGCGGCGTTCCGCTCTGGCAAAAGCTGATTGAGACGGGCGAAGAAAACATGTCGCACAGTCTGGCGAACCTTGAGCACCATCACTTCAAATTCGAGGGACATCGAATCCCCGGGACCGTCCACGTGCACTTTTTCGGGGCCCCCTCGCTCAGTTTCGGCGAAGGCATCGAACTCGCCGAGGGAGATTGGATGCAAGTGCGTTTCGAGGGATATGGCCGTCCCCTGCGAAACCCCATTCACATTCAAGAGAAAGAGCTCAATCGACTGGTGCGGGTTCAGTCGTTGGCTTGAACTTCGCTTCTCAAACGATCAATGGAGAGAATCATGACGATGCGCGTTGCAGTCCTGGGACTGGGAACCATGGGTACGGGCATGGCGAAGAACTTACTCAAAGCCGGCTTCTCCGTCTCTGTACATAACCGGACCCGTGCGAAAGCAGAGCAACTTGGTGCGGCAGGCGCGCGGATCGCGGATACGCCAGCAGACGCGGCTCGTGATGCAGAACTGATCATAAGCATGTTGTCCGATGAGGACGCTTCAAGGAGAACGTGGACCGGAGAGCATGGTGCTTTGAACGGCGGGAAGCCGGGAGCTGTGATCGTGGAGTCAAGCACAGTAACTCCCTCATGGATAGCAGAGCTTGCAGCCCTCTCGTCGGAGCACAACCTCAGCCTGCTGGACGCGCCTGTGACGGGAAGCCGAGTACAAGCCGAAGGTGGCCAACTCACTTTTCTCGTCGGTGGCGATGCAGGTGTCCTCGAGCGCGCTCGGCCAGCGCTAGCGGCAATGAGCAAAGAGATTGTGCTGCTCGGCCCGGTTGGCAGCGGTGCGCGCATGAAACTCATCAACAATTTCCTCTGCGGAGTCCAAATCGCATCGCTTGCAGAAGGACTGGCATGGATTGAACGCAGCGGCCTCGATCGCGAACAAGCGCTGAATATTCTCTGCAAAGGAGCACCGGGGAGCCCGCTGATCAACGCAATTTCTGCACGTATGGTCGCAGCAACTTATGATGTAAACTTTTTGCTCTCGCTTATGGGCAAAGATCTGCGATACGCAGTCGCAGATGCTGCGACGTTGGGGGTTGATCTGCGCGCGGCAGAGACCGCAGAAACACGCTTTGTCGAAGCCGCCGCCGCCGGTTACGCTGAAAAGGACATGTCCGCGGTTATCGAGACTTTTCGCGCTCAGGCCCGATAAGCCGGTGTATTGCCCCCAAAGAAGCCCGAGGTGGTCAAAGACTATCAGCTGAAGGGCGCTGTGGTGGCGATGGTCGGAGATGGCGTAAACGATCCACCCGCACTCGCCCAGGCTCACATCGGTATCGCCATGGGTACAGGCACCGAAACTATGAATCGGTCACGAAATGCGATCGTTAGGACGCAAATGTGCGGCACATGAATTTTGCCGTTCTGATCCTTAATGACCGGACATGTTCATCCCCGTTATGAAAAGATCTCAGATTGACATATTCGCGAGCGGGGCAAAGTCACCAATGCAATTGACAATCGCAATGCTGATTGCCGACAGTCAACCTTCGGTTGAGTCACAGGCGGTCCAGAGTCTCGATCCGCAGCGAATACGATGAGCACAGACATTGAAGGATCCTGCTCGCGGAATGGAAATCGAACCAGCTATCGGCACAGAACCCATCAGGCATGCTCAGCAGACAAATCACTTCGGCAGTGTCGAGTTCAAAGAGACCTAGATTCGTACTTGTGCGGACCGTTTGCAGCGCTCTGGAAAACAGAATGTAATGTAATTCCAACCTTAAGTATGGATGCAGAGTTGATGAAGTTGATCGGTTTAAATTCGGAGCCGATGGAGCCTGATTCAGACCGGGGACGATTCGTCCACGCGCATCAGCGTCGACTCCTGGACACGTTCGGAAGAAAGCAATGAGCGCGGTGGGGTTGGATGAAGTCAGACCGATGCAGCGTCCACGCGCGGCCGTTGTCGTCGCCCACCCGGATGACGAGACGCTCTGGTGCGGTGGATACATACTCGCCCATCCGGATTTTGACTGGCGCATTGGGACTCTTTGCAGGGCATCCGATCCGAATCGTGCGCCAAAGTTCCGCCGAGTCCTGGAGCAGTTGGGGGCGGTGGGTGAGATGGCGGATCTGGATGATGAGCCCGACCAAGTGCCGCTGCCAATCGAACAGATTCAGGAAACCATAGCCGGTTTGTTGGCTGGAAACAGTTACAGCCTGATTCTCACTCATGGCCCGAAGGGAGAATACACACGTCACCGCCGGCATGAGGAGTGTTGCCGAAGCGTCGTTGAGCTTTGGCGATCGGGCAGTATCGACACAGAACGGCTATGGCTATTTGCTTACGAAGATGGTGGTCGCGCGTACTTGCCTCGGGTTCGCGGTGATGCGGATCGGCGAGATGTCTTAGCGAGTGATCTCTGGCTTGAGAAACGCCGGCTGATTACGGATGTTTATGGATATGGCGCCGACAGCTGGGAAGCAAAAACTACTCCTCGAGAAGAAGGGTTCTGGTGCGTTGACTCAGCACTGGAGGCTGCAAAGCGTACTGCCTTCATGGAGCAACGATCGTGAAAGTACTCGTATTGAGTGAATACCCTGCGCCGGCGGCTGGCTTAGCGCTTCAGGGAGAGCTGTTGTGCAGGGGACTGCATGAGATGGGTGTAGACGTCCACCCGGTGCATTTGGAGTCGACTCTCGAGAAGGAGTGGTACTATCGCTGGTTTCAGCCAGACATCGTGGTGGGAGTGGGGTTTTGGGGCCACCTTCCGGGTCTGGTTCTGCATCCGCAGCAGTTTGCCATGAAGGCCGTGCCATGGCTGGTTGCCGATGGTTATATTGCGGAACATCGCGAAGTCCTGAACGCCCTGCCGCTGATTCTGGTCACCTCCAACTGGGTGAAGGAGGTTTACGTAAGGGACGGAATTCGGGGAGACAACATTGTTGTGCTGCCGGTGGGCTGCGACACGGACCGCTACGCATCGCACAGTCGCGATGATTTGAAGGTCCAATCGATCCGCGAGGATTTGGGAATATCAGAAAACCAGTTGATGATCCTGACCGCCGGCGGCGATGGGGCTTCCAAAGGTGCTCAGGAGGTCATGCAAGCGTTGGCGCTGATCGATGCCGAGGCCCCTGACTGGAGATATGTCTGCAAGGTTTGGCCTCAAGCGCGCACCGAACAACAAAACCTGATCGATCTCAAAATGGCGGCAGATCTGGGCATCGGCGCGAAGGTCATTTTCTCGACGAATGTTGTCTCGCAGAATTTCATGCCCTACTTATTGTCAGCCTGCGACATCTACGCTGCGCCTTCGCGCCTGGAGGGTTTTGGCATGATTCAGGTTGAAGCGAACGCTTGCGAGAAGCCAGTGATCGCAATCGATGCCATGGCATTCCGCGACACGATGGTCCACGGTGAGACCGCATTTTTGGCGAAGGTGGCGGAAGAGAGAAAGATCACCGAGGCGCGCTATGGCGAAGGACATAACTATGAGAGAAGTCATCGTATCGTATTTCCAAATCCGCGGACAGCCGAATACCGAGCCAGCGTGCCCGACATCGCCAAGTACCTTCTGCGGCTCATGCAGGATAGCGCTTTGCGGCAGAAAATGGGGGAAGCAGGTCGGAAACGCGTAGTCGAGTTATTCGACTATCGCCAGGTCGCCAGGAAATTCGTGGAGATAGTCTCCGACCGATTGGGTATCCAGTAGAAAACAGCGAGGTGCGAGTGATCGCATCCACAACAGCAAGCGATCGAGGAGTCAATGTCCTTCGACGAAAAGTCACTAGTCTCTATTGAACAGGCTAAAGACGCGGCTCTGCACATTCTGCTGCACAACGCACAGGGACCGTTTCAAGGATTGCCTCGAACCGCCGGTTGGGGATATCCGGAACCTTACACCCGGGACCTGATGATCTCGGCTCTAGGTTTTCTGGCAACCGGCAATGAGCAACTTGCGGACGCCCTGGAGCGCACACTGGTGGCGCTCGCGAACAATCAGACGCCGCATGGCCACATCCCATCCCTCGCGCACGATCCAGATAACCGCGGCGCCAGTGATTCGACGCCACTCTTCCTCTTTGGCCTGGCCCTCTACAGAATATCGAGGAACCAGCCGGACTTCCTCCTTGAGGCGGCAGAGAAGTCTTGGCGGTGGATGCAATACCAGAGTCCGGATGACAGGGTGATGGTTGCCCAGTTGCCGACCAGCGATTGGCGTGATGAACAATGCGTCATGGGATATGGGCTTTACGTGAATATGATCGTCTATGCGTATCTGCGCCTTTACGGTGAACACGAGTCCGCGGAGCAGCTGCGCGGATTGATGAGCCGTCTGGAAGTGAGTGGCGAGCAGAAGACTAACTACGAGCGGGAGCCCCTTGTCGAACCATCCGCGCCCTACTACGCGCTTTATTCGTACAAGGTCATGAGTAGCGACCGCTTCGATCTTCTTGGCAACAGTCTGGCGATTCTGACCGGAATTGCTTCACCTGACTGGGCAGCGAAC
>Ga0302324_100015801_pt1 | contig 15110 bp, 14 predicted proteins | sample Palsa_T0_1_FD_201949 | JGI IMG/M metagenome (GOLD analysis project Ga0302324, IMG submission 201949) | Peat permafrost microbial communities from Stordalen Mire near Abisko, Sweden - Palsa_T0_1 | ecosystem: Environmental > Terrestrial > Soil > Palsa > Peat permafrost | place: Sweden: Abisko...
CGCGCGGCATCAGCCTGCTCGTGGTGGAGCGTGGCATGCCCGGCTTCAGCCGCGGCCGCAAGCTGGACAAGATCGGCCTGCACGGCCAGGACACCGCCGAGCTGTTCTTCGACGACGTCCGGGTGCCGGCGAGGAACCTGCTCGGCCGCGAGGGCGGCGGGTTCGTGCACCTGATGGAGCGGCTGCCCAGGGAACGGATGTCCATCGCCGTCATGGGCCTGGCCTCGGCCCGGGCCGCCCTGGAGTGGACGGTGGAGTACACCGCTAACCGCACTGCGTTCGGCCGGCCGATCGCGGCGTTCCAGAACACGCAGTTCGAGCTGGCTTCGATGGTGACCGAGGTCGACGTGCTCGAGGCCTATGTGGACAAGGCGGTGCTCGCGCTGAACGCGGGTGAGTTGACCGTGGTGGACGCAGCCAAGGCCAAGCTGTGGGCGACCGATGTGCAGAACCGGGTGCTCGACCGGTGCCTGCAGCTGTTCGGCGGCTACGGATACATGTCCGAGTACCCGATCGCCCGCGCCTTCACCGACGCCCGGGTGCAGAAGATCTACGGCGGCACGTCCGAGATCATGAAGACGATCATCGCAAGGGACATCACCGGCCTGCGGACCTGAGCCTTTACGGATCCCGTGCAGTCTAATCCTAGCGGCTTGTTAGACAAAATGTTAGAACTGAGGGCCTCTGGCGGATCCGTGTCGGGTAGTGGAGGCTCGTGGAGCCCCCTCTCTGGCGTCGTGTACGGAGCGCCCTCCGGCTGGTTATTCGATGTCGCGTCGACACCGTGACCGGCCTGCCGAAGCGCTGGCGCGGGCCGGCTGTCTAAGTCCTGGACGATGTTGGCGGCGACGATGATGCCGTTCTGGACGGTGTAGGTGCCGGTATAGGTGTAGACCGCGCCGTCCGTCTCAAGCGCGCTTAGCACGGTCTGAACCTGGCCAGAGCCGAAAGAGCTGAAGGTGCCGAGGCTGATGGACTCGGTACTGCCGTACCCGGCCACCCAGGCGTCATAGCCGACTCCGCCGCTGACGTTCAGGCCGCCCGCTGCCCACGCTGCCGCGTAGTTGTGGTCGGTGATGTCCTGGTAGAACTGGCTGACGACGGCTGTGGCATTAGCAAACTGCGGCTGGGGCTGCGGTGCGGGCGCGCGGGATGCGGCGGCCTTGGGCGTGGTGGCGGACGGCGCAGTGGCCGTCCTGGTGATTGTCTTTGCGGGGGCAGAGACAGTCATCGTGACTGTTGGTGCGGGTGCCTTTGGTGCCGGCAGTGCTGCTGCACTGCCACATCCCGCCAGCGCCAGAACGGCAAGCGCCAGCCCGGCTAGCAGGGTATTTCTTGAAGTCCTCAGCGGACTCACTTCCTTCCCCTATGCCCACAGTACGTCCACATTCACGCGGAGTAACCGGCGGAGTGAAGGACGAGCGGCTCAGGTCTTCGTATGCTGTTCGGCGGCGCGGTCGTGCCCAGAGCGTGGTTCAGCCGCGCCGAAGCTAACGGTTTCTGGGGTTTGTGACCGTCGCTCAGACTCGGTGTCGCGGCGTGGCCTGCCGGTCAAGCAACATGAGCACCTCTCGGCGAGAACCGTCGGTAAGCCGATGGGGCAGAATCTGCCGTCCTCGCGGCGCACTGCGGGGGGCGTCACGCGACGACCGTGCGCACGCAGAGATCCACTTGCACGCAGCCGCGATCGATACGACTGGCCCGAAGGCTGTGCCGTCGGCGACCTGTTTGAGTATCAGTCGATTCCGCAGGGTGGCTAGGTGACGCCAGACGAGGCTGAACGTACCTTCTGACCAGTTATTACTTGGCCTGATGTAGCTGGGGGCGGCTGCGTGAGGTGGTCGTTGGCTGCCAGTTAGGCTCCCACTTGGGCTACCCGGCGACCGGTCGCGCGGCGCGCGCTTCCGTCAACGCGGCTTCCAGCGCGGAAAATTACTAGCCGTAGGGTGTGAAGTATGCTGTGAAGTGATGGAGGCGCCGCGTATGCCGAAGTTCAGTGTCACGCCTGTCGATGAGGTGCGGCTGTACCGCGCACCGCTGGCGAAGGTGGTGATGCAGGTCCAGTACAGCCGGACGCCGCAGTTGGTGACGGATAGCGCTGAAGCGCTGATCGCTGAGGCGCTCGCGAGATATCCCGTGCGTCGACGGCAGATTACCGCCGCCTCAAATCTCATGATCAACGGGCAGAACCTCCAATTGCCTGGCAGCCTCACGCCAGGTGTCGCTCTCTCCTTCTCAGACCCGAAAGGCGCGTGGCAGGTGACGGTCACGGAGACCGCCGTCGCGTTGGAGACAACCGACTACAGCACGCGTGATGACTTTTGTACAAGAGCCGCCGAGATCTTCGCGGCTGTTGCGTCCGTCAACCTGCCGCCCGTCGTAGATCGAGTCGGAATCCGCTACATCGACCGCCTCGCCGGTGCCGCGCTGGACAAGGTTCCCTCGTACGTGATGCCGGGGCTCAGCGCCCTTGTCGGGCACGTGGATCCGCCGCTGGTCTTGAACCACAGCATCACCGAGTCGCTGATCGAGATCGACGCCGGTGAAGGCATGCTCGTGCGGTCAGGGCTCTTGCCTCCCGGCGGCGCCTTTGATCCCGCATTGCCTGCAGTGCCCGAACAAAGCTGGGTTCTCGACATGGACGTGTTCACCACCCAGGCTGGTTTCGCGTTCGACGTTGACGAGCTCACTCGGCGGCTAGTGCGCTATGCCGAAACGGCTTACGCCTTCTTCCGGTTCGCCACTACAGAGGCGTTCCAGGAGGCACATCGCGGTGAGCCCGCGCCGCTCGCGGGGGAGGCGCCGTGACAGTCGCCTACGACATTGCTGCATCACATACCGGCGGGGACGAGTGGTTCGGGCGCGTCGGGACGACGCCGCCCACTGTGATGCGCGGGAGGCGCAAGTTCATCACATGCGTGCTCACGGTCGGCTGCGCGGCTACCAGCACGCTGAGCATGGTCACTCCAGGCGACGCCGTTGCGTTGAACGCCAGTCTGGTGCAGCCGAGCACGCTGGCAGCCATTCCGGTGCAGCCTGCACCAACGCTCGATCAGAGTGCCGTCCCTGGCATGCTTCAGCGGCTTCGCCGCCTTTCCGGGCTGAGCTGGGGCGAGATAGCCCGGGCAGTCGGAGTCTCGCGGCGCACAATCCACAACTGGCTCGCCGGTGCCCGCGTGGCCGGTGTTCATCTCACCCGGCTACTTGAGCTGGGCCGGGTGGTCGACAATGTTTCGACGGGATCGGTCGAGGCGACGCGTACGGCCATGATGCGGCCCAGCGCGGACGGGCGGTCGATCCTTGATGAGCTCGCGCTGGCTGCCCGCCCGGTGCGTCGTCGCCCGCTCTCAACGATCCCGGTGGGCGACCTCGTGGCGCCGGTGGATGAGTTGGCAAGCGTCAGCCCGCAATACCCGAAGCGCCGCAGTTCGCTCCGAGGCGGGCCACTGCCCAGGAGACGACTGGACGGGTCATGACTCAGCTGACGCTCATCGAGACCGCGCTTCAGCGCGCTGCCGTCGTGTCTAGTCTCCTGCAGGGTGAGGTGCTGGGGGTGGTGGATGCATGCGTCGTGCTCGCCGATGCATCGGCCCCGTTGTCGGCTGAGGCGGCGGACATAGCAATGTCCGCGGGCAGTGAGAGCGGGCTCATCGTGGTGCCGAATGCCGTCGACGACGTCGTGCTGCTTACACAGACGTGCGACCTGCAATTCACGACATCCGACGAGTACCGGTGCCTCGTCGCGGCAGTGCTGCATACGTCCGAGCAGTTCGCATACGAGGCATTGCGAGGCCGACGGCCAGGGTTCGCGGGGTTGCCCTGGGCTGGGTTGACGGCTGTCGCCGACCTGTCTCGCATTACTATCGTCGAGCGCAGCGTGCTAGTCGGTGCTATAAGCCGGGGCAGACCCCGCACCCTGAGGGAGCAGCTCCACTTTTCGGAGACGATTGGCCGTTACCTCACACGACCTGCACTGCCGGACCCTGTCAATGAGGTGCTAGCGCCGTTCGTCAAGCGCATCGCCGAGAAGCATGACCGCGAATCCGCCGAGGGCCGATGTGCGCACAAGGTATCGGAGCTACGGGTGGAGGCGACGCCGGACATCGACCATGATGAGCCGGCACTCAACATCCTCATGATCCTCGAGGAGGACGAACTGCCGCCGCTGCCGCAGGGATCGCATGTTGACGACGGCCGGATCGACAGCCTTATCGGCCGCGGCCGCACCGCTGCGTCCGAGGCGGTGCACTGCGCAGGCGACCCGGTCGCGAAGCGTGAGGCATGGATGGCGCTTGCTGAGTGCTGGGTCACGCCGGCTGTCGAGCTCGCGGCTACCGTCGATGGCGTCGGCAGCGTCGAGATCACCGTGCTGAACGGAGAGGAATTCTCCTATGCCCGAAGCCTCAGCGCGCCGGTCATTGACCTGCGTTACCTGACGACCAGGGCGGCCTGACCAGCGGGTCGGCTGCCGTTGAAGCCCAGTCGCGATCCCCATTGCCCACCGATACTGCATAAGGATCGATGCTGCCAAGGCAGGTGAAGAGAGTGGCTGTCGGCGCTGCCCCCTTCGGGGAGATGCCATCCAACCGTGAGATCTTGCAGCGCGTCAAGGCGCTGGTACCGGAGGCTGCACAGAACGAGCCGGACCAGCATGTCGTCTCCAAGGTCATCCTGAAGCAGTTCACCCAGCGGTGGGGGGCGAAGGGCGACCTCCTTCTGGCCTGCCTCAACGTTCGACATCCGGAGCGGAAGATCGTCCGAGGCGGGCCAGCGAGATTCGGCAGGATCCCGACTAACTCCGCTTTGCCTCAAGCTCGGCCGAAGATCTTTGGGGCGCGACCGAGACCCGGCTACATGAACCACTGGAAGCCATCAAGCGGGATGACCGCGTCGCTGACCCATCCCATGACGCGGTGATCCGCGATGCCGTCGCCTTGCACTTCATCCGGAGCATCCCCACCGCGGCCCTTCATCAGACGACGTGGCGTGAGCGCAGGGAGACGGCCCGGCAACAGTGGCGGGACAACCCCGAGATGCTCCAGCGGATTCATGTCAGCGTCTTCGGCTGGTGGACCGATGATCGAGCGCGGCTCGAGCTGGCTCTGGACGAGTTCTACAGGCCAGTCGATCAACTGGTATCCAGCGATGCTATCTTCCGGGTCAGTCTTGAGGATCGGTTCCAGCGTGTCCAGATTGGCTTCCAGGCCTTCGATCTCAAGATCCTCAGCTCGCCGGATCAGGAGTTCCTGATCGGCGACGTTCCGGTCCTCGCGATGCGGGAAGGGCGCGGCGGTCTCGGGATCTTCGACGGCGTAGGCCTAGCCAACGCCGATGAGATCGTCCTGCCCCTGACTCCACACCACATCGCGGTCCTCGGCCAAGGCGACCAGTCCAGGGAAGCGTCTGCCCAGGAGGTCGACCGCTACAACACCCTGGAGGTGAAGCTTGCTTACCGGTACGTCTACATGCAGCCGGCGGGAGGCCTAGCCCCTTTCGTCCGTTCGCTGCTAGGTGCCGAAGCCGCCTGACTGGCTGCGCGCCAGCCCGGCAGGAAGCTGTAATGCTCGCCGTCCCCTGAAGGTGCCGCTCGGCCCCGGTAGAAAGCAGATTTGTCCAGGAGCTGTGGTCGGGACCCGTTGATATGGAGAGTCCCCGAAGAGATGTAAAGCCGATAGAGACCTAACCCCTTCGATGCGAACGAGATCCTAAGCGCGGCCCAATGTGGTTGGCTGTGGCTTAATGACTGGTAGTCGATGGAAAGCGAAAACTGCAAGAAGCCCTATATGGCTTCGCGTCGGCCGATAATGGCTCCCCGCTTGGCTCCCCAGCAGTCCAGGCTGCTGTCAACGGCAGCTGGGCCAGAGGTTACGTCGGCGGCAAGTCGACCGCAGCGCAGCGATAGCCACCCGGGTTTACTCTGTCCGCAGCGGTGGGCGGCTGGGCTGGCCAACGCTGCGACGTGGCACTGGTTATGGTCAGCCGGACGAGCGCACGCGCAGGCCACGGAGCAAGCCGCGCTTGCCGTTTCCCGTTGTCCTCGCGATCATCATCAGGTGGGCGCCGGGGTGCTAAGCCCACCCGCTGGAACGGGTCCAAACACACTATTCTGCCGAAATGAGTGCGTCGCGTCTTCAAATACATAGCAGAGCTTCGCAAGCGTCGACTGTCTACGCTGGGCTGCGCTCATAGCTTGACGCCAGTTATGAGCGCGACGATGAGGGCAGAGCCGTAAAAGGGCCAGACCGAGGGGCTTGTTGTAGCGGCAAGCACCGTACCCAGGCCTGGCGCTTGCGCGGACAGGAACCACCGGTCTTGCGCCGCCTGAGCAGACTCGTCGTTATACAGCTTGCGATACGACCTTTCCAGCGCCAGGTAGTACGCGTCGAGGACCGCGAGAATGCAGATCGCGTATACCGCCAGCCAGGCCAGCCACGGCTTGTGGTTGTTGATGGCCACACCGAGCAGCGCTGCGGTGATCGTAACCATCCATCCCTTAAACGCCGATGAGTTACTCGCCAGACGGTTGATAATCCCCTGGATCATTTCCAGCTGTGACTGGTTCGCCATGGTTCCTAGTACTCCGACCGGGTTAGCGCGTCCGCCACTATGTCATCCATAAGTGCACCATACTCAGCCGACCGCAGCAGGCCGCTCGCATTCACCCGCCTGTAAGCTTGGCTTCCCGCGAACTCATCAGCGAGTTCCCGCGCCTCACCCCCTGGCGCGCCGAAGGCGTATACCGGCCGCTCGCCGAACTGCCCGCGGAACTCCCTGTACTCAATGCGGATCCCCTCCATCCCGCCCACGAAGATGGCAAACGCCGGGTCATGCTCCTTCGCTAGCATTGCCGCGCGCATCCGTGCCAGGCTGGCCGTGTTCTTTCCTGGCTCCGGGAGATCTCCGGGCACGGCGGGGACGAATTCCAGGCGGCCGAGCCCCTCAGCCTGGAGGCGCAGGGTCTCGCCCGGGATCAGATTTCCGTATAGTTCCGACTGGTAGATCGTAACCAGCGGTTCCGTATCGCGGTTCCAACCTCTTTCCGCTACCGTTTCGAAGTCGCGGGCAGCGCGCAGCAGCAGCGGCGTTATGGCCGGATGCCCCCCGCACAAGATCTTCCCCCCTGCCGTCCATATCGCAGCGACGCATGCGATTACGGCATCGGTGATCTCCAGAGGGTCGAACTCGCCTTCCCATCTCCTCCGGTCCGGGATGCTGGCAGACAGGAACACTCGCCGGGTGGCGAGCGGTCGCTCGCCACCCGGGTCTGGTTGACTCAGGGTCACGGTTCTCTCCTGTCCAGTCGGTCGGTCCAGTACGCACCCACGAGATGGTCGGCAAGCACGGTGATAGCGCGATCCGCACGGCACCAAGCCAGCAGGGCCGAGGCATCCTGCGGCACCTGGGCCGTCGCGTGAACGAGCACCGCCTTGGTCTGCGGTCCGCCCAGGCGAGCCCGCGCTGAGTCGACCGCGTAAAGGTCCTTTGGCTGCGGCGGGCGGGGACTGAAGCCCACCAGGCTATGGAGCGGAGCCTGGTCGGTGACGATGCCGTCCGGGCCGGGCTCGACTACGAGCAACACCCCACCCGGCTGCTCGATCGGCACCAGTCCCGCACGCTGCACGGCAATGCGGGTGTGCCCGACCAGGCGCCGTCGACGCCGGACCAGTGCCTTGGAGTGGACCGCCTCGATCTGCTGCACAACCTTTTCGAGTGCGTCGCGGGTCAGCACGCGCTGGCCGCCGAGCGCGGAGGAACCGCCTGCCTGGCCGTCATCGGCTCCGGTGCCGTCCGCGGGATTGCTTTCCTGGTTGCCCGCAGCCTGGCGGGTCAGCATGCTCTGTTCGAGATAGAAGCGCGGCAGGCCCTCCGTTCCGGCCAGCGGCGGTGTTCCCGGGAAGGTGACGATGAGCATCCCCAAGGACTCACGGAGCGCAAAATGCACCTCTTCGAGTACCCACTCGGAAAGCGTTGCGTCTGGCGACTCCACCAGCACCACGAATGCCGTTTCCTCAAGCGCCGCGTAGATCCGCTTCTGGACGTCTTCTGCGGGAACGATATCGAAACGGTCTACGAACGGCCAGAACCGATTCTTGACCAGCCTGTCATGCAGCTGCTCAGTCAGCGCGAGAGCGTCGCTTCTCCGGTGGCTCAGGAAGACCAGACGCTGACGCTCCTCCAGGCCCAGTGTTTCGCGTATGAAGTGGATAATTGACGGCGGCGCATCGCTGGTCCCCCACTCCACGCCATTGAGCCGACGCAGCGGTCCTTCAGGAGTGTGCACAGCGAAATTCTTCAACTTGTCGACGCAGGGAAGCACCGAGAGGCCAGCAGCTAGTGCGGCGCCGACCTGCTGTCGGCATTCCTCCGACGCGGCTGCCGCCGGGCTGCCGAGATAGACGACCATCGCGGGAGCATCGGTGTTTGTTCCTGCTGCAGCGGGAAATCCGTCGCGCACCTGAACCGAATCGGCGGGGTCGCCGATGTCGGCCGCCGCCTCACCAAGGCGATCCTGCAACGAGCGAACCCATTCCTGTCGGTCATCCTGAATACAGTAGACAGTGTAGGCCATGACCATCCTGCCCTCTTATCGGTCCCGCCGCAGCGCTACTCATCTCGGCCGGGTCAATTCCCGTTTATCCTAAACGTTGTGGTGGACCGAGAGATCACCTCTGCGCGAGACAGACCCGTTCGACCCTGATCGGGCACACTGTCGCTAGCCAGGGTGATGTGACCGGGTTGTTGCCACGGGAAAGGGACCGCCTGGCGTCATGGGTGATCATGGCTGGTTTCCTAATGAGTGGTCGTCAACGGGCATCGCGGCGGGGCGGCCGTTGAGTTATGGTTTCTGGCGTTGGCGGTAGGACGGTCCTTCGATGACGAACTCGTGGGCAGTGGAGACGGGCCGGTCGACGGCGGATTGGGCGAGCAGCGGGTCGGCCATCATGGACAGCCATTCGTCGGGGGTGCAGTTGGAGGTGTTGTCCAGCCGGGCGGCCTTGAGCCGCTTGTCGGCGCGGGCCATGTGCTCGCCGCGGCGGCGTCCGATGGCGCGGTGCCCGAGGGCGCAAGCCACGTGGGTCTTGCCGACTCCGACGGGGCCGAGCAGCAGGGCGCCGTGGGATGCGTCGATGAACCGGGACCGGTACTCACCCATACCCCTCATCGTCACGTAGGTACCAACCCTCCCGCCAGAGCGTAAAATCCCAGGCCAGCACGATGAAGGCAGCTGCCGACGTAACTTCGGCTAAATACCGCTACGAGAGATAAGCCGGGCTAGCACCGTCATCTATCGCGGTGGACCGTCGGGCAGGCCACGCGGGATCGCTGCTGACCACTGGCAGCCATTCAGCAGTATGACTAGTATTGCCGCCGACACGTCCCGACGCTGGTTACGGCTACTGCTGTTTGAGGGGGGTTTCGTTCTGTCGTCGACAGGTCCCACACTCCAAGAACCGGCAACATCAAAGACCGGGCTCTGGGCCGCCGCTAGGAGGTGGTTCCGGAACTTCTTTGGCGTGGGGCAGAGCACGGGTGAAGATAACCGCAGCGCGGTCGGACCCGAGTTGTCACGTGACGTCGAAGAGTCGCAACTGGCGGAGGCGGCACAGACGGTGAGCGAAGGCGACAGGCTCCTGCGTGACCGGGAGGCCGCCCTGTTGAGCCAATATCGCGTGAATCTCAGCCGTCCCGTCGTACTGGAGCTCATCCGCTTCGAGGGCATGGACTTCTTCAGCGACAGTGAGTGGAGGTTGAAGCGAGGATTCAACCTCCTCCTCGGCAGGAACGGCTATGGAAAGAGCTTTCTCCTGCGGTCGACCGTGGCCCTGCTTAAACGGGATGAACAGCTGTCGGGTGAGCTGGTCGGAGCCATGGGGGGAAAGAATGCCCGGCTGCACGTCCAAGTAAGGAGACTGGAGTCCTCGCGACAGGAGACGATTGTCCGCGACGCCGTACGATTCGAGAGCTCGATCGGCGAGGTACCGATCCTCGCAATTCCTGACTCTCGGTTTGTCGATCGATCCACCACGCTGCTTAAGGCACCAGTGACTGAGACGAGCCTGGTGAAAGACGGCGCGCTGCATTTCCTGCAGCAGCTTCCATTCCAGGGAGTCATTAATGATTTTCTTTTCGAGCTCTGCTTGGATTATCAGGGCCACCGAGCAGGCTTTCAGCTCCCGGTCTTCGAGTTTTTGGCCGGTATAATTGCGCGCCTTACGGGGGAGCCGTTCAAGTTTGACTCGATCGAGCGGAGCTCGCGACTGGGATTCATCATCTGGGTACGGACGCCGAATTCGCCGGATCCGCTCCCAATACAGTACTCGTCGCAGGGGACACTATCGGTACTTGCCATCTTCGGGCTCATAAGGAGCTTCCTTAAGGAACTCGCCAACTCGGACGGCCGTTCGGCGCCGTCCGAGGATGAGATCCGTGGCAAGGAAGCGATCGTGGTCATCGACGAGCTCGATGCTCACCTTCATCCGGTGTGGCAGCAGCAGATTCGACTACTACTCACCGACAGCTTTCCGAAGGTACAGTTCATCGTCTCCGCTCACAGCCCGCTCCTCGTCGCTGGTTGCGGACCAGGGGAAGTGTCGGTACTCCGACGAGGGGACGGGCGGGAATTCGCGCCAGCGCTGATCGAGCGGGACTTTATCGGCGCGACGTCGGCCGAGCTCTATGAGTCGGTGTTCGACCTCGAGGAACTCGATCCGACCTTCCTTCGATACAAGACGAAGCTGACTAATCGACCTGACTACGAGTCGGAGATCAAAAAGCTAATCGAACTGCAGAAACAGGGGAAGCTAACCGAGGCACAAGCCGTTAGGCTCGAAAAATTGTTCGACGAACAGCATATAATGGAGCGAGTCGAAGAGGTTACAGAGGCCCGCCAGAGCAGAGAATCCGAGCAGTCCTCGCGCATCTTGGAGCTTGAGGCTGAGAATGAGCGTCTACGAGCGAGACTGCACTCCGCAGACCGTCCGGAGGAGAGATTATGACGGGTTCGATACGGACTGAAGTGATCGAAGTGTACAGTCGCCATACGGTTCGAGACAAATCATTGTATGAAATAGACGCCTACAAGAGGCTTTGCCGCAAATACGACAGTAATACGGCATTCGATGCCCTCCGCCATCGCGTGGAGACGGACAAGATCGAGCTCGAGGGACAGATGCGAGCGCAGACTCCTGCGAGCCAAGTGAAGCTAGCGCTCATGGGCGTATTCCGGCGGCGAGCCAAGCAGAAGGAGGAACAGGATAGTTTTGTAGAATTGGTAATGAGGGCGTACGGTGAATCGTGGTCCGACGCCCAGCGTGCGTACTTCAGAGAGGCGTCGGCGTATTTGCGCGATTCTCAAGACTACTTCTTGTCCTTTACCAATCGCAATCTGACACCTCTGACTTACAGCAGGGTCAATGAAGAACATGAGTACTTTATCCGGAAGGTCATTAGAGAGTACAAAGGATTGGAATGGAAGAAACGCAATCTCCTCGCTCAGGCGATTCACTATATCCTACAGAAGAGATCTCTGACCGGTTTCTTTTTTCCCGAACATGGGCGGCCTAGCTATGAGGTAATACCAGAACTTGAGCATCAATGCCAACGGGCTCTGGTGTTTATTCAGGTGGTGCAGGGCGTGATGTTCACGCTAGCCCCGAGCTACTGCAATTTGGAATTTAACGCGGCTAAACTGCGCCCATTGTCGAATAGTGTCATCTTGCTGGACGCTGAGGAAGCCTTCCTCAGCGTCGATCGAGTGGATCCGGAACTGCTCCCGTGGTACGAGTCTGTCAGGGGTATTTCACGAATCGCACTGCCTTTGACGAATAGCTACAACGCGGCACAGATAAGGAGAAATGGCGATCTTGTCAACCAGAAGATCAGTGAGCTCGTCGACCGCGCTGCGGATCTGATCTATGAGGGCGTGCCTGCGGAGTGACTGGCCACAACAACGGTCGGCGGCTCAGCCGGTGTGCTCGTCTTGCTAACCCTGCTCGGAGATCACCCGCATAATGCCGCGTACAGGTCAAGCAGAATCTGGTCCTGCTAAGCGAGGGGGCACCCAACTAGGGGACGACCGGCCAGGACAGAGCGCAGAACCTGTACTGCCTTTCCCTTCGACGGCGACCAAGCGCGGTGCTTGCCCGTGCTCGCTGAAGGCACCGCGTTCTTGACGAGTCGGCCCCAGCGCTCCTGGCGGCCGTGGGCACAGACAAACGCCCCACCGGTCGGCAAAAGTCCCGCCTCTGGCTCGGTTGGCGAGTGCACATTGCCACGCCTGCCGTTCAGCTCACCACCGACGGGCTGGTTGCTCCGGCCGGCCCGAGACGGGCCAACTACCCGCAGCCTAGGCGCAGACCTGCGCGCGCCTGTGTCAGGCCTTGCGTGCAGCGGTCGGCTCAGCGTCAGCTACCGGACAGCGAATCCCCTCGGACAGTAACCATAAGCCCACGGAGGTCGGTCACGAGGTGCGCTTGGGCGTACACCTTGGCTCGCGGACTGTTAGGTCAGCGTGAGGTTGAGCGCGCGGTAGACCTATGTTTCGTGGGTTGAGTCGGTGTTGCGGATGACGCAGTCTAACCATGATCGATCCAACAGATGGCGCGTGCGGTCATCTACAACCAGCCTCGCGCACGCGCGAGCATCAGCGCCTCCGTTCGGGTCTTTACGTCCAGTTTGGTGTACAGGCCACGAAGCAGCCGGTACATCGCCCGCTCAGAGTAGCCGGTCCGATCGGCTAGTTGGGCGACCGTGATCCCGTCCGCTAGCTGCTGCAACCACTCGATCTCGTGCGGAGATGGCATCTCCGGGCCATCCGAGGCGGACTCGCCGGACGACAGCAGGACACGGACTACCTCGGTCGGCAGCAGGCTAGTGCCGCTGACCGCCGCCTCGAAGACTTGGCGCATTCCCTCGGGCGGCGTGTCCCGCGGCACGGCGCTCACCGCTCCGGACGCCAAGGCCCGGGCATAGGCGTCGACACCCGTGTCCTCCAGCACCGCGACCACGATCGCGCTGGGCCGAGTCCGGTGGAGCTGTGCGAGCAGCGCCCAATCCTCAGCCGAGTGCAGTGTCATCAGGATGACCTGGCGTTGTTCCTGGTGAGTCCAGGTCATGAGATCCTCTGGTGCCTCGGATCCGACACCGCCGACGCCCAAGGCTGAAATGATGCCGTGACGGAATACCGGCAATGGATCGAAAACCGCGACCCGTACTGACATGAGCGTTGCTTTCCCGGCAGTGTCAACGGCCCGAAGGACGATTCGTGCCGAGGTCACAGAGTCTGTCAGCATTCCCATCAGGTCGGCCAGCAGCGCCGGGCCGCTTGGCAGTGAGCTGACAGCCTGTCAGCAATCCGCCACCAGAATTGCGTCATGGACGCGCCCGGCATGTCGTCCCTAGCGTAGACAAGAGGAGCTCGCAGCGAATACGCAATACGGGAAGTCTTACAATGGTATTCCGGGGAAGTAGGCCACCTCACAGTCAGGTTCCGCTGCCCGGCGCAGAAGACGAGGGCCACGGAGAGCGAGGCTCACGCATCGTACCTGCTCTATCCGCGGCGCTCGTCGTGCTCTGTGTATTCGTCGTGTTCTTGCTCGTCCTGCGATAAACGCAGGATCAGCCACCGTTTGCCGCTCGCCGGACGCTGCTCAGCTCCTCGGGGTCGTGGCCGAGTTCATCTAGCAGGCGCAGGGCCCGGCGGACCACACCCTGCTCCCGGGTGATGGCTCTCGCTGCGCGATAGGAACGGACGGCATCTTCGATCGGCTTATGGTCCTCACACAAGGCCAGTCCGCTCAACGCTAGCCCATTAAGGTCGAAAACCTGATAGTTCCGGCGCTCGCGACTGCTCAGCTGTGTGGCCTGCACGTGAGCGTCCAGGAAGGCAAAGCGAGCCTTCTCCAGATCACCCTTACGGTAGGCGGTGATTCCCTGGAGGGCATAAGCGCCAAGGGCCCGACGGCTCTGCCGGTACTTCGATGCGGCATCGGCGGCTTCACTCGCAGCGTTCAAATTGCCGGCGCAGAGATAGGCCAGGGCAAGCGATGTGTTTGCATCGCGAGACAGATTCGGGTTGCGGGTCCTCGCGCCTATGAGCACGGCCTCGGTGGCAGGCTTGATCGCCTGGGCCGGGTGGCCGTCGATCAGCACCTGCGCCTCCGAGTTGAGGATCGACCCCTCGAGCAGCTCCTCACGCAGCTGGCGCGCAAGCTTCTTTCCCTCGCGGAGCAGTTCGAGCGCTTCGACATTTCGGCCCAACTGGGAGAGAACCCAGCCGATGTTCAGAAGCAGCTCGATCCGCAGGATCTCGCTGTCCTTGTCATGAAGGTCATCGAGTGTCTCAAGCGCGGCCCTGTGGTGATCCAGAGCCTGCCCGAACTCGCCCATCTCCGCATTGCAGAGCATGAGGCCGTCTTGGGCCTTGGCTTCCTCGAGCTTCATGCGCTGCTTGCGTGCCGCCTTGGCACCCTGCTCGTAATGCCGTTTGGCCTCGGTAACCTCTCCGTTCTCAAAATGGACGCTGCCGAGCTCGTTCTGCAGGCGAACCAGGTTCCGGCCGTCCCGAAGCCTCCCGGCGAGCTTGACCGCATCGTTCAGGAGCTCCAACGCTCCATCCAGGTCTTCCTGAAGCCGCCGGGCATAGGCCAGGAGGGAGCGGTTATGCAACTCCAAGCGCTGATCGCCTAGCTTGCCATCCAACTCCTCGCGCCAGGGAGCGACGGCACTGCTCTGACCCCAGCCGACGAGATGATCCACGTCAATCGTGGAGATCAGCGTCAGTGCCGTCCGGTAGTCCTGCCCTCGGATGCGAAGGTCGATCTCGGCGAACCAGGGGCTGAGGTCGCCGATGCGCTCTATCCGCTGCTTGCGCTGGGTCTCGAAGTACTCTGCCGCCAGCTGGAACATCGCGACTTGTGTGAGTGGCGGCGGTTTGCGGTCCCTATCGGCTGGCTGGCCGAACGGGATTCCGTCGAGCAGCCGCTGGCCGTCGGGCGAACGAGGGATGTAAAACCGATCGCCGTCCTGGCGAACGAGCCGCCGGTCGAGCAGCCGCCGAAGGGGCGGCTCGCTCTCATACCCCTGCAAGTACCACTGCAGCAAGTAGTCGA
>Ga0302324_100015802_pt1 | contig 15109 bp, 16 predicted proteins | sample Palsa_T0_1_FD_201949 | JGI IMG/M metagenome (GOLD analysis project Ga0302324, IMG submission 201949) | Peat permafrost microbial communities from Stordalen Mire near Abisko, Sweden - Palsa_T0_1 | ecosystem: Environmental > Terrestrial > Soil > Palsa > Peat permafrost | place: Sweden: Abisko...
GCTCTTTAAAGCGATTGAGGTCTCTTTTTAGGGAGATCGGAAGAGGTGGAAAAGGCCTTTTATGGCGCAATTTCCCGCTGTCCATAGATTTGCGGACGAACGCTGCCCGCCGCGCGATCAAAGCTTACGCCGCGCGCTCCAGATGCGCGACCAACCCGGCGAACAGGCCGCGGCCGTCGGTGCAGCCCATGATGTCTTCGACGTGGTTTTCCGGATGCGGCATCATGCCGAGCACGTTGCCGCGCTCGCTGACGATGCCGGCGATCGATTGCGCCGCGCCGTTGATGTTGGAGCGCTCTTCGACCGCGCCGTCGGCGGAACAATAGCGATAGAGCACCCGCCCCTCGCCCTCCAGCCGCTTCAGGGTTTCTTCGTCCGCCTCGTAATTGCCCTCGCCATGCGCAATCGGCACCCGAATGATCTGGCCGGCATTATAACCGCGCGTGAACGGCGTGTCGGAGCGCTCCACCCGCAGATGCACGTCACGGCAGATGAATTTCAGCCGCGCATTGCGCATGAGAACGCCGGGCAGAAGCCCCGCCTCGCACAGAATCTGGAAACCATTGCAGACCCCGAGCACGAGGCCGCCCTTGGCCGCAAAGGCGCGCACCGCGTCCATCACGGGCGAGCGCGCGGCGATGGCGCCACAGCGCAGATAGTCGCCGTAGGAAAAGCCGCCGGGGACCACCACTAGGTCGGTGCCCGCAGGCAGCGACGTCTCGGCATGCCAGACCATCGCGGCCTCGTGACCCGACGCCAGCCTGAGCGCGCGCGCCATGTCGCGTTCGCGATTGATTCCGGGAAAGACGAGGACGGCGGATTTCATGTCAGGTTGGGCGCATCGTTCAGTTCAAGCCGTTGCTCGATACGCTCAAGGTGCAAATCGTGACGACCCAAAATCCCGTAAATGTTATGGACGTCCTGCTGCAGCGAAATCATGTGGCCCCGAAGAGCATTCAATTCACTTTTGACGTCACCGACACTGCTCTTAACTTCGCCAACGTCGCGTTGCAGGGTCTTCAGAACCTCGTAAATCAATTCATTGCTGACGTCAGCCATGGCCCGATGATCCTCAGCCGTTTACCTCGATAGCATAATTCTCGATCACGGTATTCGCCAGCAATTTATCGGCGGCGTCTTTCAACGCCGCCTCGGTCTTGGCCTTGTCGGAGCCCGAAATCTCGATGTCGAACACCTTGCCCTGCCGCACGCTGGCGACGCCGTCGACGCCGAGCGATTTTAGCGCGCCCTCGATGGCCTTGCCCTGCGGATCGAGAATGCCTGACTTCAAGGTAACGGTAACGCGCGCTTTCACGAGACTAACCTCAGCTCTTCACCAGCACCGGGCCGGAGCCCACCGGCCGCTCGTTCTCCATCAGGATCCCCAGCCGCTTGGCGACTTCGGTATAGGCCTCCAAGAGGCCACCGAGATCCCGGCGGAAGCGGTCCTTGTCCAGTTTCTCGTTCGACTTGATGTCCCACAGCCGGCACGAATCCGGCGAGATCTCGTCGGCGACGATGATCCGCATCATTTCGTTTTCGAACAGCCGGCCGCACTCCATCTTGAAATCGACCAGACGGATGCCGATCCCCAGGAACAGCCCGGTGAGGAAGTCGTTGACCCGAATCGCCAGTGCCATGATGTCGTCGATTTCCTGCGGCGTGGCCCAGCCGAACGCCGTGATGTGCTCCTCGGACACCATGGGGTCGTTGAGCTGGTCGTTCTTGTAGTAGAATTCGATAATCGAGCGCGGCAGCTGGGTACCTTCCTCGATGCCGAGACGCTGCGACAGCGATCCCGCCGCCACGTTCCGCACCACGACCTCGAGCGGCACGATCTCGACCTCGCGAATCAGCTGCTCGCGCATGTTGAGGCGGCGGATGAAATGGGTGGGCACCCCGATGTCGTTGAGGTGCTGAAACAGGTACTCCGAAATCCGGTTGTTGAGGACGCCCTTGCCCTCGATCACCTGGTGTTTCTGCTTGTTGAACGCGGTCGCGTCGTCCTTGAAGTGCTGGATCAGGGTTCCCGGCTCCGGCCCTTCATAGAGGACCTTGGCCTTGCCTTCATAAATGCGGCGTCGACGGCTCATTGGGATGTACCGTGTGTTGTTGAAATCCATGAAGTTGGTGTGCTCCGGATGACAAGGGATTGCGACCCACGACGGAGCTGCCGTGAAGGCCAGGGACAAGAAACAGAACAAGAACCAAGCCTAGAATCCAACCTATCCGATTGGCCTATCCAGTACAATCGATCCGGTCCCCCGGGGCAAAGTTTTACCCCATTTGCCGCAGGGCCTTGAGGCTCGTTGTGTTAACGATTTCTCCCAATATCTAGGCATCCAAGCGGGGCGCCGCAACGAGGCCGCTGGCGCCAAAATCGGCAGCAAACCAGCGAGAACCCGGCATCAGGAGAGGAACCCTCTGTTATGACCACCTTCGACAAGCGGGAGGAAGGCTTCGAGAAGAAATTCGCGCTCGACGAAGAGCTGAAGTTCAAGGCCGAAGCCCGCCGCAACAAGCTCCTGGGATTGTGGGCGGCGGACAGGCAGGGCCTGTCAGCCGAAGCCGCCAGCGCCTATGCCAGGGACGTCGTCGCCGCCGATTTCGAGGAAACCGGCGGCGGTGTCTTTCGCAAGGTGACCGGCGATCTCAACGCCAGGGGCATTGCCGTCACCGAAGAGCAGGTTCGCGCGAAAATGGACGAACTGCTGGCGCAGGCCATCGCGCAGGTGAAGGCGGGGATTTGACGCACAGCGTCATTCCGGACGCCGCGCAGCGGCGATCCGGAATCCCGAAAATAATGGATAGCAACGGCGAGATTCCGGGTTCGTGCTTCGCACGCCCCGGAATGACAACAAAGCTCACCCCTCCTTGAAGCCATATTCCGGCACGTTGCCGCTGGCGCCGTAATATTTGTACGGCAGGAACTTGCCCGACATCGTGATCTTGACGCGGTCGCCCTTGGGATTGGGCAGGCGTTCCATCACCATGTCGAAATCGATCGCCGACATGATGCCGTCGCCATATTCCTCCTCGATCAGCGCCTTCCAGGCCGGACCGTTGACCATCACCAGTTCGTAGAACCGGTAGATCAGGGGATCGGTCGGCGGCATTTCCATGCCGCGCATCGGTGTTTCGTTGAGCATCGTGGTTTCCGATTTGGACAGCCCGAACAGCTCCTGCGCGTTCGCCGCCTGCGGCTTTGTCAGCTTCATCTGGCCCAGGATGGCGCCCACAATCAGGACTTCGGAATAGCCGCCGATCTTTTCGCAGATGTGTTTCCAGCTCCAGCCCTTCTCGCGCTTGATGTCGAGCAGCTTTTCAGTGAGGTCGGTTCGCTTCATGGGTCTCTCCCTGTTACGCCCGTCATGCCGGCCTTGTGCCGGGCATCGACGTCTTTCTAGTCTAGGAAGACGTCGATGGCCGGGACAGGCCGGACCAAGACGTCTGCTTTGATTCGTCGTGCGATAAATCGGACACCGAGGCGATCGTCAGTTCGGGTTTGCCGATCCGCACCACCGGCACGTCGCGCGGATCGTGGCCGGGTGTATCGCTCGCAAAACTCTTGCTGCGGCTGACCAGAAAATCGACGATGTGATTGCGCACCGCGTAGTAATAGGGATGCCGGTGCAGATCGATGCGGCCGCGATCCTTCGGCAGCGGATTTTCCACGATCTCGGCCAGCACCGCGCCCGGTCCGTTGGTCATCAGGAAAATCTTGTCGGCAAGATAGATCGCCTCATCGACGTCATGGGTGATCATGAACGCAGTCTGCCCGGTCTCGAGACAGATGCGGCGAACCTCGTCCTGCAGCGTGCCGCGCGTCAGCGCGTCGAGCGCCGAGAACGGCTCATCCATCAGCATGATCTTCGGCGTGATGCTGAGCGCGCGCGCGATGCCGACGCGCTGCTTCATGCCGCCAGAGAGTTCCGACGGACGCTTGTGCTCGGCGCCGGTCAAGCCGACCAGATCGATGAAGGTCTGCGCATGCGCCCTCACTTTGGCGCGGTCCCAGCCGCGCCATTTCGACGTCACGGCATAGGCGACGTTGCCAAGCACGGTGCGCCACGGCAGCAGCGCATGGCTCTGGAAAATCACGGCGCGGTCGAGGCTGGTGCCCTCGATCGCCTGGCCATCGACGATCACGGTGCCTTCGCTCGGCGCATCGAGCCCGGCCAGGATGTTCAGCACCGTGGTCTTGCCGCAGCCGGAGTGACCAATCACGCAGCCGAACTCGCCGCGCGCCATCGACAGCCAGAGATCTTCGAACACCGCGATCTCGCCGCCGCCGGCGCCGGGATAGCGTTTTGCGATTCCCTCGATCGAGATGAATTTGCCGGTCATCGCATCACTCCGGGAACGTGACCATGTGGGTGAAGCGCGCCAGAATCTGATCGAGCAGCATGCCGACGACGCCGATCAGGAGAATGGCAATGATGACATTGGTGATCGAGAGGTTGTTCCACTCGTTCCAGACGAAGTAACCGATGCCGGTGCCTCCGACCAGCATTTCGGCCGCGACAATCACCAGCCAGGCAATGCCGATCGAGATCCGCATGCCCGTGAGAATGGTCGGCGCGGCGGCCGGCAGGATCACGGTGAAGGCGCGCCGCAGCGTGCCGACCTCAAGCGTACGTGCGACGTTGATCCATTCCTTGCGCACGGCGGCGACACCGAACGCGGTATTGAGCAGCATCGGCCATACCGAGCAGATGAAAATCACGAAGATCGCGGACAGTCCGGAATCCTTGATGGTGTAGAGCGCCAGTGGCATCCAGGCCAGCGGCGAGATCGGCTTCAGTATCTGGATGAACGGATCGAGCGCGCGGTTGATCAAGGGCGACATCCCGATCAGGAAGCCAAGCGGAATGGCGACGATCACGGCCAGAAAATAGCCGAGCCCGACGCGCGCCATCGAATATCCGAGCTGGATGCCGAGGCCCTTGTCGTTGGGTCCATTATCGTAGAACGGCCGCTGGAGGTGCTCCCATAATTTCAAACCGACATCGAGCGGGCCCGGCATCGCCGATTTTCCCTGCGTCGCCGTCAATCCCATCAGCTTGGCATATTCCGGGCTCATGCTGGCAATATTGCCGGTGCCGCGCGTGGCGATGTGCCAGATGCCGATGAAGGCAAGGAACAGCGCGATCGACAGGATCGCCGCGCGAAAGCGGAGCGAGGAAGTCATCGCGCCAGACCTCTCGGAGCGTCGTCCCGGCGAACGCCGGGACCCATAACCACCGGCGTTGCGTGATGCAGAAGGTGTCTGACCCAGTGCCGAAACGCGAAGCCGCGGCGTATGGGTCCCGGCGCTCGCCGGGACGACAGCTGCGAATATTTTCGCGTCATCGCGCTCACGACGCCTTCCTGATCTTGAAGCTGTTGAGATAGTCCTCGGGCGCGGCCGGATCGAAGGCCTTGCCCATCACCGAGAACGATTTGTAGGATGTCGCCGACGGCGCCAATCCCATCTCGGTCATGGCCTTGCGCGTATCGGTCGCGAGATAGACCTGTTCCGCCACCGACTTGTAATCGACATCACCCTTGATCTGGCCCCAGCGTTTCATCTGCGTGAGCATCCAGACCGCGAAGGATTGCCAGGGGAACGGATCGAAATCGACCCGCTTGGGGTCGGTTTTGACGCCGCCCAGTCCGTCCGCATAGGTCCCGGTGAGAACCTGCTCCAGCACGGTCACCGGCGCGTTGATGTAATTTGCCGGCGCAATAGCTTCCGCGATCTGTTTGCGGTTTTCGGCTTTCGAAGCGTAGGCGGTGGCGTCCAGGATCGCGCGCGTCAAAGCGGCAAAGCTGTTGGGCGATCCCGTGATGAACTCCCGGCTCGCCGCGAAGCTGCAGCAGGGATGCCCGTCCCAGATTTCCTTGGACAGAATGTGCATGAAGCCGACGCCGTCATAGATCGCGCGCTGGCAGATATTGTCGGGTGCGAGGAAGCCGTCGATGTTGTCGGCGCGCAGATTGGCGACCATCTCCGGCGGCGGTACCGAGCGGAGCTGCACATCGGTGTCGGGGTCGAGGCCGTGTTCGGCGAGATAATAGCGCAAGAGATAGTTGTGCATGGAATAGTCGAACGGAATGGCGAATTTCATGCCTTTCCAGTCCTTCGGATCGCGCTTGTCCTTGTGCTTGATGGCGAGCGTGATGCCCTGGCCGTTGATGTTCTCGATCGCGGGGACCACGAACGGAATCGCCTGCGCGCCGAGGCCGAGCGAAATCGCGATCGGCATCGGCGCCAGCATGTGCGCGGCGTCGTATTCCTTGTTGATGGTCTTGTCGCGAACCACAGCCCAACCGGCGGTCTTGACCACTTCGACGTTGAGGCCATGCTTGGCGTAGAAGCCGAGCGGCGACGCCATGATGATCGGCGTCGCGCAGGTGATCGGGATAAAGCCGACCTTCAGATCCTTTTTCTCCGGCGCGCCCGCATCGGCAAACGCCTCGGTCGCGGTCTTGATCGGGAAAAACTGAGAGATCGCGGCCAGCGCGGTCGAGGCGCCGACCGATTTCAGGAAGGCGCGGCGGGCGGCATCCCGGGGAAACATCGCGCGCATCACGGCCGAGGCCACGACGCCCTCGTAACGGGCCTCTTCCGTCGGCACCGGCTCGCAACGCAGCGTCAGAGCGGCCCGATCATGTTCACCCGCGGAATGATGCTGGCCGCAACCGCAGCCCGACCGCGACAACGCGCGGTCAGCATCGAAGGCATCGTCGAAGGTGGACATGCTGTATTCCCTCACGTGGTGCCGAAATCGCTAAAAGGCAAAAACCCGCCACGCCGGGGATTCACCGCCCGGCCGCCTGGATACGGCCGGGCAATGAAAACATGCACTTTCTATGCCGCTTTATTAGGCGGCTTTCGTGAGCTTGCTCTCGGTGGGCAGGCCCTCCTCGATCGGCAGCGACGGATCGCGCGACCATTCGTTCCAGGACCCGAAATACATCCGCACATCCTTGACGCCGGCATTCTTGAGCGCCAGGAACGTGTTCGACGCACGCGCGCCCTTGAAGCAATAGAGATAGACCGGGGTATTCTCCGAGATGCCGACGGTCGCGCATTCGGCCAGGATTTCGTCCTTGGACTTGAAGCGCTGTCCCTCCGAGGTCGGCTTCATCATGCGGTACCATTCGAGCCAGACCGCGCCGGGGATGCGTCCCTTGCGCGGGCAGAAATCCTTGCCGTAGGGCGAGGAGCTTTCGCCGATCCACTCATCGACGTCGCGCACGTCGAGCAAGGCGACACCGGGCTTGCCGACCGCCGCAAGCATGGTCTTGGAGTCGATCAGGATCTTGGCGGCATCGGGAACGATGGCGAAGGATGCGGGCGCCGGCGACGGCACCGCGGTCGTGACCGGCAGACCCTTGGCCGACCAGGCGTCGAACCCGCCGTCCAGCACCTTGACCTTGGGATAGCCGAGCATGGTGAGGAGATAATAGCCGCGGCAGGACTGGCCGAAGCCGGAATTCATCGATTGCTCATAGATGACGGCGGTTTCCTTGCCTGACAATCCGGCCTTGCCGAAGGCGTCGGCGAATTTCGTCTTCAACTCGTGAATGCCTTCCGGCGTCGATGTCGCGAGGTAGGTGAAGATCTCGTGCACGTTCACGGCATTCGGGAGGTGTCCCGCACCATAGGCATCCGGATTTCGGGTGTCGATGATGACAACCGGCTCCTTGGATGCGAGTTCGGCGAGTTCGCTGGCAGAAATCAGAACGTCCGTCATGGCAGCCTCTCCTGTTCAGTTGGTTGGTAGTTAGGGTCGATCCGAAGTCCTCTTTAGATTTCACATGTCGGCCAGCATCTTGCGAAGCTGCTTGGTGGCCGGGGTCACGATCGCGACGAAGTAGGCCTCGCGCAGCCGGCGCTGGACGCGATGGCTCTTGAGGTAGCCGCGCGCGCCGCAATGAAGCATCGCCGCATGCGCGGCCGCGACGCTGGCATCGCCGATATGCAGCCGCAGCGTGACCACGCGACGCCAATAATCGTCGTCGGTGTTGAAGGGATCGCGCGCGAGCTCCATGGCTTCCGATTCAAGGTCGGACAGCAGCTGGTTGAAATCCGACGGTTGCTGCGGCAGATAGCGATTGACGTGGCCGAGCGGGCCGTCGACTTCGTTCATGATCGCGATGCAATCGCGGATCAGCCCGACACCCATCCCGGCCTGCAGCAGGATGAAGCCGGCACGGATTTTCTTGACGAAAGCTTTCGCCTGTTCCGCGAGGATCAGCCGATCCGGCACGAAGACGTCGCGGAACTGCACGCCGTAAGTGCCGGTGCCGTCCATGGCGAGGAACGGCTTGCACGGCTGCAGCGTGATCGCGGGGTCGGAACAATCGGCGAGAAACATCACGATCTCGCCGGGCATGTCCTCGCGCTCGAAAATCGTGCCGAAGAAATGGTCGGGGCCGAGATTGGAGACCCAGGGCAGCGCGCCGCGCACGACATAACCGCCGTCAACCCTGCGGCCCTTCAATTTGAATTTCTCGATTCCGAAGAAGGTCTTCATCGGGTTGGAAAGACCGGTGCCGCCGAGAATTTTTCCCGCAGCGACGCCGTCCGCGAACCCGCTGGTGAGCGCGGCGTTATCGGAGTTCGCCGCGTACCAGACCAACGTATTCTGGCACCACGCCATGAAGGCGGTCGCGCCGCACACCTCAGCGAGCGCGGCCATCGATTGAATGGCGCAGCGCAGATCGGCTGCGCCATTGCTGGGCTGGTGGCTGCTCCAGGCGCCGACATCGCCGAGGCGCCGGAGCAATTCGTCCGGATATACCGTGCCGTCATCGATCGCGGCGGCCATGGGTGCGAGGTTTTTTCGCGCGATGGTCGCGACCTGATCGGCCACCGACGCCGACACAGGGTCTTCGTCGACCGCCATCCGCGATAAGGCTAATGAACCCATGGGATTCTCCGCACCGATTTTTTTCAGACGACTGGTTGCCGGAACGATCAGGCGCTGACTTCGAGGTTCACCGGCCGGGTGAAGGTGTTGGCGACCGGCGACCATTTCTTGACGTGGGTGACCAGCGCGTCGATCTCGCTTTGCGCAACGCCCTCGCACACCATGTCGACCTTGACCCGCACGTCGGTGAAACCGACCGGCTTCTCGCTGACGTCGCCGGTGCCCCAGACTGCCGTGATGTTGAGGTCGCCCTCGAGCTGAAGTTCCAGCTTGTTGACGATCCAGCCGCGATGCACAGCGTTGGCGTGGAGGCCCACCGCGAGGCAGGAACCCAGCGCAGCCAGTGAAGCTTCGGAAGGATTGGGCGCGGTGTCGTCGCCCAAAAGACCCGGCGGCTCGTCGACGATGTAGGGTGGAAGGTTGCGGATATAATTGGCATGGCGGAACTTGCCCTCGGCCACCGTCTTGCATTTCAAGGTCTTGATGACCTTCGGGTTGGCCTTGCTGTTGACGATCAGCTGCTCCAGCCCGTCCTTGTCGATCGGGGCGAGGCAACCTGTAAGCACTGTTTTTTGAGCGACCGCGGTCATTGATTTTCTCCCTAGACGGCAGGATACCGAACGGTCTGTATCCTGCATGAAGCGTGCCAGACACGGGCCGGGGGAAAACGCAAAGCCGTGAAGCCGCTTAGCCCAAACTGCCTTCGAAACGGTCAGGGGGGCGCTGCTCAATCGTGATGCAATTGCTGGCGCGCGCGATTATTTTGGACGCAGAAAGATGCGACTTGATGAGTGCGGCACAGTTGGATTAACTGAGGCATGGGCAAAACATCTTCGAAGGGACGTCCCGTCGCGGCCGGTCTCGCCGCCGGCGACGATGAATCCGCGCGCGGGCGCCTGCTGAGCGCCGCCACGCGGCTGTTCTGCAAGAACGGCATCAACGCCACCGGCATCGACGCCATCATCAATGAAGCCGGCACCGCGAAGACCACGCTCTACAAGCTGTTCGGATCGAAAAACAATCTGGTGCACGTCGTGCTCGAGACCGAGGGCAAGCAATGGCGCGAATGGTTCATCGATGCGGTCGAGTCCGGCGGCGGTAGTGCACAGGCCAAACTGGCGCGGATTTTTCCGGCGCTGAAAGACTGGTTCCGTCAGGAACGTTTCTACGGCTGTCCCTTCATCAATGCCGTCGGCGAGCACGACAAGGACCAGAAGCAGCTTCGCGCCATCGCGATGCGGCACAAGAAGGTGGTGCTGGCCTATATCGAAAAGCTCGCGGGCGAAATGGGCGCGGCGGAGCCGGAAGTGCTGGCGCATCAGCTCGCGCTATTGATGGACGGCGCCATCGTTGCCGCCATGGTCACGCGCGATCCCGGGGTCGCCGACACCGCGGGACTTGCCGCGGGCTCACTGTTCGTGCCTTCAAAGCAGAAGAAGCCGAAGCGCGCCGGCAATGCGCCGACGGAGTTGATGGCCGTCTGAGCGGCCATCAACCGACCGCCCCGATCAAGGTATTGTCGGCCAGTCGAACCGCGTTCTATTTGAGCGCCGCCTCGACCCTGGCGAGGCCCGCATTGGCGCAGACTTCATCCTTTTCACCGCCGGGCGCGCCGGACACGCCAACGCCACCGATGACTTCGCTGCCTGCCCTGATCGGAACGCCGCCGCCGACGCCGACCACATTGGGAATCTGCCGCATATAGGCGTTGGCGGGATCCTCGAGCAGCTTCATGGTCTGCAACGAGGTCTGGTTGCGGGTGCGGGCCGTGTAGGCCTTGAGGCGGCTGAATTCCAGGGTATGCGGAGCGGTGCCGTCGCCGCGCAGTTGGGCCGCGACGTTGCCGCCCTTGTCCACGATGGTGACGGAGACCTTGTAACCATCCTTGGCGCACTGATCGATCGCGCCCTGAATGATGGCAAGCGACAGCCCCATCGAGACGTTCTTTTCGACCTGGGGCGCCTGCGCCGACGCGGGCGCGGCGGCGAGAATGGACCCGGAAACGAGTACTCCAAGCCGGAAAAGACGCATGTTTTAGCCTCCCTGTATTTATGTTTTGTCACTCGATGAACACTCATCCGCGCGACTTAATCCCGGCGGCTGAGAGAAAATCATAGGGCTTGATCGCTGCAACGGCAAAGACTTGCCCCGAAATCCTAGGCAGGCCCCTGCAGACCGGCTTCAAGCCGGTCGAGTTCAGCGGCAATGCCACCTTCGACATCCGCGACAGCCATTTTCACGACCCGGTAGCCGCGCGCTTCCAGCCAGGCCTGCCGCGCGGCGCGATCAGTGAGGATCAGCTCGGACTCATCGGGATTGATCAGTTCGATCGCGACGCGGTGCACGAACGAAACAAAGTCGGGAATGTGACGGCCGACCGGCGTCTGCCGTTTGAATTGCCCGGCGAAGCGGCGATCGGTGGTCAGCGCCTGCCACAGGATGCGCTCGGCATCGGTCGGATTTCGCCGCAATAGCCGCGCCAGTCCACGCACGGTGCCGCTCTCCGATGGCAGCGCGCTTTGCCCATGCTCGGCCAGCAGCGCGCGCAGCCGGGTCGCCTGCTCGCCGTCGAGCACGCCGCCCTTGGCCGGACCCTTGCGTCCCTCGGCGATCGCCATCACCACGCCGTGCAGCGTATGCATGTCCTGCTTGGTCGGCTCCATGCGGGTGAAGATGTTGCGCAAATTGACCAGCATGGTCTCGCGCTTCTCGGCCGGGCGCAGGAATTCGACTTTGTCGAGCTCGCGCACCAGATTGTCGAAGAAGGCCTGCATCTGATGCTGCGAGGCACGCTCGGAGCGTTCGGTCATCGCGAACGGCAACGCGCCTGATGTGGCAAGCTTGAACCACTCATAGCCGACCAGCAGCACCGCCTGCGCCAGATTGAGCGAGGCGAAGCCGGGATTGACCGGAAAAGTGACGATGCGGTCGGCCAGCGCCACCTCCTCGTTCTGCAGCCCGTAACGCTCGCGGCCAAACAGGATGCCGACGGTGGCGCCGCCGGCGATCGCGGTCGTCATCTCGGCCGCAGCGGCTTCCGGCGCGACCACGGGCTTGGCCTGATCGTGCGCACGGGCGGTGGTGGCGAATAACAGCGTGCAGTCGGCGACCGCCTGCTCGACGGTTTCAAACAGCTCGACATGATCCAGGATATGGTCGGCGCCGGAGGCGGCGCGCCGGGCGTGGACGTTGGGCCAGCCGTCGCGCGGATTGACGATGCGCAGCCGCGTCAGCCCGAAATTGCCCATCGCGCGCGCGGCCATGCCGATGTTCTCGCCGAGCTGGGGCTCGACCAGAACGACGACGGGTCCGGTGAGTGCGATGCCTGATTTGGTCTTGTCGGTGCCCGAACCGGACATCTCGCTTCACTTTCTGATTCAAGTTCTGAAGGCTTTGATTCAAGTTCCGAAGAATCTGATTCAACGCCTCAGCGGCGGCGCTATTCGTTGGCCTGTCTGGCAGAATTTCTCAAGCAATATAATCGGCTTAGTGACGTCTTTTGGCTTTCGTCCGAAACCTCAGACAAGCCCTCCACAGCCTCCGCTTGCGCGCGGTCGGGTTTCGGATACGCTATCAATCAAACGCAAAGCGAACCCAAAAGCCGGTTCAACGGCTCGGGAAATGGGGAGGGGTTACCATGCGCAGCCGATGGTCATTGGCGATTGCCGGATTGATTTTGATTCTGGCGGGCGGAGTGCTCGCTTATTTCACCCAAACCTCCGGCGGCATCCAGATCAGGGATGTGCGCTTTGCGGGCGCCAAGGGCAACATCATGAGCGCCCTGCTCTATATTCCGCCCAACGCGACCGCCCAGACCCCCGCCCCCGGCATTCTCGCGGTTCACGGTTACATCAATTCGCGCGAGACCCAGGACGGCTTTGCGATCGAATTCGCCCGCCGCGGCTATGTGGTGCTGGACCTCGACCAGACCGGCCACGGCTATAGCGACGGACCCGCCTTCGCCAACGGTTTTGGCGGCCCCGATGGATTGGCGCATCTGCGCAGCCTCGACATCGTCGACAAGAACAATATCGGCCTTGAGGGCCACTCGATGGGCGGCTGGACCGTGCTCGCCGCCGCCGCCGCGATGCCCAACGACTACAAGTCGATGGTGCTGGAGGGGTCATCCACCGGCAAGCCGTTCGCCGCCGAGGGGACCGCGAGCTGGCCGCGCAATGTCGCTTTGGTATTCGCGCAATATGAGGAATTTTCCACCCTGATGTGGGGCGTCGATCTGGCGCGGGACGTCACCCAGAGCCCGAAACTCTGGGCCCTGTTCGGCACCCAAAGCGCGGTCGAACCCGGCAAGGTCTATGGCGATATCGCGCAAGGCACCGCACGGGTGCTCTACACGCCGGCGATCACGCATCCCGCCGAGCATATTTCGCATGAGGCGATCGGCTACAGCCTCGACTGGTTCGCCAAGACCCTGCATGGCGGCACGCCGCGCCCCTCGGACGATCAAATCTGGTTCCGCAAGGAAATCGGCACTTTGATCGCGCTGATCGGCTTCGTAGCGCTCCTGCTCGGCGTATTCGACGGCCTGCTCGAAGCCCCCGTGTTTTCGCATCTGCGGCTGCCCGAGATCGCCGACGGCACCATGCCGGCCCCGGTCGCTTCCGGCGGCCGCCGCTGGACCATCGCGTTGGTGCTGTCCGCCTTCATCCCGGCGCTGACCTATTATCCGGCTTTCGCACTCGGCGGCACCTTCGTGACCCCGTCCGCCTACCTGCCCCAGGGCATCACCAACCAGATCCTGGTCTGGGCCATCCTCAACGGACTGATCACGCTGGCCTTGATGCCGTTCGCGCCCAAGCGCGCCAGCCGGTCCGGCATTATCGGGCCGTCGATCCTGATCGCCCTGGCCACGGCGATCGTCGGCTATGCCGCCTTGTGGCTCGCCGATCTCGTCTTCAAGATCGATTTCCGGTTCTGGATTGTCGCGCTCAAGCTGATGAACGCCAAGCAATTCCTGATTTTCCTGATCTATCTGGTGCCGTTCACGGCATTTTTCGTGATCGCGCTGCATGTGCTGCACCGGAACTTCTCGACCGCGGGAGCCGGACGCGGCGCGCTTTATCTGACCAATATTCTGGCGCTCACGCTCGGCTTCATCGTGCTGCTGGTGCTGCAATACGGGACACTTTGGCTGACGGGAAAGCTGTTCAATCCGCTGCCCGACCCCGGCTTCGTACCGCTCTCCACCATCGTCGCCATCCAGTTCGTGCCACTGCTGGCGATCTGCGCCATCGTCGGCACCTTTACCTGGCGACGTACCGGCTCCAGCCTGCCCGGCGCCCTGATCTGCGGTCTGTTCGTCACCTGGTACATCGTGGCGGGGACGGCCACGCAGGCGGCGTTCTAGAACCGCGGCTCTGAGCTAAAAGATGGGCTGAAACTGCATAACGCCTTGGCTTTCGCCAGGGCGTTTGCGGTGCTATAGCGCGGGTGCAATCCTTGCATGTCGCAGTCCACCCATCCCGAAACGCGCTATTCCAAAAAGGCCCGATCTCCATGGCAAAAATCAAGGTGACCAACCCCGTCGTCGAACTCGATGGCGACGAGATGACCCGGATCATCTGGCAGTACATCAAGGACAAGCTGATCACCCCGTTCCTTGAGATCGACCTGATGTATTTCGACCTCGGGATGGAATACCGCGACAAGACCAACGACCAGGTCACCATCGACGCCGCCAACGCCATCAAGAAGGTCGGCGTCGGCGTCAAATGCGCCACCATCACCCCGGACGAGGCCCGGGTGAAGGAATTCGGCCTCAAGGAGATGTGGAAATCGCCGAACGGCACCATCCGCAACATCCTCGGCGGCGTGGTGTTCCGCGAACCGATCATCTGCAAGAACGTGCCGCGGCTGGTGCCGGGCTGGACCAAGCCGATCATCATCGGCCGCCATGCTTTCGGCGATCAGTACCGCGCCACCGACTTCAAGTTCCCGAGCAAGGGCACGCTTTCGATGAAATTCGTCGGCGAGGACGGCAAGGTGATCGAGCGGGAAGTCTACAAGTCGCCCAGCGCCGGCATTGCGCTCGCAATGTACAATCTCGACGATTCCATCGCCGATTTCGCCCGCGCCTCGTTGAACATGGGCCTGTCCAAGGGCTATTCGGTCTATCTCTCGACCAAGAATACCATCCTCAAGGTCTATGACGGGCGGTTCAAGGACATTTT
>Ga0302324_100015803_pt1 | contig 15109 bp, 10 predicted proteins | sample Palsa_T0_1_FD_201949 | JGI IMG/M metagenome (GOLD analysis project Ga0302324, IMG submission 201949) | Peat permafrost microbial communities from Stordalen Mire near Abisko, Sweden - Palsa_T0_1 | ecosystem: Environmental > Terrestrial > Soil > Palsa > Peat permafrost | place: Sweden: Abisko...
ACTCCCCGCCCCGGTGCTCGCCGCCGGGGATTGCCGCTCGCCGCGCGGCTTGGAGGAGGCGATCCTGGAGGGCACGCTGGCCGTGCGCGATGGGCTGGCGGCGCTCGCCTGAGGGGACCGGGACCTCGCCGCACGCCGGGTAGCCTGATCGGGATGGCCACCCTCGCCGAGCTCTGGGACGACGCGGTCGCGCAACGCGTCGTCGCCCACGTCGGGCCGGCCGCGGATGCCGGTCCTTCTCACCCGATCGTCTGTGCCTCGGGGATCTCGCCGTCGGGCGCGATCCACCTGGGCAACCTGCGGGAGCCGATCACCACCCACCTGGTCGCGGAGGCGCTGCGCCGGCACGGTCATGAGGTCGTGCATCTGCACTCCTGGGACGACTACGACCGCTTTCGCAAGGTGCCGGCCGGCGTCGACCAATCGTTCGAGCGCTACATCGGGATGCCGCTGGCGTCGATTCCCGACCCGTTCGGCGAGTACCCGTCCTATGCGGACCGCTACATGGACCGGTTCCGCTCAGAGCTCGAGGTGCTCGGGATCCGGATGACCGAGCGCCGCCAGTCCGAGCTGTACCCGGCGGGGACCTATAACGCCGGCATCCGCCGCGCGATGGACGAGCGCGAGCGGGTGTTCGACACGCTTGCCGAGCAGCAGACGGCCGGGAGGCACGAGACGTCGCTGGATGAGCGGCGGCGCGCATACTACCCGTTCAAACCGTATTGCCCGTCGTGTGGCCGCGATGACACGCGCGTAACCTCGTGGGACGGCACCGTCGCCGGCTGGGAGTGCCGGCATGGCCATGCCGGCGAGATGTCGCTCGCCGATGGCGCGCAGATCAGCGGCAAGCTCGTCTGGAAGGTCGACTGGCCGATGCGCTGGGCGTACGAGGGCGTGGCGTTCGAGCCGGCCGGCGAGGACCACCACGCGCCGACCGGGAGCTATACGGTCGGGCGGACGCTCGTCTCCGATCTCTACGGCGCCCGCGCGCCGGAGTCGATCGTCTACTCGTTCGTGACGCTGGCGGGGGTCGGGGGCAAGATGTCGGGCTCGGCCGGTGGGGGAGCGGTCGCGTCCACCGCGTTGCGCGTGATCGAGCCCGCGATCGTCCGTTGGCTCTACGTCCGCCGGCTGCCGTCACAGTCGTTCGCGATCGACCTGTCGCCCAGGGCCGTCCAGCGGCTGTACGACGAATGGGACCGGCTCGCGGCCGACGTGCACGGCCAGGACCCTGACCCGACCGATGTCGCGATCTACCGGGAGAGCACCGAGTCATCCGCCGGACCGGTGGAGCGGACGCGGCGGCCCGTCTCGTTCCGGCTGCTGGCGTCCGTCGCCGACATCACCCAGGGCGACCTGACGCAGATGGCGCGGATCATCTCCTCGCACGTGGACGGGGTGCAGCCCGCCCCCGTGGCCGGGGCGGAGCCGGCGGCTCTGCTCCAGGACCTGCAGCCGCGCCTGGACTGCGCGATCCACTACGCGACCGAGCTGGTGCCCGAGGCCGAGCGCACCCGCGTGCGGGCCGCGTTCTCGGTCGAGACGTTCGACGCGCTGGACGAGCGCGAGCAGCGCGGCGTGACGCTGCTGGCCGATGGGCTCGACGAGAACTGGTCGCTGACGGGCTTGACCGGGCTGATCTATGCGGTCCCCAAGCAGCTGCTGGGTCTGCCGGCCGATGCCGAGGCCGACGCCGACGTCAAGGCTCAGCAGCGGGCGTTCTACAAGGCGGTCTACCGGCTGCTGTGCGACGCCGAGGCGGGGCCGCGGTTGCCGACGCTGCTGCTGTCGATCGGGCGCGATCGGGCGCACCGGCTGCTTGTCGGCACGTAGCCCAGTGGGCGGGCCGGCGAGGCCGCCAGGCGGTGTCCGCACCCGCTGCCGGCCCTGACCGAAGGCGGAATTGTCGAGGAGCGACGCCGCCGAGCTGGTTGCCGGCCACGGCTGGCCGTTTTTGCCGATGACAGGACGAAAAACGACCAATCCTGTGATGCGGACCCGATCACGAGATCCACGTCACGGTTCGACCGCGACCGAACCGTCGCGCGTCTAGCTTGAGTGGCGATGTCGGATCCGACGGACACCCAAGCGGGCACCGATTCGCGACGCTGGACGCTCGTGGCGACGAGCCTGGGTTTCTCCGTCGTCCAGCTCGACGTCTCGATCGTCAACGTCGCGATCAAGTCGATCGGAGCCGGGCTTGGCGGCGGCGTCAGCGGGCTGCAGTGGGTCGTCAACGCGTACACGATCGCGTTCGCGGCGTGCATCCTCACGGCCGGGTCGATCGCCGACCGGATCGGTGCCCGACGGCTGTTCGTCGGCGGCTTCGTGCTGTTCATGGCCGCCTCGGCGATCTGCGGCGTCGCGCCCGATCTCGGCGTCCTGATCGGCGCTCGCGCGGTCCAGGGACTCGCGGCGGCGCTGCTCGTGCCGTCGTCGCTGGCGCTGCTCAGCCACGCCTATACCGATGCCCGAGCCAGGACCCAGGCGGTCGGGATCTACCTGGCGGGGGCCAGTTCGGCGCTGTCAGGCGGGCCGCTGATCGGCGGTGCCCTGATCGCGACGATCGGCTGGCGGGCGATCTTCTTCATCAACGTGCCGGTCGCGCTGTGCGGGATCTTCCTGACGTTGCGATTCGCTCGTGAGACCACTCGCTCGGCCGGCCGCGGGGTTGACGTGCCCGGACAACTCACCGCGTTCGCGACGTTGGTGCTGCTCGTCGGCTCGACGATCGAGGGCGGCGCCCGCGGCTTCGGCGCAACCGCCGTGCTCGCCGGCTACGGCGCGGCGCTGGCCTGCGGCTGCGCGTTCGTCTGGTTCGAGGCCCGTGGCCGGTCGCCGATGCTGCCGCTGTCGCTGTTTCGGTCACGCACGTTCAGCGTCTGCTCGGTCGCCGGGCTGCTGATCAACACGGCCTTCTACGGGCTGATCTTCGTGATCAGCCTGTTCTTTCAGCGCGTGCAGGGGCTGTCGCCGCTGACGACGGGGCTGGCGCTGGCCCCGGTGATGATCGGGATCACCGCCTCCAACATCGTCTCCGGACGGATGCAGGAGCGACTTGGCGCGACGCGCGTGCTGGTGCTCGGCGCCTCCGTGTTGGCGCTCGCCTGCGCGGGGATGCTGTCGGTCGGGGCCGCGACGGGCTACGGCGCGATCGTCGTGCAGCTGACCGCGATCGGCGTCGGCGGCGGCCTGGTCGTGCCGACCGTCACCGCGCAGCTGTTGGGCAGCGTCGAGCGCAGTCGCTCAGGGGTGGCGGGCGGTGCGCTCAACACGCTGCGCCAGACGGGCTCGGCGGTCGGGGTCGCGCTGTTCGGCTCGCTGCTGGCCGGCCGCGCCGGGTTTGTGCCCGGGGTCCACGCATCGTTTGCGATCGCGATCGGTCTGGGCCTCGCGATCGTGGCGCTGGCGCCGCTCCTGCGCGTCCGGCCGCTCCGCCCGCATGGGACCGGTCACCCCGGGGTGAGAGGAAACTGACCACGCGGCCGGCGTCCCGGCGCCGATCGTCGATCGAGTTCGACGTTCAACCAAGCGCCGGCGAGTTGTATACCTCCTGCGATGTTCATCCACCGGCTCGATGACGACCGCTGGCTGCGACTGACGGAGGAGTCGGACCTCGACGAGATCTACGAGCTGATCGTGACCAACCGTGAACGGCTGGCCGAGTGGATGCCATGGGCGGTCGGGGCGACAATCGATAGCACCCGCGCGTACATCCGCTCCAGTCGCCATGGCTTCGCCGACAACGGCGGCTTCTCGTCGGTGATCGTCGAGCGGGGCGCGATCGTCGGCTCGATCGGATGCGCGGAGGTCAGCCGTCAGAACCGCGCGTGCGAGATCGGCTACTGGATCGGGAGCGCCGCCGAGCGGCGCGGCACGGTCACGCTTGCGGTCCGCGCGCTGCTTGACCATGCGTTCGGCGCCTGGGAGCTCAATCGCGCAACGATCCAGGCCGGGGTCGGCAACCTCCGCAGCCGCGCCGTTGCCGAGCGCCTCGGGTTCACGCTGGAAGGGGTCACGCGCCAGGCCGAGCGGTATCCCGACGGCCACTACATCGACCTCGCGGTCTACGGGCTCTTGGCTTCGGAGTGGCGCGGAGCGGGCGACCAGACCGGGCGGTAGCGCGGGGGACGCGCACCGTCCTGGCGCACCCCCTGCCGAGATCAGGCGTCACCGTCGAGTGACACGATCAGCCCGGCGCCGATCGGCACGACGACGGTCGTCATCTGCGGGTCGGCGTGCAATAGGCGGCTGACGTCGGTCAGCTCGGCGGCGTGGGAGCTGGCGTTGTCGATCACGAGCATGCCGCCCGGCGCGAGGGTCCGGCGGACGTTTGGCCAGTAGCTGGCGTACTCAGGGCGCTCGGCGTCGAGGAAGATCAGGTCCCAGGCATCGTCGGGATACTCGCCGAGCGCCTGCGCGGCGCTGACGGTGCGGCAGGTCGCGAGGCCGTCGAGGCCGGCGCGCGCGATGTTGTCGCATGCCTGCTCCGAGCGGCGGGGGTCGATGTCGAGCGACTCCACGTGGCCGCCGGTGACGCTGGCGGCGTCGGCGAGCCACAGCGTCGAGTATCCGTTCGAGGTCCCGACCTCGAGGATCCGCCGGGCGCACGCGGCGCGGGCCAGCACGGCCAGCAGCTCCGCGGTCTCGGGCTCGAGGTTGCGCAGCCGCGCGAGCCGGTGTGACTGCTGGGCGTCGAACTCGACGCCCAGGGCGTAGATCTCGTCGGCGATCGCGCGCCGCTCGGGGTTCATCGCGGCCGCATCAGGACGACATCGCGTTCGGCCGGTCGGCGGCCTTGATGCCGAGGCTGTACTGGCCAATGTCGTTCTCGAGCGAAGTGAGCGATTGGTATTCGCCGTTGTGGACGAATACGACGCGGCCTCGCGCGTTGATGAAGATCGTCTGCGGCGGCCCGTCGGGGTAGACCTTGAGCGGGGCGAGCGCCGACAGACTCGTGGTGTAGCTGGGATAGCTGACCGGGTGCGAGGCCAGGAACGCGCGGGCGTTGCCCGACTCGTCGTTGATGTCGGCGCCGAGGAACGCGACCTGGCGGCCGTACTGCGCGGACGCGGTCGCCAGGTACGGGAACTCCTGGCGGCAGGGATCACACCACGATGCCCATGCGTTGACGACGACTGGATGTCCCCGCAGCGCGTGCAGGCGGGCGCTCAACGCGGACGTGGAGCCGAGCAGCTTGCCCGCCTGGGCGTGGAGGCCCTTCAGCGCGGCCGGCGATCCGCGCAGCTCCGAACGGGCGTCGGAGGCGCTCGGTGGGACGACCTTGGCGACCTGGTTGCCGGGGATCGCCCGGCCCATCATGTTGAGGACGTCGTCGGCGATCTGGTCGGCGGTCCAGGGCAGGTGGGGATGCTCAAGGTTGCCAACGCCCTCGGCGTCGAGCAGCGACCGCAACGGCTCCGACAGCTTGCCCTGGAGCTTCGGCATGCCGTCGTCGGCGACGCGCAGGTAGCCGTGGGGGTCGATCAAGTAGACCGCGTCGGTGTGGTTGATGTCGAACGTCTCGGGCTTGTGGGTCCACCAGTCGATGTCGGCCGGCTTGCCCTCAGGGACGCGGTAGAACTGGACGCCGAACCAATTCCAGAACGTGCGGATCGCGTGCGGGGAGCCGGTCAGCATCGTGAAGTCGGCGCCGAACTCCCGTTTGTAGGCGCGTAGCCGGGCCGGGCTGTCGCGCCACGGGTCGACGGTCGTCTCGACCACGTTGACCTGCTGGCCAATCCCGTCCTTGGCGAGCGTCGACTTGAGCTCCTCGAGCACACCGGTGGTCATCGGGCAGACCTCGCGGCACAGCGTCATCGACGGCGCCAGCACGATCCACTTGCCGTGCGTGTCGTCGAGCTGGTACGGCTTGCCCTGCGAATCGACCAGCTGGAAGCCCGGGACGTGCCTGGGGCGCGGCAGCTCGGTGCCGATCGCCAGCGGGGCGGGCACGCCCGCGTCGGCGCTGGACGTGTCGCTCTTCTTGTTCGAGAGTGTGACCAGGACCGCCAGCGTTACCGCGAGGATGCCGGCGGCGCACAACAACATCCAGCGAACTCGGCGCAGCACGAACGCCGAGTCTAGGCAAGCGCGCGCGTCGATGCGCGAGTGGCAGATATGTCCGGTATCGAGGGACAAATCCGCCACGCCACGTCAGGGCGCGGCCGCGCGCGCGTCAGGCGGGCGCGGGAACCGCGGTCTCGGTCGGCGCGTCACGCTGGAGCTCACCGGCGAGGCGGGTGAGCAGGCCGGCGAGATCGGGGTGGTCGTCAGGCGACCAGTCCGGGCACAGGCGCTCCAGCGATGCCCGGCGCTCCGCGATCAGCTTCTCGGCGACCGCGTGGCCGGCGGCGGTCACGCCCTTGACACCGGCGCCCGTGTCGTCGAGCGTGACGTACCCGCGCGCGGCCAGCTCCTGCACCGCGCCGGCCGTCGCCGCCTGGGGAATGTCGAACGAACGGCTCATCTCCGGGATGTCCATCGCCGGGTCATCCTGCAGGTGGGCGATCAGCCAGCACGCCGCCGGTGAGAGGTCGACGCCGGCGCGGGCCGCGAGGTTGGCGACGAGCTGGCGGCGCTTCTCACGACCGAGCAGCACCGACAACGCGCGGGCCGCCTCGGCCTCGGACTTGACTTGGCGCGGGGTGGCGAACGCCTCGCCGACGCCGGTCGAGGCGGTCGCGGTGTCACGCAGGGCCCGGTCAGGCAGGATCCAGCTCAGCACGAACGCCAGCACACCGATCGCGGCGGCGACCTCGAAGATGGTCGATAACGCGTGCGTGAACGCGTGCAGGTAGCCGGCGTGCAGCGTCGGCGGCAGCTTCGCCAGCGCAGCCTTGCTCAGCCCGGATGAGCCCGACGAGCTGGCGGCGGCCGACGATCCGGCGGGAAATACCGACTTCAGCTCGGAGGCGAGGCGATTGTTGAAGATCGAACCGAGCACGGCGGTGCCGACGGTCCCGCCCATCGAGCGAAACAGCGTCGCGCCCGACGTCGCCACGCCGAGATCCTTGTAGTCGACCGCGTTCTGGACGGCGAGGACGAGCACCTGCATCACGCAGCCCAGCCCCAGCCCGAGCACGAACATGTACACGGAGGCGATCGACTGGGCGGTGCTCACGCCCAAGCGCGAGAGCAGCCCGAGTCCGACGATCATGAGCGCGGTGCCGACGATCGGAAACGTCCGGTAATGGCCGGTGCGAGTGATGATCTGGCCCGAGCCGATCGAGGTCAGCAGCAGTCCGAGCATCAGCGGCAGCGTCTGCAGACCGGCCTCGGTCGGCGAGGAGCCGAGCACGTCCTGCAGGTAGAGCGACAGGTACGTGATCGAGCCGAACAGCGCGAAGCCGACGATCAGGCCCATCCCGCTGGAGACGGCGAACGTGCGATTGCGAAACAGGCTCGGCGGCAGCACCGCCTCCCGCGCCCGCCTCTCGACGACCACGAACACGATCACGAGCACGATCGCGGCCGCGAACAGGCCGATGATCTCCGCCGAGCCCCACGCGTACGTGGTGCCGCCCCAGGTGCAGGCCAGCACGACCGCAGCCAGCGCGGCCGCCAGCGCGGCGGCCCCGACGTAGTCGATGTGCTGGTGCTCGGAGGACTTGCGTGACGGCAGCGTCGCCTGCAATACCGCGAACGCGATCACGCCGATCGGCAGGTTGACGTAGAAGATCGCGCGCCACGAGACGCCGGACGTGAGCGCGCCGCCGAGCAGCGGTCCGAGCACGCTGGAGACGCCGAACACCGCGCCGAAGTAGCCTTGGTAGCGGCCGCGCTCACGCGGGGAGACGACATCGCCGATCGCCGCCATCGTCGAGACCATCAGGCCGCCGCCGCCGAGGCCCTGCAGCCCGCGGAACAGGATCAGCTCGGTCATGTTCTGCGACAGCCCGCACAGCGCCGAGCCGATCAGGAACAGGACGAGCGCGAACTGGAGCACGACCTTACGCCCGACGAGGTCGCCGAGCTTGCCGTAGAGCGGCGTCACGACCGTCTGCGCCAGCAGGTATGCGGTCACCACCCACGAGAGCTGATTGAGCCCGCCGAGGTCACCGACGATTGTCGGCAGCGCGGTCGCGACGATCGTCTGATCCAGCGACGCCATCAGCATCACCAGCATCAGACCGGCGAACACGACCAGCACGCTGCGGCTCGTGCGCGCGTCCCCGCCGGCGACCGCGGTGGCGCTCATCGGTCCCTCGTTGCCGACCTGATCAGGCGCACTCGGACGGCATCATACGTCCGGCGTTATCCGCCCCGCCGGCGGGGAAGGCGAGTTCGATGGCGAATCGGGCCGGCCCCTCCGGCCCGACTCGCCATCGAATCCAGAGCCCGCCGTCTGAGGGCGCGCGAGGGCCTCTACGAGCTGGCGGGGTGGCGGACCGCCTCGGCGTGCTCACGCGCGGAGCGGTCACGGCAGCCGGGGCCGCAGAAGTAGAGGCAGCCGCAGAAGTAGACGCAGCGTGCTACGGCGCCGCCGCGCAGCGCGCTACGGCGCCGCCTGACCGGCCGTGGCCGGCAGCCGGGAGCGCAGTTCGGCCGCGGTCCACAATACGAGTGCCGCCAGCCCGGTCACGGCGCCGACCACGCAGACCCCGCCCCAGCCGTCGGAGGAGTACACGGCCGAGCTGATCGCCGAGAGCGCCGCGCCGCCGAGGAAGTAGCTGACCATGTAGGCCGTCGTCAGCCGGCTACGGGCCTCAGGCGCGAGCGCGTAGATCGCCGACTGGTTGGAGATGTGGATCCCCTGGACGCCGAGATCGAGCACCGCGATCCCGACGATCAGCCACAGGGTCGACGTCTTGCCCGCGTACAGGATCGGCCAGGAGGCGAGCATCACGACGGCGGTGGCCCAGGTGGCGTGGCGGCCGCGGCCGCGGTCGGCCAGCCGGCCGGCGGCCGTCGCGGCGGCGGCGCCGGCGACGCCCGCCAGTCCGAACAGCCCGATCACCGCGTTGCCGTAGTGAAACGGCGCCGCTGACAGCAGGAACGACAGCGACGTCCACAGCGTGCTGAAGCATCCGAACGCGAAGAAGCCGAGCCCCATCCGCAGGCGCAGCACCGGCTCGGCCGAGATCAGCGACAGCACCGAGCGCAGCACTCCGCGGTAGCGCATGTCGGTCGTCGGGGGCACCCGCGGCAGCCGCGCCCGGAGCGTCAGCGCGAGCGCGACCATGATCCCGGCCGCGACCCAGAACACGATGCGCCAGCCGAGCGCGGCGGCGAGCAGGCCACTGAACGTCCGGGCCAGCAGAATCCCGATCAGCAGCCCGCTCATCACCGTCCCCACGACCCGTCCTCGCGCGGACTCGTCCGCCAGCGAGGCGCTCATCGGCACGATCACCTGGGCCGCGGTGGCGCTGAAGCCGACGAGCGCGAGGGCCGCCGCGAACACCACGAACCCGGGTGCGATCGCGGCGACCACCAGCCCGGCGGCGGTGAGCAGCAGCGCCGCCGAGATCAGGCCCCGGCGCTCCTGCAGGTCTCCGCTCGGCACCAGCAGCGCCAGGCCGAGCACGTAACCGATCTGGCTGATCGTGATCAACAGCCCGGCGGTGCCCTGGGAGACCGAGAACGCGCGCGAGAGCGTGTGCAGCAGCGGCTGCGCGTAGTACAGGTTCGCGACCGTCGCGCCGCAGGCGACGGCCAGCAGCAGGACCAGCCCGCGGGAGACCCCGCCCCCGAGCACGGCCTCCTGGCGATCGTCGGCTGACGGCGGTGCCTTCATCGAGATCGAACATAGCCCGGGGCGCCGTCAGCCCGGTCGTTCGTCGGTGGGGACGCCTGAGCGTCAGCGCGCGACGCGGTGCAGGAACGTCACGAGGTGCGAGAAGAAGACATTGTGGGGATATGCGCCTGCCGGATCGTTGTGCGCGTACGTGGCGTGGCGGTCGATCAGGGTCAGATGGCTTGAGGGGATGCCCGACTGCCGAGCCAGCACCCGGATCTCCGACAGGATCTCAGAGCCGCCGAGCCGGGCGCCGAAGCCGTAGATCCGCAGCGAGTGGGGGAGCCTGCGACCGAGCGTGGAGCGCAGGTGGAGCACCCGTTGCGCCGGCGACGGCGTGCCGTTGCCGACGGCCGCCAGATCAAGCGTCAGACGCGCGGGGAAGTACCACTCGCTGCCGTCGGCGTTCTGCACCCCCGCGCCCGACAGCATCGTCGCGTAGCGCCGGATCGGCGTCAGCGCGCCCGTCCCGTTCCAGCCGCGCAGCGCGCCGGACGCGGTGATCCCGGCACCGAGATGGGCCTGGGCGGCGATCAGCGCCGCCGGCGAGGTGCCCACGTTCAGCGCGTACCCGAACTGCGCGAGATTGTCGACCGCCACCGGCGGCGTCAGCCCGAACGGGGTCAGCAGCCCAGAGGACTGTCCGAGCGACGGCGCGCGCGGGGCGATCAGGGCGGTCATCGCGCCCACCGAGCTGAACAGGCCCGCGTCTGGCGCGGGGATCCCGCCGAACGGCTCCCAAGGCGAGGTCGCGGGCGAGCGCAGCGTGGTCAGCGCGGCGCGTGCGGCGGCGGCGGATTCCGGTTCGCCGAAGCTGCCGCCGTCGATATAGACCAGGCCAGAGAGCTGATCGGCGCCGGGCCTGCCGTCGAATTTCCAACTGGCGTAGGCGGTGACCACCCCGCCGCCGAGCGAGTGGCCGCCGAGCACGACCCTGCCGCCGAGCGTCCGCGCCCGCTCGATCACCGCGTGCAGATCGCCGACGGCGACCGACATCCCCCACCGCTTGGCGAACGCCACGCTCGCGTTCGGGATCGGCTGGATGTGTGGCGTGATCGACGGGTTGCTCAGATAGCCGAGGTAGTAGTCATAGAGCTGCGTCGCGGTCGCCGTGCCGCGCTTGGCCTCGTCGAGCACCGACTGGTCCTCCAGCAGGTTCTCGCGTCGCTCCACGGCCCACACCTGCCAGCCTGGGTCCCGCGCGACGACCCACTTGGCCAGCGGCGCGAAGTAGGCGCTGCCGGCCGAAGTTCCGGGTTCGAGCACGAGCACGTTGCGCGCCGTGCGTGGCCCGATTCGCAGCACGCCGACCTTGTCGTAGCGGGCCGGGGTGCCGGGCGCCGTGGCGCCGCGCATCCAGGTGATCCTCAGGGGCGCCGCCGAGGCGACGGTCAGGGGCGCCGCCGAGGCGATGGTCAGGGGCGCCGCCGAGGCGACGGCGCCGGTCAACCCCGCCAGCAGCGCTGTGGTAACGAGTCTGACCAGAACCCTCCTCATCGATGCGTAGTATCGGGGATCGAGTCGATGCTCGCGCTCGCATCCCATCCCGAGGCGCCGTATGCGCAGCTGGCCGAGCCGGCGTCGCTGCCCCACGAGGCGCTGGTGGCGGTCGGGGCGATCTCGCTCAACCGCGGGGAGTGCCGTCGGTTGTCGACGATGGATGGTGGCTCGGTGACCGGCTGGGATCTCGCCGGCGAGGTGGTGCAGGCCGCCGCCGACGGCACCGGCCCGCCGGCCGGCGCCCGGGTCGTCGGTCTCAAGAACCCGGGCGCGTGGGTGCAGCGCGCGGCGGTCGACACCGAGTTCCTGGCGCAGTTGCCAGATCAGATCACGCTCGAGCAGGCGGCGTCGCTGCCGGTCGCCGGCCTGACCGCGCTGCTGTCGCTGCAGATCGGCGGCTTCGTGGTCGGCCGGCGGGTACTGATCACGGGCGCGAGCGGCGGCGTCGGGCGGTTCGCGATCCAGCTGGCCAAGCTGGCCGGGGCTCACGTGACCGCGGTCGCGCGGCGCACCGACGGCCTGCGCGAGCTCGGCGCCGACGAGGTGGTGGACGAACTGGAGACCGAGGGAGACGATTTCGACGTCGTGCTCGACGGGGTGGGCGGGACCGTGCTCGGCGCCTGCCTGCAGCGGGTGGCGCCGCTCGGGACCGTGGTCAGCTTCGCCTCGACCCTCGCCGAGCCGGTCAGCTATCCCGCCCGTGAGCTGTTCGCCCGCGCGTCCGGCGCCAAGCTGGTCGGCTTCTACCTGTTCTCGATCCTCGCCCACAGCCGCAGTGCGAGCGCCGACCTGCGGCGGCTGGCCGAGCTGGTGGCCGCCGGCCGGCTGGACCCGCAGATCGACTTCGTCAGGCCCTGGACCGAGGCCGGCGACGCGATCGAGGCGCTGATGGACCGGCGCGTGGCGGGTAAGGCCGTGCTGAGCGTGTCCTGACGTTGTCCGGTCCGCTCCGGGCGCTCGCTACGCAACGATTCGACGCAGCGCAGGCGCGCGTCGCCGATTTGTTAGTGAGCGGTGTTGGGGATTCGTTAGGTACCGCTGGCTTCAACTGGTAATGGGCGGTGCTGGGGATTACGCTTCCCCGCTTTGGGACACCAACCTCTTGGAGGAGGACTCAGCTTGAAGCGACACGTCCGGCCATTGGCGTTAGTTCTGCTGGTGGCGATTACCGCGCTCATCGTTGCGGCCTGTGGGTCGAGCTCGAAGAGCTCGTCCAGCGCCTCAGGCGGCGCCAGCGCGAACACCAGCACCAGCAGTTCGGGCGGCGCAACGCCGACCATCAACATGGTCCAGGGCACCTTCCCGCAGTCGCTTGACCCGGCCAAGGACTACACGACCCAGGGCGCTGAGACCAACTGGATCGTGTACACCGGTCTGACGACCTACAAGCACGTCAACGGTGCCGCCGGCGGAGATCTGATCCCGGGGTTGGGGACGGCGTTGCCGAAGATCTCTGATGGTGGCAAGACCTACACCGCGACGTTGCGTAAGGGGTTGAAGTTCTCCAACGGGGCGCCGGTAGTGGCGTCTGATTTCATCCGCTCGGTTGAGCGGGCGGTGAAGGTCCCGTGGGGTGGCTCGGGTGCGTTCATCACGCCGATCATCGTGGGCGCGAGCGCGTATTCGACGGGGAAGGCGAAGGCGATCTCGGGGATCTCGGCCAACGACAAGACTGGTCAGATCACGATTCATCTGGTGAAGCCGTACGGTCCGTTTGACAACGTGCTGGCGTTCCCGTGCCTGGGCCTGGTGCCGAGTAGCACGCCGTTGACGGTCGAGGCCAGTAATCCGCCTCCGGGCGTCGGTCCCTACAAGGTGACCAACATCACCCCGGGGCAGTCCTATGACGTGGTCAAGAACCCCGACTGGACGCCGATCCCGGGGATTCCCTCAGGCCATGTCGACGTCGACGTGAAGGTGTCGGGGAACATCACCTCCAACGCGCTGGCGGTGCTCAACAACACCGCGGACGTGTTTGACTGGGCGGACACGATCCCCGGCAGCCTGCTGGCGCAGATCAACGCGAAGGCGTCGGATCGGTTCAAGAACATCAACCTGGGCGGCTCGACGTACTACATCTTCTTCAACGTCACCAAGCCGCCGTTCAACAACCAGTTGGCCCGTGAGGCGGTCATCACCGGTCTGAACGAGTCGGCGATGAACAAGCTGGCTTCGGGCACGTTGGCGCCGGCGTGCTTCTTCTTGCCGCCGGCGGTCCCGGGTCACCCGACCGGGTCCTGCCCGTACGGGAATCCGGCGTCAGGCGGGAATATCGCCAAGGCTAAGGCGCTGATCAAGCAGTCAGGCGAGGCGGGCGCGCCGGTGACCGTCTGGTCTGAGACGCGTGACCCGCGTCAGCAGTGGATGACGTATTACACGTCGTTTTTGAACCAGATCGGGCTGAAGGCGACGATCAAGGTGATCGCCGACGCGAACTACTTCACCACGATCGGTTCCTCGAAGTCCGTCGACCCGGAGACCGGGTTCGCTGACTGGAATCAGGATTTCCCGAATCCGGTCGACTTCTACCTGCTGCTCGACGGCAAGGCGATCCTCCCGACCGACAACGAGAACTTCGGTCAGGTCAACGACCCGAAGATCAACAACGCGATCGCCACGCTGGGCACGACTCCGACGACGCAGCTGAGCAGCGTCGCGAGCAAGTGGCAGGCGATCGACGAGTACGTCGCCAAGAAGGCGTACATCGACGTGTTCGGCTACGAGACGTTCCCGTTCTTCATGTCTGATCGCATGAACTACGCGGCGGCCGTCAAGCAGTCGATCTACGGGTGGGACTTCACCTCGTTCCAGTTGAAGTAACGCTGTGCAGCGCACGGACCGGGGCGGGCGTGGCTCGCCCCGGTCCGTCGCATTCGTTGTAGGGTTCCGCAATGGCGACAGCCGAAGCCTCAGCCACCAGCTTCTCCGACGCCGGCGAGGCGTTCGAGAGCGAGGGTGCAGACCTCCCGCCCGGGGTAGGCCCGTGGAAGCTGGCCTGGCGCCGGCTGCGCCGCAACAAGGTGGCGCTGTTCTTCGGGGGCGTGTTCCTGGTGCTGGTCGTGCTCTGCCTACTGGCGCCCGTCTACTCGCACGACATCGCTCACACCGGGCCCAATACCGAGGCCGGCCTGACGGCGACGGTGAAGATCGGCGGCAAGGTCAAGCCGGTCGTGTCCGCGCAGGACATCCCGATCGGCCCGACCTGGCACAGCAAGTACTTCTTCGGCGCGGACATCAGCGGTCGCGACACGGCCGTCCGGCTCCTCTACGGCGGGCGTAACTCGCTGGAGATCGGCGTGGTCGCGACGATGATCACGATGGTCTTGGCGGTGTTCCTCGGCGTGCTGGCCGGCTTCTACCGCGGCTGGTGGGACGCGGTCATCACCCGCGCCGCGGACGTCATCTGGGCGTATCCGGCCGTGCTGCTGGGGATCACGCTCGGGACGGTGTTTGCGACCGGCGGAATCGGCCCAATCCATGGCACGTTCCTGCTGGCGCCGGCGATCGTGGTCGGGATCGTCTACATCCCGTACGTGCTCAAGCCGGTCCGCGCGCAGGTGCTGCAGCTGCGTGAGCGTGAGTTTGTCGATGCGGCCCGTCAGCAGGGACTGTCGAACCTACAGATCATGTTCCGTGAGCTGCTGCCGAACGTCGCCTCGACGATTGTCGTGTTCATCCCGCTGATCCTCGCCAACGCGATCCTGCTGGAGGCGGGCCTCTCCTACCTCGGCGCGGGCGTGCAGCCGCCGAATCCCTCCTGGGGGACGATGATCTCGGAGGGCATCTCGACGATCCCGGTCGCGTTCTCCAACGTGCTCGTGCCCGGGATCATGCTGGTGCTGGCCGTGATGTCGATCAACATCTTCGGCGACG
>Ga0302324_100015804_pt1 | contig 15109 bp, 18 predicted proteins | sample Palsa_T0_1_FD_201949 | JGI IMG/M metagenome (GOLD analysis project Ga0302324, IMG submission 201949) | Peat permafrost microbial communities from Stordalen Mire near Abisko, Sweden - Palsa_T0_1 | ecosystem: Environmental > Terrestrial > Soil > Palsa > Peat permafrost | place: Sweden: Abisko...
ACATCGACATCATGTCGCGCGGCGTCACGCCCAGAGCATTGAGGGCGGAGGCCACTTTCTCCACTGTGGGCAAATCGGGGAGGGCGACCATCGCGCCTTTGTCTTCCTTGATCTTGGCGTCGGTGTGGCTGGTAACTTGCGTGGTGCCCTGGCTGAAGGCGTTGGGTTGCGAAACATCCTGGGTGGAGGCGATGCTGATGGTGACGTTGCCGTGCGAGACGGCGCAATTGGAGATGTGAATGCGAGCCGTGGCCACTATAGTGCCGGTGCGCTCATTGATGATGACACGCGCCGGAACGTCGGGCATGATCTCAAGCGACTCAATCTGTGAAATAAAATCAACCGGCGAGCCGGTCCACGTCGCCGGCAGACCCACGCGCACGGTGGTCGAATCGACAGCCACCGAGCTGGCGGGGAATTTGGCGTTGAGCACGGCGGCCATGCGCGAGGCGGAAGTGAAATCCGGATTGCGCAACAGCAATTCCAAGTGGTTGTCGCTCAAAATAGTGGCCGGGATTTCCGCGTTGATCAGGGCGCCATTGATGATGGTGCCGACGGTAGGATGATTTTTCTGCACGCTGGCGCCGCCGCCTCCATCGCCGCTGCTGGCGGACAAGCCGCCGATGGAAAGGGCGCCTTGGGCCACGGCGTAGACTTTGCCATCGGCTGCCAACAAGGGGGTCTGGATTAAGATGCCGCCTTGCAAACTTTTGGCGTCACCCATCGAGGACACCACCACATCAAGCCGCGAGCCGCGCTTGACGAAGGCGGGAATGTCGGCGGTCACCATCACGATGGCCACGTTCTTGGCCGAAAGGGTCGCCGCCGGCACGGTCAGGCCGTAGCGCTGCAACAGGTTGGCGATGGTTTGGAGGGTATCGACCGGGTTTTTGTCGCCGTCGCCGGCCAAACCGGTGACGAGGCCGTAGCCGGCCAGTTGATTGTCATCCGCGCCGGCGACCATGGCCAGGTCTTTGAGGCGGCAGCCGTCGGCCCACAAAGCGGGGACGGCGGCTGTCAACAGGAACAAAATCAACAGAAGCGATGCTCGGCGCATGTCAAACCTCAGAATGGGGAAATTTTGTCCCAGATCTTGGTGAATATGCCTTTGTTCTGACTGTCGGTGATGGCGCCGTGAGAGATGTATTGGATGGAGGCGTCGGCGATGTTGTAACTATAGACCGTATTGGTGGAGGTGACGTCATCGGACCGCACGATTCCGCGCAAGACGGCCTCCTGTTTTTCGCCGGAGAAGGCGGTCTGGCGGCGTCCTTCCACCACCAGATTGCCGTTGGGCAGAACATCGATCACTTTAACCGCGATTTGGGCATTGATGGTTTCCTGGTTGGCAATCTGGCCGCCACCGTTGAAAGTATTTTTGCCGGACAGACTCATGGCTGGCAAATTTCCCCCCTTGGTCAGCAGTCCGCTGACCGATGCCGGGTAAAAAATACTCGAGATACTGGTATCGACCCCCGAAGTCCGGGCGGTGGTGGTGTTGTTGTTGCGCGAAGTGCCGTTGTTCTCCGAGATGACCACCGTCACGATGTCGCCCACCCGGTGTGCCTTCTTGTCGGCGAACATGGAGATGGGCGCGGCGTCTTCCTTCCACAGCGACTCGGCCGCCAACGTGGTCACCTGCAAAACAAAAAGGATGATCGCCAGGTTGGTGGCGTCAAAGAGCAATAAGAACGAGGTCTTCAGTCTGTATTTTTCCATAAAGTTCACGTTTTGTTTTGGGGTTGCGCACGCGCACTGTTTGCCCCTGGGCGCCGTCTTCCAGGGCTTCCACTTTCAGCGAAATGGTCATGGGGCCATCCTGGAAAATAGCCTCCACCAATTGTCCCCGCTTCATCACCGCCCGCGCGCGCGTCAGATGGCTGGAGACCGCTGTCCCGGCCTGGATGTTGGAGGCTGCTTCCAGCGACGGATCGGTCACCGGAAATTCAATGCAAGCCTCGCGTTGGACCAGCACGTCCCGGCGTTCCAGCGTAATGTCCGCTTCGCGCAGCAACGCGCCACGCAACACGCTTGAATGGGCCACTGGAATGTCGCGCCAAATATGGGCTTGCAGTGGCGCTTGCCAGGAGCCGAGCCGTTCCTTGCCGCACCAAAGTTCGAAGCCGACCACCAAATTAGGCAGCACGCCCGCAGCCGGAACCTCCGTCAGTTGAAGAGAGATGGGTTCATCAGGCGTCGTCACATTTTGCCAGGGCCGCGTGAAATGGATTTCCAGCGCGCCGCGTCCACCGACGTAGTCCCGTTGCAGGGCCGCTCGGAGCATCTCCAGCACTTCCGCCTCGCACAAAAAGCGGATGCGCCGGCTGATGCGGACCAATTCCGGCCCGGACCAATTGGTCGTGTTCAGGGCCGGAACGGCGTCTTTGGTCAGAGCGATAATTTGCTGGCGGGAAAGGGACATCGTTTGGCCCAGGACAGGAGCCTGGGCCAAACGAAGTGGGGGCAGGGTCGCATGAAGGGATGGAGTCAGTAGCTGGTTCAAAAATATGCCGGCGCCATCGACTTTGGCCTCGGCTTGCAATTGAAAAGAATCCGGCTCGCCCGCGACTAAGCGGCGAGCCGGTGGCGCCAATACTAGGGCGAGCACACCACACAAAATAAATCGGTCCAGGCTTTTCATCACCGGCGCAGGTTGTTGCTTTGTTGCATCATTTCGTCGGACGCCTGAACCGCTTTGGAATTCACTTCGTAAGCGCGCTGCGCCACGATCATGTTGACCATCTCCTCAACCACCTTGACATTGGACATTTCCAAGTAGTTTTGCTGCAAGCTGCCGAAGCCGGCCTGGTTGGGCGTGCCGGTTTCAGGCGTGCCGGAGGCGGGGGTTTCGATGTATAGATTGCGCCCCACCGACTGCAAGCCGGCCGGGTTGACAAATCGCACCAGTTGCACCTGAAAATTGGACGTGCCGCTGGAACTGGTCGTGGTCACGGTGCCGTCCGGCGAAATGGTGATGCCCGTGGTGCCGACGGGTATGGGTTGGAAGCCGCTTTGCACCGAGAGGCCGTCGCTGGTGGTGATTTGGCCATTGGACGATTTCTTCATGGCGCCGTCGCGCGTGTAAGCCAGCGTGCCGTCGGGCATTGACACTTGAAAGAATCCGTCCCCCTGGATGGCCATGTCAAGCGGCTCGCCCGTGGACGTCAATTCACCCTCGGTGAACACCTTGGAGGTCGCCACCGCGCGCGAGCCGTGGCCGATTTGCAGGCCGGTGGGCAATTGATTGCCGTTGCTTTGTTCGGCTCCGGCGGAACGAGTGGTGTCGTAAAGCAGGTCTTGAAATTCAATCTTGCTTCTCTTGAAACCGGTGGTGTTGACGTTGGCCAGATTGTTGGAGATGACGTCCAAATTGAGTTGTTGCGCCTCCATGCCGGCGGCCGATGAATACAATGCGCGTAACATATAAGTTATGTGGGATTGCCAAGTTCGCTGATGGTGCGGTTCAAACGATCGTCCTGGATTTGAATGACGTGCGAGTTGGCCTCAAAGCCGCGGCTGGCTGTCATCATGCTGGCCATTTCCATCAACGTGGAAGTGTTGGAGCTTTCCAGGTAGCCCTCGCGCAAATTGGCTGTGCTTGGTTTCGTGACAATTTTGGGGTCTTGCGCCATAAAATAACCTCCGCTGAGATTGGTCAGCTTTTGCGGCCGGTCCACGTCCGTCACCTTTAACTGTCCCCTCGTCTCGGAACCCTGGCTGACGATGCCCGTGGGAGAAATTGAAAGCGGCGCCGAATGGTCGGGGCTGAGTTGGATGGGGCCATCGACGCCCAGGGCGGGGTAGGACTCCTTGGTCACAAGTTGCCCATGGGAATTGATTTGAAATTCGCCATCCCGCGTCAAGCCGGTTTTGCCGTTGGGAAGGCGGACCTCGAAAAAACCATTGCCTTCAATAGCCACGTCGCTGCCGTTTTCGGTGTATTTCATCTCTCCCGGATTGAAGTTCGTGGAGGTTGAAGTCTTGGAAATGGAAAAATGCTGCGGCAGATTCCCGGCGCCGTAAGCCGACATTAAACCGGATTGCACCGCCTCCTGCGACAATTGCTGCCGCTTGTAGCCCGGCACAGAACTGGAAGCCAGATTGTCGGCAATGACCTCCTGCCAGCGACTATTGGCGTCCAAGGCCGCGGCGGCTGAGAATAAACTGACATTCACAAGACGGCCATTTAGCAACGAGCGTGCCACGACTCAAAAGCCCTGTTTTACAAGGGTTTGCGCAAGTCCGTGGCCAAAGCGGGGAAAAACTTGCCGGGAAACCAGGGAGAAAAATGCCGACGGCGGCATGAGGGGTTGCATTGCTTGTTCTGGGGAGTCCGGTTCCTGGTTCCAGAAAGTAATCTAATTCCGGCCAGTCACAGTCCATCGCAAAATGTTTTTTTGATTTTTTTTCGTTGACACCAAGCCTGCGCGGTCGTCATGTTGCCTACCAGCCGAACGTGAAGACGTGAACAGTTACGTTATTTCAACGCTTCGTCAACCGGTTCCTCGCAACGTGGCGCCATTGGCGGCTCCACTCGATTTGATCGGATTGACTCCGCTGATGGAGCGGACGGCAGGCCGCCGGGAGATCGTGATCGGCCTTGTGGATGGCCCTATAGATATGGGAAATGCTAATTTGACAACTGAGGCAGTTCGCGAAATAGCAACGCAAGCAACGGGGCGGACGGGCGCTTGTAGCCTTCCCCGAAGTAATTCGTGCAGGCATGGCACGTTCGTGGCGGGCATCCTCGCCGCGAAGCGCGGCTCCGATGCGCCTGCGATATGCCCCGGCTGCACTCTCCTCCTTCGCCCCATATTCACTGAGGAACAATCACCGGATTCAACTCCCGCAACAACTGCCCGCGATCTTGCCGAAGCCATCACAGAGGTGGTGCGGGCAGGGGCCAATGTTGTGAACCTCAGTTGTCAACTTTTACGTGGTTCGGCCGGCGCAGACCGAGACCTCGACGACGCCTTCGATTATGCCGCCTCGCGTGGCGCGCTTTGCATAGCCGCGGCCGGCAACGAAGGGTCGCTCGGAAGTTCTGCCATCACCCGGCATCAATGGGTGATCCCGGTGGCAGCCTGTGACCGCGCCGGCCGTCCTGCGGAAACTTCAAATTTGGGACATTCGATTGGTCGCCGAGGATTGCTCGCTCCGGGCGAGGGCATCCGCAGCCTGGGGCCGGAGAACGAAGACTTTTCGGTCGGCGGCACCAGCGCCGCCGCCGCCTTTGTAGCCGGTGCTGCGGCGTTGATGTGGTCAGAATTTCCCAACGCCATCGCGGCGGATATCTGGCAAGCCCTCAACCTGAGCCAGGTTTTGCGGCGAACCAGCATAGTGCCGCCCCTGCTTAACGCCTGGCGATCCTATCAATGGCTGTTGTCGGTTTCTTCAAGGTCACAAACATCATGAAAGAGGAAAGCAAGAATAATGTTCCAAGCCCAGGCCCTTCTAAGCCGCACCGCGTTCGACTGCCCGGTTTCCTGCTGAAAGACGAGGAAATTGGTCTGGGAGACGTCATCAAACGGGTCACCTACTCAATGGGAATACCGACATGCCCTGGCTGCGAGCGACGCGCCCAAACGCTGAATAATTGGGTAAAATTCACACGATGATTAAACACATAACTATCAATTACTTAAAACAGAGGACACTATGACAAATACCACAGAAATCAATGAAACGGCCAACGCCATCCAAGCGGCGACGGATGCCGCGCCTGCCATGCTGACTGCGGCTGCGCCGCCAACAGCAATGGTGGCTGCAAGCTCCTGTCCAAGCTGCGCGGCGGCGGCGCCTGCGGCAGGCCCCCGGTCAAGCTCTTACATCTATGCCCTCGGACAGATCGAAGCACGATACCCGATCATCTCGGTGGAGAAGGAATTCATGCAAACCGCCGGCCGAATTGAAACGACAGGTCTCACCGACCGCCAGGTTTTCCAAAAAGTACTTTCCGACCCACAAAACCGTTATCTCGTCCGGCAGCTCTGCTGGGTCATGAACATTGCCGGGCTGGACACCTATATCCTGGCTCCTCGGGAACCATCCGGTTTGGACCTTCTCCTCGACTCGTTGCGCGCCACGCGGGATGCAAACGCGCTGGACGTCGTCATTGGGGTGAAAGGTCCCATAGCCCCGCCAACCATGTGCAACGGCCTGTTGTTGCCCATCGTGGTCTTCGACCAACTTTATTCATTTGATCGCGAATTCCTCATCAAATCAATTCCCCTCCCTAAAAAAGCCCACGCCGACGCATTCGCGGCCACGGCCGCCGAGGTGCTCAATCGAATTCTGGCGGTAACCGACAACGCCGGCGCTACGCCGGCCCACCGTGCGATGAATTATCTGGCGGTGCGCGATCCTAGCATCTACGCCCGCGTGGCTGAATGTCATGGCCGCGACCTGGCGTTGACCGCCGTGGAAACCCGCCCGTGGTCGCATTCCACAGCTCGCGTGATTGTCGAGGTGCTCTTCACCTTTACGCAGCGGAAGAACGAGTTTGTCGAGAAATACTGCGTCCGTGTGGACGTGAATGACGAGTTTCCGTTCCTGGTTTCCAAAATCGCCCCTTACTACGAACATTAAGAATAAGGAATGAGCCATGAAAAGACAGGCATTTAACAACATACCTAAGTTCACAGCCGAATGCAGCCTTCGGTCAATACAACCAGCACACTGGGGCAGGCGTGCCCAGACCATAGAGAACCACGCTCGGCCTTCACAGGTCGTTCCTGCACAAACAGGTACCGCAGCGGGAGGTACCGGAGTAGGCACCTGGAACGGCCCTTACGCAGGAGGCATCGGTGTGGGTGTACCATGCTATTGCGATGCATACAACCTATTCGGCCAGTGTGTCAGCACAGTATGCCCCGGCTCTGGGGGAGGAGGGGGCGGAGGGGGGTGTAAGGTTAGGACAACTGTTCAGAATTGCACCTCAGCCTCGTGGGGATGGTGCAATGATTACTCGGAATCCATCGAATCTGGCTGTGAGGAGTCGGGGTGCTGGAAAACATCGATTGGGGGTGGTTATTGGTGCGGCGTTTTTTCTGGTGGCCAGCACTTCCCGAATTGCAACTGCTGAGTATGGCCATTCTTGGCATTGAAAATCGCCGCTTACTACGAACATTGATATGAAAATGCCCGGATTTACCGCCGAACGGGCGCTGTCTTCAGCGCCCACCCAAAGTTATAGAGAATACGGCGCCGCGCCCGCAATGGACGCCGCCCCAATTGACTGGGATGATGCGCAAGTGGCGCCGGCCGGTGGCTGTCCTGTTGGCTTTATCGGAACACCCCCCAATTGCCGCGCCCTCGGTTTTCCCACTACGGGTCTTCCCACCACCGGTCCCGGCAGCCAATGCCAAGAGAATTGCGACGACAGTTGCGCTCAAGCAAACCATCCAACCAACGCCGATCTTTGTTTCTGCAAGAATCAATGCTACACTAATGTCTGTGGTCTGTCCCCGCAGCCCTGCGAGCCCTCGCAACCCCTGCAGCCCTTGCAACCCGGGCAGCGGGGTGGATCGGCTGGAGGTTCCTGTGTGGCGCCTTACGGATCGTGCAACCCGGCGGCGTATTGTCAATGCATCGAGAATATCAGCCCAAAGATCCCAAACGCGGCGGGGGATTGCTACCTTCATTATGGCCCGACCAGATTGGGGATGTCGTGCTGTCCGGACATCGGCAACACCGATCTGAACAGCGATCCAGAGAACTGCGGGGGTTGCAATGAGGCCTGCCCGGAGGGACAACCGTGCTGCAACGGCAACTGCATACCGCCCACCAGTCAGTTGTCAAGCAATTTGAATTATAATCTATATTCACCTGGTTGCCAACCTATTGAGGGTCTGGTTGTTTCTTTTGTGGCTTCACCAGAATTGAACTTGAGTGCTGCTACCAATGGCTTCATGGTTCAACTCAATGCCTTCCAACAAGGCACTGCGGGAAATTGGTTGCAATTCATATTTTTTGTGCAGAATAATGATATCATAGCACAAATACAAGATCACGGAACGAGCGCTAGTTACATAGGAGGGTCAAGCTCGACTGCAACATTTGGCAATTGTAACAACCAGAACCTGAGCATCGCGCTCACTTATGATTCTAATGGGGCCGTTAACGGCGCGATCTTTAGTGTTTACAACAGCGACGGGTCTTTATGTCAAAGCCAGCCTCTATCTGTGCCGAATACTCCTCATCACACAATTAATGCATTTCAAGTTAATGTAGGTGCCGACAAAACTTGCCAATACACCACTTTCACCAAGGGATCAGGAACCATCACTTATGAGGTTGCAAATGGCCAGGAATTATGCAACTTGAGCATTTTTCCAGATCAATGCAATACTAACTTTACAGCTACATGCGAGCGGTCGAATATTTTGTATGGTCCTTTGAGTTCGTGTTGCGGTAACACGCTAACTCAAACGTTTACTGCATGAAGATTGAATTCCTTGAAAAATATCGCGCGCCGGTTGATTTGAATGACGAGTTTACGTTTCTGGTTTCCAAGATCGCCCCTTACTACGAACATTGATATGGAAAACGCGATACCTGGGTTTAGCGCCGAACTGGCATTGTATTCAACGACCACGCACGTCTATCGCGAATACGGCGCCTCGCCGGCGACGGACGCCGCCCAATTGTCCAGTGCCGATGCGCAGGTCGTGCCAGCATCTGGCTGCCAACTTTGCACGGTCGGTATTCCCCCACATTGCTTCCGGTGTGAGGTCCTCGGGGAAACGTGTTGTGGTTCATCTGGCTGTACGGACATTCAGACTGATCCCAGCAATTGCGGAGTGTGTGGGAATATCTGCGACCCACACTTGGTTTGCCGAAATGGTGAATGCAAGGCATGCGTTCCCGGGACCAGTTGTGACAACATATGCGTGGACATAAGCAGTAACTCTATGAATTGTGGGGGTTGCGGCAAAAGTTGTTCCTCTCCAGGTTCCCCAGGCTCGATTTGTTGCAACGGAACTTGCACAAATAGGCAATCAGACCCTGATAATTGTGGTGTTTGCGGTCTCACTTGCTGGTCAGGCTGTTGCATCAACGGTAAATGCGCTGATACCTTAACAGATGATTCTAATTGTGGGGGTTGCCGCAAAAGTTGCTCCTCCCCAGGTTCCCCAGGCCCGAATTGTTGCAACGGAACTTGCACTAATATCAATACCGATCCTAATAATTGCGGCGCGTGTTGGAACGTATGCCCGAATCCACAAACCTGCTGCAACGGTACCTGCTGCCTGCCGGGGCAGACTTGCTCCAATAGCGGCCAGTGCCAAGGATGTCAATTTGTGGACTCTCAAGGACTGGTGCCGGATTCCAGTCTTCAAGACGGGGACGTTTTGGTGTTCGTGCCTACCGATATAACTGGCGCCCTCATAGATATGGCTACGGGTAGCGACGGATACTCGCACGTGGGGGTGGTTTGCGGAGGGTGCAATCAACTGGTCATGATCGACGTGGACAACACGAATAATCCAACTAGTCCGCAAGTTGAAACTGTGCCCCTTGCGTCCGCTTTACAGCGGCAGCACGTTGCAGTCCGCTTCGGATTGACTGAAAGCCAGGCTGCGGGCCTGTGCGCATGCGCACAAGGTCAACTCGGCGATCCCATGTTTAGCATTAGCAGTTCCGGCCTCTTTATTGACCTCTGCACGACGCTCGTTATGGACTGTCTTGACGTAGTTGGTTTTAACCGCGCTGCCTTGGGTTTGGGCGGATCTCTGGTAACCCCAAATCAGATCGCGGAAGCCTTCAACGCGCCTGAGGGCACACCATGGTATACATTGCCTTGGTTTTTGGAAGATCTCGCTCTCGGGGCTCTTGGATTGTCGAGACTGTTTTGAATGCATGGATATTGATCGCTGCGAATGGCAACCAAGGCTAACAAAGTTGAAGGGTCGCCCATTAAGGCGTCGTGTCAGTTAATGGTATTGTCATATTCAGTGGTACATTGTCCGGCCGAGACAGGAGCTACAGTGCTCAGCAGAGAGATCAAAAAGTGGAGGACGACAAATTAGAATCAAAGTGAGGGAGGCGGTAAAATAGGTGCGAACTGGCTCTTAAAAAACGCAGGCCAACTCAATCACTTGCCCGCAGCCGCATTCGATGCGAATGCCGGATATCACCTCGCCTTGACGTTGCAATGTGACCGACGGCGGAGCGCAGGCTTTGGCCGGTTCCTCCGGCTTCCCGGCCTGCGGCAGAGGTTGGAAGACGGCTTTGGCTTCGGCCTGCGGCAGCACTTTCAATAGGAACATGGCCGGTTCCCCGGTGGAAGCAGGCGCGGTCACGAGAGGGGTGAAGGTGTTGGACATGGCGAGGGTCAGGCCTTCTTGTTCGATTGCACATTGAGCAACACTGAGACCCGGCGGTTGACTTCGTTGGTCGAGTCGTATTCCCGCATCGGCACGGTGTCGCCGAATCCGGCCACCTTGGTGATTTGGGCCGAGCTGACACCGTGCTCCAGCAACTTGCGGCGCACGGCGTTGGCGCGATCGGCGGAAATCTCCCAATCACCATAGTCGGGGCCAATCGGGGGATTGCCGCTTTCGGTGTGGCCCGACAGTTCAATGGTGAAGCCGTGATAGCGCGAAACTTCCCAGGCCAGAGTCGAGAACACCCAGTCGCCGTAGGGGGTGAACCGGGTGCTCTGCGGTTCGAAGATCGGCTTGCGCGAACGGTCAAATACATTGATGAGAAGTCCTTCAGGCGTCAATTCCAGCTTGACCGAGCTTTGCTCATCGTCCCCGCTGGCTTGCAGCGATTTGCTCAGGTCCTGGTTCATGCGGCGCAACATCTTCAATTCCATGATCGCGGACATGTTGGCATTGCCGGCTTCCTCCCGCGACGCCTCCATATTCTTGTTCGGAATGACGCCGACAGATTCCTTGGTGATGGAGGAAAAGGGATTGCGGAAGGCGCGTTCGACGGCGTCCTTGATGCGCTGGTCCTGGGAAGTGAGCCAGAGCACGATAAAAAGGGCCATCATCGCCGTGGTGAAATCAGCGTAGGCCACCTTCCACGCGCCCCCGTGATGTTTGTGTTTGGCGCTCATGGTGCGATTATTTCGCGGGCGCCTGATTCAACGCCTTGAGCATGCTTTCCAGGCCGTCCGCGCTGGGTTTGACCTCGCTGGACAATCCGCGGCGGGCCACCTCAATCGCCATGATGGGCGACATGCCGCTGGCGAAACTGATGATCGAGGCGGCGATGCAGCGGACAAAAGCTATCTCCGCCATGCTGATAAACTCCATGTTGACCGCCAGCGGATTCATAAAGCCGTAGGAAAGAAAAATGCCCAGGAACGTTCCAACCAGCGCCGCGGCCACCTTTTCGCCAATCGCCTCGATGGGGCCGGCGATGGAAGCCATGGTAATCACGATTCCCAGCACCGCCGCCACGATGCCGAATCCCGGCATGGCGTCGGCCGCCTTGGTCAGCACGCCGATGGGCCGCTCATGTTCTGCTTCCATGGCGTTGAGTTCGATTTCAAGCAGCAGCTTCAAATGGTCCGGCTTGATTTTGCCATCAATGATGGGACGCAATCCGTTGCAGAGGAACTCCATGGCGTGCTTGTTCTTTTGGAAGGAGGGGTACTTGGTGAAGATCGGACTGCTTTCCGGGGCCATGATGTGCTCCTCCAGCGCGACCATGCCGCCGCGCCGGCCCAGCATGAAAAGCTCGTAAAGAGCTTTGAACAATTCGTCGTAGGCTTTGCGCGTGTAGGGCGAGCCTTTCAAAACGCCGAAGGCCTGCTTGAAGAGATCAATCAGGACTTTCTTGGGCGACATGAGCACCAGCGCGCCCAGGGCCGCGCCGCCGATGATAATCAACTCCGAGAGATGGAGCAGGGCCATGGTGTTGCCGCCAGCCATGATGAAGCCGCCCAAGACCGACCCAATCACAATGAGTGCTCCGAGAATGACAATCATGCGCGGTTCACAAAGGATGGTTGAAAACTTCCGGGTCTTCCTTCCGCAGCAGGGCCTTGATGGCCAGGATCGCCTGGGCATGAATCTGGCAGATGCGGGATTCAGTCACGCCGAAAGCCTCGGCAATTTCGCGCAGCCGCAGGTCTTCAAAATAATAAAGCGCCAGCACCTTGCGCTGCATCTCCGGCAACTCCTGCAGACGTTGCTCGATCAGCCGGGCCAATTCCCGCACCGAGGCCCAATGCTCGGGATTGGTCTGCGAATCGTCGGCGATAACGTCATAGACCGAGGCGCCATCCCCGTCCTGGCCTTGCACGGAGTCCAGGCAGATGAAAGTCGTGGGCCGGATTTGCTCCAGCAGTTCCTCGTATTGATCGACCGGCATTTTCATGGCTTTGGCCATTTGCGCGTTGGTCGGGACGGCGCCGGTGCGTTGCATCAATTCCTGCATCGTCTTTTCAATCTTCTTGGCTTTTTCATGGATGGAGCGCGGCACCCAATCCAGCCGCCGCAATTCATCGAAGACGGCGCCGCGGATGCGCACGCGCGCGTAGGTCTCAAAGGAAGTGCCGTTCTGTGGATTGAAACGGCGCATCGCATTGAGCAAACCGACCAATCCGGCGCTGTAAAGATCATCGCTGTTGACATGCGTCGGCAACGTCATGGCCAGGCGGCCGACGATAGTTTTAACGAGCGGTATATATTCCTCCACCAGGCTGTTCTCCATCACACTCCCCGGCCCGCTGCGGGAGTAGAGCCGCCACAACGCTTGTTGCTTGGAGCGGCGTTGATCGGACGCGGAAGGAGGAGATTCGAGTTCGCACAAAGTCGCGCTCATGGTCTGGATAATTTCGGGGTGGTTACTGCGGGCAGAACGGCATTCTCGGCCTCCTCGCGTTCCAGGAGCGATTGCGCCAGGCTCTTGCGCCAGGCGCGGCCCCACCAACGCATCAGCAGCGCGGTGAAGTAGGCCGCCAGACACCCATGCCAGAGACAGGCTGGCAAGGAATTGCCTTGGAGAAAGCTAAAACCCAGGCCGAATCCCCATCCGAGTAAACCGCCGACAAGCAGTAATGATTTCATAAGACTTCACGGTCAAATCTCCATGAGCAAGACCGTTGCCATCTTTGAGGAAGAAGCGCGGGAGTGAGCCAAACCCTTTATTTCCGGGGCAATTATGACGATAGTAGTTTCTGGCGGGTCCGTCGCTACTGACCGGACGGGCACATTTTGCCGCGCCCACACCCAGGCAAAGCGGCAATTTGTTCCGGCTTTCCCGTCGGAAGATTACTTCTTTTCCGTCAATTCGAGGCGTTTGAGGTCTTCGGCCATGAATTGCGTCACGTCCTTGAATTTATTGGCGTTTTCCGGATTGAGGGACATCAAAATCTTGTGGGCTTCCAGACATCCGCGCGTGATTTCAACTTTGCTTGTGCCGGCTCCCGGGACCAGCGGCTCGAAATTGACCGCGAAGAAATCGGGACAGTTGGTGATCTTAAATAGGTGAGCGACGCCCAGGCTTTCCAGGACTTCGGCGATGCGAGGACTGGGATTAAACAGCTCCAAGGGGGGGGTTGGCGGATGGCAGGCGTCGCAAAACTTAAGGCCAATGCCGGAGAGCATCCCCAAATAAGTGCTGTCCATCATCACACAATCGCGCAGCTCGATGACAAACCGGCGGTAGCCGCGCTCCCAGAGTTCATGGATCAATTTCTCCGAGTCCTTGCTTAAAGTAAAATCCGCCCGGCCATTGATCTTGATGCAGACCACCTGACCCAAAACCGCCACCATTAATCTTGCCGACGAATCTTTCATGAGACAGTCATTCAAATATCGCGCCGCGCGGCACCATAGTCAAGCGGCGGCCGATAAAATCTGTCCACCGGGGCGGCTCAAGATGCGCACCGAGGCCTGTTGCAAGACCAGGGCCGGGTCCAGGCTGCGAGAGATCAGTTGCCGGTTGCATTCCAGCAGCAAGTCCATCGCGGCGATAAGTTCCGCCTGGGTGTAGTTGGAGGCCTGGCCCAACGCCTTAAACAACACATAAGGATTGATGGCCAAAGGGTTGAATTTCTTGTCCTCCGGCAGCGCCTCCGCCGGAATCCGCGCCAATTGCGCCTTGAACCGGCTGAAATCGCTTTCAGGTCGAAGCCATTTCTGCGCCAGCATCTCCGTCACCAGGATCAGGACACGCACCTTGCTGATCAGTCCGTAGAGCAGCCCGATTTCGCTGTGTTGCGAGTCGCGCCGCACCTCCCAAAGCTCCTCGTCCAGGCAGCGCAGCAGGCGCGGTAAATTCCGGTCCCCCAAAGCGTCCCCCAAGGCGAAGGCCCGCGCCTGTTTGTTGCGCGTCACAATGGCCTCGACGTCGCCGGTTTCGATGCGCGGACGCGAGCCGCAAAACAGAAAGAGCTTTTCGATCTCGTTGCGCAGGGAGCGAGGATTGGGGCCGGTGTTGACCACCAGCCGGGCCAGCGCCTCGCCCGAAATCTCCTTGCCCAACTCACGCAAAGCTCGCGACGCGAAGCTTTCGGCCTGCTCCGCCCAATCCCGGTCCTCGGCCGACCAGCCGGCCAGAATCTCGACCTTTCCAATCTTTTCCAGCGCCTTGTAAAAGGTCTTGCGCTTGTCCACCTTGCCTGCGCTGACCAGAAGCCGGACATTCTGCCACGAAAAATCCTTCAGTTCACGGGCCAGTTCGGAAAGATTTTCGGTCACAGCTTGGGCTTCGGCGGCGCGCTCCTCGCCCAGGAAATTGCAGCTTTGCAGCCAAATGACCTTGCCGTTGCCGAAGAAGGGCAGCGTTTGCAAGGCGGCCCGCAGCTTGGCCAGAGCGGCCAGCGCCTCACCGCTATGATTGACGGATGCGTCAATGATCTCGTGGTCCAGGCCGCCGATTTCCCCAGACCACTGGCGGAAAATCTCGCGGGCGCGTTCCTTGACGCCGAAATCGTCTTCGCCGCACACAAGGAGGACGGGCGCTTTGGCGCTGGCAGCGGGGGGCATGGCAGAATTCTATTCCGGCTCCTCGGATTCGCCGGTGTTCTCGCTGATGCGTTCGAGATACTCGCTCATGTCTTCCACTTGCTCGAACAGGGCGGAGGCGACATAGATCGGCCGTTTTTGGGCGGTGGCCAGGGCCAGGCAATCGCTGGGGCGGGCGT
>Ga0302324_100015806_pt1 | contig 15107 bp, 13 predicted proteins | sample Palsa_T0_1_FD_201949 | JGI IMG/M metagenome (GOLD analysis project Ga0302324, IMG submission 201949) | Peat permafrost microbial communities from Stordalen Mire near Abisko, Sweden - Palsa_T0_1 | ecosystem: Environmental > Terrestrial > Soil > Palsa > Peat permafrost | place: Sweden: Abisko...
TCAACGTCGACTGCCACCGAGCGCACGTTCGTCAGCCTGGCTGAATTGCCGTAAAGCTGGGCGAACTGCTGAGCGATGGTGAAGGCCGCGTTCAGCGACGCCGGCAGCTGGTCGGTTGGAGCGAGCAGTTGGTCGATCTTTACCGATGGAAAGCCGTCGAGATCGATTGTGGCGTGCATGCGGTAGCTGGTTTCAGCCGAAGAGCTGTTGTTGGCCTGCAAGGCCTGATACACCGAAACCAGGACGGCGCTCGGTGTGATCTGGAGGTTGTCGATGACTTCAAAATGGAGCTTGCGCGAGGGAGTCGGCGGTCCATTTGGCGATCCGACATTGATGCTCACCGGAATCATGCGGGTGTTGGCGCCCAACAGGCCGCTGATCGCGGACTGTCGATCCTGGGTAAAGGATCCAACCGTCTCGGTGGTGTTGATGATCTTGAAGGCGTTCAGCGGAGAGGGTAGAGTCGCAAGCACCTCCGCCTTGGTCATAGGCATGGAGACGGGGCCGAACTGCGTGATCGGGTGACCGCAGGCCAGCAATTGTTTCGCGTCGACGTAGGTGACGGTGCAGGTGGCAGAAATTTCGAGGTCTCCACGCACCAGGATGGCGCTGACTGCCGAGCCGGGGACAATCGGAGCCGGCTGAGGCTGATCCGAGCTCGAGCCGCCGATTCCGGCAACGGCGGTGAGTCCGGACGCCGATAGATGGTCCTGCCAGAGCTTGATGGCTTCAGGGCTGAAGCCGCTAAAGACCAGCGGCGTCTCGATGGGCTGCATGGTGGGCGAATCGGAGACCGCGGAGGTCGACTCGGTGGTTTTGGTCGGCAATTGGCCAGGTATCGATTCCGGCGCAGAGGGCTGATCGCGGACCTGGAACATCTGCTGGATGGGGGTGATGCCGGCGATCGGCTCCTTGCTGAACTGGCCGATGCGGTAGGAAAGTGCGCCGAGCAGCTTCCCGTCGACGTAGACCGGGCTGCCGCTCATGCCGGCGACGACGCCGGTGTACTCCGGCTTGGCACCGGCGAGTCGAGCCAAAATCATGTCCTGGCCGGGACCAAGCGCATTGTGCAAGACGCCCAGTATCTCGACGTCCATGGCTTCAGGTTGGGTTCCCTCAAAAACTGTATAGGCCACTCCATGCAGACCGCGGTGCACCTGGTCGAGCGGGAAGACTCCGGCGGAGACGGAAGGCGGCGGAGACGCGAGTGTTGGCGTTGCCGGCGTGGACGCCGGTGTCTGGGCAGGGAGCAGGAGCGTATTCCATAAAATGAAGCCGGCGACAACAAAGATGCTAGTTAGAGGCGTTGCTTTCCGGTGAGTCTGCACGTCTACAAGAGTAGCTGGTACCGTGCTTGCCGCAAAGCGCTGGCTGAATGGACAATAATGGGAGCTATGGAACTTTACCGGGGCTATGCCCTCAGAATGAGGAATACTCGCTATTCCGTAGCGCTATTGGCTGCGATTCTTGCGATTACCGCTCTGATGAACGGGGCAGTGTTGGCTGGCGCCGAGCAGACACCACCGGCCCAGCAGCCCTCGACACCGCCCCCGGCGCAACCCCCCGCTCAAAGCGCGCCGGACGCTAGTGGCCCAGGCGACGACAACGGCGTGATCGCGCTGCCCAAGAAGAAAGAGAAAGAGCCCGAGCCTCCGCCTCCGCCCCAGCCGAAGGTGGTCAACCCTCCGGGGCTGAACAACTTCTCTCTTCGCGTCGACGTGCCGATCGTGACCGTGGACGTGGGCGTCATTCTGGAAAAGACCCACCAGTTTGTTCCCAACCTGCAGCAGGCCAACTTCCGGGTCTTCGAAGACGGCGTTCAGCAGCCGATCAGTGGATTTACCCGCATTCAGGCTCCGATTACGGCCGTGCTTCTGCTCGAGTTCGCAGCGAAAAGCTACTACTTCATCTACGACATGAGAAATGCTGCTTGGACATTTGCCCAGCAATTGAAGCCTGACGACTATGTTGCGGTGATGACGTTCGACATGCGCACTCAGATTTTGACCGATTTTACCCAGGACAAGCGGGTGATTTATCAGTCGCTGAACTCGCTGATGATTCCGGGCTTCAGCGAGACCAATGTCTTCGACGCGCTGTATGAGACGCTGGACCGGGTGAGCCGCATCGAGGGGCGCAAATATATCGTGCTGATTGCTTCCGGCCGCGATACGTTCAGCAAAATTACCCTGGACAAGATCCTGGCCAAGATCAAAGCGACCCCCGACGTGACCATCTTCACCGTCGGAACCGGCCAGGTGGCGCGCATTATGTCCAATATGGGTGGCATGCGGGAGATGGACTATCTCCAGGCCGACAATCAGATGAACACCTTCGCCAAGATGACCGGTGGCATGTCATTCTTTCCGCGTTTCGCCGGAGAGATGCCCGATATTTTTCATCAGATCAACGACACCATTCGGAACCAGTATGAGCTGAGCTACAAACCGACCAATCCCAAGCAGGACGGCACTTATCGCAAGCTCCGGGTCGAGTTGGTGGACGACGAAGGGCAGCCGCTCAAGATGCAGGATGAGAAGCACAAACCGCTGAAGTACGACATCATTGCCCGGGACGGCTACCGGGCGAAACAGCAGGTGGAGTAAGGGAAGCGAGCGGCGACCGGTTAGTCAGCTCGCCCGGGGTGGGTTGAGAGGCGCATTCGTGAATTCTGCTTGAACCGGCTGCGTCGATAGTTTGAGGAGTATCATCCAATGCATATGAAGCGCGTGGTTGCAGTGTCGCTCGGAGCTTTGCTGGCCGCTTCAGCCTGGGGCCAACACGCAGGGTCTGGCGGTCATGCGATGGGCGGGTCGGGTCACGCAAGTGGAGGGTTCTCCTCCGCCCATAGCTTCGCTGCGGCAGGCCCGGCGCGCGGTTATGGCGGGGTACCGGCGTATCGCCCAAATCTGGCAGCACAACCCCGTTTCCAGTACAGCGGTCCCACCGGGCCGGCGCCGTTTGGGGGGTCCTATCCCATCGGCGAGCGCCCCAAGCCTGCTCCCCATCCGGGTGGTTACCGGCCCTACTACTATTCGCGAGGCGTGTACGCGGTTCCCGGCTGGCTGAACTCCGGATTCTATGATTCTGGCTACCCGCCGGATTACACCGATCAGCCACCAGCTGCGGCTGCGCCCGATGCTGATGCGCCACCGGGGCCTGCGGATGAGCAGGCGTACGCGCAAATGCCGGCGAGGCCGGCCTATCAAGCGGATTCAACCTCCTCGCAAGATTTACAAGCACCTCCGCAGATCACATTGCTCTTCAAGGACGGGAGGCCGCCGCAGGTGGTGCAGAACTACGCTGTGACGCGCACCACGCTCTACGTACTCGATGGCGCGAAGCGGCGCGAGATACCGCTCGACCAGTTAGACCTGCCGCAGACCGAGAAAACGAACCACGATGCCGGAGTCGACTTTGAGGTCCCGGTCATCGAGGACTAGAGCAGAAGCACAGTGACTGGAATACGAAGCGCCCAAATCGGCAGGACTTTTCACTCAGGAAAAAGCCGACAGAACTGATCTTCGGCCGGTGAGACCAGCTGTGCTTTCACGGTAAAGGCGGTCGGCCCATTATCCTCCCAACGAAAAGATCACGTGAATGCTGGTCTGCACTTCGACCGGTTCGCCATTCAGCAGGAATGGCCGGTATACCGCCGCGGACACGGCGTCGATAGCTGCCTGGCGAAGCATGGCCGGCCCCTCGACCAGGCGAAGATTCTCAATCCTGCCTTGCCGGGAGATGGTTGCTTCGAGGACGACGGTGCCTTGAATCCTGGCCTCCTTGGCGATGGCCGGATAGATGGGTTGGATGGGCCGGAGAAGCTGCCCGGCGGCAACTCCCGAAGAGATGGATAGCGGATGCCTGGGGGCTGGCGGCTTGGCTGCCGCGACCGTTGGCGGGGGAGCGCTGAGGTTGATTCCTCCAATAACCCCCGCTCCGTCTCCGGTTGCAGGACCGCCAATCTGGGACGCCATCGGAGGAGCGCCATCCTCGACCATCGCCGGAGTAACTGGGATTCTGCCCGGCACTCGTAGCTGCGCCTCCAGGCTGGGCATCTGCTGACGCGTTGTGGGCGTCGCCGCCGCGCGGATCTGCGCCGGAGCGGGCGCGCGCGGGGGTAATGGGGCAGTCAACAAGCGTTGGAGCGATTGCCGGGGCAGAGCCTGCGGATGGAGGAGTGGAAACAGGATGAGCAGCAAGAGCAAGAATGCCTGGGCGAAAAAAGAGCCGATGGCAAACCACCTGCTCCGGGTGCGAATGCGGCCTTGCGACTCAACCAGACTGTCTTCAAACATGGCGCCTCCCACGAAACAATGAAGTCGGTGGCGAGTCACCTGTTTGCTTAGACCCCGGGAGGCGCGCAAGGGTTCCCGCTATCATCGTGAAGGGGAGCAATGACGGCAGAGGAGATCAAACGGCGCTTGGGCCTGGAGCCGCATCCGCGCGAGGGCGGGTACTTCATCCAGACCTGGAAGAGCGAGGAATTGATACCGCAGTCGGCGCTGCCATCGCGCTACAACGGGGCGCGCGCGGCCGGGACAGCGATCTATTATCTGCTGGAGCCCTCAACCTTCTCCGAGATGCACCGTTTGGTTTCCGACGAAGTCTTCCATTTCTATCGTGGCGATCCAGTCGAGATGTTACAGCTATCGCCGGATGGCAGTTCGAGGGTAGTTATTCTGGGAAGTGATTTAGCTCGAGGCATGTTACCCCAGGTCGTCGTGCCCAAGCATGTCTGGCAGGGATCGCGATTGGTTCCCGGAGGGCGAGTGGGGCTGCTGGGGTGCACGGTAAGTCCTGGCTTCGATTATGCAGATTATGAAACCGGCCAGCGGGCGGAGCTGGTGCGGGAGTATCCGCAGGCTGGCGAATTGATTGAGGCTCTCACCCGCAGTTAAGTCAGGCGGCGCTCGCGGAAAAAGGTGCGCAGCAGGTCGCCGCACTCCTCAGCAAGAGTTCCGGCGGTGATTGCCAGTTGGTGGTTGAGCTGGGGATGATTGATCACCGAGAGCACCGAGCCTGCTGCGCCGGCCTTAGGGTCGGCGGCTCCGTAGATCAGCCGCGCAATGCGGGCGTGAATGATCGCCCCAGCGCACATGGAACAAGGCTCTAGGGTGGTATACAGTTCGCAGCCGGTGAGGCGATAGTTGTTCAGTCGCCGCGCGGCGTCGCGAAGCGCGACGATCTCGGCGTGAGCGGTGGGGTCGTTGCTCTCGAGCACTTCGTTGCGGCCCCGGCCTACGATTGCATTTTCGAAGATGACAATAGCGCCGACCGGGACCTCGCCGGCTTCCGACGCGCGGCGGGCTTGTTCGATGGCGAGTTGGAGGTAGAGTTCGTCCTGGGTCATGGAGAGGAGAATCTTGGGCGGGATCAGATCTTCTCGACCATAACCGCTGTTCCATAGGCGAGGACTTCGGTGACGCCCTGCATCAGGTCGTTGGCGTCGTAACGCGCGGAGATGATCGCGTTGGCCCCGTGCTGCTCGGCATGAAACATCATCCGCCCAAAGGCGTCGTTGCGGGTCTTCTCGCATAGCTCGGTGAGCAGGGTGATGTCGCCGCCAACCAGCGTTTGCAGGCTGGCGCCGATACTGCCCAGGATCGAGCGCGATCGAACCACGATGCCGCGGACTACCCCGAGGTTGGTAACGACTCTATATCCGGGCAATTCCAGGGCAGTGGTGACCATAGAGGGATCGAGTGGCATGGCGCTCTCCTTACTCCGGGGTGGCATCGAGCGTGGCGCCGCACCCGACAAGCGATTATAGGCCTTATCCCGCCGCCGGTTGCTGTTGGGTCATGCAGTGCAGCGCGCCCAGCCCCCAGATGAAGTCGCCGCAGTGAATGCCGCTCACCCTGTGCCTCGGGAAGAGCTCGGCGATGATGCCCAGAGCCTTTCGATCATTGGGATCGTTGAATGTGGGAACGAGAACGATTCCATTCGCGATATAAAAATTCGCATAGCTCGCCGGTAATCGTTGGCCGTCGTAAACGACCGGCGCAGGCATCGGCAGTTCGACGATTTGAAACTGCTTGCCATGAAGGTTTTTCACGGATTTGAGACGGTCAAGGTTCTCGGCGAGAGGCTCATGGTTTTCGTCGGCCCTATTGGTCTCAGTCGCGGTAACAATTGTGTTCTTAGCGACGAAACGAGTGATGTCGTCGACGTGGCCATGGGTGTCGTCGCCGGCGCAGCCGCGGTTCAGCCAGAGCACCTGGTCGATGCCGAGATAGTCGTGAAAGACCCCTTCCAACTGCTCGCGGCTGACTCCTGGATTGCGCTGCTGAACGGTGCTGAGCAGGCATTCCTCGGTGGTGATCAGCGTTCCAGTGCCGTTGACGTCGATGCTTCCGCCTTCGAGCACCACGCGTTGGCGGCGACCATCTTCAAGTTGGATGGTTGGCTGCCATTCCGTCAGCCTGAGAGATTTTGCCGCTTTGGTCGGTATCAGGTCGTCATTCTGCCAGTTGGTGTACTTCGCCCAGGCGTTGAATTTCCAATTTGTAACCGCAATCGAGGCTTGTTCGGAATTCCGCACGAAGATCGGGCCGGAGTCGCGCGTCCAGACGCGGTCCGTGGGCCAGAGGTGAAAGCGGACCTGTTTTGGATGCGCGCCCGAGCGGAGAAGAATGCCGGCGGCACGCTTCTCCGCGACTTCGTCCTGAACCAGAATATGCACCGTCTCGACGTGCGAGAGTTTGCGCACGATATCGGCATAAACCCAGGGAATCGTCGGGAATTTTCCTGGCCAGTCGGTCGCGTTGTGGGGCCACGCGATCCAGGTAGCGTCGTGGCGCTCCCACTCGGCGGGCATCTTGAAGCCAAGCTGGCGTGGGGTTTGCGCTTGCGCCGTCACTTGTCGATTCCGGTGGTGCTCGCGTCGAGAAAGCGGTGAATAATTGGCTGATAAGCGTCGATGCGACGATCGCGGAGAAACGGCCAGTTGCGGCGAGTATCTTCGAGCAACTTCAGATCGACCTCGGCGACCAGTATCTCTTCGCTGTGGTGGGCGGCTTTGGCGACAATGCGGCCGAATGGGTCGGCGATGAACGAGCCGCCCCAGAACTGCAATCCCGGCCCATCGACGCGGTTGCCGCGAACGTCGCCGTGCTCTTCGCCGACGCGGTTGACGGATCCGACATAGACTCCATTGGCGATCGCGTGGGCGCGCTGAATCGTCTGCCATGCCTCATACTGCGCGGCTCCGAACTCCTCCTTCTCGGCCGGGTGCCAGCCGATCGCAGTGGGATAGAAGAGCACATTCGCGCCGTGCATCGCGGTGATGCGTGCGCCCTCGGGATACCACTGGTCCCAGCAGACCAGGGTGCCGATCTTGCCGACGGCGGTGTCGAAGGCCTTGAAGCCGAGGTCCCCCGGGGTGAAGTAGAATTTTTCGTAATAGAGCGGGTCGTCGGGGATGTGCATCTTGCGATAGAGCCCGGCGAGTGAGCCGTCTTTGTGCAGGACGGCGGCGGTGTTGTGGTAGAGGCCAGCGGCGCGGCGTTCAAAGATCGAGGCTATGACGACGACTTTCTCTTCGCGGGCGACGGCGCTGAGCCGGTCGGTGCTGGGGCCGGGGATGGACTCGGCCAGATCGAAGAGCGCGGTATCTTCGCGCTGGCAGAAATATTGCGCGCCAAAAAGCTCGGGAAGACAGACCACGTTCGCCCCTTCGCGGGCGGCTTCGCGAACCCGGTCTGCGGCCTTATCGAGGTTGGCATCCGGATCGGGGCCGCAAGACATCTGCACCAAGCCGATGCGGTAATTCAAACTGGATGGCATTGCAAAAACTCCTTCGGGCTAAAGCTCTCAACGACGGAAAGCCCCATATTGAAAGATACGCGAGCGAGAAATTCGATGCCGCCATCACCCGCTGGTGGGAAGCGCAATCTCACTTAGATTTCACCGCCGCCTTCGCGGTGGCCTTCTCCGGCTCCTTGGGGGGCAGGGTTGAGTTGCGCGGGAGCCGGGGTCTGCCGGTCGCGATCTCAAGGAAGGCCTGGGCGGCGCGGCTGAGCGACTTGTCTTTACGGAAGACCACGGCCAGTTCGCGTTGCATCCGGACACCTTCGATGGGGAGAATCTTGAGCGTTCCCGCCCGCTCGTCGTCGGCGACGCTGGATCTGGCAGTAAAGCCGACGCCCATGCCGGCGGCGACGAAGCGTTTGAGCAACTCGCTGGAGTCGAGTTCCATGCCAATGTTGGGCTTGAGTTCGCGGATGCTGAACAGCAGGTCGATCTGCTCGCGCTGCCGCCCTTGTTTCGGCAGCAGCAGCGAATGGCGGGCGATGTCCTCGATGCGCAGCTTCTCGGCCCGGGCCAGCGGGTGGGCAGGCGCGGCCACGAGCACGAGTTCATCTTTGTGAAGCCACTCCGCGGTTAGCCGGGCGTCTTTCACCGGCAACGCGATGACGCCGAAGTCGACTACGCGGTTGAGCACACCCTCAAGGGTCCGCGACCGATCGGCACGGATAATATTGAGGCCGACGCGGGAATATTGCTGCTTGAACTGGGTGAAGACCTGGGGCAGCACATAGAGGCAGGTCGACTCGTTGGCGCTGATGGAGATTTCGCCGCGCGGGGTGCGCTGCATCTCGCCGACCGCGAGCAGGATGTGCTGGTGGCATTCGAGGCAGTGTTCGGCAAACGGCTCGAAGACTCGGCCGGCGGCGGTGAATGTGACTTTTCCACCGGTACGGTCGAAGAGCTGCGCGCCGACCTCGGTTTCAAGCGAACGGATCTGCGCCGAGATTGCCGGCTGAGTGAGCGATAGTTTTTCGCCTGCCCGGGAAAAGCTCTTGTGTCGCGACACTTCGAGAAAGGTACGGAGCTGTTCGAAGTCCATGATGGGTTCGTCACCACAGCATAGTGGGGCGGCCGGGGAAATACCAGGCGAAGGCAATCAGCGCAGCGATGGCGGTAGAGATGAAGTTCACCATATCGTTGTTAAGCCAGCCGCGGCGTTCAAGCGTGGCGCCGAGAACAGTGTCAGAGAAGAGGCCGCCGATGGCTCCAATCCAGGCCACGGCGGCTTGCCGCCCGTCAAGGCGCAAGCTGGGCACGGCGGCCAGAACGACGATTGCGGCGGCCAGGCATCCCGAGATCGTGCCCGCCAAGCTGACTGCACCGTCCGTGCCGGGCGGCACCCTCTTCCGAGTGGTCAGCAACCACGGGGTGCCACCGACGGCTTGCCCGATCTCTGAGGAGACAGTGTCTGCGGCGGCTTCGGCCAGCGCGGCGATGAGCGGCGCAAACAGCGCTGGTTCCGGGGATGTCCATCCATGGGGCAGCGCCAGCGCGGCCAGTGCGGCGGCGCCCATGTTTGCCGCAATCTGGGAGCCGCGGCGGCCGCGGCGGGACTCGGCCAGCCCGCTTTGCTCCTTCTGGCTGCGACGGAAGCGGGTTGCGGCAAAGGCGAGGACGAAGAGCGCCAATCCGGGCAGCAATGCGGTATGAAGCCAGCCGCCATTCGGCTGGTCTACGGTGCGGAGGTAGAGACAGCCGGTGAGCAGGAAGCCGGTCATCGCCGCCGGGGTCGTGGCTGCCCGGAGCATCCGGACCAGCACCCCGAAGATGGCGCAAATGGCGAGGCCTTTGAAGGTGGCAGGGGTTCGGGCGGCCGCAGTGGTCCCAACTAGCCCAATCACGGCGATTAGCCAGATGATGGCCAACAGAAGGTGAGACTGCCAGCGAAGGCTGCTTTCCCGGCCGAATTTGTCGTCGACCAAGGCGGTTCCGGTCATCTCGCTATTGTCTCTTGTCGCAATCGCCGCTCTCTTATCTTAGTCCGCGATTTTGGCCGTGGCCCGAGCGGCTCAGCTGCTGAGAGTGGCCCGAAAGCGGGGTGATTTACAATCAGGTATTGATCCGGATCGATTTCGTGGTGAGGTAACAAAGAGTGCAAAGCATGGCAGGGCCCGGGCAGTCTGCGGGTGAGAGCAAAGGTACCGCAGCCGGGGCAGTTGATTTGCAGCAAGTCAGCAAGTTCGGCGTTGAAGGGAATACGAATCGGTCTGTCCCCAATCGAGGTAAGAAGCTCTGGGACGGCGCCGGGGTGGTGTTGTTGGCGGTGGCCGCCGGGTGCGGCAACCAGTATCGACCGGTAGTGAATCCGGTCCGCCCAACCGGACCCAGCCCCGCGCCGCAGGCCTATGCCGTGGCAGTTACTCAACCGACTGGATCGCAGGCAGGCATTGCTACGGTGATCGATTTCTCCGGAGACACCATCCTGGCGCAGGCCACCATCGGCAATTTTCCGCTGGATTTTGCCGTCGACCTGCCCGGTGCTACGGCTTATACCATCGACCGGGACGGCAGCCTTAGCGATATTCCCATCTCCACCAGCCTGCAGACCAAGAACGTCGCCACCAGCACTCTGAGCGCGGCAGCCCTACCGCTTAACACCACGGTTGGCAGCGGGAATCTTTATGTGATCGATCAGTCGGCCGATGAAATCGACGTGCTGACCGGGAACCCTCCGGGATTGAAGCAAGCGCTGCAATTCCCCGCGGGCCTCATCACGTTGATCGGCCGGAGCACATCGTCGCGGTTCTATGCCATCAGCCAGGAGGTAGGCGCGGCGGGGACCGCGAGTCCTTGCGCCACTCCATCGAGTGTGACCACCAATGGCGTCGCTTCGGCGCTCGAAGCCTCGACTTTTACGATTTCGACGACAATACCGGTGGGCGTCTGTCCTGTTTATGGCCTGCAGTCAGCCGATGGGCTGCGTACTTTCATTCTCAACCGCGGCAGCGGCACGGTTACCGTGATCGATTCGCAAAAGAACATTCTGGACACCCAGTTCAACCCGTCCGCGACCTTTACTCTGCCCGCTGGTCCGGTTTACGGGGAGATTTTTGACACGACCAGCCAGTTAGTCATAGCCAACTACGATTCGAACACAATCAGCGTGATCGATGTGACGACGGACGCCTTCGACAACGATTCGCCGCAGTTCGGGACGATCCATAACGTTCCGGTCGGCAACGGACCGACCTCGTTGACGGTATTGCAGGACGGCAGCCGCGCCTACGTTGCGAACTCCAAGGACAGCACGGTTTCGGTGGTGAACCTGAGCAGCTACACGGTTGAAAAGGTGATTACACTGCCGCTTAATCTCGACTTTTCGGTTCCCCATCCCCGCATGATCGCTTCCTCGTACAACTATCCGACGGGGAAGGTGTATGTGACCTCGCAGGACAGCGAAAATCTGGTCATCCTGCGCACCGACACCGATACCGTCGATGCTACCTTGCAGTTGCAGGGCAATCTTATCGACGTGCGCGTGACCCGGCAGAATGTCGGTGCCAGCACTCAATTCAACAACCTCAGCTACTCGCCGGGAAACGGCGTGCCATGTACTCCAGGGACAATCCCGACGCAACTCTCGGCAAAGCCGACGCCCTGCCAGCTGGAGGGGATCAGTCCCTAGCAAGTTCAGTGTCACGGGCGAGCAGCTTGTTCTGAACCGACGGCCCGTCTACCAGGATTTGCTCGAACCCCAATCGCAGGAAGGTTAGAGTCTCGCGGGACTACTCGGTTCGCTGCCGGGGCCGGTGTCATGGCCGGCGACCAGATCCGGGACGAGAAGGCGGTCTGGCGGCTGATCATGCGCTATGCCAGGGCGAGCGGTTTGGGAAGGCTGGCGCCGCACGATCTTCGCCGGACTTGCGCGAAACTGTGCCGAAAGGCTGGCGGGGAGCTGGAGCAGATCCAGCTGCTTGGTCACGCCTCGATCCAGACCACGGAGCGGTATCTGGGCACGAACAGGCCCTGGCCCACGCGGTGAACGATGCGATCGGCCTCGACCTGGCGTGAGCTGTGGGACGCCAAGGTCGAGAGGGGCTGGGAAGCGGCGGATAACAGTGATGCACTCGAGTGGTCCGGATTCGGGCGTTGCCGATAAGCAACCGTTTTCGAGGGATTCTAGATGTTGGCCGCATTCCTTGAGACGGTGATATGCAAGCTGTTTTCGTGAGAAGGGGCCATGTCATTGCCAGATCGGAGGCTGGCCACCGCTGGAAGCTTGGTTACTTCGATCTGTTGGTCGCCCAACGGCAAGACCATCCGATTTACGAAGGACCAGGCCCTCTGGGAAATGTCTTCCAGCGGGTCTGATCTGCATCGGGTGCTCCCCGCGCGGTCGGCTGGTCAGGACTATGGACAGTGGGCTCATCACGGCAGATTCTTCTTCGTATCCAGCGGGCAGATATGGACGATGGACGAGCGCCACTTGCTCTTCGCGCGATCAGTTGATCAGCCCGTTCAAATCACTTCAGGGCCTATCCGTTGGGACTCGCCTATTCCTGGGAAGGATGGGAAGACTATTTTTGCCTCCGGTGTCACCCGCCGTGGAGAATTGATCCGCTTCGACGCCCAGTCCCGGCAATTCCAGCCGGCGGGGAAGGATGTCCCCTTCATAAGGGGATAGCGACCGCTGGCATTCAAGCAAAGCAGAGTCGCAAATGCGGGAAAGTGTTTTCGACAGGCTTCTTTCTCCAGACGAAGTCCGTAAAATGAATCCCCGCTATTGATGGCTAACTCGGTTGTTGTTCTCGTCGGATTGTATCGCAGGTGAGTTTGAGAATCGCTCAACGAGGTTTGTGCGGCACCATCCTTGCGCGAATGACTCGCGCAAGGACGGGATGTGCTTTGGCCGCAAGCATTACCAGCCGAAGACGAGGTTGTAGGCGTTGACGGTTCCAATGCCAGTGGCCAGATCGTACCCTGTCTTGGTTCCGAAGGCTATGGAGTACGAGCTTGATGAGGTGGACAAGACACCGTAGGAACCGGAAGGCAGATAGCAATCATGGCTCCCAGTGCAGTTGACGTCCATGTCTCCTTTGGTCACGTCGTAGAAGATACAGGAGCTGGCAACATCTTTACCATTGCTCGATTTGCATGAAGAATTTCCAGTCTGGCCATATTCGGCGGCTGCAAGCTGGTAATAAGTGGGATTGGGATTTCCCTGTCGCTCGGCGGTCTTCTGACCGATGAGCGCCTGGATGGCGGCCATAATCGGCGAGGCGAAGGAGGTTCCCCCTGCGCCCGACCAATTGAATGGCGAACCGGTGCAGGTTGCGCCGCCATCATTGAGATCGCTGTCGCAATAAAGATAGAAGTGATTCCACGCGCCGTTTGCGGCAAACAGGGAGACGTCGGGAATGTCACGAACATTGTCGGTGCGAATACCTACGAATCCCGATTGCCATGAGGGCTTGGCATAACCCTTGCAGGTGCCACTCTTTACCCCGGCGATAGAAGGTGCGCCGGTCGCGCAGCCGCTGGGGCCGCCGCTGCCGGACGCGGTGGTGGTGTAATCGTCCTCGCCGGTGGCGGAATTGCAGAAGCCGGAACTGCCGTAGGTGATTGTCGAGCCGCTGTTATAGGTGGCGAGAAGGACGCTGGCGCAGGAGTCATTCCACGGAATTTCTGGAATATAGGACTTTGCCGATTCATAGACGGAGTTATTGGTGGTGTGCCAGTAGTCGTGAACTTTACCGGCATAGGTGTCTCCGAAGTCGGTGCCCCCGACGGCGACGTTGTAAGGTGTCGAGGCAAAGCCGCTCACCGAGATGCCGTGAGTCGCGGCGCCCTGATCCGCGTCGCAGCTCGCCGCTCCCTCATCGCCGGCGGAGACGAAGACGGAGACTCCCATGGCAACCGCCGCTTCATAGGTGGAATTGTAGGCGGCATTGGCGGTGGCGCCGTTTTCGGGCTCGCATTCACCATAGCTGATGCTGACGATAGCCGGAGGAGTGCCGGCATTGAGCAGATTCTGCAGGGCAATCAAGCCGCCGAATGTGGTGGCAGTATCGGCGCAAGAGGCCAGTTCAATGGCGGCGTCAGGCGCTCCTGCGCTCGCCCACTCTGCATCCAAAATGGCTTCGGATTCGTTTCCGGCGACCGCGCCGGGATTGGAACAGTTGCCGGGATGCACCTGGGTAAAAGAGCCGCCGGTGTACTTGGAAAGCCCGAATTTGGAGCGGAAGGTCTTCCAGTCGGCAGTCGAGTAGACGTTAGTGTCCTCGATGACAACGATGGTCTGGCCCTGACCGGCGTAGCCAGCTGTAAAGAGCGGCGTCAGGTTGTAGATGGTGGCCAGATCGCCGGGAACTACGGCCTGATAGGTTGATCCGTCGGTGCTGAATGTGTAATCGCCATGAACGGCATCGGCGGTGAGGGAGCTGGTATTGGCTTCGCTGTGATGTGCTGGAGCCCGTTTATACATTGGGTGCGGACGAAAATCATTCAGACTCACGATGCCGGCGATGGCGGAGGAAAGCGCCGCTGGAATTTTGGGGTCGGAGTAGTTGGCGATATGCCGTTCACCCCTGGTATCAAGAGAGTGGATCTCGGTCTGAAAGGCCTCGCGCACCTGCCCGGCATTCCCTGAGAAATCGATCATGGTGCGGGTCGAATAGACGGTGTTGATCTTGAGCCCGTGGGACTGGAGCCAGCCGGTGATCTTCTCGATGTCCGCGTTGGTCAGGCCATACCGGACGGCGATCTGCTCGGCGGTAAGCCACTTGTGATAGTTCGGCGAGTGACGGTTGGTCAGCTCTTCGGTGTAGGTGTCGAAGGCGGCCTGGTTTGCCGGGGAGCGCTTCAACAGCAGCAGCATGTGTTCGAGCGGGAAGCGGTCTTCCACGGGGCCGAGGTCGTTGGCTGGGTTTGCCTCCGGCCGGGTGTTTCCCGCCAAGGCAACGGTCCGACTCTCATCGATCTTCTGAATTATCAGGTTGTTTTGGGAGGGGGCAGCTTTGGCTAAGGAAGTGGCCACGATCAAAGTTACCGCGGCAAGGTTAGAAATACCAGACAACGAGCGTAAACATCCCATACGACGTGGATCCCTCCAGTTACCCAGGCTTCGATGGAACCGGGTCAGAGGGCTGTCTTGTAATTTCTACCCTTGCTTCCAATCACCACGATCTTCGGTTCCCGAGTTTAGCGCGACGGACCTGCGGTTGGCAACAGAAACCCGAGAAAAGGGCGTGCGACATAAAAATGAAAGGGTGGTGGGATTGTCTTTTTGGGCCCACTATTCCGTGCGTATATAATACGCAAGGAATAGGAGGCCTACTTTATGGCACATACTCTGG
>Ga0302324_100015807_pt1 | contig 15106 bp, 14 predicted proteins | sample Palsa_T0_1_FD_201949 | JGI IMG/M metagenome (GOLD analysis project Ga0302324, IMG submission 201949) | Peat permafrost microbial communities from Stordalen Mire near Abisko, Sweden - Palsa_T0_1 | ecosystem: Environmental > Terrestrial > Soil > Palsa > Peat permafrost | place: Sweden: Abisko...
GCAGAATTTCTCGTAACGCCTGTTGAGAGATAAGACGCAGTCCAGAACATTAAGCGGCGCATTCTGCCAGCCCGTAAACGCAGGCCCTGCTCCCCTTTGCTTTTCGAGAGCCCGAATCGCGGCTGTCAGTCGGATTAGATCTTCAGGTGAGTTGCGAGACAAAGCTGTGAATACTCCTTTAGTGAAAATTCCACTTGGAGTTCCTCGCTGTAAAGTGGGCAGGACAGCGAGGACGGGCCACGCCGTCTCATGCGCACAGCATATCATTTCTCATACCATTCGCGAAGCGCAGAACCCATGCCCACAGCGCAAGGGAGGACGAGCCGGGCCCCGATATTCCGGTTAGGCCATCCAGATTGACCTATAGTCGGCTACCGTGACCTGTGCCACTCGCGGTCCGGAAACGGCGATCTGGGAACTACGATAATGTTGCATATCAGGCAGTAACTCACATCTTCGCGTGTGTACTCGGCGAGGAACCGGCTTCATTGATGCGTAGGCGACTTACCAGTACCGATCTCCCAAAGCGCGGCTCCGCCCAACTTCCAGGTGGCGGACCACACACCCCAACCCGCACCCGGTAGAAGATTTGCCAGCAACGGTGCCGATCAGAACGCTATTTTTGGTGCTGATGCAGCGGAAGGAGGAGCTGTCGCACTAGCGACCCCGCTCAATTCGACGCCTTCGATATCCTGACGAGTAATCATTGGGGCATTCGCCATGATACAAACGATCTTCTGAAGGGTTTCGTCCTTGCCTGCGCCCATTTGCTCGGCTATTTTGTAGGCCAACAGATACCGATGTGTGCATTCTAAACAGATGTGAAATGCGGCAAATTGTCTAGTTGCTCTTCCATACAGGTAGAACTGCAGACCCGCGATAGCTTCTACAATACTGCTCCCCAAGAGGCCGATCTGCCCGACTGACATGCCGCCGCTGTACGAAGCAAACCCCGAACCGGGTCGATGTAGCATCCAATCAATGAAAATCACGTACGCGAGTGTGAGTACCAGGAGCACGAATCCAAATAGTGCAACGCGCTTTGCGGATTCAAAGCTTTCAGTAGCCTGCTCTCTCACGTTGTCGTAGTATCTGAGAATAAGGTGCTGAACCGCCGTGACGGTTTGCCCGACGTCACTCTTTTCTACGGCGTTTCCTAGCTCTTCGCACTGGTGCCACAACTCGTTGCCTGCCTTCGAAATCGAAATTTCCGCTGGCGTCATGATACTAACTCCTGCCGCGTCAGCAGCCGAGAACCGGATTGCTCGGCAGCGGCAATCATGAGCGTACAACATTACAGGGCGCGTTACGCTGCTCGTGAGCTTTTCCCTGAACGGCAATCAAGTGCGTACCGGGTTGAGAAAGGAGTCGCGCAGTTCTCCGGTGCCAGTCTCCATTGCCACAGAGGCAAGAACGGTACATCGGAGCCCGAGTCCAGCCTCACAGCGCCCGGTAATGATCATTTCCGGTTCGAGGAAGTTTGGAGATCGGCCACAGGGCAAGTCCGGTAAACACCGACCTGTCCACAATCATTTTGCGGCTTCCGCGTACCAATCCAAGATGCTGTAACGGCCATTGTATAAACCTCCGGCCCGAGTCCCTTGACATGTCACGGCCTGAAGCCAACAGTCGGGATGAACGGTCACCCGGCCCGAATCGAGGGAACGCGACGATGTTTCCGCTCCTGGCTTCGATCCGGTATTCTGTTCCTCGGCTCGAAGTCGCTTTTCCTGGCCCTTTGATCTCTAGCATTCGGTAAACGTCTTTGAAAGTTGCGGCCATGGGTCCACTTTACTCCGTGAAATGCCGGGCACGGAATGCTCGGAGCTGCGGAGGAGGATGATTCGTTCCTCACATCCCCAAATTGCCGCGAATTTGCCTTGATGTACACGCAACGTAGAGGTAATGTTCAGAAGGCCGTTAATGCCTAACAACAGCCAGCTAAAGGACGTGAAATGAACGAATTGATTGCGGTTCAAAAGATCGCGGGGTGGGAAAAGCTCAAAGCCCTGGTGCTCGACAGCGTTTCCTCTCCGATTACGAAACGCGTCTATAACATGGCGCTCAACGAGTTCCTCGCTTGGTTTCAGCAGGCTCCGCGGCCCGGTTTCACCAAGGCGACCGTGAGCGCATGGAGGGTATCGCTAGAGGACCGCGGCCTCGGCTCGTCGTCGATCATTATTCGGATGAGGCTTCGTCGTGGCATCAGTAAGCCCTTCTAACTAGACATGCGGAAAAACGGTGAGATATTTACAAAAGATTTTGGCGGCGGTTTCGGGGTGGTCCGTTAGATGCGGGGAGTTAGCGGACTACCGGTTTCCGAGGACTTGCGCGGCGTGAAGATCTGAACGCAGGATTTCCGCCAGGGGTTTGGCAAAGGCGGGATTGGCGGGCGCCAGTTTCTCCGCGACTTCACGGCCCACCGCATAAGCGCGGCGCGCTCCGGTCCAGTCCCCTTGTTTTGCAAGGAGGTCACCGAGCTTCCAGTAATTCCGGACTTGCGAGAGCCGGATCCTGGATTCTGACGGGTCTTTGGTAGCCAACGCCGGGATTGGAGCGAGAACCCTCCTCAGGTGGCTGAAGCTTCCCGAGTTTCAAGATGCCTATCGGCAGGCTCGCCGCGAAGCATTCAGTCAGTCCATCTCCCGGCTCCAGCAGGGAACCTCAGCGCAACGCCGCATATAACCACTCGGTCACAATCGGGTCGGCCACGTACTCCTGCCTGGAGGATTCGCTGAACAGCGCCGGCGCGGCGGTCAACATCGCCGGCCAGATCAACGCGTCAAATGGCCACCAGATCCAGTTACACAGTCCTCGGCGGCAAGGCTGCTGAAACTCGCTGACGGCAAGCCCAATATGGATGGCCCGACGCCGCACACAGCCGATGGCAAGCCGGATCTGTCCGGCATCTGGATGTTCGAAGGAAACCGAGGATTGCGGCCACCCGAAGCGCCCGGCGTGATCGCCGGATCTGGGCCCGCTCCGGTTGCCGCAGCCGCTCCCGCTCCACCGCCGGCGGGAGGCACGGGCCTGGGTCCGCGACCGCCTGGACCGAACCAGTTCTTCGACATCGGTTCTACTCTGAAGGACGGCCTGCCGTTCACGCCCTGGGCCGCGGCGCTGCGGAAACAGCGCAAGGACGAAAACAATAAAGACAATCCGGATGCGCACTGTCTGCCTCTGGGACTAATGCAGTTGCACACCCATCCACAGCCCAGAAAGATCATCCAGATGCCTGGATTGATCCTGATTTTGTACGAAGCGCAGGCCGGTGTAAGGCAGATTTTCATGGATGGACGTCCGCTGCCAGACAACGATCCGCAGCCGTGGTGGTACGGGTATTCGATTGGCCATTGGGACGGAGACACTCTGGTGGTTGAAACCACCGGCTTCCGCGACGATGTTTGGCTGGATGTGGAAGGCAGCCCGCTCACGAACACTGGAAAAATGACGGAACGCTTCCGCCGCGTCAACTTCGGGCACCTCGAGATAGCCGTTACGGGTCGCGCTGGAGTATCTCAAGGCGCTGGACAACGGGGGTGTGACGGCATCCGGCGGATCGATTTTCGATCTGTTTGCGCCGGACGCCCAGGTTTATTTCCCGAAGTGGGGCGTGGCGAAGGGACGGGAACAGATCGAGAAGCTGTTTGGAGATTTGGGGAGTAGGCTGAAATCGATCTCTCACCACTATGCCGGCTTGAACTGGATATTTTCCGGCGGCGAGACGATCGTTTGCGAAGGTACCAGCCATGGCGAGCACGCCGACGGACCGTGGCGCGCGGGCGATCCGGATTGGGGAGCGGGCCGCTGGTGCGACGTTTTCGAGATCCGCGGCGGCCTGATTCAGCGCTGCTTTATTTACCTGGACCCGGACTACGCGGGCCAAGATACCACCCGCTACCCGTGGATTGTGAAATAGACATAGCGTCGTAAGTATTTGCGCATTCACTCCTTGACGGTCGCGGCTGTGAATGGGCTGAACCGATGCGCGTGGGTTAGCGAGCGGTTTTGTCCGCGAACACTATTGACGCACTGTTTTTTAGAAGCGGGATGATGAGAGCGACATCCCATCAAAACAACTCAATGTCGTCTCCGAGTTCTCCATTGGATGGCGCGCAGGCGTCGGGAAATATTCTGCCAGAAACGAAGAGAATCCGGCTACCGCGGGCGCTAACGACTCCCCCACCAGTATTTATGCGATCCTTATGAAGTCTTTATGCTTTTTTTATAAGTCTTCGACCATACTGCAACATGTACTTATGCTAAGGAGAGTAACGCCAAGTAATGTCTCTGAAAGGTACGACGTGTATCACGCCATGCGTTCAGGGCAACCTCGGATGTGCTGCAGCCCCGTCACTCTGCCTCGCTTTTCAAGTTGCTAAACGCAATATAGCCCGCCCGATACGCCGGCGCCCTTTGGCGAAGATGAGTGTCGGAAGGAATCGGCCGCCGTGCCGGTGAGCCTGCGCCAGGCTGGCCCCGTCTCGGGGTCCGCTGCGCAATCGCGCCCTCAGCGCGCCCTCCGGGTGGCATTCCCGGCGCGTCCGAAGACGCAAGAAAAGCTCCTGCGCCGCCCCGATCTGTCCTGGTGGAATTCGATTCAATGGTGTGCCCTGGGCAGCCTCGGCCTGGCAGTTATTACTTGGGCCGGGTTTCGGTTGCAGTTCGATTTCGCGGCAGCGAGCTTGTGTTACCTGCTGTTGATCGTCCTGCAGTCTTTGACGGGGGACTTTCCGGCTTGCGTTGTTGTTTCGCTGGTGGCGCTAGGGAGCCTGGATTACTTCTTCACTAGCCCGATTCTGTCCTTTCGAGTCGGGCACTCCGTCAATATACTGGCGTTGTTCTGTTTCCTGGCGACCGCGCTGGTGATCACGCGGCTGGTCTCCAAGGTGAGAGATAAAGCGGCGCTTTCGTACGCGCAGCATCAAAAGACCCAGCAGCTCTACGAAGTGGCGCAACATTTACTTGCGGCCGACCCGCGCGAGGCGCCCGGCGCTTTCCTGGAGCCGTTTCGGGGCGCTTTTGGAGTGAGGGCGGCGTGTCTGTTTGACGCCGAGAGCAGTGAGTTGCATGCCGCCGGAAATTCCGAATATGACCTTGCGCGGAGAACGCGGGATGCGTTTATACGCGGGCAGAACGGCGATGACGAGCGCTGCGGCGTTTTTGTGCGCTGCATTCGGGTGGCGGGAAGAACCACCGGGGCAGTAGGTTTTGAGGGGTTGGAGGATGCTCCGCTGACGGCCGGGCCTTTAACGGCCCTGGCCGCGGCCCTTTTGGAGAGAACGCACGCCGTCAGGAAAGCGAACCAGGCCGCCGCGGCTGCCCAAACGGAAGCCTATCGCTCGGTGATTCTGGATGCGCTGGCGCACGAGTTCAAGACGCCGCTGTCGACCATCCTGGCCGCCGCCGGCGCGCTCCAGGAAGCTGCGTCGTTGGGACCCGAGCACTTGGAGATGGCGGAAACGGTGGAGGCGGAGGCGGCGCGCCTGGGCCGCTTGACCACCCGCCTGATTCGCACCGCCCGGCTGGAGCAAGAGGAAATCAGACCTTGGATGGAACTCACGCACTTCTCGTCGGTGGTAGCGGATGCGGTGAATCAATATTCCAAGCTCTCGGGCGACCGCCGCATCAATGTGCTGGAGCGCTGTCACTCCGCCGATGTTCTGGCGGATCCCGACTTACTTCGGCTGGCGATCAGCCAGCTCCTGGATAATGCCTGCAAGTACTCGGTGGCTGGATCCTCGGTCGACTTGAGTATCGCCGCGCGCGACGGACATATCTCATTGCGCGTGCTCAGCACTGGAACGCCGATTTTGTCCAGCGAAAGGGCCCACATATTCAATCGCTTCTATCGCGGGGCGGATGCCCGGCTGATGACGGCCGGAACGGGATTAGGCCTGTACGTGGCGCGCAAGATCGCGATTGCTCACGGCGGGAACCTGGAGCTGGACAGCGAGCCCTCGGATGGCGGAAGCGTGGCGTTTCGGATGACTTTGCCAATTCCGGAAAGCGAGATCGATGACATCCGCGGTTAGTTTCAGCATCCTGGTCGTCGATGACGAGCCTTCGCTGCGTAAAGTAATTCGCGCTTCGCTGGCAGCCGGCGGCTATACGGTGGAAGAAGTAGGAACCGGCACGGAGGCCGTGGGGCTGCTGCAACGACGGTCGTTCGATCTTGTTCTGCTGGACATTAATATGCCCGGATTGAACGGGCTGGAGGCCTGCCGTAAAATCCGATCCATCGCTCCGCAGACTGGCATCGTGATGGTAACGGTGCGGGATTCCGAAGAGGACAAAGTGCGGGCGCTGGAAGCCGGCGCCGACGATTACGTTACCAAGCCTTTCCGCTTTCGAGAACTCGTCGCGCGCATCGGCGCGGTGCTGCGGCGAACCCGCAGGCACAGCCTAGGCGAGCCGAGCCAGGTGGAAGCGGGCGACTTACGAGTGGACTTCCGCCGCCGCAAGCTCTGGAAACGGACCGAAGAAATTCATCTTTCTCCCAAGGAGTTCGATCTCCTGGCCTTCCTGATGAAGAACCAAGGCGCGCCCATGACCCACGCGAAGCTCCTGGGCGCGGTTTGGGGGCCTGAATATGGGGGCGAATTGGAGTACTTACGCTCTTACGTCCGCATGCTTCGCAAGAAGATCGAAGACGATCCCGCTCAGCCCTTTTATTTGATGACCGAGCCTTGGGTCGGATATCGCTTCAACAATCCGGCGGACTCAGGTTCTCCTCCGTCCGAGTTGCTGGCCGAAGAATAAAGGCCCTTGTTATTTAACGGGTCACGCCATTATCCGCGCGGATCTTTATGCCTTTTTTATGACTTTTAACCCAAAATAGCCGGTACCATGGCCGCCCGAAGTGTTCCCGCTCTGCGCCCACCGAGCCAGCCCCCCTCACCGGATGGAGCGTTGTCCGTGTATCGAGTCCGGCCGCGGATTGAGAGCGGCAACAAGATCGAAGAACTCTCGTTGACCGAACTGAGAGCAAAGATCCGCAAGAACCGGGTCAGTTTCCCTTCTCAAGTGCCGACCTTCCCGAAACACGACCGTCCCGATCTGCAACGCAAGGCCGTGAAGCTTTATTTTCTTTTTGGATGGAGCTGCACCAGGATCGCTGAACGATACGGTGTTCTCCGCCAGCGCATCCAGCAGATTCTGTCCACCTGGAAGCGCCGTGCGATTCAAATGGGATACATCCAGGAAATTCCGCCCGCCACGCCATCGCGGGAGCTTGGCAAACTGCTCCAATAACACTTTCCGCTGGGCTTCCGTAAGTCGCCGGCCCAATTACAGCCGCGAGGCGCGCGGATTTTTCGCGCGGGTTACTACCCACTTAGTTGTGGTTCTCGCACCAACTAAAGCAAAACATAAATTCCTTTATCGCTCATAAGTTATTTCGATTCGACCACCCGGCATTTTCTTCACGACTTCCTAACGAAGATTTCACACTCTTTATGACTTTTTCATATGCCTGGCCGCATACTAGTCCAACAAGCGATCAGTTAGCGATCTATAGGAACTCGGGCGCTGAAGCTTTGAGGTACAAAGCTTTGTCGCGGAATAGATCTAGCAGCACGCCCGCCCACGTCAGGCCAGGCCGATTGACACCACCAGTCTGGTGTCTAACACCGTCATAGACGGTTTCGTAACTAGCTTCAATTCTAAATGACAAAGGAGCATGGAGACATGCAGATTCGCATGATACGTGTGCGCATGCTAAGACGAGCTGTGATTACAGCCGGGGTGGCGGGATTATTTACTTGCCAGCTTTTAACTGCGCAAAACGCTTCATCGCCGCAGATCATCGCCAGCGCGGAAGCTCCGCCGGAAACCACTACCACGGCGTCCAGCACGCCGGCCGCGGCCGCCGCGCAACAGAACGGTCCCACAGTTCTGGACGAACTCAATGCCATGAAGAGGCGCATTGAGAAGCTGGAAGAAGAACTGAAGGCGGCGCGCGGCGAAACGAGCGCCACGCCCACGCCAACTCCCGGGAGCGGCGCGGCCCCAAAGCGAACCGTGCTGCCGGGGACGATTGACAACTCGCAAACGGTGGCGACCATCGCCGATCCAAATCCGGCGCCAGGAGTTGTATCGCCGGCGGACCAGAGTTCAAGTCAGCCCGAAGCTCCGGCCGCCGCCCCAGCGGCGCCCGCGGTGGATTTGGAGACGCCATTCGCTTTCGCCGACTTTACGTGGATGCTCTCCAATTCACGCAACCACGACGAGGTTTTGGACGGAAAGTATTTTTCGGGTGAATTTAGAGTCGACACAAACTACATGTACGACTACGAGCACCCCATCGATCACACTCTTATTGGAACCACCGAGGGTGAGAGGACGGGAGAGTTTAATATACAGGCTCTGAATATCGGCGGCGACTTTCACGCCGGCAATATGCAGGGTCGCATCTTGACTCAGTTCGGCTCCGTTTCCACGGCCGTGCCGCGCAATGATGCCAGTTATAGCCAGGGCCAATGGGACCTCGCCGATGCCTACCGGTACCTGTCCGAAATGTATGCCGGCTACCACATCAACGTGAATCACGGACTCAACCTCCAGGTGGGCGATTTCCTCTCCTTCATCGGCCTGTTCAGTTATTACAGCTTCGATAACTGGATGTACCAGCCGTCCTATGTGTCGTCGAACACCCCGTGGTTCTTTACCGGTTTCCGAGCCCAATGGTTCGTAACCAACAAATTGAAGATTGAGCCTTGGTTCATCAATGGATGGCAGACTTATGCCAAATACAATGGCCGGCACGGACTTGGCGGCCAGATCCTGTGGCGGCCAACTGGCAATCTCGACTTCGTGTTCAACACATATGCCCTGGGCCGCGACACGCTAGGCGTCAATAATCGCTCGCGCTATCACATTGACGACAGCCAGGAGTACAAATACTACGAGAATCCCAACAAGTTCATGCACCGCATGGCGTTCACGCTCACTGAGGACATCGGATGCGAAAGCGGCGGCGGAGTGGTTTGCAAGGGCGGCAACTCTCAAACACCGGCGCAGAACTTTATGGGCATCATGAGCTATCACCGTTGGTGGTTCGATAAAGACAGGTTCGCCGCGGAAGTCGGTGGTGGCGTCATGAACAATCCCGGCCGCTATCTGGTGCTTTTGCCGCCGATCAACGGCGCGAATGCCACCTCCGGCACGCCCTACTTCCCGGAGGCTCCGGGCCTGCCGTTCAAGGCCTATGATTTCCAGATCGGCGCCGACTTTTTTCCGAGCCAGTGGGTAACGTGGCACGTCGAGTGGACGCAACGAGGGTCCAACGTTCCGTACTTTAGCGGACCCGGCGGCATCACTCCGCAACAAGCTCCTGGACTGTATGTGAATGAGGGCGCTCCCGGTTCTTTCATACCCGGGTTCTCCCCGGACCTTGTAAAACAAGAGCGACGCTGGATTTTCTCCTTAATGGTGAAACTCTAGGCGAGCGTAGCAACAATTCGGCAAGGTGTTCGCCGGGCTGATTCCACTTGGACACCTTGCCTTACTTATCCCTGAAGGAAACACTGACAATGTATCGCACAAAGACGTTTTACTTGTTCCTTTCTTCCACCGCGGTGCTGATAGCGGGAGCCCCGTCCTGGCAAAACAAACCGATTGCGCAGTGGAATGAAAACGACGCCAAGCAGGTGCTTCGCAACTCCCCGTGGGTGAAGCGAGCTACCGCAACCCTGCTTTTTCAACCCAGCAAAGACCAACTGCGCGCGGGAGGAAAAATGGGTGGAGGGAAAAGTGTCGGCCTGGAAAGCCTCCAACTTGCCAACTTGATCGGCGGAAGCCAGCACCATTCCAATTCCACAGCCAAAAAGCCAGGTTATCTGGTCCTCCGGTGGGAAAGCGCGTCCCCGGTTCGCAGTGCGGAATCGAAGTTAGAGGATTCCAATGCTCCCGGCTGGGACGGCGAGTACTACGCAATTGCCGTCTACGGGGTGCCGATTGACGCGGGCCGGCTAGACGAGGCGGGCCAGTCGGCGGATTTAAAAAAGCTAGGGGTGTTGAAACGCGAGGGGATGAAGGATCTGACGGCCGCGAAGGTTGAGATCATGTCATCGGGTGAAGGACTGGCCACCGTACTTTATCTGTTTCCACGCACCAGAGCGATCGCCGCAGAAGAGAAGCGCGTCGAATTCGACGCGCAGTTCGGGCCTATCTACGTGGCGCAATACTTCTACCCGCAGGAAATGCGGTTTCAGGGGAAGCCCGAGCTCTAGGCAGCCAGACTATGTCGAAAAACAATCAAGCCCTTCTATTGATGGCAGCTCTCGCGGCGTGTATTCCTGTGGCGGAGAATACGCAAGCCCAGACGTCAAACCCAACGGCCGCTCCGAAGGAGCGATGGCGGAACACGCCGATTGCCAGTTGGACCGAAGACGATGCCGGGCAGGTTCTCGAAAGGTCCCCCTGGGCTAAGGTCACGGTCGCGGGCATCGCCCGCCGGCAAAGCGAAGACGAGCGACGAGCGGGCGGCAACATGGGCCAACCTACTGGCGTCGGCTATGACGGAGTCGACGACAAAAAAGTCCGGCCGGTCCTGCCTCAAAACGTGTTTATGCCAGCTCCCACCGCGCCTTCCAAGGCCCAACTCATTCGATTGCTGGTCCGCTGGGAGAGCGCTCTTCCGGTGCAGGCCGCGGAGTTGAAGCGTGGTGAAAGCCAGCCGCCGACTTTGTCCGACAACGGATACAGCGTCGCTGTGTATGGTGTTCCGTTCACCGACGCCAAGGGCGACCCGTTGAGTTTGGCCCGGGATTTCAAAGAGTCCGCGTTTTTGAAGCGCGAGGGCAAGAAAGATGTCAAACCACTCCGCGTTGAAGCGTTCGAGTTGGAACACAACGCGGTGGTGGTTTACCTTTTTCCGTATTCGGCGGAAATCGGCAAAAAAGACGGCACCATTCAATTCGTCGCGCTGATCGGCCGGTTACAAGTGTCGCAGACCTTCAACGTTGAAGAGATGCAATTCCAGGGGAAGCTGGAGCTCTGATCAAGCGTTCGAGGACGACATCCCGATGCAAAAGCCGTGCTACAGGCTTGCGGCCGCGACGGCGGCGCTGAGCTTTTGTGTGTTCGCCGTCGCATCCGACCCCGACGCGCCCGGAGATATCCAGGGCGTCACGCGAAACCCAACTGGAGTTCCGCTGGCGAACGCGACGGTAACCATCCACAGCATCGATGAAAAGTCGGATCGCACTGTAACTTGCGGCGGGGACGGGTCGTTCTCAGTAGAACATCTCAAACCCGGAAAATATCGACTTACTGCAAAAACCGAGAAATTCGTAAGTCCCAACGCCTCGATTGTGGACCTGGAACCCGGCGAGGTTGCGAAGGTTGAGATGCCACTGGTTGAAAACGCAGCGGCCTCTACTGCGAAAACGAATGCGGTGCCGCACGGCTTCTGGAGCCGGCTCGCAAAAGCCTATACGGACGATTGGCACGATCGGACCGCGGGTGGTCCGGACCCTGGATTTCGCGGTTATCCCGCCCCTGAATCCGATCCACCTTATCCTTTCACGGTTTGGCCTTATGGCGGCTCGCCCGTGATCGGCCAGCCCAATCAAACCCCGCCCCCTCTGATGCAGGCTCTCGACGGCGGGCGGAATGGAGACGCTTGGAAGGCGTCGAACATCCAGATATACGGATGGGCGAACACTGGCTTCAACGTGAGCAGCTCGGATCGCGGCAGATTCGCGAACGCCCCGGCGGCTTATGCGCAGATTCCCGATTCCATTCAATTGGATCAGTTGACTCTCTACGTAGAAAAGGTGCCGGATACGATACAGACCGATCACTTCGATTGGGGCTTCCGGTTCACCAACCTGTACGGAATGGATTACCGTTTCACTACTTCAAAGGGAATCTTTAGCAACCAGTTGATCGGAGAGGACAATAAGTATGGCTACGATCCGGTGATGGCCTATATCGACCTTTACTTCCCGCACGTAGCCAGCGGACTGAATATACGGATTGGGCGATATATTTCGCTTCCCGATATCGAGGCGCAGTTAGCCCCGAACAACTACACTTACACCCACTCTTTAACCTACACTTACGATTGCTATACGCAAGACGGCGTCAACGCCACTTTCAAGTTCGGCGATCACTGGATGTGGCAGGCCGGATTGTCGGCTGGATGTGACTCGGCGCCGTGGACTTCAGACGCCAAGCTGACCGGGAATACTTGCTTGAGCTATACCTGGGTGAAAGGAGGGGACGAGATTTACGCCTGTGCAAATTCCCTGAATAACTCGAAGTACGCTTACAACAACCTCGCAGCTTACTATCTCACCTGGTACCACAAGATCAACGATAAATGGCATACCGACACGGAGTCCTGGTACCAGTACATGCGCGATGTACCAAGCATATTCGGCTCCATACCGGCGGAGAAAGGCTCCAACGGCGCCTGGTGCAATCCTGGACAGCAAAGCTGCTTCGCGCCCGAGTGGGCGATCGTGAATTATGTGGAGCGGCAGGTCGGAAAGAGAAACTATATCTCTATCCGGAACGAATACTTCGACGACATCAAAGGTCAGCGGACTGGTTATAAAACGCGCTACAGCGAACACTTGCTGGGCTGGGGGCACTGGATTGGAAGCACGATTCTGCTTCGCCCCGAGATCAGCTATCTGCGCGCCTACAATTACCCGGCATTTGACGCCGGCGCCAAAAAAAACCAAACCATGCTGGCTGGGGACGTCATCTGGTTCTACTGAAGCCGGTTAAAGCCAATACTGTTCACTTTATGCCGCTGGTACACGCGACTTTTAGTCGCGTCTCCTCCATACCGAACACAAACGCGGCTGAAGCCGCGTGTACTTTTGGCGGCCCTGCTAAGTGAACAGTACTGTTCGGTTAAAGTTGATCCGCCGCACGCCGGTTGGTGCGATTCAAAATCCTTATTGCATCCATCAAAGAAATTGTCTTTATGGAGTCTTAACGACTTGATTTCCGGGAGTCGATGAGCACAAGTCTATGAGCGAAAGCGCGTATCCACCTCGTGGCTATGCTGCTCGCGGCCCGCTACGGCGTTATGGGCGCCAAGATCCTGATGCAGCCTTTATGCCTTTTTCACAGGCCGGACCGCATACTCCCGAACAGACTCCCGCTAAAGAGGAAAGGGGTGACATGGGAATTCATCTTGGTGGATTTGCGCTCGCTGCTCTCGCGATAGGGGCGCTGCTTTGCCTTTCATCCCGAGATCTGCGAGCGGAGGATGGTTCTGCGAACGGTTCGGACACCTCAGCCGGGACCACCGGCGCAGCGGACGCTTCCGAACGATCCAGCGTGAATGATCCCGAAAGCGGTCAGCCGGACGGCGCCGCGCAAACCGATCCGGCGTCGGCGGCGAGTTCCGGTTCGGCGGCGCCCGCGGGAAACGCAGCCACGGCGGCCACGCAAAAAGGTTTCTGGGCGCGCCTCGCCCAAGCCTATTACGACGACTGGCATCCATCCACCGCGAGCACCGATGTGCCGAAATATCGTGGTTTTCCAATGCCCGAGAGTAATCCTCCGTATCCGTTCAATGTCTGGCCGATCGGCGGAACGGAGTGGATTGGTTATCCGAACGCGACCTCCTATCCGCTGACCACCGCGCTCTACGGAAGCAAATCCTGGCAATGGCTCAAGAAAGCAAATATCCAGATATATGGCTGGGCCAATGCCGGAATGAACCTGAGCACCAGCACCCAATCGCAAGGCGGGAAATACGCGAACGCGCCGGCCGCTTACAATCAGATACCCAATTCAATCCAACTCGACCAGCTTACGCTGTACATCGAGCGGGTACCGGACACAGTGCAGAAAGATCACGTCGATTGGGGCTTCCGGTTCACCGGTCTGTATGGTCTGGATTACCGCTTCACGACCGCCGACGGTTACTTCAGCCAGCAGTTGTTGCACGCCAAGCCAGACGGCACGCTCGGCAACCAGTATGGCGCCGATCCGGTGATGTTCTACCTCGATTTTTATTTCCCTCACGTGGCCGATGGAATGATTCTCAGGGTGGGCCGTTACATCTCACTGCCCGATATCGAAGCCCAGTTGGCTCCGAACAACTACACTTACACCCACTCGCTGACTTACACCTACGATTGCTACACCCAAACCGGCGCGAACGCGACCATCAAATTCAGCAACTTGTTCACGTTTCAAGCCGGCATATCGCCTGGGTGCGACACCTCGGCGTGGAAACCGAGCGCTCAGTGGACTGGCAACCTCTGTGGACAGTTTACGTTCAGGGACGGCCAGGACGACATCTATCTGTGTGCCAACTCGCTGAACGGAGGGAAGTACGCCTACAACAATCTGGCGGCTTATTACGCCACCTGGTACCACAAGATCAACGACAAGTGGCATGCGGATTTCGAAAGTTGGTACCAATACGAGAGTCACACGCCGAATATATTCAATCCCGCGGCCGCGTATCTACTCATCACCAACGCCGATGGCGCTTGGTGTAAAACGGCGGACGAACTGACGTGTTACGCCCCGGAGTGGACTATTCTCAACTACACGAACCGGCAGTTGAAAGCCCATGATTTCATCAGCCTGCGCGACGAATTTTTCGACGATCTGAGGGGGCAGCGCACTGGCGTCAAAGGCCGGTACATCGAAGACGGCATCTCCTGGAATCATTGGATCGGAAGCACCGTGGTTTTGCGGCCCGAACTTCGGTGGGAGCATAACTTCGATAATCCAGCCTACGACGGCGCCACCCGCCACAGCCAGTTCATGTTCGCCGCTGACGTCATTTGGTTTTATTGACGAGCGCCGGTTTGCCGATGAGCTCGAAGGAGTAGGATTAGTGCAGGAGAGTTTTTGAAATGACGCGGGAGTGTCAAAAATTCGAAAAGACCGCTTGCTCACGCGCGCGGCTCCCAAGGAACTAGACTGCAAAAGTTGACATTAACTCGTTTGCCGCCGTTGGTTTCTGGCGACGTGGAACATACGCGGGAAAGGGCGCTTGTTCCTGACGTTTTTGACCTGGCCGCAGGCCAGGTCGTTCGCTCGGTAGAATCCGCGTGTTACAGAGCCCCGACCGTGAGGGAGCCGGTTTCGACACAGCCAGGCCTAAGTTTGCATCGGTGGT
>Ga0302324_100015809_pt1 | contig 15105 bp, 13 predicted proteins | sample Palsa_T0_1_FD_201949 | JGI IMG/M metagenome (GOLD analysis project Ga0302324, IMG submission 201949) | Peat permafrost microbial communities from Stordalen Mire near Abisko, Sweden - Palsa_T0_1 | ecosystem: Environmental > Terrestrial > Soil > Palsa > Peat permafrost | place: Sweden: Abisko...
GCCGGAGCCGGAGCCGGAGTCGGAGTCGGAGCCGGAGCCGAAGAAATCGACCGGCGTGTGCGAGTCACATCCGAATGAGCCCCGCCCCCCACGACAGCCCCGCCCCAAGGGCACACGTCAGCACCAAATCCCCCGGCTTGATCGTCCCATCCCGCACCCGCTCATCCAGCAAAATCGGAATCGACGCGCTCGACGTATTCCCCACGCGCTCGATGTTCGTGAGCACCTTGTGCTTCGGGTACTGCGCTCGGGCGACGACCTGATCGATGATCCGCGTGTTGGCCTGGTGCGGTAGCACCCAGTCGATTGCGTCGTTCGTGAGGCCGAGCGAGTCGACGAGGTCCTGGCTGGCCGAGTGGAGGTTTCTGACGGCCGACTTGAAGATGTCCTGGCCCTTCATGTGGATGGTGTTCCGGCGGCCCTTCACGCGCGCTTCGTCCATGACCTCGGCGCTGCCCCCGCCGGGGATCATGAGCGACTCCGCGAGCGAGCCATCCGAGTAGAGGCGCGTGCCGAGGATCCCGCGGTCTTTGGAGATCGCGGGGCCGATGACTGCCGCGCCTGCGCCGTCTCCGAAGAGCACGCAGGTCGTGCGGTCACTCCAGTTGACGACGCGCGACAGGAGCTCGACGCCGACGACGAGGACGTTCTTCGCTCCGCCCCCCGCGATGAACTGGTCGGCGATCGTGATGCCGTAGATGAACCCCGCGCACGCCGCGCCGATATCGAACGCCGCGCACGTCGCGCCGATCTTCCGCTGGATGAACGTCGCGGTCGCCGGCATGGGCATGTCGGGCGAGATCGTCGCGCACACGATGAGGTCGAGCTTGCTCGCAGGGAGCTCGGCGGCGGCGAGGGCGAGCTTGGCAGCTTCCGCCGCCATGTCGCTCGTCACCATTCCCTCGGGGGCGATGCGGCGCTCGCGGATGCCCGTGCGCTCGCGGATCCACGCGTCGTTCGTGTCGACGAGGGCCTCGAGCTCGACGTTCGTTCGCGTCACGGGCGGCAAAAAGCTGCCGGTGCCCAAGAATCGACTGCGTGGGGCGAGGAGAACCGAGCTCGCCCCGGCGCTCATTCCGCTTTCTTCCCGGCGGCCTTGAGCTCCCGCACCTTCTTGCCCTTGTAGAAGCCGCATGACGCGCACGCGCGGTGTGGCACGCTCGGCTCCCCGCAGTTGGCGCACGCGATGAGCTGCGGCACGATCACCTTGTCGTGGTTGGCGCGGCGCATGTTGCGCTTCGAACGGGTCGTACGTCGTTTGGGGACTGCCACGGCTTCTACTCCTTGTGTTGTCTCTTCAGCGCGAGAAGGGGCGCGAGGCGCGGATCGATTGCGCGATCGTGTTCGCGGACTTCCGTGGCCGAGGCAATACCCGGGCAATTGTCCGAGCACAAGGGGATCATCGGGAGATCGAGCAAGAGATCATCGCGGATGACGTCGTCGAGAATGACGTTTTCGCCGTCGTAGGGCAGGACATCGGCCTCCCCAGCGGTGATGTCGACCTTGGGGGCCGCCTCGCGCTTGCGCACCTTGGCCGCGGGGACCAAAAGGACACTGATTTCGGGGTGGAGCGCCACACGGACGGGCTCGAGGCAGCGCGAGCATGGGAGCTCGACCTCGGCTTTGACGTGACCATGCACGACGACGTCCGTCCCGCTCTTCGAGAGGCGCATGTCGACGAGGCCGTCACCGACGGGCTTGGCGTCACTCTCCTCGAACGCCGTCACGAGCCAGGCGTGCGGGACGGGCATCTCGAACGCCTTCCCGCCCGCATCGAGCTCGGACGCCGCAACGGTGAACGTGGGCTTACCCATGGAGTCGCCCGAAGCCAAGCACGAGGTCAGAGCGTGCGCAAGTACGCGGCGAGGGCTTTCTTGTCGTTTGGGTTGAGCTGCTTGGTCGCGCCCATGTTGCCGTCGCACTTGTCGATGAGCTCCTCGAGCGTCGCGAAGCGGCCGTCGTGGAAGTAGGGGGCGGAGCCGCCGACGTTGGTGAGCGAGGGCACGAGGAACGCCTTGGCCTGGTCGGACGCGGTCGCGCTCTTGACGTCGTGGGTGTCGTGGTCGGTGAAGCCCAGCTTCTCGTTGTGGCAGCTCGCGCACTGCGCGTCTCCCGAGTTGAAGATGTCGCGGCCGTGGACCTCGTCGTCCGTGAGGGCGCGCCACTTCTGCGTCGGGCCCTTGAGCGACACGAGGTAAGCCGCGAGAGCGTCTTGCTCGCTCGGCTCGAGGCCGGTGCCTTTGAGGTTCTTCATCGTCGTCGTCATGTGGACTTGCAGCGTCGGGTGCTTGCCGAGCCACCCGAAGGGGCCTTGCCGGTTCACGCGGCCCGCGAGCATGATCGTCTGCCGGGGGCCGTCGGGCGTCGACCACACGAGCCCGTCTTCACGCCCGTCGGGGTGACAGCTCGAGCAGGCACGACCGTCCTTGGCGATGCGCTGATCGCCGCCGGAGAAGAAGAGCCTGCGCCCAGTCGACGCCTGCTCCGTGAGCCCGCTCGACCGAAGGAGCTTGATGGTCTCCACCACGGGCGGGGTCTTGCTGCCGAACGCGTCGAGGCTGACGAGCGACAGGGCTCCGTCGAGCTGCGAGAACGAGACGAGCCGCTTGATGTCCTCCGTGTCGATGGCGACGCCGCTCGGGCCGGCCGCCACGGGGACGCGACCGACGGCGTTCATCGCGAGGAACGTCACCTTCGTGGTCGCGACTTTGGCTTTCACGTCGCCCTTCTTGTCGACGAGGAAGCGGAGTTTCTCCTTCGGGTTCGGCTCGACGGGGACGTCAACCGACTTCTCGCCGACCGAGAAGGCCATGAGGGAGTCGCTGCCGAAGCACGCCACGTAGACGTTGCCGGTCCCGTCGGTCGCCGCGCCGCGCGGAAGGTGACAGCCGTCCTTGTTGCGTGCGTCGCCTGGTTGCGCGAGGAGCTTGCGCTTGCCCGACGTCACGTCGATGAGCGAGAGCGTGAATCGCTCGGTGGGCTCGTCGATGTCCCCTTCGAAGCCGCCTCCGCCGTAGCCGGTCGAGATGATCATCGGATCGCCCGTCATCACCTCGGTGTGGGGGACGACGAACACTTCCTCGGGGCCCTTCGCGGTCGGCAGCATCACGTGCGCCAGCACGTAACCCTGCCGTGCGAAGCGTGCGGGCAGGCCAACCCCCGTGTTGTTGGTCTCGCAATCGAAGCAGTCGTCGAACACTGCGTTCGAGACGCCGTCGTTGGCGATGGTCACGACAGGGACGAGCGCGTCGAACATCACGTGGGTCTGTGAGCGTGACGGCATGATTGGCATCGGCAGGCGGCTGATGGCGATGCGCCTGGGGGGCACCATCATCCCGAGCGCCCCGAAGGGGCTCGCGGGAATGCCGAGGTCGGTCGTCTGGGCGATCTTGGCTCCGGCGATGTCGACGACCTCGAGCTTGCTCGAGGCCGCATGAGCGACGAAGGCGCGGTTGCCGTCCGCCGAGATCGACACGGCCCGCGCCTCTCGCTCGACGGGAACATCGAGCGTGCGGTCGCCGATCCCCTGATCGTCGATGCGATACGCCTGAAGAGCGTGCGAATAGCCGCTCGCGACGAAGAGCGTGGCGTCGTCGGGGCTGAGCGCGAGGCCCACGGGCTCGCTGGCTGTGGTCGTCTTCTTCGCGAGGACGAGCGTCCCGTCGGCGTGGGCGTTGATGAGAGCGACGGATGCGTCGTCGCGCAGCGCGACCGCGAGCTGGCCGGCCTTCGTCAAGAGCAGCTGCCCCGGACGACCCCCGAGCACGACCGCGCCGACTTCACGCTTCGAGCCGAGGTCGATGGTCCGAACGGTCCCCGTGTCCTCGTCGCCGACGAACGCGACCTTCTTGCCGTCGAGCTTGCCGAGCACGAGACTCGAGCCTTCCCGTGAGGGCGTGGCGGGGCGCTCGATGGCGACCGTCGGGATTTGCGCGGCCTCCTCGGGCGGCGCCTGCTCTACGGCCGTTTGTTGGGCCTTCTTGGAGCAGGCGGCCATTGCAGCAAGAAGGACAGCGGAGAGGAGCACGGGGGAGGTACGCACTCCCTTTGTACGCTCGAGCCTACGAAAAGCTTTGACGTGGGAGCGATTCCCGACCAATTACTTCGCACACGAACCTTTCACCTTCTACCGCATGAGCATCCCTTTCACCCCAGAGCAGAAGGCCGACGTCGACCAGGTCCTCGAGGCCATTCTCTACCTCTACACGGAGGGCCGGCGGCTCACGAAGGAGTACGCCCGGCGGGCGAACCTCACGAGCCCCCAGCTCACGGTCATCAAGGTGCTCGAGACGTTCGGGGACGTGTCGCTGAGCGAGCTCTCCGAGCGCATTCGCGCCCAGAACAGCACCGTCACCGGCATCATCGACCGCATGGAGCGCGAAAACCTCGTCAAGCGCGAGCGGAGCAAGGAAGACCGGCGCGTCGTCCACATTCGGTTGACGAACAAGGGGGCCGTCCTCGCCCGCGAGATCCCCGTCGAGCCGATGGAGATCCTGCGCCACGCGATCTTGAGCCTGTCGATCGCCGAGGGGCGGGAGCTCGTGAAGATATCGACCAAGCTCGCCAAACGTGTCCGTGAGCTCGTGCAATCGAGCGAAGGAGAGAAGAAGACATCATGACGACGCGCGACCCCGACCTCTGTGTGATCACCTGCGCCGTCAGCGGCGTGCTCGCCAATCGAAAGCAGTGCCCGCACATCCCGTACACGCCGGCCGAGATCGGCGAAGAGTGCAAACGCGCGTACGACGCGGGGGCCGCGGTGGTGCATATCCACGCTCGCAACGACGACGGGTCGCCCACGTTCTCGCCGGCGACCTTCGCGAGGATCAAGGACGAAGTGCGCAAGCGCAGCCCGATCATCCTGAACTTCTCGACCGGGACCATCCTCGACGACGTGACCGAGCAGTGCGCCTACGTGCGCGAGAGCCGCCCCGAGATCGCGGCGCTCAACATGGGCACGATGAACTACTCGAAGTACTCGAAGAAGCAGAAGCAGTTCGTCTTCGACATGGTGTTCCCGAACACCTACGGCAAGATCATCAAGCTCCTCAACGCGATGAACGAGAGCGGCGTGAAGCCCGAGCTCGAGTGCTTCGACACGGGGCACACCCACGGCGTGTGGCCGCTGCTCGAGATGGGCGTCTTGAGGAAGCCGTGCCAGTTCTCGTTCATCGTGAACGTCCTTGGGGGGATCCCGCCCCTCGTCGAGAGCCTCCAGCTGCAGAAGAAGATCGCGCTCGACCACGCGCCGGGGAGCGAGTGGGAGGTCATCGGCATCTCGCACTGCCAGTGGAAGATGCTCGCGACGGCCCTCGTCCTCGGGGGCAACGTCCGTGTCGGGCTCGAGGACCATCTCTATCTGCCGAATGGCGAGATGGCGAAGTCGAACGGCGAGCTCGTCGACGTGGCAGCCCGCGTCGTCCGTGACACGGGGCGCAAACCCGCGACGGTGGAGCAAGCGCGGCAGATCCTCGGGCTCGATCAGTTCAAGCCGACCGTCTCCGCCTCTGCGTCCGCGGCTTCATGACGCGAGCGTACGGAAAGATCCGGGTCGACCTGCGCGCGGCGTCAGAGCGTCCGCCGAGCGTCCTCTGGATCACGCTGTCGAACGCGAGCCGTCGCAACGCGATCGGCGTGCAGATGACCAACGAGCTCCTGTGGGCGCTCGAGGACGCGCAGGACGACGCGAGCGTGCGCGTCGTCGTGATCACGGGCGACGACGAGGGAAAGGCGTTCTGCGCAGGTGGCGACTTCTCGCAGATGACTGGGGCGTCTGCGGACGACAGCGCGCTGCCCAACAAGGGCGACTACGCCGACTTGATGCTCGCGATGATGCGCTTCGAGAAGCCGATCGTGGCGTGCGTGAACGGAGCGGCGATGGGCGGCGGCCTCGGCATCGTCGCGGCGAGCCACTTCGCGATCGCGCAGAGCGACGCGAAGCTCGGGACGCCCGAGGTCGACGTGGGGCTCTTCCCGTTCATGATCGCGGCTGTCCTCGCGCGCATCGTTCCGCGGCGCGCGCTGCTCGACATGATGCTCCGCGGTCGCAAGCTCGAGGCCGCCGAAGCCGAGCGCGCCGGGATCGTCTCGCGCGTCGTCGCGCCGGAGAAGCTGATGGGCGAGGTTCACGCGCTCTGTGATGACCTCTCGCAGCGCAGCCCGACGGCGCTGCGCCTCGGCCTCCGCGCGTTCGCGGCGCAGGACGATCTCGACCTCGAGCGCGCGCTGCCGATGTTGCGTGACAAGCTCGCCGAAGCCCTCGGCACCGAAGACGCGCGCGAGGGCCTCACCGCATTCCTCCAAAAGCGAAAACCCCAATGGACCGGTCACTAACCCATGACAACGATGCGTGAGATGGTCGCGGACCTCGAGAAACGGCTCGAGCAGATCCGCAAGATGGGTGGCGAAGAGCGGGTCGAGAAGCAGCACGCGCGAGGCAAGCTGACCGCCCGGGAGCGGCTCGCGCTCTTCTTCGACGGAGGCGTCTGCTTCGAGATCGGCGCGCACGGCACGCAGATGGGCCTCGCTGCCGGGCCCTCGGGCAATGACAAGCCACCAGCCGACGCGGTCGTGACGGCCTTCGGCAAGGTCGACGGGCGGATGGTGTGCGTCGCCGCCTACGACTTCACGGTGAAGGGCGGCAGCATCGGCTACACGGGCGAGGAGAAGGTCACGCGGCTTCGCTCGATGGCGCTCCGCGGAAGATGGCCGATGGTGTGGTTCATCGACTCCGCCGGCGCCCGCATCGACCCGGGCAGCTCCCACCCCGACATGATTTCGCTCTTCGCGGGAACGGGGCACTTGTTTCGCGAGCAGGTCCACATGAGCGGCGTCGTTCCTCAGGTGGCTGCGATGGTCGGGCCGGGCGCAGCAGGCACCGCTTACATCCCGGGGCTCGCGGACTTCGTGCCGATGGTGAAGAACATCGGGTCGATGGCGCTCGCGGGGCCGGCGCTGGTGAAGGCCGTCACGGGTCAGGACATCGCCGAGCAGGAGCTTGGCGGCTCGAAGGTGCACTCCGACGTGAGCGGCGTCGGTGACGGCGAGTACGAGAACGACCAGGCCTGCATCACCGCGGTGAAGAAGTACCTCTCGTACTTCCCATCGAGCTGCGACGAGGCCCCGCCGGATCTCCCCGTGACCGACCCAATCGATCGCCGTGAGGATTCGATCCTCGACTTGCTCCCCGAGTCGACGCGCAAACCGTGGGACATGTACAAGCTCATTCGCGCCATCGTCGACCACGGCGAGATCCTCGACATCAAGCCGCGGTTCGCGCGCAGCATCATCACGTGCCTCGCGCGCATCGGCGGCAAGAGCGTCGGCATCGTCGCCAATCAGCCGAACTACCTGGCAGGCATCCTCGACGTCGACTCGTCCGACAAGGCTGCGCGCTTCATGCAGGTGTGCGACGCCTTCAACATCCCGCTCGTGTTCCTGCAGGACGTCCCGGGCTTCATGGTCGGGTCGAAGGTCGAGCACGCGGGGATCATTCGTCACGGCGCCAAGATGCTCCACGTCATGGCCGCGGCGACCGTGCCGAAGATCACGGTCGTCGTGCGCAAGGCGTACGGCGCCGGCTACTACGTGATGTGCGGCCGCGCCTACGAGCCGGACCTCATCGTGGCGTGGCCGACGGCCGAGATCAGCGTGATGGGCGCGGAAGGGATGGTCGGCATCGCGGCGCGCAAGCTCTTTGGCGACGTCGAGCCATCACCCGAAGCGAAGAAGTCGATCATCGAGCTCATTCAGAAGAACATCGACATCTACAAGGTGGCGGGCTGGGGCCTCATCGACGAGGTCATCGACCCGCGCGACACGCGCCGAGCCATCGCCTGGGGCCTCGAGCTCGCGCGCCACAAGCGCGTCGAGCGTCCGGCGCACAAGCGCGGTGTGATCCCAGTCTAGTTTTAGGCCCTGCGCGGGCCGATGCGGTCGAGGAGCGGGCTCACGGCCTCGAAGAGCGCGGTGTAGGGGCGGAGCGCCTCGATGCATGCCGAGATGCGGGCGGCGCTCGAGGTCGGCTCGCTGCGCAAGGGGACGGAGCTGCCGTCTTGCGGGAGCATCGATTCGAGCCAGCTTCGGAGCATCGACGGGAGCTCGGGGGCAGGGCACGCGGCGAGGGTGCGCGCGGCGAGCGATGGCTCGGGTGCGATCGCGAAGTACGTGATGAGGCGCGTCACGTCGCGCGCGCGGGCTTTGCGGGCGAGGATCTCGGCGAATGCAGCGCTCGCGAACGCGTGGGCCTCGACGTTCAGCATCTCGGCACCGACCGCATCGAGCGCCACGTCGCCGCCACGTTGCACGAGGGCATACGCGCGCGGGACAGTGGCGTTGCCGCGCTCGAGCGCGCTCGCTAGCGTCAGCGCGGCTTGCGGCGAGTCCCAGCCGTGAGGTTGCCACGACGGACGCGCCGAAGCCTCCGGTTGGGCGCTCGTGTCGGGGATGCTCGGTGCGACGGCGAGCACGAGCACGCCCGGGTTCTCGACGAGGGTCGCCACGTCCGCGAGCAGCGTGTCGAGTCGCAGCGAGAGCGGACCCGTCGTCGGGGGCGACGTGTCGCGCAGGTTGACGGGCTCGATGCGCGCGAGCGCCCCCGCGAGCTCGCGCGGATCGCGCTTGGCGACGGCCTCGAGCGTCTCGCGGTCGATGAGCACCATGTGGCGCGATCGCCGTGGAAGCTCGGCGTCGATGGCCGGTGGAAAGAGCGCAGGCCCGGGCTTGAGCAAGGCAAGACCCGCTCGGGAGAGGCGCCTCGAGGCTTCGAGCAAGCGCGACGCGGGAATCGGACCGACCCGCGCCACCGCCATGAGCCGCACGCACGCTTCGAAGAGGGCCCCACGCGGGTCTGGGTCGGCGAGGCGCGCGTCGTACGGTGCGGCGCCCTGCCGGATCGACTCCATGCCTTGGGCGATCTCGAGCATCGCCGTGACGCGCAAGCCCTTCGTCGTCGACTCGATGAAGGCCTCGGCCATCGACGCGTCGGGGGCAGGCGCGATGGCGACGGCGAAGACCAGCGAGGCGATCGTCACGTCGTCCGTCGTGAGTGGCCCCTCCACCGACGCAGCGCGGGCTTGTCGCGCGACCGCAGCACGAACACGCGCCACGGCTGGCGGGAGCTGGCAGACGTTCGCGACGATGGCGTCGAACGTGAAGCTCGGCTGGCTCTTCGTGTCGGCGACGAGCAGATCGCGCTCGTCACGGCCCGCGCGCACACGAGCGAGCAAGCGAGCGGCCGGCACGCCTTCGAAGAACGCGCGCGCCGTGGACAGGTCCGTGGCGAGCAGCTCGACGGCGTCGCCCTTGGCCATGTCCAGACCCGCAAGCTCTACGGAGTCCATTCGTGCTGGAAAGGGTAGCAGAGTATGCTTTCGTCGTGAGCGCCGCGCGTCCGATCGAGATCGACGGGGATACGCGTGTCTTCGTGCTCACGGGCGCGGGCATCAGCGCCGAGAGCGGCGTGCGGACGTTTCGCGACAGCAACGGCCTCTGGGAGGACTACCGCTTCGAGGAGGTCGCGTCGCCCGAGGGATGGGCGAAGGACGCTGCCCTCGTCTGGCGCTTCTACTCGCAGCGCCGCGCGCAATTGAGGATCCGCAGGCGGGACGACAGCCCGAAGGGCACTCAACCGCCGACGGTGCTCCCAAACGCAGCCCACGTCGCGCTCGCGGAGCTCGAGAAGAAGATCGGCGACAGGCTGTTCCTCTGCACGCAGAACGTCGACCCGCTCCACGAGCGCGGCGGCTCGAAGCGCGTGGTCCACATGCACGGCGAGCTGATGAAGAGCCGCTGCGAGAGCTGCGAGCGCCCGCCCTTCGACGATGACAAGACCTACGAGCCCCCAACCCCGATCGCGCGATGCGCGTGCGGCGCTCGCATCCGGCCGCACATCGTGTGGTTCGGGGAGGTCCCGTTCTTCATGCCGGAGATCGCCGAAGCGCTCGCTGCCGCTGACGTGTTCGTCACCATCGGAAGCTCGGGGGCTGTCTATCCTGCCGCAGGCTTCGTTCGCGCGGCCCGTGCGAGCGGCCACACCAGGACCGTGTACGTCGGCCCCGAGGCGCCCGACAACGCGAGCGCGTTCGACGAGTGTCGTCTCGGCAAGGCCACCGAAGTGGTCCCCGGGCTCTTTGCGGCATGACGCGACGGGTGAGAATGCTGGTGCGCGTCATCGCGGTGGGTGTGGGGCTCTACGTCGGCGCGTGCGTCATCGTGGCGGTCGCGAATCGAATGTTTCTCTTCCCCGCACCGGGACGCGCCGATGCGATACCAAGCGACTTCACGACCCTCGAGGCCAAGACGAGCGACGGCATCACCGCGCGCGCCCTTCGGTTCGGGCCACAGGACGCGGAGCTCATGGTCGTGTTCTTCCACGGCAATGGGGAGCTGGCCGAGGACAACGTCGACATCGCCCGCGAGCTCGCATCGCACGGCTATGCGGTGGTGCTCGCCGAATACCGCGGCTACGGCATCTCACGGCGAGCGGGGAAGTCGAGCGAGCGTGGGCTCTACGCGGATGCCGAGGCCATCCTCGAGGGGCTGGGCGTTCCGCCGGAGCGCGTGGTGCTGATGGGCTTCTCGCTCGGGACGGGCGTCGCCGTCGAGATGGCCTCGCGCGGGCGCGGGCGCGCCCTCGTGCTGCTCGCGCCGTACACGTCGATCCCGAACGTGGCCGCGCATCACGTTCCCTTCCTTCCGATGCACCTTCTCATGCGCGACAAGCTCGACTCACAATCCAAGGCCGCCGCCATCACGCTCCCGGTCTTCGTCGCGCACGGCGACGCCGACGAGGTCGTCCCCTTCGACATGGGCGAGACCCTCGCGCACACGTTTCCACACGGCCACCTCGTCACAGTGCCACACGCACACCACACCGACATGTTCGCGACCGACGACCACTTGATGAAAAAGATCGTCGACTTCCTCATCGACGTGACGCCCTGAGCTTTCGCCCTATTTCATCCCGTGCCCAGGCCCGAGGATCTCCGGGAGCTTCGCGGCGGCGTCGAAGCTGTGCACGTGAGGCGGGTGGTGGCAGCTCGTGCACTTGTCGCCGTTCGGACGCGGGGTCGGCGTCTTCACGTGGGGGTCGGCGACGTGGAGCGACGACGGCCCGTGGCAGACCTCACACTGGACGTTCTGTAGCTGCTCGGTGTGCGTGACGCTGCTCCCGCCGGGCTCCTCGTAGCCCGTGACGTGGCAGCTCACGCAGTCGAGGTTGAACTCTTTGAACTCGTCGGACAGCGTCTTGTACGCGTGGGCGTGCGGAGTCTTGTCCCACACCGCTTTCGGCCCCGGGTGACATCCCACGCACGCGGCAATTCCCGCGTACGCCGCGCTTCCGGGCGGAGCGGGCGGCGGCATGCGGCCCGCGAACGTGACGCGGTTGGTTTCGTCGACCTTCTTGTAATAGGCGAGAAACTGCTTCTTCACGGCCTCGTCGGTGCCGAGGGATTCTCGCACCTCGACCACGCGATATTGGAAGAAGCTGCCCTCCTTGGGGGGCGGCGTGTCGTCGAGGGCCTTCTTGTCGGCCTCGAGCTTGCGCAGATCGGCGTGGCGCGCGGCGAGATCCGTGGGGGCGATCTTCGGGTCCTTCTCCCAGTCGGCGATTCGGCCGTGGAGCTCGTCGATGCGGGCCTCGAGCGCCTTGCGCTTCTGACCTTCGGCGATGCCCGTGCCGTCGCGGAATTGGTACGAGCCATTGCGCACGAAGAGATCGAGCGTGCCGACGGTCTGCAGGTGGTTGCTCGTCTCGGCGACGAGGACGTTGCCGACGAGCTCGGGCGGGGGCGCGTCGGTGTTCTCTTCTCCGCCTTGCGACGTGGACCCGACGATCACGGCCGTCAGCTCCGGCGCGACGTCGGCGATCCGCTTGGCTTCGCCCCGCCCAACAGCCGCGATCACCACGAGCACCTGCGCGCCTTGGGCTTCGAGCGCTTTCACATCCGTCTTCACCGCATTCGCGGGCGCGTCGAACGTGAGAGCACCGAGCGGCGCACCGATGTCGCTCTTGTCGGGTTGCGCGACGCCGATGAAACCAATCTTGACGCCGTTGACCACGCGAACCATCGACGCGTGGAACAGCGCACCACCGCCCTTGGCATTGCACGCGAGCTCCGCGCCCGCGCTCCGGGTCGATAGCTCCGCGAGCGAGCTTTCGCCGAGCGCCCAGTCGTTGCGGCCAGGTGCTTGGCCGACGAAGTCGAGGCCCTTGAGGATGTCGGCGATCGTCTGGGCCTTCGCGAGCTCTTGAGGCTTCCGCTCTTCCTTGATGACGGGATCGAGAAAGAACAGCGGTCCGGCCTCGACGAGCACGCTGCTCGGTGCGGCCTTCTTGCCTTGCGTCATCAACGTCGCCACGTGGTCGAGGCCGCCGAGCTGGTCGCGCACGCAGCCGCACGGTTCGAGGGCCCCTGCGACGTTCGACACGAGGTAGAGCCGCACCGTCGGCTTCTCCGTGTCGCCGAGCGGCGGCGCCTTCGAAGGGCGGCACCCATCGCACGCGGCCACCCCGAGACCGAGGAAAAAAACCCCATGGACCAAAGCGCGCCTCACGCGCATTTCATAGATCGAGTGCGCGACCACGGATATAGAAGAGGACGAGTCAAAAGGTGAAATTCGGTCCCTACGTGCTCGAGTCGCGCATCGCCGTCGGTGGCACGGCCGAGGTTTACCTCGCGCATCCCGCGGATCCCGGGGCGAGCCCGAGCAAAGTCGTCGTCAAGCGCATGCTCCCCGATCAGCTCGGGGACACCGAAGGGCGCACGATGTTCGCGCGCGAGGCTGCCCTCCACGCTTCGGTGAGCCACGCCAACGTCGTACGCGTGTTCGCGACGGGTGAGACCGAAGACGGCGAGCCGTACCTCGCGATGGAGTTCGTCGATGGCCTCGATGCCCACCGCCTCTTGCGCCGCGTGAAGCAGGATGCGCAGTCCGCGGCGTTGCCGGTCGGCGTCGCCGCATACATCGCCCACGAGGTCCTCCGCGCGCTCGAGAGCATCCACGAAGCCAAGGGCCCCGACGGTGCGCCCCTCGTGATCGTGCACCGCGACGTGACCCCTTCGAACATCTACCTCTCGCGAACTGGAGAGGTGAAGCTCGGCGACTTCGGCATCGCGCGCGGCTCGGAGCGCGGATCGCTCAAGAGCACGGCCGCGGGCATGCTGAAGGGCAAGTTCGCCTACCTCGCGCCCGAGCAGGTCGCCGGCGATCCGTGCGACAGCCGCGCGGATCTCTTCAGCCTCGCGACCGTGCTGAGCGAGTTCTTGCTCGGCGACCCGCTCTTTCCGGGTCAAGGGCAGCTCGCGGTCCTGCTCGCGATTCGCGATTGTCGCATCGACGCGCTCGACGCCATCCGAGGCAAGCTGCCGGCAGGTCTCTACGACGTGCTCTCGGGCGGGCTCGCGCGCGATGTCGATCGGCGGTGGAAGGCCGCGGGTGAGTTCGCGAAGGCGCTCGCGCCGTTCATCGACTCGGGCGCCAAAGGCGCGCTCGCCGTGCTCGTGTCGAGCGCCATGCAGACGCGCAGCGAGCTGCGTGACAGCGCCAAGAAGCTCATGTCGGCGCCGCCCCTCGGCGCGTCCGCTGGCTTTCCCGAGGGTCCGGCGGAGCGGGCGACGGGCGAGTACACGTCGCTCCCGTCGTTCGTCCGCACGGCACGTGGCACGCAGTACGGCCCGTGGCAGTTCGCGCGCATCGTCGAGGCCATCGCCACCGGCGAGGTCGGCCGAGGAGACCAGATCGACTACATGCAGAGCGGCTTTCGCGCGCTCGAGGACATCGAGGAGCTCGCGCGCTTCCTCCCGATGCTCACGCCGCAGACGAGCCCGGTCGAGGGCCCCGGCAAACCCGATCATACGCATGCGCTCGAGCACGTCTCGATGCTCGAGGTCCTGCTCGGTGTCCTCGAGCGCGACGAGACGGGCGTGCTCTTCGCCGAGCGCGCGAGCGCGACCGACGACAGGTCCGCGCGCAAGGAGCTCTACTTCGTGCGCGGGCGTCTGCATCACGTCGCGTCGTCGAACGCGAGCGAGCTCTTCGGCGAGTACCTCGTCCGTCGTGGCACGCTCAAGCGCGAGGAGCTCGACATGGCGCTCGCGGTGCTCCCGCGCAACCAGGGGCGGATGGGCGACACGCTCATCTCGCTCGGGCTCGTGTCACCGGTCGACATCTTCCAGGCCATTCGCGATCAGGGGCGCGACCGCGTCGCCGATCTCTTCATGTGGAAGTCGGGGACGGCGTCGTTCTACCGCGGCCAGACCGCGCAGCACGTGGAGTTTCCGCTCGACCTCGATTTGCCGACGCTCATCCTCGCGGGGATGGAAGCTGCGGTACCTGGGGAGTCGGCGCTGGAGCGGTACCGTCCGCGTCTCCATGACATCATCGGGCCGGGGCGGCGCGATCGGCCGGGGCTCTTGCACGTGAAGTGGCCGCCGCAGGTGTCGGCGATCGAGGCGCTCGCGCGGAGGCCGCGGCGGGTGTCGGAGCTGCTTTCGGATGCGACACGGGGAGGGCACTCGACGGCGGGGGCGGTGCTTCGGGTGCTCGATGTGCTTCTGGCGTCGCACTTGCTGGAGCTGTCGGCGCGGTAGCTGTCCGCACACATGGCTGTTTGGCGACGGGGGAGGTGGGCTCGAGCTGAAGGCGCTGCAGAAGAGGGCGGGAGCGCCGCTTGTCAGGCGGCGCTCCCTTCCCTTTACGCGACGACGTGGACGACGGGGGCGCTCCAGTCGCTCTCGCCGGCTTTCGTCACCGCTTGCTGACGAATCGACACCGTCGTGCTCGGTGTCAGGTTCGCGACCGTCGTCGACGCCTTCGTGGTCGAAGGGAGATCGATCCAGGTCTTGCCGCCGTCGAGGCTGTACTGCCAGTTGTTCGCCTGGGCGCCTTTCGTCGCCTTGGCGATGACCTTGACGGTGCCCGTCGTCGCTCCCGGTTTGACCGCGAGCGGCGGCTTGCTTGGCGAGCCCGGGTTGCGGAGAAACATCCCCGCATCCTGGGCGATCTGCGAGGCATTCGTCGGGTCGGCGTTGACCACCAGCTCGACGTACGCTCGCTCGTTGTTGAGGTCCACGGTGAGGACCTTCTGCGCTGCGTTGCGAT
>Ga0302324_100015810_pt1 | contig 15104 bp, 14 predicted proteins | sample Palsa_T0_1_FD_201949 | JGI IMG/M metagenome (GOLD analysis project Ga0302324, IMG submission 201949) | Peat permafrost microbial communities from Stordalen Mire near Abisko, Sweden - Palsa_T0_1 | ecosystem: Environmental > Terrestrial > Soil > Palsa > Peat permafrost | place: Sweden: Abisko...
CCGCCGGTGGTTGGTTCTGGTGGTTCTGGCTGAGTAACACGAGACGGAACGGGGAACCCCATGACTCACAAAAAATACTTTTGCAGAACTTGACAAACACAACTTCGGAGAGAGGAGAGCCAGTCCCCAAGCCGACTTCCAGCTCGCACAGGTTACTTTCTACCGGTTGACTCGACGGCCCAATTTCCGAGTGACGCGTAATACGGAGGGAGCAAAATCCATCTCGCGTTGGACTGGCGACTCGGTACAGTCCGCGGGTGCTCGTGCTAATGGCCAATCCTTCGACTGAATTGTGATAGCAATTCGGTGTAAAATTAGCGTTCCGTTGAGAGATGAGCGAGATCGCCACACAGGTTGGAACGTCGCCCGAAGGGCCGCAGTTCGACTTCGAGAGACACCGCCACGATGCTGAGGAACGGTACAGAAGGATCAGACCACTTCATCAGGATTTCTGCGCTACAGTGGTTCGCTTGTTGAACGACATTCTCCTGCCGTTAGCTGGGGTCGTCCACTCAGTTGTCGCTCGCGCCAAGGAGGTTGACAGCTTCGGGATCAAAGCTATGAAGCCTCTGGAATCGGATCCCGGCACGCCAAAATACAAAAGCCCGGTTGACGAGATCACCGACCTATCGGCAGCTAGGATTATCACCTACTTCTTGGACACCGTTGAGGATATTGATCGCGCCGTATCTGACCAGTTCGAGATCATCGAAAAGGGGGACCGATCCGAACTTCTGAGAGAAGACTAATGTGAAGTTGTCAGAAATGTGGAGTTGATGTGCGGAAGCCCCGGAAATGGGGTGCTCTTCGGTTTCCAACTCCACATTTGTTCGGGCTTAGAGCGACTCCAGCCAGTCGAGGATAGTGCGGTCCTTGCCCCAGGGCGTGCGGGAGCGGCGTGGGACCGGCTTGACCTTGGCGATGGCCTGACATTTCATTTCGAGGTCGACTTTCGCGTAGCGGTTCGTCGTGGTCGGACTGGCATGCCCCAGCAGATGACTGATGCTCGATAGGTCGACGCCCGATTTCAGGAGGGCGACGGCCGTACTGTGACGAACGCTGTGGGGATGCAGCCGTTTCTTGCGGAGATTTGGAACATTGGCGCAAGCCAGGCCAAGACACTTGGCGAGAATGTAGCGGATGCCGAAACGGGTGAGCGGTTGGCCGCGGTGGTTCAGAAACACCCGAGATTCAGACCGCAGGTCCAGGGTGCGTTGATCACTGAACGCTCTGTGTCCTTTCGGCAAGCTTGCGTGACGGCAGCTAACCCGTCCTGTTAAGTTCATTCAGTCGCCGGTGCGACTGATAATGAACCATGAAAGTACACCTATTCCCGAACCAATCGCGCAACTGCAACGCCAGTTGGAGCAGTTTCGAAGCACCCGGTCCGGGCGGACGAAGCTGCCGGAATCGCTGTGGCAGGCTGCGGTCGAACTGGCCCGACAACACGGCGTGTATCCCGTTGCCCATCCGCTACGGTTGGACGGCTCGTGAAACTGGTGCCGAAAGCAGGGACCGCGGTTCTGTGCGAAAGGATGACGGGTGCAGTGAAGCTTGCCGCCAAGATTCAGGACCGAGAGTGAGATTTTCTACTTCCACCTTGGCTGGCGCGGAGTTCGTTCCATGGCTCGCCGCGGCCGGCGAACTGTCGTACTCTCCGGATTTGCCGCCGGAGAGGGACTACTATTTTCAGTATTCTTGGGTCATTCCGGCGATCTTCCGCGCGGGTGTGAACCTACAGCGGCATTTTTGGTTCGCGAGGCCCGTGGAAGGATTGCGATGAAGTGCGGCTTCTCTTCGCGTTCTGGAACACGGCTAGACGAGGGAAACTGGACGCCGTCTATCTGGCGAACGGAACGGCCGGCAGGGATGGGGTAACGGCGCCGCTGGCAGTCTATCGCCATCCCGATGCCCACCCTTTCGCGGGAGAACGTCTCATCTTGATTCAGCACGGCAGCTATCTGATCGCCGAGACCAAATCGCAGCCCTATATCGACCGAGGCGAAGCGGTTCTCTACAGAGGCGTTCAAGATGCCGACGTCTTTCTGCTTCGAAGGTTGACAACCGCCGACCTCCGCTCGCGGTTGATGGGAGTTCACGCCCGAACCCTGGCAGACTCCGTCACTTCATTCCATGCCGTGCATTGCAATGTATCGGGGAGCGAAACGGAATGGTTCAACGACCGGAGTTTCATGCTGAGTGACCTCTGCAAGGAGTGCGGACTCGACGCGGCTCCGCCGCTCGAATCCTTGCTTTATTCCGGTTACGCGGTGGAGGAATGGTGCGCTGCGCGGAAATTCGGGCCGAATTACGTCAAGTTCCGAACGCCGTTGTCTAACATTCGCATCACGACTTTCGTGTGCAGCGAGACCGAGGTCAAGGTCATCGATCCCAACAAACTGCAGATTATCGAGGCGGTGCGATGCAGAATCCGGGAAATGTGTATTTGAGGTGGACTGCCGTTGCGGCGTATGAGCCAACATGACGAGTGAGCGTCAGGCCAGCGGGCTTCAAGAAGCCATCGGCAAGCCCCCACAAATCGCGGTTTGCAGATTCTCCGCTTCGCCGTCGAAGAGTTTCTTTACCTAATCGTCTGGACGAAGTGACGTCGGCACGTCTCCAGTGCCTAGCTCCTGGGCCCCGCGCTCCTCACGGCACGCAAGGCTTCGTGCCCCTGTCGTCACAGTGAATCAAGTTGCCACGACCTTGCGTGCCCTGGTGAGCATCGTACAATACGATTCCATGCTCTGGATCGGGTCGAATCAAGGCTGTGCCGCAACAGCCAGAAAATACGGCATTAAGCGAAGGCGATGTTAGAACGACACTCGTACACGACTCGTACACGAAAAGCGCCGAGTCAGTGAAAAGAAATTTGGCTCCCCGGCATGGATTCGAACCACGATTCACGGCTCCAAAGGCCGCTGTCCTACCGTTAGACGACCGGGGATTGCAAAGCTGGACGGCATCTCCAGTTTAGCCTCTCGCTCGAAGAGCCGCAATGCGCCGGACGCTATCGGTGCCTTCCGAAACTGCGCCCCCCGGAAGGTGGCCGGAAGCTCGGCCGGTAACCGGGCGAGCTGCGGGGCCGGTACCCCGAGCTGGGCGACTTCGATCCTCCGCCGAACGTATGCCCCTCGCTACTGTCGCCGCGCCGCAACCCGCCAGTTGCGTATTTCGAGCTGCTGTAGCCGCCCGAGCTGCGCATGTACCGGCTTTCCCCATAATGCTGCTGGGTGAACGTGCCATGCGTCCCGTATTTCGGCGCGCTGGCGGATTCATCGCGGCCGTAGTACGTCTGCCCGCTGTTGCGCGCCGTGCGGTAGGATTCCCACTCGTACGACGGAATCGGCTGGTAACTACGCCCCCACAACAGATCGCGTAGGAGGGCGTATTGCCCATACCACATCCAGAAGTTCCCGCCGTCGCGGTGGTCCCAGTATCCATACTGGTTGCGCTCCTGCGAGAGCGGCGCCATGTAGGCGAATCCGGCTGGCTCCGCCACATCGTCGGCTTCGGTGTCGTACTTGCCCGCCGGCTTATGGCCCACCGCCATCCCGATATTCTTTTCATTGGCCTGATAGGTGGCTTTCGAAACTTCAACCCAGGATTCCTCGGAATCCGTCTCGCCTTTCTTCCCGCTGGCGTCGAGCAGATGGGTCTTAACGGTGCGGATCTTCTCTTCGTAATCGCGCGAGCCGCCCGAGCGGCGATCCTGCAGATCCACCAGGATCTTGTCCCACGAGGTGTAAAGCTGGCTCGTGAGAGCTTTGATCTCCCCGGTCCGCGCCGGAAACGCGGTGGCCTCGTTATGCAGTGTTTCCGCGGCGGTCAGCAGCGCGGCGTAGTCGAGGCCCGCCAGATTGTTGGCTTCGGCCTGCCGGCGCATTGCGTCGCTCGATGCCCATACCTTTTCGCCTTCCGCGGGAATCGCGCGCAGCGCCGCCAGACGCACCTCGAGATCATCTCTTTTCTCGGGCCAGTCGGCCTCGGCACGCTCCACCACCGCGGCGATCGAACCGTAATCCGCATGCTCGAGAGCCTGATGGTCGCTCTCCATCTGCCGGAGCTCGGTAGGAAGATTCCGTTTGAGATCGACCCAGTGTTGCGCCTCTGCCCGGATCGACGAGGCTTCATTCAGGGCTGCCGTCCGCTCGGCCCGCTCCTCTCTGAGCAGCTTTTCTGCCTGGTCGCGATCCTGGCGGCGATTGGCTTTCAGCAGGCGTGCCAGCGCGGCCGAATCTCGTTGCGCGCTCTCCAGTTCAACGGCAGCGGCGCGGAAGCGCTCGGGAAACGCCGTACCCATCGAGTGCGCCCGAAACAAATCGGGATCCGCCGAAAGATCTCCGGTGACCTCACTTCGTGCGCTCTCGAATTGTTTTGCAGTTTGCGGAAGCTGTTGCTGCTCGCTGGCGATTTCGGCGCGCAACTTGTGCGGCAGGTTATCGAACCCTGCGAACAGAACGATAACGATAATGAAACTTAGAAATACGGCTAGAAACTCGAGCCCGCGTCGGCTCATGATTGGACTCCTTACGCCGGGCGGAAAACGGCGACATCCGCCGGATTCAATTTCACGGCGACCCCGGCGGCGAACGGTTCACCCTCTTGTTTGCGAATGGACAGGTAGCGACTGCCGCCTTCCTCGATGAACTCCCAGCCGTAGAAACCTGTACCCTGCGTCTGGCCATCGCGGAAGACGCCCATTTCCTTGCTCAGCCGGTAATACCAGGTCTTGCCGTCATACTGGAAATTGTCGGCGGTGTTCTGGCGCTCGTCGATCTGGGCCAGGTCATCCTCGGAAACGCCGAGGTCTTCGAGCGAAAGCTTCAGTCCATTGAGAAACGCGCGCACTTCAACCTCGTCTTCCTCGCGCGCTTCGAGCGCCACGCGCCCTGCGCCGTGCATCCCGCTCAGCTCGAACCATTGTTTTTCGCCGGCTTCGTAGCGGCTGCGCCGGTCCACCGTGAAATCCAGATCGCTGTAGTTGTCGCCGGCGCCGCTTACGGAAATGGAATCGCCCACTCTCGCGTCGGCCACCGTCAGGTTGGCCAGATCCTGCCTGGGACCGGAGGGCGTCGCCGGCGCGGCCGATCGTTCAAAAAGTTTTTTCAACACGATGATCAGTAGAACTCCAAGGATCGCTACCAGCGTTAAAGTGATTGGGCCCATACGGCCGGTTAGCGCCCGCCGGCCTGGCCGCCAACCTTATCACCTGGGGCGGGCAGGGCTATGGGGATGCTGGGTCCCTGCAACCGCTCGCGCTTCAGCGCCGCCAGTTCCGCATCCACACTGTGTGCTCCCAATTGGGCGAATTCTTTTTCAAGGTCATCGTCCTTACCCGCCGATGCCAGTTGATTAAATGCCTGGGCGGTGGCTTCCTCCTTGGAAACGGTCTCTTGGAACCGGTTGAGCGCCGCGAATGCGTTGTCGGCGTTGCCCACCCCGGCCAGCGCTTCGGCGACTTTGCGCTGCGCCTGCGCGGCATTCTTGCGCGCCACGAGTGTGGTCGCGGTGCGCTCGGCCTCATCGATCTTGCGCTTCAGTTCCGTCACCTGCTGCTTCAATGTGTCGCTGGCCTTGCGCGCCTGATCCACCGACGTCTGCATGGAAGTCACCTGCTGGTCGCTCTCCGCCTTCTTCGCCAGAGCCTTGCGTGCCAGGTCTTCGTTGCCGGCATCGAGCGCCACGCCGGCACGGTCCTTCCACTCCTGCGACTGCCGCACGTATTTCTCGTATTCGGCATCCAGGCGGTTGTAGTTGCTCATGGCCACCGCGGATGAGTTGACGGCCTTGTTCAACTCGGTCCTCATGTCCGCCACGGTTTGCCGCACAGTAGCGTCGAAAGTGGCGTCCTCAACGGCGCTCATGCCGTCACTGGCCTGTCCGCGGGCGACGCGGCCGGCGCGATTAAAAATATCCGATAGGAATCCCATGTCTCGTTGCCTCCGGTTACACCAACAAATCGCTCAAAAGCTGGCGGGCGGATAGCACGTCCACCAGCAGGAAATGTACACAAGCGAGTATGTCATCCTGGTCCTCGTGGCCCAGGTCTTCGAGTTTGCAGAAATTAGCGAGCGTTACCGTGGTCTGGCCATCGCCCGAATCATACAGTTGGAAGTACGAAGTCGAAATGCCGTTGTGCGCGGAAAGCATCGTGCGCATGATAGCGGGCGTAATGGCGCTTTCCGGCACCGTGGTGCACGTCAGGGACAGAAACAGGATGTCGCCTTCGAGCACCGCTTGCACGGCCACGCCGCTGCGAACTTCTTCAATGCGCAGAACGCCCGCGGTGGGCTCGGTAACGTCATAGCCCCTGTCGGCCAGGAGCGCTTTGATCTGATCGGTCTGGATACTTGCGATTTGAGCGGTCATAAAGTGGACTTCACTTAGCAGGTACGATGCGCCTAAGGGAAAAGTTCCAGGGGCCTGGGCGGTTCATCTGCTTTCGTTCCAATGCCAGTATAACTGAGATGCGGTCCCTGTAACCGGGGCCGCTCAGGTCCGATCCCGGCCGGCTCCGGGTTCGCGAAGGCGCCTACAATGGAGGCATGATGCCGGCACTCGAATGAAGATATTCCTTCATCACTCGTGTGCGATATTGGCGCTGTGTATCCTCTGCGGGCCGCCGCTCAAAGCCGGCGACGCGGCCTGTCCCGCCGCCTCAGGCGATCCTGCCGGTAACTACATCACGCCAGGTACGATTGGCGGCATCCGATATCACGGTGACATGACTCTCGACGCCTACGCGCCCGCCGGCGATCCGCGCCCGGCCGCTCTCCTGATACACGGCGCGCAAGGTGATCAGTCGACCCACCTGACTCAATTGTTCGATGTTCTGGAACGCGCCGGATTTGCCTGGTTCTCTATTAACTATGCAACTCTCGACGATATCCGCCTCGCCATAAACTACATTCGTTGCCCGGGAAGATTCGCCATTACCGGGCGGCTCGTACTGATCGCCGAAGATACCGGAGCGTCCCCCGCACTGCGCGCCGCGCAAGAAACTCACGCCAGTGGAGCGGTACTGTTCGGGGCGCAATTCAGCGGCGAAATCCCCACCCCGCGCCTGCCTGTGCTGATGTTTCATGGAACCGCCGACGAAGAGTCGCCGCCCGGTCCGATCGAGCAGCTCTGCCGCGGCTGGCACGCCTGCCGATTCGAGCCCGTCGCTGGCGGGATTCATAATTTCGAGAACTGGCATCCGGATCAATGGGAATGGAAGGAAGACCTTACCGCCTGGCTGCGCGGCGACCAACGCGGACTGTGGAAAGACATCACCTATGCGCGCCCCGGCGGCCGCGACCTGCGCATGGATGCCTATATCCCCCAAGGCGACGGACCCTTTCCCGCCGTCGTCATCGCGCACGGCGGAGGTTGGGAGGCCGGCGACAAGGTTACCTACGTATCGCCCGTCTTCGGTCCGCTCGCGCGTGCCGGATTCGCCTGGTTCTCCATCGACTACCGTTTGACCCCTTACGTACGCAACGCCGAACAACTGGATGATCTGCGCGCCGCCGTGCGCTACGTGCGCAGCCACGCCGCACGCTTTCACCTGGACGGCGGGCGCATCGCCGCGCTGGGGGAGTCGGCCAGCGGCCAGATGGTCACTCGGATGGCTTCCGAGCCGTGTCCCGGATGCGAGGTGCAAGCGGTAGTTTCCTTCTACGGTGTTTACGACTTTACCGCATGGGCGGCCGATGCCGGCAACCGCACCATGCTCGATCGCATCTTTGGACCATGGGACATCAACGTTCTGAAGCGTTATTCCCCACTGTTCCATATCCGGGACGGCCTGCCACCGGTATTGCTGATTCAGGGAACAAAGGACGAGCTGTACGCGGGTACGCTGGCCTATGCCGAAGCACTGAAGCAGGCTGGCGCGCGGCACGAGCTGATCCTGCTCGATGGCGCCCCGCATGGGATGGAGAATTGGGCTGGGCACAGCGAGTGGCAATTCTACAAACAACGTATGGTGGATTGGCTCAACAAGACGTTGAACATCAATCAGTGAAAAGCTCCCCGAGGTGCGGCGAAACGGGGCGTATCATCCGAGAGCGAGATCGCGCCTACGGGTTGGTCCGCCCGCCTCGGCCTCTCCGGCGCTTCCGCTGCGAATGAGCATCGTTGCGCTTCGCCGAAGGGCTGCAGGATTGCGCCACTCGCGCCACTGCATATAGGCAAATCCGAAGATGAGCGATACCAGAAACAGGTAGGGCGTTATGTTGTAGGGCCAGGTGGGCTCAGGGTAGACGGCGACAACAGAACAGGTAGCAGAGCCAGGGTCGCCACCGATGGGACCACTGCGTGTTGCCAAACGGTGAAATTGGCCGGCTGTTCCCTGCGCATATAGCGCGTCAAAGCCAGGTTCGCCATGACGTAGAGGACGATGACCGCAAGCGTGGAAATGGTTGCGGGGATCTGGTTCGCTGGGCTGAGCACGTGTCAGCAACGCTTGTATTGCGTCAGAGTGGGCGACTGAGTTGTTACTAAAAGCCCAGCGTGTCCGCGCTGTCCGTGCCTCTTGATCTTGACTTATCTCCATTTCCGGGGCATACTAAGCTTACTTAGTGAGATATCTATGTATGTCCAGGCAAGACGCGCTGCAAGGGTCCCTTCCGCTTCTGGTGCTCAAGATTCTCGATCGCCGTGGGCCGATCCACGGCTACGGGATCACGGCCCAAATTGAAGCCATTTCCGATGTCCTACGAGTTGAGGAGGGCTCGCTCTACCCGGCTCTCCATCGCTTGGAAGAAGCTGGCTGGGTTCGGGCCAAGTGGACCACCACCGAAAACAAACGCCGGGCTCGAATATACGACATCACGCCGGCTGGCCGTAAGCAACTTCAGCAGGAGGAAGGCCGGTGGACCTTGGTCGCCGCCGCCATCGGACAGGTCCTACGGGAAGCCTGAGCTAAGGAGTTCTTATGTCGTGGATTTCACGTATCGCCAACGCCCTGCACCCCGGAAGCTCCGGCAGCGATCTCGCAGACGAACTCCAGTTTCACCTCGATCAACGCGCCGCGGATCTGGTTCGCGACGGATTGCCTCGCGACGAGGCTGAACGTCTCGCACGCCGGCAACTGGGCAGCCCGCTCCGACTCCGCGAAGCCAGCCGGGATGTGAAATCCGCCGTTTGGCTCGAGTCGCTACTTCTCGACTTCCGCTTCGGTCTGCGCATGATCTCGAAGTACCGGAAAGCCAGTCTCGCCGCGATTGCGTCCCTGGCCCTGGCCGTCGGCGCCTGCACGGCTGCCTTCGCCCTGGTCGACGCGCTTATCTTTCGGCCTCTCCCGATAGCTGCGCCCCATCAGCTCATCGATCTTGCCAAGCTCCTGCCGGCGTTCTTGAGCACGGAAAATCAGCCGCACGAGTCCACCTCCTTCAGCTATGCGCAGTACCAACTCCTCCGCGGCGCCGCTGGCGGCCAAGCGGACCTTTTCGCGATGCAAAACGGCGTGCAACTGTCGCTGTCCGACGATTCCGGCGGCTTCAGCGAGAATATTCGCGCCGAAATCATCTCTGGCGAAGGGTTTCAAATCCTTGGTATCCGACCGGCCTTGGGACGCCTCATCCAGCCGGGAGACGACTCCCCGGCCAATGGCAATCCCGTCGCCGTCATCAGCTACGGTTTCTGGAAGCGTCGCTTCGGCGCCAGTCCAACTGCGATCGGGGAGCGGCTGAAGATGGGACGGCAGTCCTTCCAGATCGTCGGTGTCGCCGCGACTTCGTTCGCGGGCGTAGAACCCGGCTATTTGATCGACGTCTGGCTTCCGGTCTCCGTCGCGTCAGACCCTCGTAGCTTGTCCAATCCCGATGGCGGCGACATCCGGGTGTGGGGTCGCGTGCGGCCCGAAGCCAACCGGCTCCAATTGCGCGAGCGCCTCCAGGCAGTGCTCACCAACTTTCTTCGCGAGCGCGTTCTCATCAACCCGCCCAGCAACCTTCGCGGACCTCAGATCGAGCAATTCACACACGCTCCGCTACGAATCCGGGACGCCTCCAGCGGCGCTGACTCCATCTTTCGCATTGAATTTCGTCGCCCGCTCTGGGTTCTCTCTTTGATTTGCGTGCTGTTGCTTCTGCTCGCTTGCTCCAACGTCGCCAACCTCATGCTGGCGCGCGCGTCGGCACGCGATACCGAGATGGCCCTCCGCCTCTCGCTGGGCGCCGGCCGGCCCCGGCTCATGCAGCAAATGCTCATCGAGAGCGCGCAAATCGCCGTGGCGGCCTGTATCCTTGCCGTCGGATTTGCCGCGGCCGCCGCGCCAGTCATGGTCGCCCGCCTCGGCTTTTCGGACTCCCCGGCGTGGCTCGATGTCGCGCCCGATGCCGCCACCGTCGCGTTCGCCATTACGCTCAGCCTCGTCACCACGCTGCTATTCGGCATCGTCCCCGCGATGCGTGCCTCTGCGGCATCGCCCGATGCCGCGATCAAGTCTGGTGGAATGCAACACTCCCGTCGTGCCGGAGCGCTCCGCTGGATGCTCGCCGCGGAAATCGGCTTCAGCGTGGCCGTGTTGTTTCTCTCCGGGCTGCTCCTGCGCTCCTTCGAGAGGCTAACTTCGGTGGATCTTGGCTTTACCTCCGACAACGTCGTGTTGTTCGATCTTGGGGCCCGGCAGGGGGGCCGCGAGAGCCCTCGTCCCAGTTCAGTTTCCGGCCTGCTCGAATTCGTGCGCCAGCTCCCAGGGATACGAGCCGCGAGCATTTCGCTGCAGCGTCCCATGGGAGGCGACCTCGTATGGATCCAGACGCCGTTCATCCGCCTGCCGGGCCGCCCCAACGAAACCGTTCGTCCCCGGGAAGTTCCCGTTTCCGCGGGTTTCTTCCAAACAATGCAGATTCGGTGGATCGCCGGCCACGACTTCCCCCCCGAAGAGGTCGCGGGCAACTCCCCGTCGGTGATCGTGAATCAGGCCTTCGTTGACAAGTTCTTCCGCGGCCAAGACCCCATCGGCAAGCAGTTCGAAAAGATCAATGACGATCCCGATCCGGTGCGGCAACAAATTATTGGAGTGGTGGGGAATGCCCGGTGGAACAACCTGCGCGAGCCGGAGGAACCCTCCATCTACAGCCCGCTCCGCGATATTGGCAACGCAACTTTAAACATCCGGACCGGTTCCCGTGCAGGGCCCCTAATCCCAGGCATTCGTAAGCAAATCGCAGCTACGGCGTCCGCCTTCTCGGTACGTGGGAGTATCCTGCTGCGAGATCAGATCGATAACACTATGATCCGCGAGCGCCTGCTAGCGATGCTGGCCGCCTTCTTTTCGGCTGTCGCAATGCTGTTGGCGGCGGTCGGACTCTATGGCGTTATCAATTACGCCGCTCTGCGCCGCACGCGCGAAATCGGCATCCGGGTAGCGCTGGGAGCGCGCCGCCGGGCGGTCGTGGGTCTGATCCTCTCCGAGACGGCGGTATTTGTCCTTCTCGGCATCGGCCTCGGAATCGTGGGCGGCCTCTGGATGGGCCGTTACCTCGCCTCGCAGTTATTCGCCGTCAAGCCCACCGATGTCTGGAGCCTCACTGCTCCCACATTAAGCATCCTGCTGGTTGCGCTGGCCGCCGTGCTGCCGCCAGCCATCCACGCCGCTAGCGCGGACCCACTTATCGCCTTGAAGTACGAATGACCGCCTCTCGTTGGCCGACGGCGACAAGCAGAACAGGATGGCTGCCATTCCGGCAATCTGCGCAAAGGCGCTCGCGAATGTAGGTGTCCTGTGGATGCGATGGATACCTCCGAAACTTGCAGGAAGGGTGCCCGCCCGCCCCATCGTGTACATCACGCGCGACGCCGCGTTGGTGCAGGCGAGACCGACGCCGACGGCGCTGTTGAGGATGGCGAGCACGACCAGCCACCAGCCCGCGCCCCATAGCGCTGTGTCCGAGAACGTAATATTGGCATTGGAGGCGAAGGCGGCCATATCGCCGGTGCCCCAGCCGATGGCGCTCGCATAGGAGAATACAACATGATGCTGAAATGGCCAGACGTCCTGAACCTCGCAAAGAACGGCAATCCTGCGCCGGATCGCAGGGTTGAAAAGACCCCCGCCGAATGGCGCCAGCAACTAAGCCCCGAGGAATATCGAGTCACCCGGCAGGCGGGGACCGAGCGCGCCTTCAGTTCGCAGATGTGCAGTCTGTTCGAGCCGGGGATTTATGCCTGCCTCTGCTGCGAGACGATTCTGTTCGACGCCTCGGAGAAATTTGAGTCCGGCACTGGTTGGCCGTCTTTCACCCAGCCGGTAACCATTAACGCAATTGCGTACCGCTTCGACGGACCTTCCTTTTTGAAGCGGGTCGAAACCATCTGCAATACCTGCGACGCTCATCTCGGCCACGTCTTTCCCGATGGCCCCGCCCCCAGCGGCCTGCGCTACTGCATGAATGCCGTGGCCCTCAAAAAAATCGCTGGGCCAACAACGCCCTGACGCGCGTTCCTGGCGACTATGCTCGGACGGATAATAATAGCGACGTGCAGCGCCGTTGCGATGGCCCTCGGTGGTTCGGCGTTTGCCCAACCGGCGCCTGCCGTCGACGTGACGGGCGGAGCGGTGCGCGGCTACCTGGCGGCGCCGGGCGCGGTGTTCAAGGCGATTCCCTTTGCAGAGCCGCCGGTGGGCGCGCTGCGATGGCGCGAGCCGCAACCCGTCAAGCCCTGGAGCGGGGCGCGCGATGCCACGCGCTACTCGGCGGCCTGTGTCCAGAATCCGATTGGCACCGGCGCGTTCCTCGCCCCGCTGGCACACCGCTATGGCAAGAGCTATGCAACACCCCGATGGGATCTCTCCGAAGACTGTCTGTACCTGAACGTCTGGACGCCGGAATGGCCGCCGAAAGAGCCACGGGCAGTGATGTTCTGGATACACGGCGGATCCAACCGGATCGGCAGCGGCAATGAGTCGGGCTACGATGGCGCGGAACTCGCCGGGCACGGCGTGCTCGTCGTAACCATCAATTACAGGCTCGGCCCGCTGGGCTTCTTTGCCCATCCCGCACTGACCCGCGAATCGCCGCATCGATCCTCTGGGAACTTTGGTTTGCTGGATCAGATTGCCGCGCTGCGCTGGGTGCGCGACAATATTGCCAAATTTGGCGGCGACCCTGCTCGCGTAACGGTTTTCGGCGAGTCCGCCGGGGCGATCGACACGGGCATGCTGATGTGTTCTGCCGTGGCAAGCGGACTCTTCGCACGCGCGATCATGGAGAGCGGCCCGGTGACCGGCATCGCCTATGCGCACAGTCTTCGGCAAGCCGAGCAGTTTGGCGAGCGGGTTGCCGCAGCGGCCCTGCAGGCGCAGCCGGACGGGTCCGGTGGCGATTCCACCCTCAAGCGTTTGCGTGCGCTGCCCGCGCCGATTATCCTGGCAGCCGCGGCCGCCGCCGCCAGACAGGAATCGAACCCCGAGTTTGTGCTGGACGGCTGGCTCCTCTCGCGAACCCCGCAGGCGGTCTTTGCCGCCGGGACACAGCAGCCGGTCACGCTGATTATCGGCAATAACGGGCGCGAAGCCAGTGTCTTTCGCGGTGCATCCGCGGCGCCCATGGCGGGTGATCAGGGACCCCGAAAAACGCTGCGCACCAGTTATGGAAGCCTGGCTCCGATTGCCATGGCGGCCTATGCGATTGACGCGCACACCGGCCGGACCGCCGCCGCGGACGAATGGCTCAACGACGCGCTAATGACTTGTCCGTCGGCCGCCATGGCCACCCTCAATACGTTTGCCGGACACCCGTCATTTCTATATCAGTTCCACAGGTCCATACCCGGTAAGGGAGAGAGCGAGCTTGGATCTTTTCACAGCCTGGAACTGCCCTACGTTTTCGGAGCGCTCCGCAATCCGGTGTGGAGCTGGCTGACTTTTGCGAAGCTGGATGAGACGCTGGCCGCGGCCATCCAAAGCTATTGGACGAATTTCGCCAAGACTGGCGACCCGAATGGTGTCGATCTTCCGCAGTGGCGTCCTTACAGCAGCGCCTCCGAACAGTACATGGAGTTCGGCAACGATGGGCGCGCCCATCCCCGCCAAGGTGGGCGGCCCACCTTTTGCAACCTGGATATCCCGAAGCTGAAGCAGCGATTGCTGGATAACCAATAGATTTTTCGGGCTGCACGAGTATGCTCCGGAACTGAAACAGCGGCGTCGGACGCATCCGTAGCCCCCAAAAAAAAGGCATCGCACCGTCCAGAACTAATATCGACAGCTTGGTAGAGATGCTTGTCCCGATCCCTTCACTTTCGAGACTGGCACCTCTTCCCGGCCGTCCAGCAGGCGGATTCCAATGAAGACATTTACGTCGTTGGAGACCTGCACGGCGACTGCAAACGGTTGGTTCCGCACTCCTGGAGTAAAAGTTCAGACCATTAGCGCTCCAGGATTCTCCAAGGCAGGCGCTTGCGTATATGCGGCGTCCCTGGCCTAATGGTAAGGGAAACGCCCAAAGGAGGAATCTATGAGATCACGCCGGGATTTTTTCATGGCGGGCGCTGCTGCGAGTGTGTTCTCTGTCGCCCGGGTATGGGCGGCAAAGACATACGACACGCCCTTTCCATATGAGGAGTTCGAAGCCCGTATTGCGCGGCGCGACTTCCGCGAGATGACTAAAGACGTTTTGCCGACGCCGTGCATGGTTGTCGATCTGGACCTGTTCCAGCAGAACGTTCAGAAAATGGCGAGGCAGGCCAAGTCTGCGGGCATCCACGTGAGGCCCCACGTGAAGGTCCACAAAAGCGTGGACGTCGCGCGGTATCAAATTGCGCAGGGCGCCATCGGGCTGACATGCGCCACCATCGCGGAGGCTGAGCTGTTTTCGGGCGCGGGCATTAAGAACGTTTTGTGGACCAAGCAGCCGGCCAGCGTCAACAACATCCGGAGGGCGGTGGCGCTCTCCAAAAGAGACCCCACATTCATGTTCGTGGTGGACGACCCGCAGGTAGTGGACTGGCTGGAGCAGGCCGCGGGGGCAAGCGGGACGAAGCTGCGAATCGCCGTTTCCGTCTACGCAAGCATGGATCGGCAGGGTATAGCGAACGGACAGCCGGCGGTTGAGTTGGCGCAGAGGCTGGCGGGATCCAAGCATGCGCAATTCGAGGGCTTCATGGCT
>Ga0302324_100015812_pt1 | contig 15102 bp, 11 predicted proteins | sample Palsa_T0_1_FD_201949 | JGI IMG/M metagenome (GOLD analysis project Ga0302324, IMG submission 201949) | Peat permafrost microbial communities from Stordalen Mire near Abisko, Sweden - Palsa_T0_1 | ecosystem: Environmental > Terrestrial > Soil > Palsa > Peat permafrost | place: Sweden: Abisko...
CCGTCTACTGACTCGATCCTCTGGCGGTGTCGCCCTGTGCGAACCTCGTCGACCAAAACAGACGTGTCGAAAATAACGATATCACTCATCAAGGCCGGAGAATTTTAGTTTGCCGGAGTTCTTCTTCATCAACCTCTTAAAGCGCTTCAGCGCGACGATTTCGCGCAACGCGATGTGAATCGCTTCGGTGCGGGACTTGGCACTAAACACCTTAACCGCCTCATCAGCGAGGTCGGTATCCAGGCGAATTGAGGTCATCGTTACGGCCATAGCTATCTCCCTTATATATACATATATTTTATATGTATATACGTCAAGGAAGTTTTTGTTTGACGGCGGACGATTGCAAACCCTTAACGGATGGCCCAGGGTGACGATTGAGTTGGTCTCCCGGTGTCCTGGACGCGGCCGGCCCCTAGCTGGGCGAATATGTAAGGACGACCTGCATCTCGGCATCTCCCGGAACGCCGGCGTGATCCATATGGAAGACCAAGTAATCGCCTTCGTTCAGAGAGAGGGACGGATTCGCAAGAACCTGCCGAGAGGCAGACGAAGCGCTGCCATCGACCGGAACCCAGCTCTTGAGTATCACAGCATAGAACTCGTCCTGCCCGAGGCCCGATTGCGCGTTGACCGACAGTCCGTTGGGATTGTAGACAGTGATCGACCCAAAGTTCGAAGTCGTCACCATATCGATGTAGGCGTGGCCTCCGGCATTGTTGAAGGTCGGAACGGCTCCGCGCGAGACTGACGCTAGACATAGCACCTCAGCCAAGCCGACCTGCCCCAGTGAGGTTGGCACAAAGGCGACGTCTATATTTACCGATCTTAGGCTCATGGCATTCTGTACGGGAAAATATACGTCGGCGCCGTTGCCATTGAGATTGGTTACTTCCCAGCCAAAAGCCGCGACGCGCGAACCGGGACTGGGCGAAGGGACCTCCCGCAGGGAGGAAGCGCCGGACGGAGTCGCGCTTCCGGTGGCCATGGCGCCAATCACGGATGTACCCGCTTTGAGGAATATTCGTCGGCTATCCGCGTTCATCTCAACCCTCCGCTGGAGAACCATTGACGGTCTCAGGATGCCGGACAGCGGCAATTATATACCTGCTTTAACATGTCATGGCCCTACTGCCTGATCCTCGGGTTCGCCACCGAATAAAGCACATCGGTCAGAAAGTTCACCGCAACATAAGTCAACCCAATCGCCAGAATGCACCCTTGCACCAGGTAGTAATCGCGATTCGAAATAGCCTGAATAGTCAGCCGCCCAATCCCCGGCCAGCTAAAAATGGTCTCCGTTACAATTGCCCCCGCCAGCAGCGCTCCGAATTGCAGGCCCAGCACCGTGAGGATGGGGATCATGGCGTTGCGCAGCGCGTGGCGATAAACGACGGCGCGTTCGGTCAGGCCTTTCGCCCGAGCGGTGCGGATGTAGTCCTGGCTGAGCTCTTCCAGCATCGAGGTACGCACCATTCGCGTTAGAATCGCGGCGAGCGCGCTACCCATGGTGAGCGCGGGCAGGATAAGGCTGGCGAAGGAGTCCGCGCCGGAGACGGGCAGCCATCCCAGCTTAATGGCGAACAGGAGAATAAGAATGGGGCCGAGGGCAAAATTAGGAAACGACAGGCCGAACAGGCTGACGACCGATAGCAGGCGGTCGTCCCAGCGGTTGCGGCGCTGCGCCGAGCGCACCCCGGCCGGGATGGACAGAATAATGGCGACGAACAGCGACGCCAGCGTCAGCTTCAGCGTATAGGGATAGCGTTGCGCCACCAGATGCGTGACGCTTTGGTTGTAGCGGAACGACGGTCCAAGGTCGCCGTGCAGCACCCCCCGCCAGTAATGGAAATACTGCTGCCCGAGCGGCGCATCGAGCCCATAGAGATGGCGCATGGCCGCGATGTCAGTAGGCAGCGCGCCTTCGCCCAGCATTTGCTGGATGGGGTCTCCGGGGACGAGATGGATTAGAAGGAAGACGAGGCTGACCACCAGCCAGATGACTGGCAGGGTGTAGAGGACGCGTTGGAGCAGGCGCTTCAGTTCAGCTCTCGGTTCTCGATTCTGTCGGCATCGTCAGTCGGTCCACTGAGTCCTAAGCGGACGCCAGATTCCTGGTCGTCAGATATAACCCAACAGGTCGAAACTCTGTGAGATCTCCTCCTTCGTAAAGTGCGGGAGATAGACTCTGCAGGGCTATCATGTCTCGTAGACAGAGGGAAGCAAGCTCGACGTCTTGGAAAAGCCCTTGGCCATTCAGCTGAGGAGCGTAGTGCCGACTCAGCAGATCAACAATGTTTCGGACTGGCTCCGCGAGGTGGGTGATGCCGACGCCCAGCGTCAGTCCCGATGACAGGAGCGAATTGTTGTAACCCGAACACAGATCGAACCCGATGAACTGGCCGATGCTCTCGGACGGCGCGAGCCGGTCCACCACCTCGACGACTTCGAAACGGTCTTCTGGTTTAAGGCGCGCGTTCCATAACTCGGCGAATCGCAGCGCTTTGTCGAGGTTTCGAACCATGCCCAATTCCCCACCTTCTTCTAGGAACCAGAAGAACAACTTATTAATCTCGCTGTCATCCGGGAGTTGTTCACAATGCGTGGGGTGCGCCCGATAGGTTCCGCGGTATGGCGGGCAATGAATCTGCCGCGGATCTCGGGGCCCGTTCAGTATCAATAATTTCATCGCCGTTCAATCCCTTACACCCTTGGCCGTTTCCACTTCACCTTCCACCTTCGCAGTCTTTTCGATTCTCACCCTCGCAATGCGTAGCCCGTCCAACTCCTCCACAGTGTAGCGTCGCCCTTCGTATTCGAAGGAGTCGCGCAGAGCCGGAATCCTCTGCAGCCGAGCCAGCACGAATCCCGCCAATGTTTCAAATCCCGCATCGCGCGGCAGCGTCAGCCCATATTCGGTTTCGAGATCGCGGATGTTGACCGAGCCTTCCAGAGACAGCACCGATTCGTCCTCCAGCCGTGGCTCGTTGGGGGCAACGTCGAACTCATCTTCAATGTTACCCACCAGTTGTTCAAGAATGTCTTCCACCGTAATCACCCCGGCAGTCGAACCGAATTCATCTACCACGACTGCCAGATGCCGCCGGCGCAATTTGAACTCGGCCAGCAGTTCGGCGAGCACTTTGGTCTCCGGCACCACCAGCACGTCGTGCATGATCTGCCCGATCTGCATCTTCGAAATGCGCGTGGAAACCGATTGCCCGAGATTCGACAGGCGCAAGCGCATCCAGCGCATGAGGTCTTTGTAATAAAGGACGCCCACAATGTGCTCTGGTCCCCGCTGCGGATCGTAGATGGGGATGCGCGAGTGCTGCCCTTCGACCACGCGAACCAGAGCATCATCGAGAATCAAGTCCGACGGCAGAGAAAAAATGTCAGGGCGCGCCACCATCACCGCGCGCACCGTAACGCTGTCAAGTTCGATCGCGTTGTGGATCATCTCTTCCTGAAATTGCGGAATCTGCCCGAACTGCCTGCTGGCGGTGACGATGAGCTTGAGTTCGTCGGGAGAGTGAACCGCGCCCGCGCGAGTTTCATGGGCACCGAACAGACGCAGTACCAGCCCTCCGGAACGCCGCATAAGGAAAAGAACGGGACTCGTGACGGTAAGAAAAGCTTCCATGGGAGCGGCCACGGCCAGAGCAATATGCTCCGCCCGTTGCAGGGCCAACGTCTTGGGAACCAGTTCGCCCAGGATCACGTGCATGTAAGTGATCAGGCTGAAGGCGATGGCAATGGCGATGCCGTGGGCGTAAGCAGCGGCGTGAGGAAAATCTCGGACGAAGCGCAAATTCCCCACCAGCTGCGCCACGATCGGCTCACCAATCCAGCCCAGCGTAAGGCTGACCATGGTGATGCCGAGTTGAACGCCGTTGACAACCTCGTCCAGATGCTGGTGCAGGCGCTGCACAATACGGGCGCCGATACGTCCAGAATCGATAAGTTGCTGGATGCGGGTGTCGCGCACGCTGACCAGCGAGAATTCTGCGGCCGCGAAGAACGCATTGGCTGCCACCAGGAGAAGGATCAGAAAGACCCGGAGCAGCACGAATGCGATCATGGAACGCTAATTCTAACATTTTAAAAGCGGTTGTCAGTCGCCAGTTGCCAGGGGCCAGTTGTTCCGACGCAGCTGCGCTCCCTCCAACTTCACGCAAAATTCGGCCCACATTCCGCTATCCTTTTGAGTTAATGCTGGTCTAAACGGTAGGCGGCAGTAGTGGATGCCTTACCCGCTCGGTTATCATTCTAGTTAGCACATGGTTTGTTGGCCTCGAAATCATCGGAACAAAAGCAACCACGGTCGCGTACCAATCAGTGGGGGCGGGAATCGGTCCTCACGGTGAGTCCTCACCCAAGCTTGGCATCACCTTTAGGAGGTTGTCGTGAACGGAAACGGAAATAATAAGAAAAAGCGCCGCAGACTGTTTATCTGGGGTGGTGTCGCTCTAGCCATCGTCCTGCTGATCGCCGGTGGAGTCTTTGCCGCTACCCGCGGAGGCACCAAGATCGATCCCTCGAAGCTGGCGAAGGTGGAAAAAGGTGACCTCGCCAAGAGCGTCGTCGCCACGGGCAAAGTCACTCCTATCACCAAAGTCGAGGTCAAGTCCAAGGCCAGCGGCATCGTGAAAAAGTTGCTGGTCGACTACGGCGACCGCGTCAAGAAGGGGCAACTTCTCGCCCAGCTCGACAAGATCGAAATCGAGGCGCAGGTGGCTTCGTCGCAGGCAGCCTTGGAAGCGGCGGAAGCCAATCTCAAGAGTTCGCAGGCGGATTTTGAGCGGGCCAAAGTGGATGCCGAGGGACCCGACGTGCCGCTGCTGAAGCGCGCCTATGATCGGGCAACCGGCATGGCAAAAGATGGAGTCGTTTCTGCCTCGGCGCTGGATGATGCGGAGAAGAACTATGAAATGTCGCTGAACAAGCAGAATGTGTCCAAGGCGCAGGTCACGGTGTTGAAGGCGAAAATCGCGCAATCCCAGGCGCAAGTGGCGCAGGATCAGGCGAACCTAACGCAACTCCACGAACAGTTGAGCTACACCGATATCGTTTCTCCCATCGACGGGATCGTCCTCTCCCGCGACGTGGAAATGGGTGACGCGGTCAGCTCGATTCTCGTGTTAGGTTCTTCGGCCACTCTCGTCATGACCCTCGGCGACACCAGCGAGGTTTACGTCAAAGGCAAGGTCGACGAGAGCGATATCGGCAAGGTCTACCTCGGTCAGCCCGCGCGCATCAAAGTCGAGTCGTTCAAAGACAAAACTTTCAACGGCAAGGTCACTAAAATTTCGCCCATGGGCGTGGAGAAAGATAACGTCACTACCTTTGAGGTACGAGTCTCCATTCAAAACCCCGGAGGGGAACTGAAAGCCGAGATGACCGCCAACGCCGAGATCATTCTGGAAGAACACAAGAACGTATTGCAGATTCCCGAAGGCGCGATCATCTACGACAAAGACAAGAAAGCCTCCGTCGAAGTGCCGGACCCCAAGGGCAAAGACGGCAAGAACAAACTAGCAGTCAACATCGGTATTTCCAACGGCGCCAAAACAGAAGTCCTTAGCGGTTTGAAGGAAGGCGATCAGGTGGTGCTGCAGTAAGAGCAAGGTTTCAAGGTTCCAAAGTTTCAAGGTTTCAGAGAACCCTGCTGATTAGGAGTGGTGCAGTTTGAGTTCAAACGTCAAAATTTTAATTTAGGCGTCATCCTGAACGGAGCCGTTTTTCAGGCGGAGCGAAAGCCTGCCCTGAGCTTGCCGAAGGGGATCTCGCGTGTAGGGCCGCTGCCTTCATGAGTCAAATTGCACCACTACCAAGTGGTTCTTGAAAGGACTACGGGAGAAAACGTCCTTGAAACCTTGAAACCTTGAAACCTTGAAACCTTGGAGACCTTGAAACCTTGCACTTATCCGAGATATTCCGTCAGGCGTTCTCCACCTTCCGAAGTCACAAAATGCGGACGTTCCTCACGATGTTCGGCATCGTGTGGGGAATCGCTTCGGTCATTTTGCTGGTCGGTCTGGGACGCGGCTTCAGCGTTGATCAGAAAAAGCACATGCAGACGCTGGGCAAGGATCTGGTCATCGTGTGGGGCGGCCGCACCAGTTCTCAGGTTGGCGGACGCGCCGCGGGGAGGGAAATCCAACTCAACGTGGACGATGCCGACCTCATTCGCGACGAATGCTATCTGGTGAAAAATGTTAGCCCGGAACTGAAACGCGCCATTCCAGAGGTGAGCCAATTCAACTCTGCCAGTCGCGGCGTCGTGGGAATGTGGCCGTCTTATCAGGAGTTCCGCTCGCTGCTGTTGGCCGAGGGGCGTTTGCTGACCGATGACGACGAACGCGAGGGACGGCGCGTGGTCCTGTTGGGATCGAAAGCTTACCGGCAATTGTTTCCCGGCCAGCCAGCCATCGGCGCGGGCATCTTGATTAAGAGCGTCCCTTACACGGTGGTGGGAATTCTGCAGGAAAAGAAACAGAATGCGAGCTACGGTGGTCCCGACAACGATTACCTGTTCGCGCCATATTCAGCCGTGTCCCGCGACTTTCCGCCACCAGAAAAAAAAGGCGCAGGCCTCGTCCGCGGATACCTGGACGATATCGTCTTCGAAGTCGGCGACCCGGAAGAGCATGAGGCCGCTGTGCAACAGATGCGGCGCACGCTCGGCCGCGTCCATCACTTCGACCCTCTCGACAAAGATGCGCTCTTCATATGGGACACCATGGAAGGCGCAAAACTGCTGGACAAAATCTTCGGCGTGGTCACTCTTTTCTTCGGCTGCGTCGCCGTGGTTACGCTGTGCCTCGGCGGAATCGGCGTAATGAATATCATGCTGGTCTCGGTGACCGAGCGTACGCGCGAGATCGGCACCCGCAAAGCCATCGGCGCCACCAAGCACGACATCCTGCGCCAGTTCTTCGCAGAAGCCGCCATGCTCACTGTGGTCAGCGGAATTCTCGGCCTGACCTTCGGGGTGGGAACCTGCACCGCCATGAAGCTCCTGCCCTTGCCGGATTTCGTCCCACATCCCATCGTCTCCTGGATTTCGATCGTCGCTTCGATCGTGACACTTTCTTTAATCACCGTGACCGCAGGCATGTATCCCGCCCAGCGTGCCGCGGAAATGACACCTGTGGAGTCACTACGATATGAATAGCCAAATGACCGAACCTGAAGTTTCGAATAAAAGACCTTCTCGCATCTCGCCGTTTCTCCTCGCCTGTGCCGCCACGTTGCTGCTGACTTCGGCACTTTCGTTCGCCTCAACCCCGCAAGGCACTTTCGATAAAACCTTTCAGGTTACCGGCCCTGTCGACTTGGAAGTCCTCACCCGCTCCGGCGACATCACGGTGCGCTCCGGTCCCGCAGGGATGGTCTCGATCCACGGAAAGATATTCGTCGGCGACCGCTGGCTCATGGGCCGCCGCCAGGGAGACGTCGATGCCATCGAACAGCACCCGCCGCTGCGACAGGAGGGAAACAGCATTCACGTCGATTACGTCAACGAGCACGATATTTCCGTCAACTATGAGATCACGGTCCCCGCCGAGGCTACCGTTCGGACTCGTAGCGGATCCGGGGACCAGACGATCGAAGGCACCCACGGCAACGCCGATTTGCAGAGCGGATCGGGCGACTTGAAACTGACCAACTTGACCGGAGAGATTCGTCTCCAGACTGGCTCGGGCGACGTGCGCGCGCATGAGATTGCCGGCCCCATTCGCGGTGGAGCGGGTAGCGGCGACATTGAGGTCGAGGAGACCGGGCAGGGCGACATCGATCTGCACACCGGCTCGGGAAACGTTACGGTCCGTGGCATTCAGGGAGCATTCCACGCTGAGGCCGGCAGTGGAGACATCACCGCTGAAGGCACGCAAAGCGGCGCATGGGAGATTCGCACCGGCTCCGGCAACGTGCATCTCCGCCTCCCCAGCAACGCCGCCTTCGATGCCAACATCTCCACCAGTTCGGGAACCGTTGACATTAATGCTCCGGTAGAGATGACCGTGCAAGGCCGCGTCCAGGAGTCGCGCAAGTCCATTAACGGAAAAGTGCGCGGCGGCGGCCCGCTGTTGAGCGTGCGCACAGGTTCGGGAGACATTCACGTTCAGTAATAACCCAGTGGCCAGTGATCAGTGTCCAGCAAACCGGGCGCATGTTCACTGGCCACTGACACACTGAACACTGGCAACTATGTTCCTAAAAGAACTCATCTGGCAAGGCTGGCAAGCGCTCATGCGCGACCGCCTGCGCTCCACACTCACCATGCTGGGCATCATGTGGGGCCTCGCCTCGGTCGTCCTGCTCCTCGCCTACGGCCAGGGTCTAGGCGGCTGCGTCCTGCATGCCTTCATGAACATGGGCAACAACGTGATCGTGCTGTGGCCGGGCCAAACCAGCATGCAAGCCGGCGGCCAGCGCGCCGGGAAGAAAGTTACCTACGAACTCGAAGACGTCGAAGCCATTCGCGAAGAGGTTCCCATTGTCCGCGCGGTGAGCGGCGAGATCGACCGCGATTTCGGCTTCAAGCTAGGCACCCGCGTAGTTTCCGTCCAGGTGCGTGGCGTCGATTTTCCCTATGGCCAGATGCGCAAGCTCGATCTCGCCGAAGGCCGATACTTCGACGAAACCGATTTCTCCGATCATCACCGCGTCGTGATCCTTGGCTACGAAGCGGCCAAGAAAGTCTTTCAAGGCGCGCCCGGTTCCGGCCAGCACGTTGAAATCGGTGGTCTCGACTTCGAAGTCATCGGCACCATGCGCAACAAGATTCAGGATTCGATGTACAACGGCCCCGATAACGAGAACGGATTCATCCCCTTCGGCCTGATGCGCGACCTGAAAAACGTCCGTGACCCCGACGAAATCATCATCCAGCCAACCGCTCCGGAACTGAATAAGAAGGCGTTGGCGGCCGTGCGGGAAGTGGTCGCGCGCCGCCACCATTTCGATCCCAAAGACGACAAGGCCATGCCCGAGTGGGACACCATCGAAGACCGCGCCATGATCAACGCGTTTTCCTACGGCTTGCAGGCCGTGCTGGGATTGATCGGCGTGGTTACGCTGGCGGTCGGCGGCATCGGCGTAATGAATATCATGCTGGTATCGGTAACCGAGCGCACCCGCGAGATCGGCCTGCGCAAGGCCCTGGGCGCGCGCCCCAGGCACATTCTCCTCCAGTTTCTATTGGAAGCTTTGGTCTTGACCTTCGTCGGTGGCCTCGTCGGAATGGCCGTTGCAGAATTGCTGACCTGGGTGATCCCTCCCATGCCCCTCTACGACGAGTTCTACAAAACCGCCGACCACGAAGGCGCAATTTTCCTGCACGCCTCAATGGCAGTAATGGCCATCTCTTTCGTCATTCTTTCCGTAGTCGGAATTTTTTCCGGCTTCTTCCCCGCTCTCAAAGCAGCGCGCCTGAATCCAATCGAAGCCCTCCGCTACGAATAGCGAAGGAACTTATCGCCCCTTTTGCTTCCCCACCCCTGTTCGGAATTCGTAAATCGAACGCGCTCCCCGCTCATTATTCCTGACAGTCTGATATTCCTCCTGTAGCCACTCTGCCTTACACGAGTAAGTGGGAAAGATCTTTTCGCCGGTGGGTTGACCGGCGGAATTTTCTTGCCCACACAACGCAAAACCCCAGGAGGAATTGTGAATCGAAAAATCAGTGCGCTGTTGCTCACGATCGTATCCCTTGTCTGCGCCGGCTCCGTGGTAAGCCGCGCAGAAACGGTAATGACACGCCATGTGCGCGAAGTCACGACGAATGGTGTAGCAAGACCGATCGGACATCTCCCCGCTGCTCAAGTCGTGCAACTGGATGTCGTTCTTCCAGTGCGCGACCGCGATGGCTTGCACGCTTTCCTCGCCGAACTGTCTAGCTCGACTGTTCCCAACCACAACCACTTTCTCACCCCGGCCGAGTTCACGGAAAAATTCGGCCCCACCCAGCACGACTACGATTCCGTCGTTCGATACGTCCAAACTCACGGCCTGGCGGTCGTTGGCGGATCGCGCGATGGCATGGAAGTTCAGGTTAAAGGACCGGTCTCAGCCATCGAGTCGGCCTTCCACATCAGCATGATGATTTATCAGCACCCAACCGAGAATCGCCTCTTCTACGCGCCCGACCGCGAGCCCACCACCGACCTCTCGTTTGCGCTCTGGCACATCTCCGGACTGGACAACTACTCCATTCCGCATCCGATGTACGTCAAGAAAAGTGATTACGCCAAGGCGCACGGCATCAGTCCCGACGCAGTAGTCACGCACGCCACCACCGGCTCCGGGCCTTCGTCCTCATTTCTCGGCAGCGATATGCGCGCCGCCTACTACGGTGGAACCGCCCTCACCGGCAGCGGCCAGAACCTGGGATTGTTCGAATATCTGGGCACCGATATCGCCGATCTCAACACCTATTACAAGAACGTCAAGCAAACTGAATCAGTGCCCGTCACTATCCTCTCCACCGATGGCACCAGCACCAGTTGCGTCGATTCCAGGTCCGGCGGCGATTGTGACGACACCGAACAGACCCTCGATATGACCCAGGCTCTGGGCATGGCTCCCGGCCTTTCCAGCCTGGTGATGTACGTGGGCTCGACCGACACGGCCATCATCAGCGCCATGACAACCCACAGCCCGCTGCCCACCACCATCGGCTGCTCCTGGGGATGGACTCCCGCCGACCCCAGCACGCTTGATCCTTATTTCGAAAAGATGTCATCCCAGGGCCAGAACTTCTTCGCCGCGTCCGGCGACAGTTCTACCTGGTCGAAGAGAAATGAAGCCTGGCCAGCCGACGACGCCAACATCGTCTCGGTCGGTGGCACGGACTTAACTACGGCCAGCGCTGCCGGCCCATGGAAGTCGGAGACCGCGTGGGTCGATAGCGGCGGCGGCATCTCCCCCGACAATATCGCGATCCCCGCCTACCAGAAACTTTCAGGCGTGATCAACTCCAGCAACAAGGGCTCAACCACGTTGCGCAATGGCCCCGATGTTTCCGCCAACGCCAACTTCACCTTCTATGTCTGCGCCGACCAAACCACCTGCACGGCCAACGAATACGGGGGAACCAGCTTCGCCGCGCCCATGTGGGCCGGATACGTAGCCCTGGCCAACCAGCAGTTGAAAGCCGACGGCTTCTCCGACCTGGGATTCATCAACCCCTATCTCTATGCGTTCGGAACCAGTTCGAGCTACGACACCGACTTCCACGACATCACCAGCGGCAAGTCGGGCAGCTATTCCGCCGTGACCGGCTACGACCTAGTAACCGGATGGGGCAGCCCCAACGGCACCGGCTTGATCAACGCCCTGGTAGGAGAGAAATAGCGGTTCCTGTCAGCCAAGAAGTTTGGGTACCCCACTTCTCGCTTCTTTTGCGAGAAGTGGGGCTTTTCTATCCAATCCCGTAACCCCCTATAGAAAACTGTCATTTCGACCGAAGCCCGGAGCGAAGCGACGGCGAGCGGAGAAACCTGCTTGTTTCGGGGCTGGCGCACCGGTTTACCGCTGCGAAAATGGCTTTGCTTTGAATGCTGGCTTTAGCCTCTGCGCACAACTACCGGATTCCAAGCCGTCCTTGGGCGTCTGCCGGGCTAAGTCTGTGACATGTGAACATCTCCACCCAAGCCCAGGCCGGGCAATGGGCCACCGCCGCTCTCGCCCCAATCCTCCCCACTCCATAGAAAACTGTCATTTCGACCGAAGCCCGGAGCGAAGCGACGGCGAGTGGAGAAACCTGCTTGTTTTGTGGCGGCGCACCGGTTTACCGCCGCGACAATGGCCCTTGCTTTGAATGCTGGCCTTAGCCGCTGCGCGCAGTTGGCCCATTCAGGCCGTCGTTTGGGAAGCAGCAGTGACGACAAGACTCCACCCGCTGCGCTGAAAACGCGTGAGTCCCCAAGCATGAGAACAATCTAGTTTCGTTCGCTAGACAAAGTCCGTGACCGCCGGACTCCAGCCCCGGAGGGGCGGCACACAATAGCCCCGGACGTAAGTCCGGGGTAGGCTCGGTAGAGAGGCACCAAGTCCCGTAGGGACGGAAGAAAGTGCCAGTCTGACCCGCAAACAAGAGGGAGACCCAGACCGATCAGTCCGCCTCCCAGGTCCCTCATCAGGGCTGGCTAACCTTCGTCTCTTTTGACGCAGGCGCCAGCACGGCCTCGGCTGCCCCACGCTTCGCGGTTTTCGAAGCCTGGGCACCTCGGAGCCTCCCCCCCGGGCTGACCTCCACCCCCGTCCCGCCCCCGGATCCTTCGAAAGTCGAGCCTCGTTCATCCCGGATAGTGGCAAACTCTGCGAACTACGGCACTACAGTGAAGGCATACGCCGTGATTGCACCAGTCAAAATCTGTCCACTCGACCCACTGCCATTCATGCCTGCTTCTTGTCCATCTACAGCGTATGCGTAGACCACATGAGACCCAGCCGTGAGCGCTCCCGTCTTGCCGCTGAAGGTAGGGTTTGCTCCCTTGGCGGCGGTCCACGGGCCTTCTAAAGTATCCACCTGGTAGTAAACCGCCTCGGGAGTCGGGGCATAGGGACTGAATCTGCTGGCGACAGTGAAAGTGAACGTGGGCGTTGCGCTCTTCGCCTGATTGTTCGGTAAAGGAGTGATGCTGGTCGCCAGCGGTATCGATGCGTAGGCCGACTCCTCAATGGTCGACAACGCATTGCTGACACTCCCCAATCCAATCAGGTAAATCTTTCCCGTGATCGGATCTGCAACCACGGCGGCTGTTCCTCCGCCCAAAACATTAGTTGGGACATTCGTCGCACCATCGATGATCGTTACTCCAGAACTGCCCCCGGCATCGCACGCGACATAAATCTTGTTCGAGCGCGTATCCGCCGTAATCGCAATGGGGTAGCCTAAAGTTGGAACCGTTGTTGTGGCGAGCGTGGCGCCGTCGATCACGGTAACATTGGCGCTTCGCTGGTTCGCAACGTATACCGTGTTCGTTACCGGATTCACTGCGACCCGCCATGGGTATGAACCTGTAGGAAGGTTGCCAATGACAGTGTTGGTCGCTCCATCCAACAGAGAAATGACGTTGGAGAAGGAGTCCGGTACGTAAATCGTATTCGTGACCGGGTTGACACCGACATCATTAGGCCAGCCTTCCGGGGCTAACGAGATTGTGCTCGCCGTGCCTGTCGCGCCATTCACAACCTCGACGTTTTCATCGTTAAAATTGGCAATGTACGCCATGCCGGAAACGGGATTGACAGCGACGGCAGTGGGGAAAGCCTGATTTGCGATGGTCGTCACCTGATTTGTGCGGCCATCAAGAATCTCGATCGCGTCTGCTGAGTAGTTAGCAACGTAGACCTTATTCAGCACAGGATCGACGGCCATTGCAGTGGGTTGACCGCCGCTGGCAAGAGGGATGTCAATCGAAGTATCGGTCGCACCGTTTACTATCGAAATGTTTGCATAGTCTTCCTTCTGCACCGACTGGAGGTTGCCAACATAGATTTTGTTCGTCACCGGATCAACGGCGAGCGCCGAACCGTAACCCTTTGTTCCGGCGAAAGTCACGTTCCCGGTAGCTCCATCTATGACTGCCAATTTGTCATCTTCTGTACTGGCATAAACGACATCGGTGACCGGGTTGATGGCGAGTACCAGAGGCTGTAGCGGAAGAGAGATCGACGTCGCAGTGTATGTGGCCTCATCGATGACACTCGCAGCGTTCGCAGCATTATTGGCTACATATACTTTGTTGGTAATCGGATTCACCGCCACGCCAATCGGCCCCAGACCAACGGACACGGTAGTGGTGGCGTAGGTTGCGCCATCAATTACAGTGACGGAATCGCCCGTACTGTTTGCCACGTAGATCTTGTTGGTAGTGGGATCAATGCCCATCCCTTGCGGCGATCCTCCGACGCTCAGCGTGGTAGCGTCCTCAGTTGCCCCGTCAATTGCAACCACTTGGCCTGTGCTGGAGTTCGCAACGAAGATTGTGTTGCTTACGGGGTTTACCGCCAGGCCAAGTGGCAGCAAACTGGCAATGGCGATAGTGCTGGTCGCGTTCGTGCTTCCATCCATCACGGTTACACCAAGTTCGCCAGCCGCGTAAATCATATTGGTGACGGGATTAACCACAACGACGGCTGGAGACTGACCGATGCCGACGTAGCTGACGCTTTCAGTTACGCCGTTGACGACCACGATGGAATCGTCTGCGCTGCAAGCGGCATAGATCATGTTGCTAGCCGGGTTGACGGCAATCGCTGACATTTGAGAACAGCCTGTGGCTGGGACCCTCTTGAAGGCGTTCGTCGTTCCATCCAACACAACAACGGCTCCGCTCGCGGCTCCGTAGACCTTATTCGTCGCTGAGTTCACCGCCACGGCGGAGGGTGCGCCTCCTGAGAACGTAATGCTCTGATTCGTATTTCCCTGGATCACAGTCAGGCTTGGGGTATTCACGTTCGTGACGTAAATCTTGTTTGTGATCGGATTGATCGCTATTCCTGACGGTCCGTCACCTGCCGCAATCGTCGCGACCGCACCTGTCGCGCCATTGATAGCTGTCACGGTATCGCTGCCCTGGTTCGCTGTATAAATCTGATTGGTCACAGGGTTGACGGCAACAGACAAGGGAGAGATCCCGGTCGGAACCGTGGCCGTGACGGTTTGCGCAGAACTCGGCTGCGAAATCCAGAAACTCACCAAAAGAAGCAGTAGATAGCGATTCATTGGCAGGGCCTCGGCGACGGACGCGTCTTGTTGCCTGGCGATGTTACACGCTTGGGAAGAAGTGCGCAGCGTGAAAATTCTTGCAACGTTCCGAAATGGGCTGCCTGTAAGGACAGCCCCTCACCTGCTTCCGAGCGGAGTCAGACGGAACGGGGACGGGAAACGAAAGGGCGAACTGCCACTGGTCGCCTGCCCCCCCCCGGCGCCAGCGGGTCATCAGCAAGCACACATCTACCAGGGTTGCGCTAACGTGGTGCGCATATTTATCGCGCCTCTCCTCGGAAGTATCTGGTCCGAGATAATATACAGAACGAAATATCCACAGCTCTATGTGATATGTAACCTTGCGCCCCCCCCCGCAC